>Ga0315271_10000417_pt1 | contig 23025 bp, 21 predicted proteins | sample C3_top_MG_FD_204664 | JGI IMG/M metagenome (GOLD analysis project Ga0315271, IMG submission 204664) | Sediment microbial communities from Yellowstone Lake, YNP, Wyoming, USA - C3_top | ecosystem: Environmental > Aquatic > Freshwater > Lake > Sediment | place: USA: Wyoming | collected 2017-08-01
CGTCGTCCACGGCGACCCGCTCCTCGGGGATCGGCTGCGCGACCACATCGTGGCGCAGATCGAGGACCAACCCCTTTTTCTGAACTACATCGTCAACCAGATCGTCACCAACCGCCCCCCCATCGGCTTCTTCGGCTCGTTCGTCGTCGAGAAAAGCGGCGAGCACAAGGACCAGCTCAACCTCAAGGCGCGGGGGATCAACCCGCTGGTCGACCTCGTGCGTTTCTTCGCCCTCGAGAGGGGCTGTCGCGCCTCGTCGACCATCGAGCGCATCGACGCGCTGCGCGAGACGCACACCGTGGTCCGCGAGTTCGCCGACGAGCTCAAGCAAGCCCTCGATTTTCTCCTGCTGCTGCGCGTGCACAGCCAGTACCGCCAGATGAGCGACGGCGCCGAGGTCAACAATTTCATCACGCCGAGCCGGCTGACGAACCTCGAAAAGCGCACCATCAAGGACGCATTCCACCTCATTTCGCGCGTTCAGGACCAAGTCCTCGAGCGCTACAAGGCCGCAATTCTGTAGTGTGGCCATTCCGCGGTCGCCCGCAGAGCCCGACCGCCGGCCTTGCTTTGCTGGCTCCCGCCGCAGCCCGTTACGCGGTCATCGACAGCGAGCTGACCGGCCTCGACCCGCGGCGGGATTCCATCGTCTCGCTCGGCGGCCTGCGTCTCGCGCGGGGGAAGATCGTTCTTGCCGACCGCTTCTACGAGGAGGTGCAGCCGACGAGCGCGTTGACCGCGACGAGCATCGTGCTGCACGGGATCACCCCCGAAGACGTGCGGGGGCGGCCCGGGGTCGGGGCCATCCTCGAGGAGTTCTCGGCGTTCTGCTCGACGGACATTCTGATCGGGCACTTCGTCGAGATCGATCTGGGGTTCCTGCGCGTGGCGTATGAGCGGGCCGGCCTCCCCCCGCTCGCCAACCCGGTCCTGGACACCTGGCCGCTCTACGACTGGCTCTCGAGCCGCGCACCGGACGATGGCGGCCCGGGACTCCCGCGCCTGCAGGACCCGCGCCTGCCGGCGCTGGCACAGGCCCTCGGCGTGCCGAGTCAAGGGTCGCACAATGCGCTCGGCGACGCCTTTGTCACGGCGCAGATCTTCCAGAGGCTCCTGCGCCGGCTCGAGCGCTGGGGCGTCACGACGACCGACAATCTGCTGCGCATCGGCGCGCCGAAAAAAGCCCTCCATAACCGAGGGTCCGCCCCCCCCTTGACGTGACGGCGACCGAGCGTCGAAGGCGGACCACCCTGCTATAATCCCGGCCGATCATGAGAGAGCTCCTGCACGCCTCCGCCGTCACGCTGGTCGCGTGGGCCGCGCGCATGGTCCGTCAATCAAAGCGCATCGTGGTGGCGGTCAGCGTCCTGCTCTGCGGCGTCATCCTCGTCCTCGGCTGGCTTTCCTACCGTTCCGTCAAAGAGGTCGTCACCGAAGATTTCAACAAGCAGCAACTGGTGCTCGCCAAGTACGCGGCGCGGCAGATCACCCACTCCCTGGCGATGCTTCAGAAAGAACTGCACCTGCTCGCGCAGGCCCCTTCGCTCCAGTACCAGGAGCGTATCGCGCTCGTCGGCCGCCTGGAGAGCGCCTTCATGAGCGTCAAGGACGACGGCGCGGTCCAGATCCGCTTCGTCCCGGCTCCCGGCACGCTCGCGCACGTCTACGGCGGAGCGGGCTACCGCCTGCTCGAGCCATCCGCCGAGGACACGCTCTACCTGCTCTGGGCCTCCGACCCGGCCAACCGCGAGCGGGTGCTCGCCACGCCGGTCGCCTCTTCCGCCACGGGCGAGCCGGCGAAGCTGCTGATGCGCTTCGTGCGCCCCGTCTGGCAGGACGCCGCCGACGAGGCCCACCCGGCCCCGACGCGCGGCTTCACCGGGGTTCTGACCCTGGTCGTCGATGTCGCCGAACTCACCGGGAGCGTCACCCGCGACATCCGCTCCGGCAAGACCGGCTACGCCTGGGTCATCGACGGCAACGGCACCTTCCTGCACCACCAGGAGGCGATCTTCGTCGGGAAAAACGCCTTTGAGGCGCGCACCGCGAAGATGCCGACGATCTCGTTCGCCCGCATCAACGAGATCCAGAAGACCCTGATGCTCGCCGGCAAGGAGGGCACGAGCTGGTACATCTCCGGCTGGCACCTCGGCGTCGAAGGCAAAATCCGCAAACTCATCGCCTACGCGCCGATCCGGGTCACCGGCGCGGACGACGGGCCGCTCTGGTCGGTTGCGGTCGTCGCCCCGATCAGCGAGGTCGAAGGGGCGATCCACGCGATCCAGGTGCGCGGCCTGCTGCTGCAGGCGGTGATCATCGCGGTCTTCGTGCTCGGCACCGTGATCATCATCTCGCTGATGGCGCGCTGGTCGGCCGACCTCGAGCGCGAAGTCGCCCACCAGACGGCGGAATTCAAGAAGTCCGAGCAGCGCTACCGCTCGCTCGTCGAAAACGCCGGCGACGTGATTTTCACGGCGGACCGGGCCGGGACCATCCTCTCGATCAACGCCTACGGTGCGAAGGTCTTCCGGATGCCCGCGGAGGAGATCGTCGGCCGCAACATCTCGCAGATTTTCGCCTGCCCCACCGCCGAGGAGCCGCTGCTGGCGATCGACGAGGTCTTCGAGAGCAAGAAGGGCCGACAGATCACGCACCTGGTGAAGATCGGCGAGCGCGAACTCTGGCTGAACACCAACTTCCGCAGGCTGCTCGACGAAGAGGGGCAGATCTACGCCGTCATCGGCATCGCCCGTGACATCACCGACCGCCGGCAACTCGAGGAGCAGAACTACCACACCGAGAAGCTGGCTTCGCTCGGCACGCTCTCGGCCGGCGTCGCCCACGAGATCAACAACCCTCTCACCGTGATCCTCGGGTTCACCGACCTGCTCCTCGAGAAGGCCGAGAAGGGCTCCGAGACCGAGGAGGTGCTGCGCACGATCGAGAGCTACGGCAACAAGGCCAAGAAGGTCGTCGAGAACCTGCTGACGTTCGCGCGACGCAAGGAGCACAGCGAGGACGAGGTTGACGTCAAGGCCTGCCTCGAGGCGGTGCTCGCCGTTCTCGGCAACTACCTGCTCGTGAACCGGATCGCGATCAGCACTCGCGAACTGCTCCCCAGCCTGCCGGCGGTGCGCGGCGACGCCGACGAATTGCAGCAGGTCTTTCTCAACATCATCAACAACGCGGTCTACGCGATGAAGCTCGAAGGGGGGGGCGAACTCGGCGTTCAGACGCGCCTCGGCGAGGGGGGCACCTGCGTCGAGGTGCTGATCTCGGACACCGGGCCCGGGATCCCGCCGGATATCCGGTCGCGGATCTTCGACCCGCTGTTCACGACGAAAAAAGTCGGCGAGGGCACCGGGCTCGGCCTCTCGGTCTCCTACGGCATCGTCGCCCGCCACGCCGGCACCATCGCGGTGGAGACCGCCACCGCGGAGGAGTCAAAACACCCCGGGACCACGTTCATCATCACGCTCCCGGCCGTGCTGCGGAAACCACAGGGATAGCGAAAAGGGAGGCGACACGATGCCGGCGCGGATACTTGCTGTCGATGACGAACCCGGAATGCTCAAACTGCTCGCGATGATCATCCGCGAGAAGACCCCGCACACGGTCGAGACCACGAACAACCCGGTCGAAGCCGTCCAGATCGTGCGCCGCGGCGGCATCGACCTGGTGATCGCCGACCTGAAGATGCCCGGCCTCGACGGCAGCGAACTGCTCGAGGCGATCCGGGCCTTCTCGGAGATCCCGGTCATCATCATCACCGCGTACGGCACGGAGGAGGCCGCCGCCGAGACCCGTGAGAGGGGCGTCTTCGATTTCATCCTCAAGCCATTCCGCAAGGAGCAGATCATCCTCGGCATCGAGCGCGCCCTGGCCTGGGCGGCAATGCAGCGCGAAAACCGGGCGCTCAGGGAGCAGCTCGAACCGCCGGCGACGGCGTAAAGGCGCGCGGGATGACCGGGCCGGCCGCGCACACCGTTCGCTACGAGGTCGCCGGCCGCATTGCGACCCTCACCCTCGACCGCCCCGCGCAGCGCAACGCGATAGACGCAGCGATGACCGCGGCGCTGCGCGCGGCCACGGCCCGGTTCGAAGCCGACCCCGACGCTCTCGTCGCGATCCTCACCGGCAGCGGCGACCGGGCGTTCTGCGCCGGCATGGACCTGAAGGCGTTCGCGATGGGCGAGGGTCCGTCGATCCTCGAGGGGGACGGCGGCTTCGCCGGCTTCACCCACGCTCGGCGCGCCAAGCCGGTGATCGCCGCCGTCAACGGTGCGGCGCTGGCGGGCGGCTGTGAGCTCGTGCTCTCCTGCGACCTGGTCGTAGCTGCCGATCACGCCGTTTTCGGCTTGCCCGAGGTCAAGCGCGGCCTCTTCGCAACCTCGGGGGGAGCGCTGCGTCTGCCGCGGCTGATCCCCCGCGCCCGCGCCCTGGAACTGCTGCTCACTGGCGACGTCATCGCTGCCAACACGGCGCACGAGCTGGGGCTGACAAACCGCGTTGTGCCGCTCGGGCAGTTGCTGGAAACCGCTCGCGAGCTCGCGCTGCGCATCTGCGCCAACGCGCCGCTCGCCGTACGCGAGACCCTGGCGCTCGCCCGCGCGGTGTTCTCGCTGCCCGAGGAACAACTGCGGGTGCGCAACGAAGCAGCGTGGGAGCGGATCGCCGCTTCGGAGGATGCGCGCGAGGGACCGCGGGCTTTCGCGGAAAAACGCCCGCCGTCCTGGAAGGGGCGCTGAAGAACTCGAAACAGGCGGGCTGGCGCACGCAGCAGATGGGTTTTTTTCAGCGGCCGGCTACGCTCCCGGCATCCGGGCGCACTCGTTGAAGATCCGTACCCGACAGACGTGGCACCGCTCCGGGTCGAGACGGGTCAGCACGAGCGTGCGCACCGCTTCGGACTTGGACGGGAAGAGGTTTTCCCCGCCCACCCGCCCGATGCACCCCCCGCGCTTGAGCACGTCGAGCACCTCCCCCTTGAGCGAGCAGAGATAGAGGGTCCTGCCCTCCAGGTGCAGCCGCCGGGCCTCTTCGGCGAACAGCGCGCACCCGGCGACGTCGATGAAGTTGATGCCGCCGCCGACGATCAGGATGTGCGCCTGCTCGGGGTCCTCGCGGGTGATGATGTCGAGCTGCTCGGCGACGTGGTTCACGGCGCCGAAGAACACCGAGCCGTCGATCCGTACGATCTTGAGCTGCGGGCACTCCGGGGAGGGATGTTTCAGTATGTTCACGAACCTGCGGCGCTTGGTCTCGGGGTCGGGGACGAGCGTGATGAAACTCGGGTGCGAGGTGCGGTTGAGGTAGAGCACCAGCGAGAGGATCACGCCGACGTAGATCGCGAACTCCAGTTCCGCAACCAGCGTGGTCACCAGCGTGACGACAAGGACGACCGCCTCCGGACGGCTGGTCTTCGCGATGGCGCGGATGTGGTGCACATCGACGAGGCCCGCGGCCACGACGAGCAGAACCGCCGCCATGGAGGCCATCGGCAGGTAGGCCGTCAGCGGCGCTATCAGCAGCAGCACGGCGCCCAGGGAGAGCGCCGCGTAGACCGCCGCCATCGGGGTCTGCGCCCCGACGGCGAAGTTGAGCCCCGAGCGGGTGAAGGAACCCGACGAGGCGTAGCTGGAGAAGAAGCTGCCGACCACGTTCGAGAGGCCCTGCCCGATGAACTCCTGGTTGCTGTCGATGCGCTGGTGCGAGCGCGTCGCCACCGAGCGCGCGATCGAGACCGCCTCGACGAGGCCGAGCATGGCGATGGCCAGCGCGCCCGGCGCCAGGTTGCGCACCGCGGCGGTCGAGAGGTCGGGCCAGGACAGGGGCGGCAGGCGCCCAGGCAGCGAGCCGACGAGCCGCACGCCGTGTTCGGCGCCGTGGAGCGCGACCGCCGTGACGCTGCCGGCGATCATCGCCAGCAGCAGGCCCGGGAGCCGCGGCAGAAAGATCTTGAACAACACCGCGGTGACCAGCGTGACCGCCGAAACCGCGATCACGACGGGATTGGCTTCCGGCAGGTGACGAAGGAGGTTCTCCCAGATGTGAACGAAAGCGTGCTGCTTCGTCCCCGGGATGCCGAGGAAGGTGCTCATCTGACTCGTGCCGATGAGCAGGGCGGCCCCCGCGGTGAACCCGACCACCACCGAGTGGGAGATGAAGTTCACCATGGCGCCGAGCCGGGCCAGCCCCAGCGCGAGCTGAAAGGCGCCGGCCATGAACGTCAGCGTCAGGACCATCCGGATGTACTCCGCGCTCCCGGGGTCGGCGTGCGGGCTGATGGTCGTGAACACCACGATGGAGATCGCCGTCGTCGGCCCCGAGATCAAGTGGTGCGAGGAGCCGAAGAGCGCGGCAATCATCGCCGGCACGATCGCCGAGTACAGCCCGTATTCGGGGGGCAGCCCGGCGATGATCGCGAACGCCACCCCCTGCGGCAGCACGATGACCGCACCGGTGATCCCTGCCAGCAGGTCGGCGCGCGTGCTGCGGGCGGTGATCAGGTCGCGCCAGCGCAGGAACGGCAACAGGCGGCGCCACTCGAAGCCAGGATTCCCGACGGTGTTCCGGACATCGTCTTTTCGATTCATGATCGCCTTCCTTTGGAGCGATCCATGCCACCGGCAACTCAGCCGGAGCCAGACGCGGTCATGCAGTGCTACTATGGCCGCATGTCGCTGAAGAAAAAGATCGTGCTCAGTTTCCTCCTCAGCGCCTTCATTATCGCGCTTCTGTCGGCGTTCCTCTACCTGAATTTCGTCGAGATCAAGAAGGAGACGGTCTTCCTCGAGCTGGCCGACACCATCCGGAGCAGATCGCTGCAGCTGCGCCGGCACGAAAAGAACTTCCTGCTCTACGTGTCCAACCAGCAAACCGAAGTCCGCGCCATTCATGAAACCCTCGCCGAGCTGGAGAAAATCGTGGAGGGCATCCCCGCCGACCGCACGGCCCCGGTAGCGGAGCTGCGCGCCCAGATCGCCGTGTATCGCGAACACTTCGGCGACATCGCGGCGCTGCTCGACGAGGCGTTGCGAGAATCCGGCGCTCTCAAGCTCGATGCCGCCTATGCACGCGTGAGCGGCCTGGTCGAAGCCAACTTCCTGGACCAGCCTCTCGAGAGCGTCAGGTATCTTCGGGAGTCCCTCGGGCTCCAGGGGGATCGGCGTTTCATCGCCGTGCTGCGCGAGCTCGAAGCGCGCATCGCCGCGCTGCGCAAATCCGGCGAGATTATCCTCGGGGCGACGGAGGCGATCGACAAGGACGCACGCACGCGCGTCGAACGCTCCATCGCAGTTTCGCGCACCGCCATCCTCGTCGTCTTTCCCCTCTTCATCGTGGTCGGCTTCGGCACGCTCCTCTTCATCACCGGCAGCGTCGTGCAGCGGCTGCGGCTGCTGACGGGCGTCGTCGAGAGGGCCGGCACGGGGCACTTCGCCGCCCTGCCCGTCGCCGCGGGCGCCGGCCGATCCGACGAGGTGGAGACGCTGATCCGCACCTTCAACACCATGGAAGAACAGCTGCTCGCCCGGGAGAAAGAACTCCTTCAGAGCAAGAAGCTGGCCGCGATCGGGACGCTGGCCGCCGGCGTCGCGCACGAGCTGAACAACCCGCTGAGCAACATTTACACCACCGCCCAGCGCCTGCTGAAAAAGTCCGGCGACAGCGGCCCTGATTATCTCAAGCGGGGCCTGAGCGACATCTTCGGCGAGACCATGCGCGTCAAGACCATCGTCAGCGACCTTCTCGGGTTTGCGCGAGGACGCGAGCCGAACCCGCGGTTCGTCGAGTTGCGCGGGCTGGTCGGCGGCGCCTGGGGCCAGCTCGAACGCGCCCGCGACATCAGCGGCGTCCGGCTTCAACTCACGCTCGTCCCGGAGGAGATCGTCATCTGCGTGGACCCCGAGCAGCTCGAGCAGGTGTTCCTCAACCTCTTCGCCAACGCCTGCGACGCGATGGGGGGAGCCGGCGAGCTGAGCGTCCGCGCGGACGAGGAGGACACCGCGGTCAGGATCCGCGTCTCTGACACCGGCGCGGGCATGTCCCGCGAGACGGTCGACAAGATTTTCGAGCCGTTCTTCACGACGAAGGACAAGGGCACCGGCCTCGGCCTGGCCATCGTGTTCAACATCATTCAGAAGCACGGCGGTTCCATGCAAGCCGAGAGCACGGAGGGTGCGGGGACGACCTTCGTCATCACCCTGCCCAAGGGAACCTCTCCGGCCGAGCACCCTGCGGCCGCCCGAACCACCGTGAAGGAATAGGGAGCGACGAACATGGCTTTTCGGATTCTTGTCGCCGAGGACGAGCAGATCACGCTCAACAACATCGTGGAGACACTCGCCGAGGAAGGCTATCAGGCCACGGGCGCCGCCGACGGGACCGAAGCCCTGCGGCGGATCGAGCACGAGGCCTTCGATCTGGTGATCAGCGACATCAAGATGCCCGGCCGCACCGGGCTCGAGCTGCTCGAGACGATCCGCGAGCAGCACCCGCAGACCGAGGTCATCCTGATCACCGGCTACGGGAGCGTCAGCGCCGCCGTCGACGCGATGCGCAGGGGTGCGAGCGACTACGTCACCAAGCCCTTCGATCTCGACGAACTGCTGCTCAAGGTCGGCAAGATCGCCCAGCAGAAGACCCTGAAGCGGGAGCACGCCGCCCTGCGCACGTTCGCTGGGCTGGACAAGAAGATCTCGATCATCGCCAAAAGCCCCGGCATGGTCCACATTCTCGACACCGTGGAGGAGCTCAAGGATTCCGACGTCAACATCCTGCTCACCGGCGAGACCGGTGTCGGCAAGAGCCTGATCGCCAAAGCCATCCACTTCAGCGGCCGGCGCCGGCAGATGCCGTTTCTGTCGATGAACTGTGCGACCTTCACCGAAGACCTGCTCGCGAGCGAGCTCTTCGGCTACGAAAAGGGCGCCTTCACCGGTGCCGTCGCGGCCAAGCCGGGACTCGTGGAAATCGCCGACACCGGCACCCTGTTCCTCGACGAGATCGCCGAGCTGCCGACCAACCTCCAGGCGAAGCTGCTCAAGGTCGTCGAGGAGGGGGAGTTCTACCGGGTCGGCGGCACCCGCCCGGTGGTCGTCGACGTCCGGTTCATCGCGGCAACCAACCAGAATGTGCGGAAGATGATCGCCGAGGGGCGTTTTCGCGAAGACCTCTACTACCGGCTCAACGTCATGGAGATCGCCATCCCGCCGCTGCGCGAGCGCACCGAGGACATCGCGCCGCTCGCCCAGTTCCTGCTCGCCAAGCACCTGCCCAAGTCCCGCAAGAAGATCGCCGGCTTCACGGACGAGGTCAGGGAATTTCTACGGCACTACAGCTTTCCCGGGAACGTCCGGGAGCTGGAGAACATCATCGAGCGGGCGATCATTCTCGAGAAGGGCGGCCGCATCGCGCCCGAGAGCCTGCCGCGCGCAATCCGCATGCTGCAGATCGACACCATCGACCCGGAGAAGATCCTGACGATCGACGCCGTCGTCAAGGAATACGCCGAGAAGGTCGTGAAGTTGCTCGGGGGCAACCGGTCGAAGGCCTCCGAGGCCCTCGGGATCTCGCGGACGAGCCTCTGGAAAATCCTCAAGGAGGAATGACGCACCGCGGTTGAAGAACGTCTTCCGCGTCCTGCTATACTCGACCCGTGGGTACTTCCGGCGGCGCGGTGACTCCTGGCGGGAAAAGCGACGCCTCCCCTCCGGGTTTCGGGGGAGTCGCGTGGAAACCGATCTACTTCATCTATGTGACGATCCTGCTCTTCACCGCGGCGCAGTACTTCTTCCTGCGACCGCAGCCCGTTGTTCCCGCCATCGAGTACGGCGTTTTCCTCGACCAGCTCGAGGCCGGGACCGTGGCCGAGGTCGACATTCAGGGTTCCATTCTTGAGGGTAAGTTTGCGAAGCCCGTCCCGCTCCCGCCGGCGGCAGGCGCGACGGCTGAGCCCGTCACGAGCTTCACGACGCGCCTGCCCGCCTTCCAGGGCGAGACCCTGATCGTCAAGCTGCGCGAGCGCAAGGTCCGCATCAACGTGCGCAAGCCCGAGGAGGAGTCGGTTTTCGCGCGGCTGCTCGTCGGCGTTCTGCCGTGGGTCCTGGTTTTCGGCGTCTGGATGTTCATCATGCGCAAGGCCGCCAAGGGCGTCGGCGGCGGCGCGGGCGGGCTCTTCTCCTTCGGTGAAAGCAAGGCCCGGCTCTTCACCGAAGCGACGCGGCCGAAGGTCACGTTCGCGGACGTTGCCGGCATGGACAACGTCAAGGTCGAGCTGCGCGAGATCATTGATTTTCTCAAGGACCCGAAGAAGTTCGCGACGATCGGCGCTCGGGTGCCGCGCGGGGTGCTGCTCATCGGCGCGCCCGGCACCGGCAAGACGCTGCTGGCGCGCGCCACGGCGGGCGAGGCCGGTGTGCCGTTTTTTGCCATCAACGCTTCCGAGTTCGTCGAGATGTTCGTCGGCGTCGGCGCCTCGCGGGTCCGGGACATGATGAAGAAGGCCAAGGCCGCCAAGCCGAGCATCGTCTTCATCGACGAGATCGACGCCGTCGGCCGCACGCGCGGGGCCGGCTTCGGCGGCGGACACGACGAGCGGGAGCAGACGCTCAACCAACTGCTCGCCGAAATGGACGGCTTCGAGACCAACGAGGAGGTCATCGTCATGGCGGCCTCCAACCGCCCGGACGTCCTCGACCCGGCGCTGCTGCGGCCGGGGCGCTTCGACAAGCACATCGTCGTCGACCGTCCGGGGCTCAAGGAGCGTCGCGCGATCCTCGAGATCCACACTCGCACGAAGAAGCTCGCCCCGGGCGTCGATCTCGAGGGTCTCGCCCAGGGAACCACCGGCATGACCGGCGCGGAGCTGGAGCGGCTGGCCAATGTCGCTGCGCTCATCGCGCTGCGCAAGGGCCAGGACCAGATCCGCATGGTCGACTTCGAGGAAGCCCGCGACGAGAGCCTGATGGGGATGGTGCGGGAGGAGACGATCAGCGCGGCCGAGAAGCGCATCACCGCGTACCACGAGGCGGGCCACGTCGTCGTCGCCTGGGAGCTGCCGGGCACCGACCCCGTGCACAAGGTGAGCATCGTGCCGCGCGGCCAGGCGATGGGGGCGACCCAGCTGCTGCCGAAGGAGGACCGCCACTACTACCCCCGGCGTTTCCTCGAGGGCAAGCTCGCGGTCGCGCTGGGCGGGAGAGTCGCCGAACGGCTCGTCTTCGCCGACACGAGCACCGGCGCGCAAAGCGACCTCAAGGAGGCCACCGACATCGCCGAGAAGATGGTCGCGCAGTGGGACATGAGCGCGAAGGTCGGCCCGATGTACGTCGACCGCGGCGAGGAGCACCCCTTCCTCGGGCGCAAGCTCACCGAGGGCAAGAGCTACAGCGAGGAGCTGGCGGCGCTGATGGACCAGGAGATCCGCACCCTGGTCGTCGCGGCCGAATCCCGCGCGGAGGAGATCCTGACGAAGAACCGGGAGTCTCTGGAGAAGCTCGCGCAGGGCCTTCTCGCGGAGGAGGTCCTCGACGAGTCCCGGATTGCCGAGATCATCGGCCACCCGAAGGCACCGGCCGAAGAATCGCCCCATGAGCAGTGACGATCGCGACGGCTTCTCTCTTGGGCGCATCGTTGCCGTTCACGGCGACGTGATCGACATCGAGTTCAGGGATAGGCTCCCGAACATCAACGACGCGCTGGAAGTGCGCCGCCAGGACGAGACGCTCCTGCAGCTGGAGGTGCACGATCACCTCAGCCCGACCGTCGTGCAGGCTATCGCGCTTGGGTCCACGCAGGGGCTGAGGCGCGACATGGCGGTGAGCACCACCGGCGGCCCGCTGCGCATCCCGGTCGGCGCCGGCAGCCTCGGCGGGGTCTTCAACCTCTTCGGCCAGCCGAGCGACGGCGTGGCCACCCCCCCGGATGCCGCCCGCCGCCCGATCCACGCGCCGCCGCCGTCGCTGCAACTGCAGGTCCCGGCCACGGGGATCCTGGAGACCGGCATCAAGATCATCGACCTTCTTGCCCCCTTCCCGCGCGGCGGCAAGGTCGGCCTCTTCGGCGGGGCGGGCGTGGGCAAGACCGTGCTGCTGATGGAGTTCATCTACAAGGTCGCCAAGGTCTACGCCGGGATCTCGGTTTTCTGCGGGGTCGGCGAGCGCATGCGCGAGGGCCACGAGCTCTGGAAGGAAATGGAGGGCAAGGGGATCCTGCAGCACGCGATCCTGGTCTTCGGGCAGATGTGCGAGTCCCCGGGGATCCGGTTTCGCGTCCCGCTCACCGCCGTGACGATGGCGGAATTCGCTCGGGACGAGTTGGGCAAGGACGTGCTTTTTTTAATGGACAACGTCTACCGCTTCATCCAGGCGGGCAACGAGGTCTCGGTGCTGCTCGGGCGGATCTCCTCGCGGGTCGGCTACCAGCCGACGCTGACGGCCGAGCTCTCGGAGGTCGAGGAACGCCTCGTCTCCACGAAAAGCGGCTCGATCACTTCGGTCCAGGCGATCTACGTCCCGGCCGACGACATCACCGACCCGGCGGTCGCGAGCGTCTTTCCGCACCTGGACACGACGGTGGTGCTCTCGCGCCAAATCGCCGCCAAGGGGCTCTATCCGGCCGTGGACCCACTGCTGTCGACCTCGAAGTTCCTCAACCCGGAGGACGTCGGGCAGGAGCACTACGAGGTCGCGGGGGAGGTGCGCGAGCACCTGGCGCGCTACAAGGAGCTGCTGGATCTGATCTCGATTCTCGGCATCGAGGAGCTCTCCGCCGAGGACCGCCTGGTGGTCAAGCGGGCGCGGCGGCTCGAGCGCTTCCTGACCCAGCCGTTCTTCCTGACCGAGGAGTTCACCGGCCGCCCCGGCAGGCACGTGCCGCTCGCCGCCACCATCGCCGGGTGCCGCGCCATCGTCTCGGGGCGTGCCGACGAGCTGCCCGAGGAGGCGTTCTTCATGGTCGGGGAGCTCGAGGGGGCGGCGTGAGCGCCACGCCGTTAACGATACAAGTCTTGTCGGCATAGGCTCGGAGGGACTGCAATGTGGCGTACCGTTCTCCCCGTGTTCCTCGCGGCGCTGCTCGGGGCCTCCGGCGCGTCCGCCCTACTCAATCCCCATGACGAAAGCGTCCCGAACCGCTGTCTCAGCTGCCACACCAAGGTGATAACGCCCGAGGATGCCCGCCAGGGAAATTATTTTTTACTGAGAGACTCGATAGACGGGCTGTGCCTGATCTGCCACCTCAAGCAGGATTGCTGCACGATCGGGCAGAGCCACTCCGCGCTGCCTGGTTATATTGGCATTTCGCACCCCAGTGACCTCGATGCGAGATCGATCAGCCGGGCTTCGCGGCCGAAGACGCTGCCTCTGCAGGACGACCGGATCACGTGCGCGACCTGCCACCTGCACGATCGGCAAAAACCCAAAGACTACGAGATGGTCCGTCTGGTCGTCATCAAGGACACCGGCGTCGACTGGACCGGGCTGTGCCATGACTGCCACGAGAACTACTGACGGCTTGAAATTCCGGACGGATCAACTTTCCTGAGTCAGAAACGAAGTCCTCCTCAGTGACGCTGGAGCGCCCGCAGCTCTTTTCGTATCTCCTTTTCACTCTCCTGCTGCTGGGGAGTTGACGACGATCTGCACCCCGTGGCGCCGCCGAACCTTCTCCTCTCCGAGCCGAGGCAGGGCAACCTCTACCATCCCGCGGAGTGGGGGGGGCATCTATTGGGACGACGGATGGTGCTTCCTGGCGCGCCGCAACAGCGGCCAGGACGCGCTCCGCCGGAAACGCGAATATCATCTTTTCTCCCCGGGCGGGATTTTGCCGCCCAGGCCGGCCCGGACCAGCTCGCGGGTGTGGCCGGAGAGATGGCGCGCAAAAGATGCCGGGGAGGCGCTCGATCGCGCGCTCGCGCTCGATCCGGGACTCGCGGTGGCCAGAGCGCGGCGGGGGGTGCTGCGCCGGCCGTAAAAAGCAGAGGAACCTGTCGATCGAAACCTTGACAAGCCGGGACTGCGGCCGAAGAATCAACACCATGAGCAACATGCTCGGCAAGCTTGGGGCCAACGCATGAGCGCCGCATCCTTCCCCGTGCGGGTGATCACGCCGCAGCGTGTCTTCGAGCGGGAGGCGACCTATCTGCGGCTGCGCGACCGCACCGGCTTTTTCGGCATCATGCGCGGGCACACGGCGTTTCTGACATTGCTCGAGACCGCCCTCGGCTACTACCGCACCCCGGACGGCGCGGAAATCTTCCTCGCGGTGGACGGCGGGCTCTTCAGCGTCGAGCACGGCCGGGCGACCATCTCCTCGCCTGAGGTCTTCGAGGGGGACGACGCCGCCGATCTGGCGCGGCGGATCGATGAAACACAAGCGCGGCGGCAGGAGTCGGAGCGGATCTTCTCCAAAATGATCGACGGGCTGGAGCGCGAGTTCGTAAAAAAGACACTGACATTCCTGAAGGGGAAGCCGGAGTGACGCAGGACCGCTTCTCGCGCGAGATCGAAGACTCGGGGCGCAAGCTGGCCGCGGCGCGCAAGGCCCGTACGACGGCGTGGCGTTACGCGGCGCTGCTCGGGGCCGGCGGCTGGCTGCTGGTCGTCCCGGTGGTGGGAGGGGCTTACCTTGGGCGTTGGCTGGACGCGCGGCACATCGGGGGCGGCCAGTCCTGGACGCTGACGCTGATCCTGCTCGGACTCGGCCTGGGGATCTACAATTTCTGGAGCTATTACCGGCGGGGGTCAGGGGAATGAGACCGCTGACCGTTTTTCCGGAGACCGTCTTCACGATCGGGCCGGTGCGCGTCACCGACACGGTGGTGAGCACCTGGATCGTGATGGCGGCGATCATTCTCGCGGCGTTCATCGCCACGCGGCGGCTGGCCATCCGGCCCACAAAGCTCCAGGGTCTGCTCGAGTCGATGTACGCCGCGATCGAAGGCACGGTACGGGAGATCCTCCCGGTGGAGACCCGCTTCGTGGTGCCGGTGCTCGGCACGCTCTGGCTCTTCATCGGCGTCGCCAACCTGGCCGGGCTCGTCCCGGGGTTGAAGACGCCGACCGCCGATCTGAACACGACGTTCGCGCTCGCACTGGTCTCCTATGCGATGACCCACGTCGTCGGCATCGCCGCTCAGGGTCTCCGCGGATACCTTGCCCACTACGCGGAGCCGACCTGGCTGCTGCTGCCCTTTCACCTGATCGCCGAGGCCACCCGGACCGTGGCGCTCGCGGTGCGGCTGTTCGGCAACATGCTCAGTGGCGACATGGTCGCGGTCATCATCCTCGGCATCGCCGGGCTCCTCGTCCCGATACCGTTCGAGATGCTGCACATCGTGATCGGCCTGATCCAGGCCTACATCTTCGGGATGCTGACGCTGGTCTTCATCGCCGGAGGCATCGGCACCCACACCGACACAACCGACAAAGGAGCGTGACCATGGACCCGAAAGCCCTCGTCGTCGTCGTCTCGATCATCGCCGCCGGCTTCGGGATGGCCGTCGGCGGCTACGGCCCGGCCAAAGCGCTGGGCGAGGCGCTCAAGACCGCGCTGGAGTCGATGGCGCGCCAGCCGGAGGCCTCGCCGCAGATCCAGCGCACGCTGTTCGTCGGGATGGCGCTGATCGAATCGATCGCAATCTACGTCTTCGTCATCGCTCTGATCATGCTCTTTGCCAACCCGTTGCTGAGCTATCTGGGCAAATGAACTTCGACCCCTGGACGCTGGCGTTCCAGCTCCTCAACTTCACCGTCCTGGCGCTGGTGCTTTTCCGGCTGCTCTTCAAGCCCGTCCGGGAGATCATGACAAAGCGAGCCGCCCAGGTGCAGGCCGCGCTCGATGCGGCGGACACGGCGCGCGCGGAGGCCGAGGCAATCAGGGCCGGGCTCGCGCTCGAGCAGAAGCGGGTCGGCGAGCTGAGGGCCGAGATGCTCGTGAAATTGCAGGCCGAGGTAGAGGAGAACCGGCAGCGCCGGCTCGCGGGCGTCACGGCGGAGGCCCAGGAACTGCTCGAGCGGGGGCGGGCCGTCCTCGAGTCGGAGCAACGAAAGTCCGGGGAGGAGCTGCGCGAGCGGGCGCGGCGCACCGTGACCGACTACGCCGCCGCCCTGCTCGCCGATGTGGCTGACATCGAGATCCAGCGGGCACTGCTGCGCCGACTCCCCGCGGCTTTCCCGGGCGCCGCCGCCGAAATCGCCGGGTTGAACAACCCCGGGGAGCCGGTGTCCGTGGCCGTCGAGAGCGCCTTCGCGCTGACGGCTGAGGAGACGGCCGGGCTGCGCGCCCTCGTCGAGAAGAGCGTGCCGGTCGCGGTCCTGACCGCAACCGTCGAGCCGCTCCTCCTCGCGGGGGTGCGGCTGCGGGCTGCCGACCGGCTCTATGATTTCAGTCTGCGGGGCCAACTCGACGCCCTCGCCGCCACGCTCAAGGCGCTCCCCTGAGATGACGGCCGATTTCACGGCCTTTCTCGGGCGAGTGGACGCCGCGACCGCGGCCAGCCGCCTCGCGTTGCGGGTCTCTGAGGAGGGGCGCGTGCTCTCTGTTGGCGACGGGATCGTGCGGGTCAGCGGCCTGCGCGGCGCACGGCTCGCCGAGCTGATCGAGATCGAAACCGGCGACCGGGGGATCGTCTTCGACCTGGACATCGACCACGTTGGGCTGGTCCTGCTCAGCGGGCAGGATCGCGTCCGGGCCGGCCACCGCGCCGTCAAGACCGAGGAGATCACCTCGGTCAAGGTCGGCGAACAGCTGCTCGGCCGCGTGCTCGACGCGCTTGGTCACCCGCTCGACGGCGGCCCGGAACCGGAGGGGACAACAGCCTACCCGGTGGAGCGCGAAGCGCCCCCGCTGGCCGCGCGGGGATTTGTCGCCGAGTCGCTCGCCACGGGGATCAAGGTGATCGACGCCCTGCTCCCGATCGGGAGAGGGCAGCGCGAGTTGATCATCGGCGACCCGTCCACCGGCAAGAGCTCGCTGGCGCTGGACGCAATGATCAACCAGAAGAACACGGATGTTGTCTGCGTCTACGCAATCATTGGCCAGAAGAGGGCCCAGGTTCTCAAGATCGTCGAGGAACTCAAGGCGCACGGAGACTTCTCCCGGACCATCGTCGTCGCCGCCGACGCTTCGAGCACCTACGGGCTGCAGTACGTCGCCCCCTATGCCGCCACCGCGATCGCGGAGTATTTCCGGGACAGCGGCCGCGACGTACTCATCGTCTACGACGACTTGACCAAGCACGCCGAAGCCTACCGCGCGCTGAGCCTGCTGCTCAAGCGCCCGCCGGGGCGCGAGGCCTACCCCGGGGACATCTTCTTCATCCACTCCCGGCTGCTCGAGCGGGCGGCCAAGCTCAACGCTGCTCACGGCGGCGGCTCGATCACCGCGCTACCGATCGTCGAGACCCAGCAGGGACGGATCTCGGCGTACATCCCGACGAACATCATCTCCATCACCGACGGGCAGATCTACCTCGACGCCGCGCTGGTCGGGAAGGGGATCCGCCCCGCGGTGGACGTCGGGATGTCGGTCTCGCGCATCGGCGGCAAAGCCCAGGGTCCGGCGATGAAGGCCGTCGCGCAGCGGCTCAAAATCGACTACGCGCGCTTCGTGGAGGTCGAGGCCTTCACGCGGTTCGGTTCGCGCCTCGAGGAGGAGAGCCTGAAGCTGGTCCGCCGCGGCGAGCGCCTGCGCGAATTGCTCCGGCAACCGCGCTTTGCGACCGTCTCGCTGGAGGACCAGGTTCTGACGTTCGTGATCCTGGAGTCCGGGGCCCTCGACGCCCGCGAAATCAGTTTCGCACATCTGTGCTGCAGCACCGCGGTGTCGGCGCTCAAGGACCGCTTTCCCGAGATCGTCCGCCGAATTCGCGAACACGGGCAGTTGGAGCCGGCCGATCTGGGAACGCTCACCGCGGCGGTCCCGGGTGTCATGGCCTGAGCATGTCTGATTCACCGGAGATCGAGCGCAAGATCCGCACCTTCTCCTCAATCGAGGACATCGTCAACGCCATGAAAGCTTACGCCGGCGTGACGATCAAGCGCACCCAAGAAATGGTGAAGGCGGTGCGCGCCTACGAGGAGCAGGTCGTGCGGGCGCTCTCGCTCGCGACGGCGCTCGAGCCCGGATACTTCGCCCCGGCGCCGGCGGGAGGCAGGAGGATCATCGCGGCCTTCGGCTCCTCTCAGGGACTCTGTGGACCGCTCAATGAACACGTTGCGGACGCGCTTCGGCGCGAGATGCGGGCCGGGGACAACCTGCTGATCGTCGGCCGGCGGCTGCAGACCGCGGCGGCTGCCAGAAACCTGACGACTGCGGATTATCTCGACTCGGTCGTCAGCGTCAGCGGCATCAAGCCGGCGCTCGACGCAACGATCGCGTGGATCCTCGAGCGCTACCTCCGGGGGGATGTCTACACCCTGTCGTTCATGTTCACCGCAGTCTCCGGTTCGCAGGCCCGGGTGATCCACGAGCGGATTCTGCCTCCCGATCTCACGGCCCTCGCCGCGGAAAAGCCTGCCGGCGCCGCCCCAGTGCTGACGCTCGCGAGCCGCGAGTTGCTCAGCGGCGTGATGCGCGAGCTGATCGCGATCAGCCTCTACCGCTGCTTCGCCGAGTCGCTGCGCGGTGAGAACTGGTATCGGATGCGCGTGCTCGAGGGGGCGACGGAAAATCTCAAGCGGCGCATCGGCGAGCTGGGCTCCCTGCGCAACTATCTGCGGCAGGAGGAGATCACGGAGGAGATGCTCGAGATTCTCTCGAGCGGCGGGTTTTACGCACGCTGAGTCGCCGGGCTTGTTCGTCAACCCGGCAGCTCGACGGTGAAGACCGTGCCCTTGTCGGGCTCGCTCCTGACGAGAATGCCGCCTCCGAGCCGCTTGATGATGCCATAGGCGATGGAGAGCCCCAGCCCCACGCCCTTGCCGGTCTCCTTTGATGTGAGCAGGAACGGCTCGAAGATGTGCCTCAGAACCTTTTCGGGAATACCGCGGCCGTTGTCCTCGATCGACACCTGGAGGGTGCCGGCATCTTTCCGGCCGGTGGAGACGCCGATCGCGCCTCCCGCGCCCACCGCTTCGACGGCATTCAGCAGGATGCTCGCGAGCACCTGCTGAATCTGGGTCCGATCGCTCATCACGAGGGGAAGTTCCTCGGACAGATCCAGCCGCACCTGAATGCCCTTGCGCCCAATCTCCCGTTCGAGAAGGACGACCACCTCCCGGACCAGAAGGTTGAGGTCGACAGCGTCCGGGCTGTCGCCCGGCTTGCCGGCGAAGTCCAAAATGCGGTGGGTGATGCTGCTACAACGCTGTACGCTGGTGAAAATGGCGGCGAGCATGGCCGAAAACCGCTCCTTATCACGGAAGTCCTCGGCCCGCTCAAGGTAGTCCTTCATGAGTCCGGCCTTCTCGTTGATGATCGCGAGCGGGTTGTTGATCTCGTGCGCCACGCCGACCGAAAACCGGCCTAATGTGGCAAGTTTTTCGGCCTCGACGAGCTGCGCCCGGTTCTCGTGAAGCTCCGTGTTGGTTTGCGCGAGCGTCGTCAGTGTTTCGTGGATCCGGTCCTGCATCAGGTTGAAGGAAGTCCCGAGCGACGAAAGCTCGTCGTCTCCCCTGACCGCAACGCGGTTCGAGTAATCCCCCGCGGCGATCTTCTTCGTGATGCCTTCGAGATCCCCGAGTGGGGCCGCGATGCTCGCCGAGAGCCTCCGGTTGACGACCACACCGAAGACAATGGCCACAACCATTGCCGCGAGGAGAATCCTGAGGGAACGACCGGCCCGCGCGAGCAGCCCGTCGATCGCCCCGCGCTCCTTCGCCGAGAGGGCCTCGACCTGAGACTGGAGATCCCGCGCCTTCTCCCGCATTCGCTCCTGGAAGCGGTTCTCCCCGGCCTTCTCCCCCTGCGCATTCAGCGTGTCGGTGAGATCGACGAAGGCACTTTCGTACTCCGCCAGCACCGCGTTCATCCTGACGAAGTGCTCCGCCTGGATTTCGGCTCCCGTCACGAGCCGGATTCTTTCGATGGCGGCGCGGAGATTGCCGAGGTATCGACGGAAGTTCCGGGCGCTCTCCTCATCCTTGTAGAGCAGGAAGTTTTTCTCGTACCGCCGCACCTCGAGCAGGGTGTTCGCGATGTCGTCGGCCGCCTCGACGACCGTCAACCGCGTGGTGATGACTCGCAACTCGCCGTAGGCGAACAGCCCGAGAGCAAGCGCGATCAGGATGTAGAAACCGAACCCGAAGAGGAGCTTCCCGCGAATTTTCACATCGGCATCCTTGAAGGAATTTAGGCCGCCGCCCACATCTCCGACAGCACTTCCGCCTGCTCCAGAACCGTCTGCGTCGCCTTTTCCTGCTTGTCCGGCGGGTAGCCGTACTTGCGCAGGATGCGCTTTTCACGCGCAATCTTGACGGTCCACCCGAGCTGCCCGAACCAGGCGGCGTCCTCGACGACGGACTCGGCGAATTGTCGCGCGCTCATTCCCTTTCCGTCCCCTCTCGCAGAATCGCCAAATAGCGATCGTAGGCGAAAAGACGGTTTCTCTTTCGCCCAGTGGTCTCCCGAACGATCCCGGCCTTTGCGAGGGCTGCGAGCCCCGATGCAGCGGTCGGTGGGCTGAGCCGGGTCTCCGCGACCAAGTGTGTGATCGAGACCAAAGGCCGGCGCTGCAGGGCCTGGTGAATCCGCAATGCCGACCCCGAAACACGACCCAACGACTGGATACGGCCACGATCCTCTACCGAGACCTCCTCGAGCTTCCGCGCGGTCGTTACAGCCCCGTCGGCCATCTCCCGGATCCCTTCCGCGAAGAATAGCACCCAGGATTCCCACCCCCCTGCGAGACGTACGGCGGCGAGCAACTCGAAGTAGCGATCCCGATGCTCCTTGAGATAGAGACTCATATAGAGCAGCGGTTCGCGCAGGACCTTCTCCTGACAGAGGATAAGCGGGATCAGCAGCCGCCCCACCCTGCCGTTGCCGTCGAGGAAAGGATGGATCGTCTCGAACTGCACGTGCGCCAGCGCCGCCTTCAGGAGCACCGGAGTGCGCTCCGGCAGATCGTGGAGGAACCTCTCCAAGGCGGCCATGCACTCCTCGACCCGGTCGGCCGGCGGCGGAACGAAGGCGGCGTTTCCCGGGCGCGTCCCGCCGATCCAGTTCTGTGATCGGCGGAATTCCCCGGGATTGCGGTCGCTCCCGCGCCCTTTAGCCAGCAGGATGCCGTGGATCTCGCGAAGCAGCCGGTTGGAGAGCGGGAAGCCCTCCCGCAGCCGCTCGTGCCCGTGCTTCATCGCCGCCACGCAATTCGAAACTTCGACGACATCGCCCAGCGGTACGCCAGGTGCCTCGTCCAATTCAAAGAGGAGCAGATCCGAGAGCGATGACTGCGTCCCCTCGATACGAGAGGAAAGAACCGCCTCCTTAAGGTTCTTTAATAACCCGAAGTGTTAATAAAAGATATGGCGCTTTCCTTTAATTGACAAGCTGATTCCACCAGTCTTCCGGTTTCTCGCAAGGGCCCTCATGCCAACATTTTCAACACGGCGGCAAAAGATGGTCTCGCACTTCTCGCGCGTGGCGGCCAAAATTATCCTGTTCGCACTGTTCATATTTTAAACAACCGCCATCCTCCCGGAATTCATTTCAGCCTCAAACATAATAGTCATGTATCTTCAATGCGTTACAGAATCATTTCACTTCCCAGAGTTGCTGACCTACGACGGGCAAGGCGTTCATAATTTGAACACGCGGCGACAGTTATGTAATTTATTATATATTTATCAATTAGTTACATGATGGCACCAAAGATGCAAACCCTCTGCGTATGACAACAACGGAGGGGTGCACGATGAAAAAACACTTGCTGTTCGTGACCTGTCAGAACGAGAGCGGCGACGATGGGCTGGCGTACGCCGTCGACCTCGCGAAAACGCTCCAGGAAGGGTTGACCATCCTCGTGGTCAAGGCGAAGAAACTGGGGCAGCGCTTCGAGGACCTGATGTCCGCCGCGGCGTTCGCCGAGGAGAACGAGCACGAGACGGCCGTGGAGTTGGCGCGCAGCTCCGAGGGTCTGGAGGTCCACCCGGGGATGGTCGAGCAATGCCGGAGCATGGGCATCGAGGCCGGGATGACGACCACGCACGGCGACCTGGTCCCCGCCATCAGTACCGCGCTGCGCAACAGCCGGGCGGTCGACATGGTGATTCTGAGCCCGAGCATCACGCGCGACGGCAACGTCTCGGCCAAGGAGCTGCAGCGCCTGGTGCGCACCGCCTCCCGGCCGGTCGTGACCATCGCGCGCAACCAGTTGCAGATCGCCTGAGCGGCGGAAGGAGCTGACGAAATCATGTATCTGTACCTGCCGGTAGCACTGACAAGCATCAATGTAATGATCCCCGTGGGCCTCGGCCTCGCCGTCGGCCTGCTCTCGGGGCTCTTTGGCGTCGGGGGCGGCTTCCTGATGACGCCGCTGCTGATCATGTTCGGCATCCCCGCGACAGTGGCGGCCGCGACGGATTCCAACCAGATCGTCGCCGCGTCGACCTCCGGAACCTACGCCCACTGGCGGGTCGGCAACGTCGACTTCAAGATGGGCTGGCACCTGCTGATCGGCGGCTTCGTCGGCGGGCTGCTCGGTGTCCAGGGGATCAAATACCTGCACGCGATGGGCAATGCGGATTTCGTGATCAAGATGACCTACGTGCTGATGCTCGGCGGCGTGGGCACCTACATGTTCATCGAGAGCATCCAGAGCATGCGCAAGAAGGGCGCCGACAAACCCGCGGACGCCAAGGATTCCGCCTTCACGCGCTTCCTCAAGTCCCTGCCGCTGCAGACCGAGTACACCAAGTCCGGCGTCACGCACTCGATGCTGGTACCGATCATCTTCGGCGGCTTCGTCGGCATTCTCGCAGCGGTCATGGGCGTCGGCGGCGGCTTCTTGATGGTCCCGGTCATGGTCTACATCCTGCGGATGCCGATGCACGTCGTGGTCGGCACGAGCCTCTTCCAGATTCT
>Ga0315271_10000418_pt1 | contig 23025 bp, 17 predicted proteins | sample C3_top_MG_FD_204664 | JGI IMG/M metagenome (GOLD analysis project Ga0315271, IMG submission 204664) | Sediment microbial communities from Yellowstone Lake, YNP, Wyoming, USA - C3_top | ecosystem: Environmental > Aquatic > Freshwater > Lake > Sediment | place: USA: Wyoming | collected 2017-08-01
GCGCCGGTCGAACACGGGGCAGCGCCGGGGGGGCACGGCGCGACGCTGCCCGAGGTGATGATGCACCACGTGGCCAACGGCTACGAGGTCGAGTTCCCGGGCTTCTGCAACGGTTTCCACTGGAACTGCAAGCTCGACCTGAAGGAAGCCACCGGCGGATGGACGCTCAAGATCGGGCAGGCGCGGATCGACATGACGCCCACCAAGCACACGGTGATGCTCTGGCTTGCGGCCGCCCTGGTGACGCTCGTGATCCTGCTGGCAGCCCGGAAGCGGAGCCTGGTGCCCACCGGTCTCTACAACTTCATCGAGCTCCTCGTGCAGTTCGTCCGCGACATCGCGGTGTCGAACATCGGCAAGAAGGACGCGGATCGCTTCGTGCCGTATCTCTGCTCGGCCTTCTTCTTCATCCTCTTCGCGAACCTGCTCGGGCTCGTGCCCTTCATGGCCACCGCCACCGCCAACATCTCGGTCACGGTGGCGTTCGCGCTCTTCACCTTCTTCGTCACCCAGTACGCCGCCATCCGGTCCCAGGGATTCGGGGGCTACCTGAAGCACCTCACCGGCGGCGTGCCGGCCTCGCTGGCCTGGCTCTGGCCCATCATGATCCCGGTCGAGTTCCTGGGCCTCTTCACCAAGCCCTTCGCCCTCACGGTTCGTCTCTTCGCGAACATGGTGGCCGGCCACTTCGTCATCCTGGCGCTGCTGGGGCTGATCTTCTCCATCTCGGTCTGGGTGGCGCCGGTCTCGGTGGCGCTGGCGCTCGCCATCTTCATGCTCGAGCTCTTCGTGGCCTTCGTGCAGGCCTACATCTTCACCATGCTCTCCGCGCTCTTCATCGGCGCTGGGCTGGTACACCACGACGATTCACACGGCCACGCCGAGCACGGCGAGGCCCATGACGCTTCTCACGCGGCCGGGAAGGTTCCCGGCCACGGGTAGTCGAGCGCCGAAAGCGCCGCGGGAACGGGTGGACCGTCACTCACCACCCATCAGGAAACGGACAGGAACGACATGAACTCGATCGCTCTCGGATATCTCTCGGCCGGCCTCGGCGCCGGTCTCGCCGTCATCGGAGTGGGCCTCGGCATCGGCAAGCTGGCCGCCGCCGCGATGGAGGGGTCGGCTCGCCAGCCCTCCGCCATCGGTGAGATCCGCACCTCGATGATCATCGCAGCGGCCCTCATCGAGGGCGCCACGCTCTTCGCGATCGTGGTTTGCCTGCTCCTCGCCATCAAGTAACGGGTCCCACCTCCGACACCGGAGCCTTTCGATGAATGCCTTCGCTGCATCGCCCGTGCTGGCCGCCGGGATCATGGATCTCAATCCGGGCCTGACGCTCTGGACGGCGATCACCTTCATCCTCCTGATCGTCGTGCTCGGGAAGTACGCCTTCGGTCCCATCGTCAAGATGCTCGACGAGCGGGAGAGCACCATCCGCGGCGCCATCGACGAGGCCAAGCGCGAGCGCGCCGAGGCCGAGAAGCTTCTCGCCCAGCAGAAGGATGCGCTCCTCCAGGCGCAGCGAGAGGCGGCCGAGATCGCCAAGCGGAACGCGCAGGAGATGGAGGTCTACCGGGCCCAGCTCACCTCGCTCGCCAAGAAGGAGAGCGAGACCCTGGTGGCCAATGCTCGCAAGCAGATCGGCGAGGAGAAGACCAAGGCCGTCGCCGAGCTTCGCGCCGAGGTGGCCGATCTGGCCGTCGCCGCTGCCGCACGGATCGTGAAGTCCAGCCTGGACGAGAAGACGCAGCGTCAGCTCGTCGAGGACTACATCAAGGACCTCCCGGTCGGACGGGCCTAGTGCTTCTGAAGCACTGACCCCGGTCAGCAGTCATCGCGAAGCTCCGACGGACGCCCGTCCGCCGGGGCTTCGCCTTTTTCAAGGAGCGAATCGGAAATCATGGGTCTCGCCATCGGAATCGTCGGCCTGCCAAACGTCGGCAAGTCGACCCTCTTCAACGCGTTGCTCGGCCAGGCTCAGGCCCAGGCGGCCAACTACCCGTTCTGCACCATCGACCCGAACCTGGGGGTGGTGCCCGTGCCGGACGAGCGGCTGGCCAGGCTGGCCGCGCTCTACCACCCGAAGAAGACCACGCCGACCACGCTCGAGTTCGTGGACATCGCCGGCCTGGTGGCCGGAGCGTCGAAGGGGGAGGGTCTCGGCAACCAGTTCCTCTCCCACATCCGGCAGGTGGACGCGATCGCCCACGTGCTGCGCTGCTTCGAGGACCCCGACGTCATCCACGTTGGAGGAAGGGTGGGCCCGCGCGACGACCGGGACGTGGTCGAGACCGAGCTCATGCTGAAGGACCTGGAGCAGATCGAACGCCGGCGCGAGAAGAAGCAGAAGGACGCCAAGGCGCCGGGCAAGCCCGGAGAGCTCGCCAAGGCCGAGATGGTGGTGCTCGACCTGGCCAGGGCCGGGCTCGAGAAGGGCGTCCCGGTTCGAATGCAGAAGCTGTCGGCCGATTCGCTGGCCGTGCTCTCCGACCTCTTCCTGCTGACCGGGAAGCCCGTGCTCTACATCGCCAACGTGGACGAGGCCCAGCTGGGCAGGTCCGACGACCCGACCGTGGCGAAGGTGATGGCGCTGGCCGCGGAGGAGGGAGCCCGCTGCGTCGTCATCAGCGGCAAGGTGGAGGCCGAGCTGTCTGAGCTGCCGGAGGCCGAGCGACTCGACTTCCTGCACAGCCTGGGGCTCGCCGAGGCGGGGCTGAACCGGCTGGTGCGGGCCGGCTACGAGATGCTCGGGCTCTCCACCTTCTTCACGGTGGGTGACGATGAGTGCCGGGCCTGGACCATCCACCAGGGCATGACCGCGCCGCAGACGGCAGGCACCATCCACACCGACTTCGAGCGAGGCTTCATCAAGGCCGACGTGCAGCGGTGGGACGATCTGGTGACGCTGGGGAGCGAGGCGGCGGTGAAGGAGAAGGGGCTCCTGCGCATCGAGGGCAAGGAGTACCGGGTGCAGGACGGGGACGTGATGCACTTCCGGTTCAACGTGTAGCCGCCGGCTGCCGAGGGGCGTGCGCGGGCGGGGTGGTGGTGGGTGGGCAGTTGCCGCGGCCGGTCGCGGCAGCGCTATCCGCGCCCGCCACCCGGATCCCACCACGAAGGACGCACGTCCGCGTCGCCTTCGCCGCTGGGCCGTCTCAGCCGGGACGGGCGTCCCTCGCAGCAGTGCCTCCGCAGGGGCGCCGAGAACCGAGCAGGCCCGCGCACGCCATCTCTCGGCGCCATGCAGCCGGGAACACCCACCCCCGAGGACCAGCACTGCGGAGAGGTGCGACCGTCGCCGGCGGCACGAAGCCCCCCGGGGCGAAGGCGATCCGCCGGACCCCCTACCTCACCCACCCAATCTCCCGGGCCGTCGTCGGCCCGACCTGCAACTCGGCGATGGAGGCCGGCAACCGGCCTCGTTCCGGACCGATGGCCACCTCACCCACCATCCACTCCGCGTGATCCTGGGGATAACGGGGCACGCGATCGGGATCGGCCAGGCCGGCCGGCTCGCGGGCGTGGCCCTGATCGTCGTACTTGTCGGAAGCGCCGACGGTGTGGAGCAACTCGTGGCCGATGGCCTGCAGCGGGATGGAGAGGTCCCCGCCGGCAGAGCCGCGAACGAAAGCCACCTCGCCGTTCAGTGCCCCCGATCCCTCCGCGAACCCGACCTGGTCGCCGTGCAGCGACGAGGCGAGGACGAAGACCCGGATGTCGAACCCCCCCGCGACTCCGCCGGAGGCCCGGTCGATCTCGCGGACGGTTCGCCAGACGTCGATGGCGTGCCAGGCCCGGTCGAACGGCGATTCCGATGGGGGCGTGAAGGGAAGCGGCCGGTCCCATGTCACCGGGCCGACCACCGAGAATTCGAAGGGGATCCCTCCCGGACCCCGCCAGCGCCGCATCTCCTCGGCAAGCCGGACGGAGAGGCGAGAAGCCCCCCGGCGCCAGGTCTCCGCGTCGATGTCACCCTCGGGCGAGAGGAGAACCAGCCCCACCTGGAGCGGCCGGTGCCAGTGGCCGCGGACCCAGCGCCTGTAAGAGGTCGTGGCGCCCCAGGCCGCGGTGAACAGCAGGACCCCGACCAGGACGGCGATGCGGATCCTCCGGAAGGTCGGCCACCGGGAGGGGCCGGACGGAGCGCCGCTCACGAATCCGCCGGGCGCCCGCGTCGCCGCGCGATCGCCGCCGCCGTCCGCAGCGCCGCCCGCATGCTTCGGTCGCTCGCCCGTCCCTTGCCGGCGATGTCCCAGGCCACGCCGTGGTCCGGGCTGGTGCGAACGAAGGGGAGGCCAAGCGTCACGTTGACGGCCGAGTCGCCCAGGACCGCGTCGAGGAGCTTCACGGGAATGAGCCCCTGGTCGTGGTAGAGCGCCACCACCCCGTCGAACTCGCCGGCAGCGGCGCGAAAGAACACGCTGTCGGGCGGGAAGGGCCCCCGGGCGTCGATGCCCTCGGCGCGAAGCCGGGCCACTGCCGGCGCCACGGTGCGGGCCTCCTCGTCGCCGAACGCCCCTCCCTCGCTGGCGTGCGGGTTCAGGCCGGCCACCGCGAGACGGGGCAGGGCGATGCCGAAGTCGCGGCGCAGCCCGGCCGCGGCCACCTGGCCCACGGCCACGATGCGCGCCGGAGTGAGCCTGCGGACCGCCTCCCGGAGCGAGAGGTGGTTCGTGACCAGCGCCACCCGGAGCCGGCGACCGGCCAGCATCATCACGGACCGTGAACCGCCTCCGCGGGCCTCCAGCCACTCGGTGTGGCCGACGAAGCCGGGGAGCGACAGCGCCACCTGGGCCTTGGAGAGCGGGGCGGTGCAGAGTGCCTGGGCCGCGCCCGCGATCACCGCTCCGAAGGCCGCCTCCAGATAGCGAAGGGACGCCGCTCCGCCGGCCGGCGACGGCTCCCCGGGCCGCCTTTCGGCCGCGGCGAGCCGGGTCACCCGGACCAGCGCGCCGTCGCGGGGCAGGGGATCCCCCGGATCGACCACCGGCAGCTCCAGACCGGCGCCGCGCAGCACGCGTTCGAAGGAGGCGTCGCCGAAGGCGAGCGGGAAGATCCGGCCGCGGAGTGCGGCCAGGGCCGAGGCGACCACCTCCGGACCGATGCCGGATGGGTCTCCCAGGCTGACCGCGACGCGGAGGCGCATCCCGCTAGGAAGCCGGCGCGGCCGCGAGTTCGGGGATCTTCAGCTCGATGATCGCGCCGCGCTTCAGCTCCTCGATGAACTGCTTGTGGTAGGTCTCGCCCTGCTGGTTGACGAGCTTCTCGCGAATGCGTTCCTTCACCTCGTCGAGCGGCGGGGCATTTGCGGTGCGCCGTTCGTCGGCGTGGAGGATGATCCAGCCGGTCTTGGCGCGGATCAGCCCGGAGTTCTGTCCTGGCGTGAGCAGGAAGGCCACCCGCTCCAGGTCGATGGGCATGGTGCCCTTCTTCACCCAGCCCAGGTCGCCGCCGGAGGCTGCGCCGGGTCCCTGGGAGACCTGCTTCGCCAGGTCGGCGAAGTCCTCGCCGGCGGCCAGCCGGGCCAGCACCACCTCGCCGGAGGCCTTGGCCCGGGCCTCGTCTTCGGGCCGGGCGCCGGCCGGGACCGCGAGCAGGATCAGCCGCAGCTTCACCTGCTCGTCGCCGGAGAATTCCTTCTCATGTGACTGATAGTAACCCTTGACGTCGTCGTCGGTGACCTTCACCCGGTTCTGCACCTTGGACACGATGAGCATGTGGTTCTCGAAGTCCCTGCGCAGCCGATCCCGGTAGCTCTTGACGTCCAGCCCCTCCGTCGCCAGCGCCTTCTTCAGCGTCTCGTCCGACAGGTTGTTGCGCTTCTTCACGTCCTCGATGGCGCTGTCGATCTGCCCCTCGGTCACGTCGATGCCCAGCGCCTTCACCTCGGCCTCCACCAGCCGCTCGGCCACCACCAGATCGAAGGCAGTCTGCAAGGCCTTGACGCGGGCCCGGTCTCGTTCGGGCCCGGGAGACATGGCCACCACGCGCCGGTATTCCGCGCCCGCCCGGGCCACGAGCTCGGACAGGGTCACCACGTCGCCGTTCACCACCGCGGCGACGCGGTCGAGGGGGCGACTGTCGGCGCCGCGGGCGGCCGGAGGGGAGAGCGCGGCCAGGATCACTGCCAGGACGAGGAGGGACGGGATCTTCAAGGCTTCACCGATGCGACGGCCGCGGGGTCGATCTGGATCTTCGCCTGGGCCCGGAGGGCGGCCACGTAATCCTCCTGGGCCTTGGCCCGCCGCTCGCGCAGCAGCCGGGTGGCGATGGCCGGCCTGGCCTGCTCGAGCGTGCGACGGGACGGGGGTTTCTTCTCGATCACCTGGAAGATGTGGAAGCCGAAGGGGGACGGCACCACGTCGGAGACGGCGCTTGGCGACATGCGAAAACAGACGTCGAAGACCTCGGGCATTCCCTGCCCCTTTCCGAACCAGCCCAGGTCGCCGCCGCGCCGGGCCTCGGGCCCGATGGAGGCCCGGCTGGCCACCGCGGCGAAGGAGGCTGGCTTGCGCCGGACCTCGTCGCGGAGCTTGGCCGCCTCCTCGCGGGTGCGAACCACGATCTGGCGCGCGTGAACCCGCTCCAGGTCGTCGAACTCCGAGGCGTGCTCGGCGTAGTAGCGCAAGACCTCCTCGTCGGAGACCTGCACGCGAGAGAAGACCTCCTCGCGGAAGAGCTTCTCGACCGTGAGCTGGTCTTGCAACCGGGCCCGGAGTTCGGCCACCGATAGCCGCTCTTGCGCGAGAAGGTCGTCGAAGGCGTTGCCGGGATACTCGGCCCGGATGGCCAGGAAGGCCCGGTCCACCTGCTCCGGACCGACCGTCACGCCGCGGGTCCGAGCCTGCTGCAGGAGCAGTGTCCGCGCCACCAGGTCGTCGAGGACGCTTGACTTCAGCACGTCGGTCGGGCCGCTCCCTTCGCCGCCGCCGACCCGGAGCTGCTGGAGCTCCCGCTCGAAGGCGGCGCGCGAGACGGGCTCGCCATTCACCACCGCCACCGGCGCGGGCCCCGCGCGCTCTCCGCCCGCGCTGCCGGAGCGGCAACCCGAAGCGAGGAGGACGAGGAAGAGCCCGGCGGTGAAGGCGGTGCGTCGCAACTTACTTCTGGGCCGGCGCGGGGGCCGGCGGCATTGCCTGGGGGGGCGGCATGGCGGGGCGCGGCATGGCGCCGGGGGGCATTCCACCGGGGGGCATCCCGCCGGGCATCCCACCGGGCATGCCCGGGCCACCGGCTGGCGCGGCCGAGACGACCACCTTCTCGAGCTCGGCCTCGTTCACGACGACCTTGGCCTCCTCGCGGAGCTTCTTCACGTACTCGTCGAACTCCTTGGTGCGCTTCTCGCGCTGGAGCCGCGACTGGATCTGGGGCTTCACCTGATCGACCGTGCGCGTGATCCCCTCCTGGCGGCCAGTGACGCGAATGATCCAGAACCCCTGCGCCGTCTCGGCGACGACGTCCTCTCCGTCCTTGGTGGCGAAGGCGGCGGCGGCGAAGGGCTGCCCGAACTGCTTTCCGAACTCGTCTTCGGAGCGGAAGCCGAGGTCGCCGCCCGAGGCCTTGGTCGCAGCGTCGTCGGACGAGGCGCGCGCCAGCGCCTGGAGCGCCTGGGGGTCCTTCTTCCCGGCGGCCTTCACCTGGGCGAGGAGCTTCTTCGCCTGGGCGCCCTTCGCGGCCCGGTCCTTGTCGGTGGCCGCGACCAGAACGCCGGCGACGCGCACCCGGGCCGGCTTCACGAAGTCATCCTTGTGCTCGTCGTAGAACTTCTGGACCTCGGCGTCGGAGATGTCCTTCGACGCGTCGCCCTCGGCGAACTTCTTCGAGACCAGCTTCTGGACCATGGCCTTCTTCATGGTCATCTGGACGTCGGGGTCGTTCTGGAGCCCCTCCTTCTCGGCCGCGTGGGCCAGCACCTCGAACTTCACGAGGCTGTCGAGGAACTCCTTCTTCCGGTCCAGGTTCTGGTAGCGCTGGCGGAGGAAGGGGGACTGCTCGTCGAGGCGGGCCTTGAACTCGGCCACGGTGACGACCACCCCGTCGCCCTGGGCGACGGCGGGGCCGCTCTTCTGGGCGCCAGGAGGAGTGGGCTTGCAACCGGACATGGCGAGGACAACGGCAATTCCGGTCGCTGCGAGTGCGCGGATCATCTAGGGGGAGCTCCTGTGTTCGAATTTTGGTGAGAAACGCCTTCCTGGCAGAACCCTCGGCGCGACGCCGACGTTCCCGGACAGCGGCGGGAAAAAACCACGAAACCGCGCGGGGATCAAGGAGTCGGAGCTACTCGCGACGGGCGCAGGAGGCGAGGCCGTGGAGCACCTTGCGGGCCTCCTGCAGGAGTTCCCGCCCCCGGGTTGCGTCCCCGGCCGGCGTCGCCGGCATTGCCGGAGAAAACGGGCGATAAGCATCTGTTTTTCCTTTTGTTTTCTTTCCGGGCAGGGGGGTGGACCCCGGTGCCGGACGTGGCCCCACCGCTGCGACGAGCTTCATGTCCGGCGTCAGGCGCAATGCACCGCCGCTCTTCTGGACGTGCTTTGCAAGCTCGAAGGGCTCGAGCGCGGCGTCCGGCCCCAGCGCGAAGACGAGCCGCCCCGGCCCTGCGTCGAGCCCCCGGATCCGCAGCGCCCGGAGCCGAACCTTCACCGCCATGAGCTCGAAGAGGGCCTCGAGCTCGTCCGGCACGTCGCCGTAGCGGTCCACGATCTCGGCCCGCGCCTCCTCCAGCTCCTCGTCGGTCGAGGCCTGGGCAAGCCGCTTGTAGAAGTAGAGCCGCTGGTGGACGTCGGGCATGTAGTCGTCCGGAATGAAGGCCGGCACCGGCAACTGGACGTCGGGGTCCACGTCCAGCCTGGGCGCCTCGCCGCGCAGCTCCCGCACCGCCTCCTCCATCAACTCGGAGTAAAGGTCGAACCCGACCGCCTCGATCTGGCCGGACTGGTCCTTGCCGAGCAGGTTTCCAGCGCCGCGGATCTCCAGATCGTGGCTGGCGATGGCGAACCCGCTGCCCAGATCGGTGAAGCGCTGCAGCGCCTCGAGCCGCAGCTTGGCGTCCCGGGTCACCGGGCGGCGCGCCGGGACGAGCAGGTAGGCGTAGGCCCGCTCCCGGCTCCGGCCGACGCGGCCGCGGATCTGGTAAAGTTGCGAGAGACCGAAGTGGTCGGCGCGATTCACGATGATGGTGTTGGCCGTCGGGATGTCGAGGCCGCTCTCGATGATGGAAGTGGCGAGCAGCACGTCGAGCTCGCGCCCCACGAACCGGCTCATCACCTCCTCGAGCTTTCCCTCGCCCATCTGGCCGTGGGCCACGCCGATGCGGGCCTGCGGGCAGAGCTCGCGCAGGAACTTCTCCATGGAGTGGATGGAGCGGACCCGGTTGTGGACGAAGTAGACCTGCCCGCCTCGACGGATCTCCTGCTCGATGGCCTCCTTCACCTGCGCCGGGTCGAACTTCGCGACGAAGGTCCGGATGGAGCGCCGGTCCTCGGGTGGGGTGGCGATGATCGACATGTCGCGCACGCCGGCCAGGCTCATGTGAAGCGTGCGCGGGATGGGGGTCGCCGTCAGCGTGAGGACGTCGACGAGCTTGCGCAGCTTCTTCAGCCGCTCCTTGTGGGCAACGCCGAAGCGCTGCTCCTCGTCCACCACCACGAGTCCCAGGTCGCGAAAGGAGACGTCGGTGGCGAGCAGCCGGTGTGTGCCCACCAGCACGTCCACCTTGCCGGCCGCCGCGTCGGCGAGGATCTGGCGCACCTCCTCGGGCGTCTTCATCCGGGAGATGGCCTCGACCCGGACCGGGTAGCCGGCGAAGCGTTCACGGAAGGTACGTTCGTGCTGCGAGGCGAGCACGGTGGTGGGAACGAGCACGGCCACCTGCTTCTTCGAGAGCACGGCCAGCATGGCGGCGCGCAACGCCACCTCGGTCTTGCCGTAGCCGACGTCGCCGCAGACCAGCCGGTCCATGGGGGCGCGCAACGACGGTCCCTGCTCCTGCCCCTCGGTGCGCCCCTTCGTCATGTCCGAGAGGACGTCGGCGATGGCCTTCGCCTGATCCGGGGTCTCCTCCCAGGGGAACTCGGCCTCGAACTCGCGAAAGATCTCGTCGGGCGCCGCGAAGGCGTGGCCGTGGTGGGCGACGCGGGCGGCGTAGATGTCGAGGAGCTCGGCCGCCATCTTGAGCAGCTGCTCCTTCACCCTCGCCTTGCGCAGCGCGAACGAGCTTCCGCCCAGCCGATCGAGCCGGATGGCGTCGGGGGCGGCGCCGGTGAACTTCTGCACCTGCCTCAGCTTCGACACGGGCAGGTAGAGCCGGTCGGCCCCCTCGTACGCCAGGACGAGGAAGTCCCCCTCGACCCCACGGATCTGCATCTTGGTGAGCCCGCCGTAGCGGGCGATGCCGTGCTCGACGTGGACCACGAGGTCGCCCTCGTTCAGGTCCCGGAATCCGGCCACCATGCCGTTCTCGATCCGGGCGGCGCGGGCGCGCTTGCGGACGCGCTTGCCGAGAATCTCCTCGTCGGCCACCAGCGCCACGCCGCCGCTCCCGTCGACGAAGCCGTGCGAGATGTCGCCGGGCACGAGGTGGACGTGGATGGCCGGATCCCAGAGGGAGCGCAGCTCATCGGGCGGCGCGGCGTGGACGCGGACGGCGAGCCGGCGGTCCTCGAGCAGGCGCCGCAGGCGATCGGCCGAGGAGGGGGAGTGGGTGGCGACCACCGCGGTCAGGCCGCGGCTGCGCCAATCCTGAAGCCGCCGCACCAGGGGCGAGAGAGCGCCCTCGTCTCCGTGGGCCTGCTCGATCTCCCCGCGGATGGCGCCGGTCTCTCCGAGGGCGAAGCGGATGGGCTCGGACGTTCCCATCCAGAGCCGATGACTGCGCAGCGCCGGGAGCGGCCGAACGAGCTCCAGGGTGGCGGCAGCCGGCAGGAAATGGGCGTCCGGGGGAAGGGCGAGCTCGTCCCGCCGCAGCGCCGCGGCGTGCTCGCGCCCGAGCTCCTGCTCGAGCTCGGCGAGGGCCTGGGACACGCCGCCGGGATCGTCGATGAACAGGGCCGATCCCGCCGGCAGGTACTCGAGGAGCGTCCCCAGGCCGCCCGGGTGGAAGCCCGGCAGCAAGGCTTCCATCCCGAAGAACGGGGTGCCCGAGTCGATGGCGTCGAGCACCTCGCGCACCTTGGATGTGGGGCGGTCGATCTTCTCGGCGAGGTCGCGCACCGCGCGCCGCGCCGCCTCCTTGCCCTCCACGGTGAAGAGCCCCTCGCGCGCCGGGACAACGCAGAGCTCGGCCGCGTCCGAGAGCGACCGCTGCGTGCCGGGCTCGAAGGCCCGGGCGCTTTCGATCTCGTCGCCGAAGAGCTCGAGCCGGATCGGCCGATCGTGGAGCGGGCTCCAGACGTCCACCACCGCACCCCGGACCGCGAAGGTCCCAGGGTCCTCGACGAGGGGCACGCGCGCGTATCCGAGCTCGACGAGGCGGCCCGCGAGCGCGTCGCGGTCGACGGTGACGCCCGGGCCGAGCAGCTCGAGCTGACGCCCCAGCTCGGCGCGAGGGACCTGCCGTCGGGCCAGCGCCCGGGCCGAGACCACCACCGCCTTCACCTCCTTGCCGCCGAGGTGGAGGCGCGCCAGCGCGGCCAGCCGGTCCATCTCCAGGCTGCGGTCCGGCGAGAGGTCGTCGTAGGGGAGGATGGGGTCGGCAGGAACCCGCACCACCGCGGGCGCTCCCGGATCGCCCCTGCCGAGGAAGAATTCCAGGTCGCGGGCCAGGAGATCGGCCTCCTCCTCGTCCGCGGTCACGGCGAGAACGGCGCGACGGCCGCTTCCCTCGAGGGAGAGGTGCCGGGCCGCCAGGCCGCGCGCGGCGCCGGAGAGGCCGACCACGTCCGCGCCACCCGCCGAGACCGCATCGGCGACGGCGCGCCAGGGCGCGGGCGCACCACCGCCTTCGGCGTCGGCGACGGAGGGCGGGCGGGGGCTTCTCTCGGACACAGCGGCCCGGTGCTTAACACGGGAATGGCGCCGAAGCGCCCCCGGAGGAAGCGCGGTTGATCCCCGGAGGGGGGGTCGCTACACTCTCCGGGCTGCTCGAGGGTTCCGCGCCATGCCTCTTCATCGCTTTCTCCGGCCGATCCTGCTCCCGGCGCTCGCCCTCGTGGCAGCCTGCGGAGGGCAGGACCCGTCCGTCCGGGCTGGCGGTGCGCCGCTCGCCGGGATGCGGGTCCAGGAGGCTGGGCCCGGGACCGCTGCGCTGCGCGCCGGCCAGCTGGCCTTGGCGCGCGGTGGCTTCGAGTCGGTGGTTCGCGCCGACCCGGAGCGGATGGACGCGCTGAACGACCTGGCCGTGGCCTACCGCCTGGAGGGTCACGCCGAGGCGGCGCGGCAGCTTCTGGACGAGGTGGTGATCAGGGGCGCTCCGCGCGAGCAGCAGGCGGCGCTCGTGAATCTTGCCGACCTCTACGCGGACGACGGCTATTCCTCCGCTGCGCAGGCCCACCTCGAGACCGCTCGCGAGATCGATTCCGGGCGCGCCGAGCCGGCCTTCGCGCTCGCGCTTCTTGCCGACACCCGCGGCGACGCCGACGCATCCCGGCTCGCGGCCGAGGCGTTGCGGCTCGATCCCGACGGCGCCGCGCGCCGATTCCTCGTCTTCGCCTCTCCCGAGGCGAGGGCCCACTTCGAGGCGCTCTTCGCAGAGGCGGCGGGAGATCGCTCGCTCGCCCAGGCCCGCTGGCGCGAGCTGCGTGCCGGGCGCGTTCCGGCCCTCGCGCAAGCGGCGCAGCGGCACCTCGAGGAGCCCTAGTGCTCCACGGGCAGTGAAGGCGATCATGCCGTCGCCCGAGCACGAGCTGAACAGGCGGGAACGGGAGATCCTGCGCGCCATCGTGCAGGACCACATCCACACCGGCGAGCCGGTGGCGAGCCAGACGCTCCTCTCCCGCCACGACCTCGACGTCTCGCCGGCCACGGTCCGCAGCGTCATGGCCGACCTCGAGGCGCTTGGCCTCCTCGAGAAGCCCCACGCCTCGGCCGGCCGGATCCCCACCTCGGCCGGTTACCGGCTCTTCGTGGACGTGCTCGTCAAGGTGCGGCCACCGTCGCCGGCCGATCGGGAACGGATCGAGATGGTGGCCCAGGGGTCGTCGGCGGTGGACACCCTCCTCGGCCGGACCGCCGAACTACTTCACTCGCTGTCACAACACGTGGGCGTGGTGTCGACGCCGCGCGCGCTCTCCGATCCCACGCGGCACGTCGAGTTCGTGCGGCTGCGCGAGAACCGGGTGCTGGCGGTCTTCGTCTCCCAGGCCGGGCTGGTGACGAACAAGCTCGTGCAGCTCGAGGTTCCCTACACCGACGCCGAGCTCGAGCAGGCGGCCGCCTACCTGTCGGAGAAGCTCTCGCGCACCGGCATCGAGGGGCTGCGAGACGCCATCGTCGCCGACATGCGCGCCGACGAGACGGCGCTGCGCGACCTCATGAACAAGGCCCTGCGCCTCGCCGAGCGGGCCCTGCCCGTGCCGGGGCAGGAGCGGGTGCTCGTGGACGGCGAGGCCACCTTCCTCGACGCCCCCGAGTTCGCCGACATGGGCAAGGCCCGGGCGTTGCTGCGCACCTTCGCCGAGAAGGACCGCATCCTCCGGGTGCTCGACCGGGTCCTCCGGGCCCGTGAGATGCAGATCTTCATCGGCGCGGAGAGCGACCTCGCCGCGAGCTCGGACGTCTCGGTGGTCGCCGCCCCGTACGTCCGGGACGGGCGGATCCTCGGAGCGCTTGCCGTCATCGGCCCGACCCGGATGGATTACGGCCGGGTGATCCCGCTCGTGGACCTGACCGCCCGGGAGATCTCCCGGGCCCTCTCCGACACCGACCGCGGGTGACTGGCGCACCTTTCCCCAGATGTACCGAGCACTTGCGCGCCGCCGTCCTTGCCGGCGGCAGGACCCCTGTGACATATTCGGACCTCACGCCGCACGCGACGCCGCCCGAGCAGGCCATGCCAGGAACCGGAGAAAAAGGGAGCTTCGCCGCGGACATCCCGGCTTCCGTGCTCGAGGAGGCCCTGAAGAGCGTAGCCCGGCACGAAGGGGAGGGCGTTTCGCCTGCTTCCGGCGATCCCTTGGTCGAGGTGGATGCACCGGTGCCCGACCTCGCCGAAGAAGTGAAGCGGCTCGAGGCGGAACTGGTGGCGGAGCACGACAGGCTGCTGCGGACCGCAGCGGACCTCGACAACTTTCGCAAGCGCGTGGCTCGCGAGCGCGACGACGCGACGCGGCATGCCGCCGGACCGGTGGTGAAGGACCTCATCCCGGCGGTCGACAACCTGGAGCGGGCGCTCTCGGCGGCGCCGCCGTCCGACCCGCTCGCCGAAGGCGTCCGCATGGTGCTCCGGCAGGTCGAGGAGGCACTGGCCCGCCACGGAGTCGAACCCAGGAGCGCGATGGGCGAGCCCTTCGACCCGGAGCTGCACGAGGCGCTGGCCACGGTGCCGGCGCCAGGCGCCGAGCCGGGGACGGTGGTCGCCCAGCACGGCCGGGCCTGGCTGCACCACGGAAGGTTGCTCCGCCCGGCGATGGTGGCGGTGGCAGCGGCGGCCCCGGTCGTCGGCGAGGATGGAGGGTAGGGCGGGCATGGGAAAGGTCATCGGCATCGACCTCGGGACCACCAACAGCTGCGTCTCGGTCATGGAGCAGGGCGAGGCGGTGGTGATCCCCAACAGCGAGGGGTCGCGGACCACGCCGTCCATGGTGGCATTCACCGATGGAGGAAGCCGGCTGGTGGGGCAGATCGCCAAGCGCCAGGCGGTCACCAATCCAGAGTCGACCATCTACTCGACCAAGCGGCTCATCGGCCGCAAGTTCAAGGACCGCGAGGTGACGCGCACCGCCTCCTCCGTGCCCTACCGCATCGTCCCCGCCGAGAACGGCGACGCCTGGGTCGAGGCCGCGGGCAAGCCGATGTCGCCGGCGGAGGTGTCGGCGATGGTGCTCACCAAGATGAAGCAGACCGCCGAGGACTACATCGGCGAGCCGGTCACAGAGGCCATCATCACCTGCCCGGCCTACTTCAACGACGCCCAGCGCCAGGCCACCAAGGACGCCGGGCGCATCGCCGGACTCGAGGTCCTGCGCATCATCAACGAGCCCACCGCTGCGGCGCTGGCCTACGGCATCGACAAGCAGCACTCCGGCAAGGGCGAGCTCCTGGCGGTGTACGACCTGGGCGGTGGCACCTTCGACATCACCATCCTCGAGCTCAACCAGGGCGTCTTCGAGGTCAAGGCCACCAACGGCGACACGTTCCTGGGCGGCGAGGATTTCGACCAGCGGCTCATCGACTGGCTGGCCAAGCGCTTCCAGGATCAGACCGGCATCGACCTGCGCAAGGACCGCATGGCGCTGCAGCGGCTCAAGGAGGCCGCCGAGCGGGCCAAGCACGAGCTCTCCTCGGCCACCGAGACCGAGGTGAACCTGCCCTTCATCACCGCCGACGCCACCGGCCCGAAACACCTCGCCGAGACCATCGATCGGGCCACGCTGGAGAGTCTGGTGGGCGACCTGGTCGAGAAGACCATCGAGCCCTGCAAGATCGCCCTCAAGGACGCCGGGGTCACGGCGGCCCAGCTCGACACCGTCATCCTGGTGGGCGGCATGACGCGCATGCCCAAGGTGCAGGAGACGGTCCGGAAGTTCTTCGGGAAGGAGCCGCACAAGGGAGTGAACCCCGACGAGGTGGTGGCCGTGGGCGCCGCCATCCAGGGTGGCGTGCTGAAGGGGGAGGTGAAGGACGTCCTCCTGCTCGATGTCACGCCCCTTTCACTCGGAGTCGAAACAGCGGGCGGGGTCTTCACCCGCATCATCCCCAAGAACACCACCGTCCCGGTCAGGAAGGGGCAGGTCTTCTCCACGGCGGTGGACAACCAGCCGCTGGTCTCGGTCCACGTGCTCCAGGGGGAGCGCGACATGGCCGTCGACAACAAGACCATGGCGCGCTTCGAGCTGGTGGGAATCCCGCCGGCACCGCGCGGCGTTCCGCAGATCGAGGTCCGCTTCGAGATCGACCCGGACGGCATCGTCCACGTCGAGGCCGAGGACCTGGGCACCGGGAAGAAGCAGCAGATCCGCATCGCCGCACGCTCCGGCCTCTCCGAGGCGGACATCCAGCGGGCCATCAAGGACGCCGACGAGAACGCCTCGGGGGACAAGGGGAAGCGCGAGCTGGCCGACCTGCGCAACAACGCCGAAGGGCTCATCTACACCACCGAGAAGAGCCTGGAGGAGTACTCGAGCGCGCTCAAGCCCGACGACCTGGCGGAGATCCGCGCCGACCTCGAGGAGCTCCAGTCGGTGCTCGGATCGCTCGACATGGCGCGAATCAAGGAGGCGCTGCAACGTCTCGAGGGGTCGGCCTACCGCATCGCCGACGCGATCTACTCGTCCCAGGGGCAGGATGGGGGCGCGAGCACCTAGTGCTTCGCCGGATGCGCTCTGGACTTGCCCCGCCGTTTCGGGGCATTAGGTTCGCCACCGCCACGCGATGAGTTCCCCAAAGAAAGATTTCTACGAGGTGCTGGGCGTTGCCCGCTCGGCCTCCGGCGAGGAGGTTCGCTCGGCGTTCAAGAAGCTCGCCATGGAGTTTCACCCCGACCGGAACCCCGGGAACCACGCCGCCGAGGATCGCTTCAAGGAGGTCGCCGAGGCCTACGACGTCCTCTCCGATCCGGAGAAGCGGGCCCGTTACGACCAGTTCGGCAGCGCCCAGGGCGGGTTCGACCCCTTCGCCGGATTCGGCGGCGCCGCCACCATCAACGACATCTTCGGCGAGATCTTCGGCGAGGTCTTCGGCGCGCACCGCCGAGGCCAGCGCCGCGCCCGCGGCGCCGACCTCCGCTACAACCTCGAGCTCTCGTTCGAGGAGGCGGCCTTCGGCGCCACCTCTCGCATCGAGATCCAGCGCCCCCGTCGTTGCGAGACCTGCCGGGGCAGCGGCGCCAAGGCCGGGACCCAGCCAAAGCAGTGTCCCACCTGCCGGGGCTCGGGCGAGATCCGGCTCCAGCAGGGCTTCTTCGCCATCTCCCGCACCTGTGGCCAGTGCCGCGGGGAGGGGAAGATCATCACCGATCGGTGCCCGGCCTGCGGCGGCGCAGGCGGCATGGCCGAAAAGTCGATGGTCGACGTGAAGGTTCCGCCGGGCGTCGACAGCGGCACCAGGCTCAAGCTGCGCGGGGAGGGGGAGCCCGCGCCATCTCCGTCCGGCGAGGCCGGCGACCTCTACGTGGTGGTCGAGGTGCGCGAGCACCCGATCTTCCGCCGACAGGACACCGAGGTGGTCTGCGAGCTGCCCATCTCCATCGCGCAGGCGGCGCTGGGGGCTTCGGTGGACGTGCCCACACTCGACGGCCCGCACAAGCTCAAGATCCCGCCCGGCACCCAGCCCGGCAAGACCTTCCGGCTGAAGGGCAAGGGCATCGTGCCGCTCGGCGGCGGCTCCCGGGGGGACCAGCACGTGCAGGTCCAGGTGGAGGTCCCCACCCATCTCACCAAGGAGCAGCGGGAGCTGCTGGAGCGCTTCGCCGCCCTGTCCGGCGAGGAGACGAATCCAGCCTCCAGCCGCTTCTGGAGCAAGGTGGCGGAGCTGCTGGGCAAGTAGCGCGCCTGGCGACCTTTCGCCGAGGGCGGCGTTCTTATAGAACACCGGGATCCATGCGCCTTTCCCTTCCGGCCACCCTCGCAGCGATCCTCGCCGCGGGGTGCGCCACCACGCAGACCGCCCCGCGACCGGGCGGTCTTCCCCCGGCACCGGTCGCAACCGCGCCGTCCGCCGCGGCGGCCTCCGAGCTGTCCCGGCTGCGCGCCGCGCCCGACTCCACCCCACCGGCCAGGAGCGCCGAGGCCTTCGAGAAGCTGGCCCGGACGAGCCCCACCGCCGCCGAGGCGCCCGAGGCCCTCGACGAGGCTGCCCGGGCGTGGATGAAGGCGAAGCAGCCGGCCCGTGCCGCGCGCGACTGGGCGGAACTGCTCTCCCGCTACCCGCTCTGGTCGAGGTCCGGCGAGGCGCGGGTCCGCTACGGCCTCGCCGAGGTCGAGGCCGGGCAGGGCGCCACGGGCATGCAGACGCTCCAGGCGATCTGGGAGGAGACCCCGGCGGCTCAGAGGGGAAACCTGGCGCTCCGCATCGCCGACGCGGCCGAGGCGGCCAAGAACTGGCCGCTTTGCGCGCGCTGGCGCAGCGAGGCAGCCCCCTTCCTTCCGCCCGCCGAGCGCGATCGGGAGATGGCGCGGGCGCTCGACATCGTGGCGACGAAGCTCTCGCCCCAGGAGATCGAGACCCTGTCGCGCGAGGTCCCCAAGGGCGGCGCACTGGGGATTGCGCTGGCCGCCCGGGCGGCGGCGAAGACCGCCACCGTGGCCGGGACGATCGGCGTGGCCGTGCCCCTCTCCGGCAAGTTCAAGGCGTGGGGAGACGCCATCCTCCAGGGCGTGATGCTGGCGGTCCCCGAGGGAGGCCCGATCCGGGTGGTGGCGAAAGACACCCGCGGTGAACCCGACGGCGCTGCCGACGCGGTGGCGCAGCTTTCGGCCGAGGGCGCAGTGGCCATCGTGGGCGGCGTGACCAACGCCGAGGCCCTGCGGGCGGCGGCCGCGGCCCAGCAGGCCGGCGTGCCACTCCTCTCGCTCTCCAAGGTGGACGGCATCGCCGAGGGGCGCCCCTACGTCTTCCGGCTCATGCTGACGGCTTCGGCACAGGCCCAGGCGCTCGCCGACATCGCCATAGAGCGGCGGGGGCTGCGGCGCGTGGTGGTCCTCTACCCGGAGATCCCGTACGGCACCGAGTTGCGGACGGCCTTCGGCGTCGAGGTCGAGGCCCGCGGCGGGACGATCTCCCGGGCGGTGGGCTACGAGCCCGACCGCGCCAACTTCGCCCCCATGGCGAAGGAGCTGGTGGGGCGCTCGCAGGTGGAGCAGCGGGCCGACTGGCGAGAGGTCCAGAAGGCCATCGTGAAGGAGGTCACCGACCCGTACCGGCGCGCCAAGGCCCTCGAGAAGGCCCGCAAGGAGCTGCCCCCGATCATCGAGTTCGACGCGGTCTTCGTGCCGGACTTCGCCCGGAGCGTGACGCTGCTTGCGCCGGCTTTGGCGGTGGAGGACGTGGTCACCGCCTGCGACCCGCACGAGATCGAGCGCATCCAGAAGGTCAGCCCCTGGACGGTGAAGCCGGTGCTCCTGCTGGGCGGCAACGGCTGGGACGACCCGGCCGTGGTCGAGAAGGCGGGCAAGTACGTCGAGTGCGCCATCTTCGTCGACGGCTTCTTCGCCGGATCGGAGCGCATCGAGACCAAGCGCTTCGTCCTGGCCTTCCAGCAGGCCCACGCTCGCGTGCCCTCGATCCTGGAGGCCAGCGCCCACGACGCGGCACGCATGATCGCGACGGCCATGGGGCGTGGCGTCACGGGGCGCAAGGAGATGCGCGACGCGCTCGCGACCCAGGCGCCATTTCCTGGGGCCACCGGCGACGTGACCTTCGACGCCCGGGGCGAGCCGGTGCGGAACCTCTTCTTCCTCACCGTCGACAAGGGCGCGATCCGCGAGATGCGCTCCGAGGAGCTGGGCTTGGCGCCGGTCACGGCCCCCTGACGGATCGACGTGGATGGAAGCAACGACATCGCGCCGCGAAGGCGCCGGCTGCCTTGGTGGAACGGCGTCCTCTTCCTCGCCACCGTCGGAACCACGGTGCTCTCCGGCGCCGGCTTCGCTGGCTTTTCCGGCGACGGGATTCCCGGTCTCTTGCTGGCCGGGCTTTCTTACTCGACCGCCATCCTCGCCATCCTGCTCGCCCACGAGATGGGGCACTACCTGCAGGCCCGGGCCTGGCGCGTGGACGCGACGCTTCCGTACTTCATCCCCATGCCCACCAGCTTCGGGACGCTGGGCGCGCTCATCCGGCTGCGCTCCCCCATCCCGTCACGCGACGCCGTGCTCGACATCGGCGCCGGCGGACCCATCGCGGGCGCGCTCGTGGCCGTGCCCCTCTACGCCTGGGGGCTCGCCCACTCCGAGGTCCGCGCGGTCGGGGAGATGGCCGTCGCGAACACCGGGTCGCTCTGGTCCATCGGGCAGGCCCTGCTCCAGGGCGAGACGCTCTCCTGGGGTGGCGACGCCATGGTCTTCGGGGACAGCCTGCTCACCTCCGGACTGCAGCGGCTGGTGGTGGGTCCGCTCGCTCCCGGGTACGACGTCTTCGTGCACCCGGTGGCGCTGGCGGCGTGGCTGGGGCTCTTCGTCACGACCTTGAATCTCATCCCCATCGGCCAGCTCGACGGCGGTCACGTGACCTACGCCTGGCTGGGCGAGCGGGGCGCGCTCCGGCTGTCGCGCCTCGTCTCCTGGGCGCTCTTCGCCGCCGGGATCTTCGTCTCGCTGAACTGGCTCGTCTGGTGGCTGCTCACCCGGCTCGTCATCGGATTGCGACACCCGCCCGCCATCATCGACGAGCCCATCACGCCTTGCCGGCGCGCCGTGGCGGTGGCGTCGATGCTGCTCTTCCTCCTCACCTTCGTCGCGGTTCCCATCCGCCTGTGACCGGCGGTCCTCTAGCCGGCGCCAACCAGAGCGCCATCCAGTCGGTCCTCGCCCCCGGCGGCCGGCTGGCGCGCGCGCTCGAAGGGTACGAGCCGCGCCCGGACCAGATCCGTATGGCGGAGGCGGTGGCGGACGCGCTCTCCCGCCGCCGCTACCTCGTCGCAGAGGCTGGCACCGGCACCGGGAAGACGCTCGCCTACCTGCTGCCGGCGGTGCAGTCGGGGCGGCGGGTCGTCATCTCCACGGCCACGCGGAATCTGCAGGAGCAGATCTGGTTCCGCGACATCCCGCTGCTCCGCGACCGATGCGGCGTCGAGATCTCGGCGGCCTATCTCAAGGGGCGCGCCAACTACTACTGTCTGGCCCGCGGCGAGGAGTTCGAGCGCCACCCCATCTTCCCCACCCGGGAGGAGGCAGCCCTCTGGCCCCGCATCCGGGAGTGGTCGCGCACCACCGTCACCGGCGATCGGAGCGAGGTCGACCTGCCCGACTCCTACCTGGCCTGGAAGGATCTCTCTGCCACCGGGGAGACCTGCCTGGGCAAGGAGTGCCAGCGCTGGGAGGACTGCTTCGTCCAGCAGGCCCGGGCCCGCGCGGCCGCGTCCGAGATCGTCCTCGTGAACCACCACCTCTTCTTCGCCGACCTGGCCATGCGGACGTCGCGTGCCGGGGTCGAGGTGCTGCCGCCCTACGAGGCCGTGATCTTCGACGAGGCCCACGCCATCGAGGACGTGGCCACCGAATACTTCGGGCTTCAAGTTTCGTCCTATCGGGTCGAGGAGCTGGCCCGCGACGCCCAGCGGACCGTGGCCGACCGGCCCGACCTGGCCTCCATGCTGAAGCGCACCACCGGGGAGCTCGCCAAGGCCGGTGAACGATTCTTCGGATCGGTGGCCCGGGCGCTCGCCCAGAGCTCCGGACGCGCCGAGCCGCCGCGTGGCGGCCGCAAGGCGGAGGAGGAGAGCCTGCGCGGGCCGCTGACTCCCTCCATGCTCGCGCCGCTCGCCGGCGAGCAGGATCGGCTCGACTCGGCCCTCGAGGAGCTTCGCGCCGAGCTGGCCGACGACCCGTCGCCCGCTTTTCTCCAGATCGCCAGGCGCGCCGCCGAGCTGCGGGTGGAGCTCGCGGCGGTGACCGCCATGAAGGAGCCGTCCCGGGTCTTCTTCGCCGAGGCCCGGGGCCGCGGCGTCTTCCTTCGCGCAGCCCCCATCGACGTGGCCGAGGAGCTCGTCACCAGGCTCTACCGCAACGTGGACACGGCGATCTTCACGAGCGCCACCATCGCCACCCAGGGGCGCTTCGACTACTTCCGGCGACAGGTCGGGCTGCGCCAGGACTTCGACGTCGACGAGCGCACCTTTCCAGGCCCGTTCGACTACGCGACCCAGGCAGCGCTGGTGGCACCGGCAGGACTCCCCGATCCGAACCAGCCCGGCTTCGTGGCTGCCGCGGCCAGCGCCGTCCGGGAACTCGCCCAGATCACCGGCGGCCGGGCCTTCGTGCTCTGCACGTCGGTGCGAAACATGCTCGCCTTCCGGGAGGCGCTCTCCGACCTGCCCTGGCAACTTCTCCTCCAGGGCGAGCGCCCCAAGCACCGGCTCCTCGAGTCGTTCCGCGAACGGCCGTCGGTGCTCTTCGCCACCCAGAGCTTCTGGGAAGGGGTGGACGTGCCCGGGGAGGCCCTCTCGCTCGTGGTGATCGACCGGCTTCCCTTCGCGCCACCCAACGACCCGGTGCTGGCGGCGAGGGTGAAGGCGCTCTCCGACGTTGGGCGCGACGCCTTCTCCGAGCTTCAAGTGCCTGCTGCCGCGCTCCAGCTCCGGCAGGGTTTCGGGCGGCTCGTCCGCTCCCGCGCCGACCGCGGCCTCGTGGCGGTGCTCGACCCCCGCCTCACCACCCGCGGTTACGGCCGGGCCTTCCTGGCGTCGCTGCCGCCGAGCCCGTTGCTCCGCTCCGTGGCCGAGGCCCGCCGATGGTGGGAGGCCGTCCCCCGCTGACCGGTATCACCCGTATTGGGGATCATCGGCTGGAACCTCCTCCGGCTTTGCGTTACGTTGACCGCTCCATGGCTCAATTCAACGAGGAGAGCCGCGAGCTCGCCGTGAAGGTCGTCTATTACGGGCCAGCCTTGTCCGGGAAGACGACCAATCTCCAGGCGCTGTACGAGAAGATGGACCCCAAGGTGCGCGGGCGGCTCATGACCCTCGACACCAAGGACGACCGGACCCTTTTCTTCGACATGATGCCGGTCTTCTTTCGAACGCCGGGCGGGGTCAAGGTGAAGATCAAGCTCTACACCGTCCCCGGCCAGGTCATGCACGAGTCGACGCGCCGCATCGTGCTCCAGGGGAGCGACGCGCTGGTCTTCGTCGCCGACGGCCGGAAATCCGAGACCGCCTCGACGCTCTCCTACTGGAAGGACATGCTGCGCAACCTCGAGGCCAACGGCCTCGAC
>Ga0315271_10000419_pt1 | contig 23003 bp, 15 predicted proteins | sample C3_top_MG_FD_204664 | JGI IMG/M metagenome (GOLD analysis project Ga0315271, IMG submission 204664) | Sediment microbial communities from Yellowstone Lake, YNP, Wyoming, USA - C3_top | ecosystem: Environmental > Aquatic > Freshwater > Lake > Sediment | place: USA: Wyoming | collected 2017-08-01
GTGTCGACGCCGAACACGATCGGGACGCCCGCAGCCGAGTTCAATCCGAAACCGGGATCGACCGACACGCGCACGGAGACGGTGACGGCCGTCGCCCCGAGCGTGATGGTCGGTGTCGTGATGCTCGTGCGCAGCTGGGGCTCGGTGATTGTGAGCGCGAAGGTCGTCGAGCCGCCGGCAAACGTCTGGTCCGTGACGCTGAACGTGGAAGGCCCCGCAACGGCATTCGCTCCGATGTTGAGCGTGAACGTCGTGCTCGCGGTCCCGAGGCGGGCGACCTTGAGGTACGTCGGGACCGCCGGAGTCGTCGTGACGCCGGCAGGCAGCCCCGTGACGACGAGCGTTCCGGTACCGGACACAAGGAGGTTCAGGCCCGACAGCGTGACCGTGACGGTCACGCCCTGGGTGGGAAAAAGGCTCTGCGCGTTCGGCGCGAGCGCGACCGTCGCATCCGCGCGGTTCGCGAAAAGAAGGACACTGGCCGCCAGCAGTCCGGCCTTCAGGCTCCCGGTTCCGAGGCCCCGTTTCATCTTGTGGTCCCCCTCAGGTTTCCGCAATCCTGCCACGGACCGGGGGCGACGTGCGCGGGACGTGCGGGGCGCACGTCACGGCTTCACGGGCGCCTTCGGGATGGTCAGGACGAGTTTCTTCGAGTTGTCTACCTGATGGAGCGCGGCTTCGTGCAGCGTGTCGTCCCAGTCCACCTGGGCCAGGTACTCTCGCGAGCCGGGCGCGACGTTGATTCGTGCTCCCATCGACAGGGTGGCCCCCGGCGCCAGATTGCGGATCGTGCTCCCGAGCTCGAGAACGTCGGGCGTAGGGACCTTCCGGAGGATGCGGAACGCGATCCCGTCCAGCGTCGACCCCGGCCCGCCGCCCGCGTTCGTCACGTTCTTCACGACGACCGTGATCGTCACCTGCGCCGTCCCGGCCGGGATCGTCGCCGGGTCGGACGTGAAGCTCTGGATCGCGATCCGGTCCACGGCCAGGAAGCGCTCGGGTTGGGGCCTCCGCTCCTGCTGGGGAGGGACGGGTCCCGGATCCTGCGCAAGGCCCGCGGAGGCGGACAGCGCCAGAGACAGGGTCAGGAACGCCGGGTTCGACATCATCCTCATGGAAGACACCTCTTTCTGGCTTCAGTCATAGAAAGCGTCATTCCGGGCCCCGGGGGGTCATCGGAAGACGTCCCCGACCTTGAGCGAGACGGAACGCGGCAGCGTGGGAACGGACGGCGGCGACGGGTGGTTCGCGTTGCAGACCGTCAGGGCCGCGTTGCGCGCGTCCGCCTGCGGGATCTTGTTCGCCGCGGCCCGGCACGTGTCGCGTGCGGCCTTCTCCGCGTCCGACGGCGCCGGCAGCACCGGAAACGGAACCGGGATCGCGTCCGCCGGCGGCGCCGGGACGATCATGGCGTCCGGCGTCCCGGACGCCGTCGCCCACGGGTTCCCGTCCGGCTTTCTCGCCGTCGTCCTCACGTTCACCTTGCCGGCCCCGAACGTCGGCGAGAGCGTCGTGCCGTCGAGCTTCACGTCGAGCTTCGGTGCCTCGATCCGGTACTCGGCCTCGTACCCGGGTACCCGGGTCCACGGCGTATCGGCGCCCGAGAGAGATCCGCGCGCCGAGAGTCCGTTGCCTGAAGCCGCATAGGACATCGCGAAGCTCCTGCTCCACGCCGTGAACGTCCCGCCGCCCGAGAGGCCGTTCGGATCGACGGTAAGCGTGGACGACCCGATCGTCCACGACCCGCACCGCAGCGTGCCCGCGAGGGTGGCGCGTGACGGCGCAAAGAGCGAGCCGGCGTCGACGGAGTGCGTGCAGCCGCGGAACGCGGCCCCGTCACCGAGGAGCGTCAGGGCGGAGACGCCCCGCGACTCGACCGCTGTGTTCGGGATCGTGAGGGCCGGTCCGAGACCCGTGAGGCGCACCGTGCCGTGGCCGCTCAGCGAGACCCACGCGCCGCCCGCTCCGGCCGTCAGCGTCGCGTCGCCGTCGATCGTGAGATTCACGTTCGCGTTGGACGCGGAGGTGATCCCGACTGTCCCGTGCAGCGAGGCCCGGCCGGCGAGGCGCGTCACCTGGCCGCTCTCGAGCCGGACGTGGAAGCTTGCGCCGAGGTCGCCGTCGAACGTCGCGGGCACCTGGCCGAGATCCGGCTTCTTCGGCGCCGAGCGCAGGCTCGTCTGCGCGCTCTGCGTCGCGGAGCTGGCCTCGTGAAGGGCCCCAATCGCGGACTGAATGTCCGCGAGGGCCGCGGCCGCCTTCTCGAGGTTGCGCTTGATTTCCTCCTGCGACTCGGCGGACTTCGTCCGGCGCGCCTCGTCCTCCTCGCCCGCCTGGAGGACCTTTATCTGCTTCATCAGGTCCGTCAGCGAGGCGTCGAGTCTCGCGAGCTCCGCCGCAATCGCCGAAAGCGTGGCCTGCGCAGCCGCCACGTCAGAGCCGAGCGTGAAGATCGTCACGACGATGGCGATAACGACGACCGTTACGGCGATGGAGACCGCGAGCACCTGACAGGCTCGCGCATAGTCGCGGGCCGCCACGTAGATCTTCGTGGTCGTACCCAGATCCTGCGCGAGGATGCGCGCCTTTTCCTCCTTGAAGGCCCGGAGCGCCATGAGCCCCTTTCGCAGCGTCTGAAGGTTCTGCTGGTAGTCGCCGCCAGTAAGCACCGCGGCCTGCCGGAGGAGCTCGTCGAGCGCGGCCTCGGCGGCGGCGACAGCCTGGTCGGAGCTCTGGACGGCGGCGACGAACCTCCGGCGTGCTTCGGCAAGGTCGGGGCCCGCCGGGGTTGCCGGGGGCGGCGCGAACTTCGGAAGGGTCTGCAACCGGGCCTGGGCGTCCCGCGCCGCGGCCTCCGCGCTTCTCATGCCGCTCTCGGCGGAGGATGCGTTCCGGAGGATCTCGCCGACGATCTGGAGGATCACGGCCGAGACCTTGATCGCTTTCCCGGCCGGCTGCGAGTTCACGTTCTTGTCCCACCACCGTCCGGTCGAATCGAGGCTGTCTCCGGCATCCGAGAAGCCCAGCGCCCGCAGAATCTCGGCCATGCCCTGGATGAGCTGCGGGAGATTCGCGAGGATCGTGACGGCGAGCGAAACGACCGCGACCACGACCAGGAGAATCGCCGGGGCCAACAGGAAGACGGCCGCCGAGGCTCCCGCGACGGTGATCACCACGAGGATCGCCACGATGATCGTCATCACGGCGACGAAGACCGCGGCGACGACCACGGCGGCACGATCGTAGTCGTTGATCGCCCGCAGGAGATTCTCGGGCGAGCCGAGGTCCCGCGCGAGGATCCTCTGCTTCTCGGCCTCGAAATCCTGAAGCCCCTTCAGGAGCGTCTGCATGGCGTCGCGTGCGCGCTGATCCTCGGCGCCCAGCGAGCCGGCCGCACTCGAGAGCGCGGATTGGACGGCCGCCCGAGCGGCCGCCAGCGCCCGGTCGGACGCGCGCACGGCTGCGGCGAACCTCCGCCGCGCCTCGCTGAGGTCGCGGGCGGCTGCCCCCTGGGCGTCCGCGGGGAACTCCTGCAGTGCGAGCACGAGCACGAGGGACAGGACGATCGATCTCTTCATGTCTGCTCCTCGATCACCGGGACCAGCTCGTGCCCCGGGGACCCTCGACCTTCACGTAGACCTCGATGAGGACCTCGCCTCCCGGCCCCGCCCAGAGCTTTCCCTTGAGGAACGCCTGGTCGGTGCCCGGAGCGGGCTTCTCGAGGTCGAAGCCCGCCTTGGAGGATCCCGTGACGACGACGCGTGTGTCCTTCACCTTCCAGCCGTTCTTCAGACGGAAGCCGACGTACGCCGGATGCGTGGACTTCGTGCCCAGGGAACCGGGGCAGCGGAGCGAGAAGAGGACACCGCCGGAGCGCGCGACGCCGGTCGTCGCGCGGCAGCCCGCGGACGCGTCCGCGACCTCGGGCTCCGGCAGCGTCGCGCCCGCCTGTTGCGCCTCCTGCCACGTCACCTCGCGTTCCTCGAGCGCCGGCGCAGGCGCGGCCGGTGTTCCGAGGAGGGCGAGAACTGCAAGAAGAACGTTCATGCGCGTGGCCTACGGCGTGAACGTGACGACGGCTGCGACGATCTCGCGAAGGCCCGCGCCCTCGAGGCTCGCCCACACGCAGCGCCGTTCCTGTGCAACCTGGGCGTTCATGATGCTCCCGCGAGGTTCTTGACGCGGGTGATCGAAATCTTCAGCGCGCGCTCGCAGGCCTCCCGAGGATTCGCGGGCGTGTTGGGCGCCACGGCGACGACCGCCGGGTAGCGGCAGCGGAACACGCCGTGGTCGTCGAAACGGTCTCCGCCCGCCGGGCACTTCGTCTGCTTCTTGCACTGCCCGTTGCCCCGGTTTCCCACCATCATTTCGCACTCCCAGTGCTTGGCCCCGTCGTTGTAGTCGAGCCCGTTTCCGAGCGGGTCCCGCTTGCCGGGAACGGGCGCTCCCACGCAGGAGTCGCAGAGCGCGTCTCCGATCTTCTCCGGCGAGACGATCGCCTTGTTGGTGCTCGGGAGAACGTCGCACGGCGTGTCCGCACGCCCGGCGGGGGCGGCGAGGATCGCCGCGAGGACGGCCACGAGGGCGGTGCGGTTCTTCATTTCAGGGCTCCTTCGCTCCGGAACGCGCAGGTGAGGGGAGAAGGGGGTCATGCGGCCCGTCTAGAATCCGCGCAGCAGGAAACGTACGAATGGCCGCAGACCCGTCCACCGACGTCACGCGGATGCTCCGCGAGTGGAGCGCGGGGGACCCATCCGCCGCCGACCGGCTCCTGCCCGTCGTCTATGCCGAGCTGCGCCGCCTCGCGGCCGGGTACCTCAAGCGGGAGCGCACGGGCCACACACTCCAGCCCACCGCCCTCGTGAACGAAGCTTGGATGAAGCTCGCCGGCCAGAACGCGCCCTGGCAGAACCGCGCCCACTTCCTCGGCGTCGCCGCGGGGGCGATGCGGCGCGTCCTCGTGGACCACGCGCGGCGGCGGCAGGCGCAGAAACGCGGCGGCGGAGACCTGCGCGTCACGCTCACGGACGGCGTCGCCCCCGGCGGCGGGAACGAGATCGACCTCGTCCGCCTCGACGAGGCGCTCGAGCGCCTCGCCGCCCTCGACGAGCGGCAGGCGAAGATGGTCACGATGCGGTTCTTCGCGGGCCTCACCGTCGAGGAGACGGCCGAGGCCCTCGGCGTCTCCGAAAAGACGGTCAAGCGCGACTGGGCTGCGGCGAAGGCGTACCTTCACCGCGAGCTCGGGGGCGGGCGGTGACGCCCGAGCGCTGGCGCGAGGCGCAGCGTCTCTTCCACGAGGCCCGGGATAAGCCCGCCGCCGAGAGGAGCGCGTTCGTCGCCGCCGAAGCCGCCGGCGACGCGGAGCTCGCGGCCGAGGTGACGTCCCTCCTCGCGGCGGACGCGGACTCCGGAGGCTTCCTCGAGACGCCCGCCTCGCCGCCCGAGGCTCCGCGCACGCGCGTCGGCGCGTGGCAGATCCTCCACGAGATCGGCCACGGCGGGATGGGGACCGTGTACCTCGGCGAGCGCGCCGACGGGCCGTTCAAGAAGCGCGTCGCCGTCAAGGTCGTGCGCCGTGGCATGGACACGGAGGCCGTCCTCAAGCGCTTCCGGCAGGAGCGCCAGATCCTCGCGGGCCTCGAGCACCCGAACATCGCGCGCCTCCTCGACGGGGGGAACACGGAAGACGGGCTTCCCTACCTCGTCATGGAGTACGTCGAAGGTGAGCCGCTCACCGCCTGGTGCACGCGCCGCGGCCTCGACGTCGCGGCGCGCCTCGCCCTGTTCCGGACGATCTGCGCAACGGTCCAGTTCGCGCACCAGAACCTCGTCGTCCACCGCGACCTCAAGCCCGGGAACATCACCGTGACGGCGGACGGCACGCCGAAGCTCCTCGACTTCGGAATCGCGAAGCTCCTGAACGCCGACCTCGCGGGAACCACGCGCGATCTGACCGTCGCGGGCGGCGGCGCGTTCACGCCCGAGTACGCGAGCCCGGAGCAGATCAAGGGCGAGCGCATCACCACGGCATCCGACGTCTGGTCGCTCGGCGTCCTCCTCTACGAGCTCCTCGCGGGCGTCCGCCCGTTCGGCGCCGCGGGGGCCCCGCCCGGCGAGGTCGCAAAGGCGGTCCTCGAGACGGAACCGGAGAAGCCGAGCGCCGCGGCTGCGCGCGCCGGCGGCGAGAGGATGAGGCGGCGGCTGGAGGGCGACCTCGACACGATCGTCCTCAAGGCGCTGCGCAAGGAGCCCGAGCGCCGGTACGCCTCCGCCGAGCAGCTCTCCGAAGACCTCCGGCGCCACCTCGAAGGCGCCCCCGTGAAGGCGCGGCGCGACACGTTCACGTACCGGACGGGCAAGTTCCTCTCGCGGCACCGTGCGGCCGTTGCCGCGGCGGCGCTGGTCCTCGTCGCGCTCGTCGGCGGCATCCTCGCGACGGCGCGCCAGGCCCGCATCGCGCGCGCCGAGCGCGCGCGCGCGGACCGCCGGTTCGAGGACGTCCGGAAGCTCGCGAGCTCGTTCCTCTTCGAGTTCCACGATTCGATCCGGAACCTGCCGGGATCCACGCCCGCGCGCGAGCTTCTCGTCCGGCGCGCGCTCGAGTACCTCGGCACGCTGGCGAAGGAATCGGCGAGCGACCCCGCCCTCCAGCGGGACCTGGCGGAAGCCTACGAGAAGCTCGCGGAGGTGCAGGGCCTCCAGGGAGGGGCCGCGCTCGGGGACTCCGCCGGCGCGCTCGCGAGCATGCAGACGGCCGTCCAGATCCGGGAGGCTCTCGTCGCCCGTCCCGCACCGGATCCGGCGGACCAGCGCCTCCTCGCGAAGACCCTCTCGAACTACGGCGCTGCCCTCGCGACGACGGGCGACGTGAAGGGCGGCGTCGCGGCGTCGCACCGCGCCGTCGAGATCCTCGAGAACGCCGTCCGGAAAGCGCCCGGGGAGCGCGATCTCAAGCGCGGTCTCGCGGAGGCGCACTTCTTCCTCAGCAACCGGCTCTCGTCCGCGAACGACCTCCCGGGAACCCTCGGGGAAATGCGCAGCGCTCTCGCGACATACGAGAGCCTGCTCGCCGACGCCCCGCGCGACGTGCGCCTCCGCCGCGCGGTCGCTCTCTGCAACAAGTACATCGCGAGCAGCCACGCCCTGCCCCAGAGTCCGATGTACGACCCGGCCGCGGCGCTCGCCGGATACGAAAAGTCGCTTGCGATCGAGCAGGCGCTCCTCGCCGAGGATCCGACGAATGCCCTCTTCAAGCGCGACCTCTCGCACAGCCTCGGCGGGTGCGGCGAGGCCCTGTTCCGGCTGGGGAGGCCCACCGAGGGCGCGGCGGCGTACGCCAGGGCGATCGCCCTGCGCACGGAACTGGTGGTGGCCGATCCGAAGAACATGGGCATCCGGCAGGCCCTGGCCCGCGCGCACGTGAACCTCGCCGAAAACCTGACGGCGTCGGGCAACCCGGGCGAGGCTCTCGCCTCCCTGCGCCGGGCGCAGCCGATGATCGACGACCTCGCCGCGAAGGACCCGTCCAACGCGATGCTCGCGGGCGAGCATGCGATTCTCGCCAAGTACTTCGGCCACGCTTACGAGGCGGTGGGGGACGTCCGCGAGGCCCGGCACGCCTACGACCGCGCCGTATCGGAGTACGAACGGCTGAAGTCCGCGGGGCGCCTCCCCGCGGACTCCGAGATCTTCCTCAAGGAGGCGCTCGCGGGCCGCGACCGATGCGACGCGGCGCTCGCCGCGAAGGCCGCTCCGAGGAATCCAAAGTCCGGTCCGACCCCGTAAGATCCGGCGGATGTCGGAACGCCGCGTCTTCGTGACGGGACTCGGAGCCGTGACCTCCCTCGGGAAGGACCTTACGACCACGTGGGAGGGTCTCGTCGCGGGACGAAGCGGCATCGGCCCGATCACGCTCTTCGACTCGTCCGCTTTCCGGACGCACCTCGCCGCCGAGATCAAGGAGCTGCCGGGCGGAATCGAGCCGTCCCTCATGCGGCGCCTCTCGCGCACCGACGTCGCCGGCCTCGGCGCGGCAGCCGAGGCGCTCGCCGACTCCGGTCTCGACCTTTCGCGCGAGGACCTCTCGCGGATCGGCGTCGTCCTCGGCGCCGGCGTCTCCGGCCTCCTCGACAGCGAGAACTACCTGCACGCCCTCCTCGCGAAGGGCCCGCGCGGCGCGCGCCCGACGCGCGTCCTGAACCACCCGCCCGACCAGACGACGGACCGCATTGCGGAGCGCTGGGGATTCCTCGGCCCGCGCTCGTCCATTACGACGGCCTGCTCGTCCTCGGCGACGTCCCTCGGCTACGCGGCCGACCTCATCCGCCACGGGTATTGCGACGTCGTCGTGACGGGCGGCGCGGACACGTTCGCGCGGCTCACGCACGGCGGTTTCAACGCGCTGCGCTCCGTCGACCCCGATCCGTGCCGTCCGTTCGACCGGCGCCGCAAGGGGCTCACGATCGGCGAAGCCGCCGGACTCCTCGTCTTCGAGGAGGAGGAGCACGCGAAACGCCGCGGCGCGAACCTGCGCGCGCGCTTTCTCGGCTACGGCGTCACGTCGGACGCCCACCACATGACGCAGCCCGAGCCCACGGGCGAGGCGGGCGCGCGCACGATGGCCGCCTGCCTGAAGGCGGCGGGCCTGAACCCGGAGGACGTCGACTACGTGAACGCCCACGGCACGGCGACGCCGCAGAACGATTCCGCCGAGACGGCCGCGATCAAACGGGCGCTCGGCGCCCGTGCGCACGAGATCCCCGTCTCGTCCATCAAGTCCATGCTCGGCCACTGCCTCTGTTCGGCCGGCGCGATCGAGGCGGTCGCAGCCGTCCGGACGATCGAGACGGGCGTCGTGCCGCCGACGATCAGCTGGGGCGAGCGCGATCCCGAGTGCGACCTCGACATCGTGCCGAACACGGCGCGCGAGGCGCACGTGAGAGTCGCGCTCTCGAACTCGTTCGCGTTCGGCGGCAACTCGACCGTCGTCGCGTTCGGGAAAGCATGAAGGCCCCCGTCGTCACCGGCGTCAGCGCCGTGACGGCGCTCGGGCGCACGCTCGCCGAGACGCGCGCCGCGCTCGAGGCCGGCCGCTCCGCCGTCGCGTCCATCGAGGGCCCCGGCGTCCCCGAACGCGCGGAACGCTCCCCCGCCGCGCGCATCGGCGCCTTCACGACCGAGCCCGAGCTCCCGAAGGGCAAGGCGCGCCGCCTCGACCGCGGCAGCCAGTACGCCATGGTCGCGGCGCGTCAGTGCCTCGCGGACGCGGGCTACGCCGTCGCGGGGCGCGAGGAGCGCATCGGCATCCTCTTCGGCACCGGCTCTGCCGGCGCCGGGCCGCTCACGGAGTTCGAGCGGCAGATGGCCGAGTCGCCCGAGTCGGCCTCGCCGTTCCTCTTCCCGAACACCGTCTCGAACGCGCCCGCCTCGCAGGCCGCGATCGAGATCGGCATCAAGGGCCCGAACGTCACGATCACGCAGAAGGACCCCGCGCCTCTCAACGCGCTCTTCTACGGGCGGATGCTCCTCGCGGACGGCCGCGCCGACGCCCTGATCGTGGGCGCGTCCGACGAGTGGAACCTCGACTACCACCTCGCCTACGAGCGCATCCGCGCGACGCGCACGGCGACGCGCCCGGGATTCGTCCTCGGCGAGGGCGCGGCCGCGCTTCTCGTCGAGGACGAGGTCGCCGCGCGGGAGCGCGGGGCGCTCGCTTTCGCGCGCGTGGCGTCGGTCGTCTCACGCGGTGCGCCCGTCTCGCCGCAGCACCGGCGCGCCGATCCGGCGACGCTCGCGGCGGTCATGCACGCTGCGCTTGCGGAGGCCGGCGTCACGCCCCGCGATGTCGGCCTCGTCCACCTCTCCCGGAACGGAGTCCCGGCCACGGACGCTGCCGAGGACGCGGCGCTCGCCGCCGTCTTCGGCATCGCGCAGCCGCCCACCGCCGCGATCAAGGACGCGCTCGGGGAGAACCCGGCGATCGCCGCCGTCCAGCTCGCGCTCGCCGCGGACGCGCTGCGCGCGGCGCCCGGCCTTGGTGCCGTCCTCGTGAACGCGTTCGGCGCCGGGGGAAACTTCCTCGCGGCGGTCCTGACCGCGCCATGAGCGACCGGAGCTTCACCGTCGCGTTCGAGGTGCGGTTTCCCGAGGTCGACTCGTACGGCGTCGTCTGGCACGGCCACTATGTCCAGTACTTCGAGGTCGCGCGCAACGCGCTCTGCGCGGCGTTCGGCCTGACGCCTGCCGACGCCCTCGCGCACGGTTACAAGGTGCCGATCACGAAGGTGTCGATGGACCTGAAGCGCCCCGCTCGCCTCGACGACCGCCTCGCCGTCACCGCCCGCCTTGCGCCGCCCGAGATCGCGAAGCTCGCAATGTCGTACGAGATCCGGCGGGAGACGACCGGCGAGCTCCTCGCCTCCGGCGCGACGGAACAGGTGATCCTCGACCCGTCCGGCCAGCTCCTGCTCACGTTCCCCGCGCCCGTGAAGACGCTCGTCGCGCGCATCCTCGCGTTCCAGCGCGGCGAGGCGGAGCCGGACGCGGCGAAGATCCTCCCGCCGGCCTGAGTCAGCCGCTCTTCGGGAACGTCGCCTCGGCGCGGGTCGGCTCGCCGGGACGCGACGTGAGCGTCAGGGCGCCGCCGTGCGCCTTCACGATGCGCTCGGCGATCGGGAGGCCGAGCCCCGTCCCCGCGGGCTTCGTCGACACGAACAGCTTGAAGAGGTCGGCGGTTTTCGCAGGGGACACTCCCGGGCCGCGGTCCGCGACCGTCAGCCTCCACTTCGCGCCGTCGTCCTCCACGCGCACGTCCACCTCGCGCGCGGACGCGCCCTCGGCCTCCACAGCGTCGAGCGCGTTCGCCACGAGGTTCAGGACGACCTGCCTCACGCGCGCTGCATCGAGGCGCGACGGCGCGCCGCCCGCGTGCGCCGTGAACGCGAGCCGGATGTTTCGGCGCTCCGCCTCGGGCGCGAGGAAAGCCACGGCGTCCCCCGCCGCTTCGTTGAGGTCCGCGGGCACGGCGCTCAGGGGCGACGGGCGGGCGTACGACAGGAAGTCCGCGAGGAGGCGCGACAGGCGCGTCGTCTCCTGCCGCGCGGCCTGCGCGAGTTCGGCCGGCGGCGGCCCGCCCGTCCGCGCGGCGTCGCGCAGCTGTTCCTCGAGGAGCTCGAGGTTGAGCCCCATCGCGTTCAGCGGGTTGCGGATCTCGTGCGCGAGGCCGGCCGCGACCTCGCCGAGCTCGGCGAGGCGCTCGGCCTCGACGCGGGCCTCCTCCGCCCGGCGCGTCCTGCCGATGAGAAGGAGGACAGCGGCCGACGCGGCCGCGATCCCGAGCAGCGCGACGCTCGCGGCCGCGAACGTGCGCAGGTACAGCTCGCGGCGCAGCTTCTCGACGCGCTCGGCGAGGACCCGCCGCGAGACGCCGAAGCGCAGAACGGCGAAGTCGCCGACCGGCACCTCGAGGTCGTACGGATTCGCCTCCGGGGCCTCGTAGCCCCAGCTGCGCGACGCCGTACCGGGTTCGACCGGCCGGACGTCCAGCACCTTCGGGTCCTCGACGACGGGGCGCGAGCGCTCTGGCACCGTGAGCGTGCCCTTGTACGAGTACAGGACTTCCTTCTTCGCGTTGTCGAGGACCTCGACCTCCGCGAGGATCTGGCGCTCGGACACGCCCGCCCGCACGAGCCGGTCGATCTCCGTCACCTTGAGCTTCAGGAGGTACGGATCGCCCGCGGAACGCTCGGCGATGCCGCGGGCGAGCCGCTCGGCGTCGAGCCTCGTGTGCAGGATCGCGTCGTTCACGACGTCCTTCGAGAGCGCCTTGAAGAGGAGGTGCCCGAACAGCAGGACGGAGCCCGCCGTCAGCAGGCCGAGCGCCGCGAGGACGAGCGTGATGAGCCGCCGGAACCGGGCGTCGGGATCGGCCACGGCCGGAGTCTAGCGGGACTCCGGCCGTGCCGACCGCAGGTCACTGGAAGTAGCCGTTCACGTCCAGGATGAAATTGACCGTGCCGGCGGCCGAATTGTTCACTTTGACGGTGCCGGAGCCGTCGAGCGCGAGCTGCAGGATGGCGTTGTTGGCGCGGGTCTTTCCAGCGCTGAAGCTGATCGAAGACGTCCCCGTGACGGCCCCGTCCCCGCGATAGATCGCGAGAGATCCTCCGGCGGACGGGCTCACGACGGCCAGGTTCGCGGAGATGGCCGCGGCTCCCGACGGAATCCCGCACGTTCCCGTCAGGGTGAACAGACGGTCCGGACTGCCCGAGGCGGCAAGCGCGGGTCCGCCGAGCGGGCCGGTCGCGTTCCTCGTGTCGACGAGCCGGCACGGCGCCACGCTATAGAACTGATGAGCGGAGCCGACGGGAGCCACCGTGACGAGGGCGTTTCCGGGGCTGGACGCGCAGGTTCCGACGGTCATGATCACACCGAGGGCGAGCGTCCCCGCCGTTCCGGCCGTGAAGGTGATCTGGTTCGTGTTCTGGCCCGACGTGATCGTCCCGTTGGTGATCGACCAGGCGTAGGTGGCGCCGCCGACCGCCGGCACGCTTGCGATCCAGTTGGCCGAACCCGCTTCGACCGTCGTGGGCGCCGTGATGACCGGAGCGGCCGGGGCGGCGCCGACCGTGACCGTGACCGGCGAGCTCGGGTCGCTGGCGCAGCCGTTCGCGTTCGAGACCACGACCGTGTACGCGGTCGTCACCGTCGGGGACGCCACCGGCGTGCAGCTGTTCGGATTGCTGAGGCCGGTCGCAGGCGTCCAGACGCAGGATGTGCCGCCGGAGCCCGTCAGGCCGACGGAGCTTCCGGGGCAGATCGTGCCGCCGCCCGAAGCCGCCGCGACGGGCCGCCCGCCGTCGGAGTTGTCGACGAGGCCGGCGATGCTGAGGGTGTACGAGCCGCAACCGGCAAACCCGGCGGCGGCAGTGGCGGCGGCCTGCATCACGACGACGAGAGGCTGGCCGGCCGGAAGATCGACGCTGAACGTCACGGGTCCCGGTGTCGGGCTGGCGCCGCCGTCTCCGATGTAGTTCGTGCAGAGGCTGGTCGGGACGAACGTCGGACTGTAGGCCGCCGGCGTCACGGCCAACGCCCCGGTGCAACCGGAGGTCGTCGCCGTGATCGTGATGCAGCGGTTCGTCGGGGCCGTGTTCGGAATCGTCTTTGCATCGTAGAACCGGGCACTTGCGTCAAACGGGCCGGGGCAGGCCTTGCCGGCACAGGTCGCGGGAATGCCGCTTCGCCCTAGGCGACTCGTCTCTGTGGGGCCCGAGGTGAGCACGCTTCCGTTGATGACGAGCGGCGCCGCGGCTGTGCAGGTTGGGAGGGTCAGCGCGAAAACCTGGGTGCCCGCCGACGAGGTGACTGTCAGCGTCAGGGCGATGTCCGAACCACAGACAAGAGCTGCCGTCGTGGCCAGGGAGAAAGATGTGATGCCGAACGCCTCGGCGGCGCGGGCAATGTTCGGATAGGAGGCCGAGCCTGCGATGATCTCGACGCCCGGTGTCGAGGTCGTGACGGCGGCCGAGACCGCGCTCGCGCCGGCACATCCATTGTTCGTGAGATTGACGGCGAGTTTGAAGCATTCGTTCCTGTTTATGACGCCGTTTCCATTCCCCGCACTGTCGTCGATGGCTGTGCTCTTGACCGCGAGGCTCGCGGCCCCCGTCAGGGTGAAGTTCCGGGTGGTCGTCGCGCCGTTCGTGATCGTCGCGGCCTGTGAGGCCGACGGCGTGCAGCCAGCGGCCGGATCGGTTGCCGTCGCGTTATAGGGGCCGGGTGGAAGGACGATCGTGTAGCGGCCAGTCGCGTCGCTGGCCCCGGAGTACCCCACGTCGGTCAGGACCACGGCGTTCGCGATCGGGTTGCCTGCTCCGTCCTTCACGAGCCCGGTGAGCGTCCCGCGCGCAGGCGCCACGCAGTTCGGGAAACGGAACGAGCCGATGCGCGTTTTCCAGTTGAATGATCCGGACGCCGGCTGATACTGGTTGATGTACCAGAAAGAACAGCCGTCGCGGGGATCGACGGACATCTGCGTGTAATCGCCCCATCGGTTCAGGCCGCCGGTCTGCGCTCCGAGGCCGGTGAACATGGCGATCTCGCTGCCCATGGTGCCCAGAGGGTCGAAGGTCTGGCGGCCCGTGATGTTGATCGAGGGAAACATCGTGGCGTCGGAGATGCTGTAGCCGGCCGCGATGTTCCCGACCTCGTCCATGGCGATGCTCGAGACCCAGCGATTCGCCGAAGTTGGGGCGTACGTCCCCTGCTGGAAGAGCGTCGGGGCCGACGCCGGGGTCCGGATCTCGTACCACCGGAACGCGGCCTGGTTCGCGGGAGGGACGAGCGCGTTGACGGTGTGGGACACGAGAATCGACTCGGTGGCGCCGACCTTTCGGTAGGCGGCCCGGAACATGAGCTGGCCGGTCAGAGAGTCGAGGAGCTGTGTCGTTCCGAGCTGGGGAATGCAACCCCCAGGGAGGAACCCGCAGAGATTCGTGTTGTACGAAGCCGTCGTGATGTCGGGCTTCGCGGTCACGGTCAGGGTCGGTGAACCGCCCCAGGTGGAGGCTACGGTCCAGAAGTGGAGGCCCGGCGTGGCCGTTCCGTCGAATTCCGGCGCGGCGGGAGCAAAGACGTAGGCGGGGGAGCCGGGCGGCGGCGGCGTTAGGCCGTCGAGATCGGCCACGAGCTGGCCGAATATCTGTGGACTCACTGCCGGAGGTCCTGGAGTTCCTGGATCGAGGTTCACGGACAAGAACGAGGCCGGGAGCCCCGCCAGCATGCTCGCGCGGTCGAAAGAGTAGAGCATCGGCCCGAGAAAGGCCGTGCCCGCCGCGTTGAAGAGGTGGGCCGTCATGTAGTAGGCGTCGGTCCAGGTCGTCCACTTCGGGTAGTCCACGAAGTTCGTCGCGTGGGTCGGGAAGTCGTAGAGGTAGTAAGCCCCGAGCGGATCGCCGGTCTTCGACACGGCTACGCACTGATGGGAGAAGGCCGGAGCCGGAGCACCGACGACGAACTGCGTGAGGACCCACCGGTCGGCCAGCCCGTCGTACTGGACGACAGGGTCGCCGTCGTTGAAGGCCGAGCAAGCTCCGCCGAGAGTCGTGAAGAGAGTGTTCCCCGAGGCCGGTCCATAGAGAATCGTGCCGGCCTTGTCGTAGATGGCGAAGACGGTGTTGATCCACTCGACGAAATGATTCGGGCCGACCCTGCCGCTGGAATCGGGCGGCGCGGAGCCGTTCGCCGAGAGTCCGTCGAAGTTGATGCCCGTCGCGTTCGGCGCGTTCACCCCAGGAGCCGACTGGAGAGCGCCGTCCCCCTGCCGGGCCGGAGCCGCGCCTGGCAAGGCTCCCTTGTACGGAAGCCGCTTGCGGTCCCTGAGCTTGCCCGGGTCCCGGGTCACTTGAATCGGAGGAATTTCACGGAGCGGAGGGGACAGCACGGGCGAGACGGACCTGCCCGCGACGGAATCCGAAACCTGAGCCGTTGCGGCGGCTGCCGGGAGAAGCAGCGCGCCGGCAAGGACGACGAACGTAACGGACCGACGGGTACGGGCCATGCAGCCTCCAAACTCGCTTGATTCGCTCGATTTGCGTCAACGAATCCTATCGCGCCCCGTCCAGAAGTCATAGCGTTCCGGTCGCTTCAGTCCCCCCGCTTCAAGTACCGGAAGTCCTTGATGTCGTACTCCTTCATCTTCGCGATGAGGCTGCCGCGCGAAATGTTGAGGAGCCGCGCCCCGAGCGACTGGTTGCCGCGCACCTTGCGCATGACGCGCTCGATGACCTGGCGCTCGACCTTCTCGACGATCTCCTTGAGGTCGTCGCTCTCCTTGAGCGCGAGCTCGACGTGCTCGCCGGAGAACTTCTGGTCGAGGTCGGGGAGCGCGACCGCGCCCGAGCCTACCTGCGCCGCGAGGCGCCGGACCTCGTTCTCGAGCTCGCGGACGTTGCCCGGGTACTGGTAGTTCAGAAGCGCGTTCATGGCCTCGACGTCGAAGCGCGCCGCCGTCGGGCCGCCGTGCCGCGCCGCGAGCGCGTCGAGGAGCGCCGGAATGTCTTCCTTGTGGTCCTTGAGCGGAGGCAGGCGCAGCGTGAGCGCCGAGAGACGGAAGTAGAGGTCGTCGCGGAAGTGGCCGTCTTCCACGGCGCGCGTGAGCGGCCGGGACGTCGTCCCGATCACGCGCACGTCGAGCGGCACCGTGCGCCCGCCGGGTGCCGTGACCTCGCGTGCCTCGAGAAGGCGGAAGAGGAGCGCCTGGGTCGGGGCCGGCAGGTCGCCGACTTCCTCGATGAGGAGCGTCCCGCCGTCCGCCTCGAAAAGGCGGCCCGTGCGCCGGCGGCGGTCGCCGGCGGTTGCCGCGAGGCCGACGAGGTCCTCCTCGAGAGCCTGCGGGCTCGCGGCCGTAGCCGCAATGCGCACCAGCGGCCGGTTGCGCCGCGGGGAGAGGGCGTGCAGCGTCTCGGCGACGAGAGTCTTGCCCGAGCCCACGTCGCCCACGAGGAGGAGCGGCGCGCGCGCCGAGGCGACGCGCGAGAGCGACGCCTTGAGGTTCTGCAGTGCGAGGGACGCGCCGACGAGGGCGGAGAGCGGGTCGTCGAGCCCGCCGGGGGCGGGCAGCGGCGCCGCGTGGCTCGCGCCGGCGTGCTCGCCGAACGCGGCCTCGCTGCGCTCGGCATGGACGAATCCCACGGCCGCGGAGGCGTGCGCGGCAAAGTCGAAGAGGGCCGGGTCGGAGAGCGTGTCCGCGGGCAGGACGAGGACTCCGACGGGGTCAGCGCCCGGGCGCAGGACCGGGAAGATCCTGAGACGCGCGCCGCCCTCGGCCAGTTCGCCGGGTCCCATGAGGGCGCGGGCGTCGGCGAGCGCTTTCGCCGACAGTTTCGGCAGCGTGCCCTTCCACACCGCGGCAATCGCCTCGCCCTCGTTCGCGGGCTGGAGCGAGATGAACGCGAGGCTGTGGAGCGGCGTCGCCGAGGCGACGTACGTCACGAGGTCCTGGAGGAGCTCCTCGAACGGCACGGGCCGGCGGAGGACCGCATAGAAGCCGGCCCACGCATCGGCGGGGCGCTCGTCGGGCCGCGGGGCGTCCGTCGGCGCGGCCGGACGCGGCGCTGGAGCCGGCGCCACGTGGCGCGGCAACGGCGCGGGAGCAGGCGCGGGCCCGGCGGGAGGCGCCGGCAAGGGAGAGAGGGCCGCCGACGCGAGCGAAAAGGCGTCGCGGCCGCGCGGCGGAGGCGCCGAGATGCGGTTCGGGTTGGGCGCGGGGCCGTTCAGGAGCGTGATGGTGGCCTCGCCGATGTTGATCCGGTCGCCGGCGGCGAGCGCCGCCGTCTTGACGACGGACCCGTTCAGGGTCACGTCGGACCCCGGCGCGCTGCCGAGAACCTCGAGCCGGAGCTCCTCGCCCGCCACCGAGATGCGGGCGTGCCGCCCAAGCACACCCCGCGCGCGGACGACGAGGTCGTTACCCGTCGAGGCGCCGATGTGGATGACGTCTCGATGGACCTTGCGGATTTCGGATTCGCCGCCCGTCTTGCGGATCTCGAAGCTCAACATTGAGAAGTGTCCTCCGCCAGAGGAAGGGGGGGTGCTTTGATCAAACACGAGACTATCACGCGAAAGGGCGTTGTCCAGAGGCCGTCGACACGAATTGAACGGACCCGGAAGCCCCGCCGTAGAATGCAGGCGAAGGCTGACCGCACCCCACATGCCCGCTTCCCCCCTCGACGGACCGCCCTTCCGCGGCCGCAACGCCCAGACGCTGCAGCGGATCGTCGACACGGTCCGTTCGGTGCTCGAGCCCGACGTCGTGGACCTCGAATACGTCTTCGAGCCCCAGGGGCAGCGCTACCGCTGGCGGATGACGGGCAACCAGGTCAGCCCGCTCCGGATGGTGCGCACCCCGATCCGCGGGGGCGGGCCCTCCGTCCTGTCCGCCCCGTTCGCGGTGCCGGGGCTCGTCCGCGGCGTCCTCGCGCTCGCGCGAGGCCCGCGCCGCCCGTGGACGGGACCCGAGACGCTCCGCTTCGAGGTCCTCCGCCCAATGCTCGCTCAGCTGCTGGAGTTCGCCGCCTCGTGCGAGATTCACGCCGCGGCCCGCAGGCGCCTCGAGAGCGCGGCCGACGCGGCCTCGACGCCTGTCCTCCTGATCCGCGCGTCGGGCGCGATCCTGTACGCGAATGCGGCCGCGACCGCGCTTCTCTCGGCGCGAGGCGCCGCGCCGCACGTCGTGACGGACGGTGGCCGCGAGATCCCGCTGAACGGCTACCTCCAGCGGCTCGCCGCGAGCGCTCCCGCCGGAACGCGCCGGCGCGAGTCGCTCGGCGACGGCCGCTTCTTCGAGGCCTCCGTCGCACGTTTCTCCGACGAGGAGGAGGACGTCGCCGTCCTCACGCTGCGCATCCTTTCGACGGTCTCGCACGAGGACGTGCGCTCGCGGCTCGAGGAGCGCGGCGTCTCCGGCCGCGAGGCGGAGGTCGTCGGCGCCGTCCTCGAGGGGCTGCGCAACGCGGAGATCGCGCGCCGCCTCTTCATCACGGAGTGGACCGTGAAGGACCACTTGAAGCACGTCTTCTCCAAGCTCGGCGTGTCCTCGCGCGGCGGCCTGTTGCGCGCGCTGGACGCCGGCCCGGGCTTCCCGTGCCCGGAGGAGACGCGGCCGGCCAGACCCCAGCCGGTGGAGTCCCGGACCCGCCGTACCCTCAAAATGTAGTGGTTGGGCCCGGGAGCGCGTGGTAGCGTCCCGCCCCGAAGAAGCGTCAGCCACGTCGGGAACTGCGGAAAAAAGGCGTTCATGTTTCGACTGAAGAAACTCGACATCCAGGGCTTCAAGTCCTTCGTGGACAAGACCTCAGTCACGCTCCCGACGCGCATCACCGCCATCGTCGGCCCGAACGGCTCGGGCAAGTCCAACATCTGCGACGCCGTCCAGTGGGTCCTCGGCGAGCAGTCCGCGCGCAACCTGCGCGGCACGACGATGGAGGACGTCATTTTCAACGGCGCCGCCCGCCGCCGCCCGCTCGGGATGGCGGAGGTCACGATCACGCTCGAGTCGCGCAGCGGCGAGGAGTGGGCCGAGACCGGCGGCGAGGTCACGATCGCGCGCCGCGTCACGCGCGACGGCGAGAGCGACTACATCGTGAACGGCAAGCGCTCGCGCCTGAAGGACGTGCAGGAGATCCTCACCGGCACGGGCCTCGGCGTCCGCGCGTACTCGATCATCGAGCAGCAGAAGATCGACCTGATCCTCTCGACGAAGCCGCAGGACCGGCGGCGCCTCATCGAGGAAGCCGCGGGCGTCTCGAAGTACAAGATCCGCAAGCGGCAGGCCGAGGTCAAGCTCGAGGAGACGCGCGGGAATCTCCTCAGGCTCACGGACATCGTCTCGGAGATCGACCGCACGTGCGCGTCGCTCAAGCGCCAGGCTTCCCGCGCCGCGCGCTGGAAGGAGCAGGCCGACGTCCTCGCCGGAGAGAAGCGGCGGCTCGCGCGCCTGCGCGCGGACCGGCTCACGTCCGGCTTCACTGAGGGCGAAAAGGCCCTCTCCGCCGCCACGGACGCCGAGGCCGCGGCCCTCGCCGAGCTCGGCCGTCTCGAGGCGCAGCTCGCGGAGGCCCGCCGCCTCGCCGACGAGGACGAGCGCGCCGTGCGCGAGGCGGGCGACGCCTTCGCCCACGCCCGCGAGGCCCTGCTCGCCGCCGAGGCCGCCGCGGCCGCGGCCGCGCGCGAGGCCGAGGAGGCCGCCGCCCGTCGCGAGCTTCTCGAAGGCCAGAAGAAGGAGACCGAATCGGACCACGTCCGTTTCGTCGAGGAGGCCGGCCGCGGCGCGAAGTCGCGCGAGGAGGCCGAATCCGAGCTCGCGAAGGCCGACGAGGCCGCGAAGGCGGCCGCTCAGGGGCTCGCCGCCGCCGCCGCGAAGGAGACGGACGTCACGGGCCGCCGCGAAGGCGCGCGCCGCGACCTCCTTGCCGCCGGAGGCCGCTCGGCCGAGGCGACGAATCGCGAGCGCGAGACCGCCCTCCTCGAGGACCGGCTGGGTTTTGCCCTCGCGAAGCTCGAGGAGAGGAAGGGCCGGGCGAGCGAGGTCCTCGCGGGCCGCCGCGCCGCCGTCGAGGAGGCCGCGCGCCTGGTCGCCTCCGCCTCGGAGACGCTCGACGCCGCGCGCGCGAAGCTCGAGGGCGCGACGCACGGCCGCAAGGCCGCCGAGGAGCAGCTCTCCGTCCTGAAGACGTCCCGCGAGGCGCTCGTCGCCTCGCTCCACGCCGCCGCCGTCCGGACGGCCGCCCTCGAGACGACTCTCGCCTCGCGCGAGGCGGGCGGCGAGTCCGCGCGCCGCGCGCTCGTTGCGGCAGGCGTCTCCCCCGCCGGCGTCCTCGCCGACCACTTCGAAGCCGCGTCCGGCTACGAGACGGCGCTCGACGCGGCCCTCGGCGCCGCCCTCGAGGCCCCGGTGCTCGAGAGCCGCAGCGCGCTCGACGCCGCGCTCAACGCCGTGCGCGAAGGCAAGCTCGGCACCGCGCGGTTCGTCCACCCGCTGGAAGACACGCCGTTCCCGCTCAAGCCCGCCGACCCGCGGGTCAAGGGCATCGCCCGTGAGCTCCTCTCCCCGAAGTCTGCGAAGGCGCCCGCCTCGGCCCTGCCGGACGCCGTCGTCGTCGCCAACGTCGACGACGCCCTCGCGATCGCGGCCATCCACCCCGAGAGGACGATCGTCACGGAGTCCGGCGTCGTCGTGCGCGGCGCCGTCGTCGAGGCCGCGGGCACGGACGTGCCCGGCGAAGGCCTCTTCACGGTCCGGCGCGACCTCAAGAACCTCGCCGGCGAGCGAGAGGCGATCGACGCGAAGCTCGCGGCGTCCGACGCCTCGATCGCGGCGCTCACGCTGCAGGCCGGCAGCTTCGCCGCGACGCTCGACGAGGCCGTCGCCGCGGCTCGCGCCGCCGAGCGCGAGCACTCCGAGGCCCTCGCGAAGGCGGCCGCCGCCCGCGAGGAGGAGGAGCGAGCCCGCAAGGAGACCGCCGTCCTCGAGGACGAGGAGCGGGGCCTCGCGGCCGACCTCGGCCGCGCGAAGGAGAGCCGCGCGGAAGCCGCGCGCCTCGCGGCCGGCCGCGCCGCCGAGATGGCAACCGTCGAGCGGACGCTCGCCGAGCTCGAGACCGCGCTCGACGCGGCCCGCGCGGCGCGCCTCGAGGCGGCCGAAGCGGACGCGGCCACTCGAAATGCAAGGGATGTCCTGACCGAGCGCGTGCGCGCGCTCACCGACGCAGCCGCGTCCGCCGACGATCGCGCGCGCGAGGCCGCCCGCCGCGTGGCCGAGCTCGCCGACGCCCTCGTTGAGGTCGAGTCCAGAAGGACGCACGCCCTTGGGGCGGGCGCCGCTTCCGCCGCCGCGCTCGCCGCCGCCTCCGCCGCCGCGGGGACCGCCGAGACGCGCCGGGCCGACGTGGACGGCGCGGCTGCCGGACGAAGGGAAGCGCGCACCGGCGCCGAGACGCTCAGCGCTTCAGCCCGCCAGGCCCTCGACGCGGCCCGCCGCGCGCGCTTCGAGGCCGACCTCGCCCTCGAGCGCCGCCGCGCCGACCAGGACCACCTCGTCGAGACCTGCCGCGCCGAGTTCGGCTGCCTCCCCGGCGAGCTGCCCGCCCTCGAGAGAACCGAGGAGGAGCTCGCCGTCGCCGAGGACGTTTTCGAGGCCCAGCTCGCCGAGGACGTCGTCCAGAAGACGCTCTCCCTCGAGCGCCTCGGCCCCGTGAACCACGCGGCCCTCGAGGAATACGACGTCGAGCACGCGCGCTTCGTCGAGCTCTCGGGCCAGAAGGCCGACCTCGAGGCCTCCCTCGCGCAGATCCTCGAGACGATCAAGACGATCAACCAGACGTCGTCCGTCCGTTTCCAGGAAGCGTTCGCGGCCGTCAACGCGAACTTCGGCGCCGTCTTCCAGCGGCTCTTCCACGGCGGCACGGCCTCCATGCACCTCCTCGACGAGGACGACCCGCTGGACTCGGGCCTCGAAATCATGGCGCAGCCTCCGGGCAAGCGGAACCAGACGATCGGCCTCCTGTCGGGCGGCGAGAAGGCGCTCACGGCCATCGCGCTCCTCGTCGCGATCTTCAAGTACAAGCCGTCGCCCTTCTGCATCCTCGACGAGGTCGACGCCCCGCTGGACGAGGCGAACATCGACCGCTTCACGTCCCTCCTCGTCGAGCTGTCCGAGGAAACGCAGTTCGTCCTGATCACGCACAACAAGAGGACGATGGAGACCGCCCAGGCCCTCTACGGCGTGACGCAGGAAGAGCCCGGGGTCTCGAAGCTCGTCAGCGTCCGGTTCGACTGAGTGGCATAGTCCCATCGTGGACCCTACTCTCGTTCCCAAGGACCAGCTCTGGTTCTACGACCCGGAAATGCAGGCACGCGTCCGGAGAGCCGAGAAGAGCATCGCCTCGGGCCGTGGCACGACCACCAGGACTCCTAATGAAGCGTCGGCGTTTCTCGACAGCCTGAAGCGTCGCCGCCGAACACGAAAAATGCCGTGAGGGCGAGCGCGCAGAGGGGAAGAGAGAAGAGAAGAGGATTCTCTTAGAAGGTAAAGAGGGGAAAGAGCGCGCCGGGATGGATGCCCGCACTGCTCGGCCGCCTCGCCCCGCGAGACCCAATTACCCTTCGAAGAAAAGTCACCGTCCCCGACGCGTCTCGACCGCTCGACGCGGGCCAGTCATCCGCCGCGCTCAGGCCCGAAGCCAGCCTTCACCGACATCGTGGAGCACGACGACATCGTCGCTACGGAAGGCGTCCCCGGGCGCGCTGAGGGATCAGCGTCTAGGTCCCGGCCGGGCTCTCGACGGACGTCAGCATCGGCCGCCGGCCGAATCCCATCCGCCCCGATTTCTTCCCGGGAGAGGTCTCGTCTTTCGCCTTCGGCGGGAGCGGCGTGATGAGCTCGTGCATGAGGAAGAAGGCGAGGACCATGAACCCCACGAGGTACCAGAGGTCGAAGAAGA
>Ga0315271_10000420_pt1 | contig 22975 bp, 21 predicted proteins | sample C3_top_MG_FD_204664 | JGI IMG/M metagenome (GOLD analysis project Ga0315271, IMG submission 204664) | Sediment microbial communities from Yellowstone Lake, YNP, Wyoming, USA - C3_top | ecosystem: Environmental > Aquatic > Freshwater > Lake > Sediment | place: USA: Wyoming | collected 2017-08-01
ATCGACACCATCCTGCAGAACATCGGTGAGATCCGGCCCACCATCGTGGTGTCCGTGCCGCGCATCTATGAGAAGATCTACGCCCGCGTGCTGGAGAGCGCGCTGGCGGGCAGCGCCGTGAAGAAGAAGATCTTCTTCTGGGCGCGCGCCGTGGGCGAGCGCTGGGGCATCGAACGGCAGGCGGGGCGCGCGCCCGCCGGCTTCCTCGCCTTCCAGTACTCGATCGCCGACAAGCTGGTCTTCTCGAAGCTGCGCCAGCGCGTGGGCGGCCGGCTGCGCTACTTCGTGTCCGGCGGCGCGCCGCTCGCCCCCGAGATCAACAGCTTCTTCTACGCGGCGGGGCTGCTCATTCTCGAGGGCTACGGCCTCACCGAGACGTCGCCGGTGATCGCGGTGAACACGCCGGTCGCGAACCGCATCGGGAGCGTCGGCCGGCCGATCGCCGGCATCGAAGTCCGCATCGCCGATGACGGCGAGATCCTCACCCGCGGTCCGCACGTCATGAAGGGCTACTACAACAAGCCCGACGCGACCCGCGAAGCGATCGACCCGCAGGGGTGGTTCCACACCGGGGACATCGGCGTCCTGGAGGACGGCTTCCTCCGCATCACCGACCGGAAGAAGGACATCATCGTGACCGCGGGCGGCAAGAACATCGCGCCGCAGCCGATCGAGAACCAGGTCAAGACCAACAAGTACGTGCTGCAGGCCGTGATGATCGGCGACAAGCGGAAGTTCCCGGTGATGCTCGTGGTGCCGAACTTCGAGCAGCTCGAGAAGTGGGCGGCGATCAAGGGACTCCACGTCGCCGACCATACCGCGATGGTCGAGCACCCGATGGTGAAGGCGAAGATGGAGAAGGAAGTGCTCGGCAAGCTCTCCGGGCTCGCGCACTTCGAGCAGCCGAAGAAGCTCGGCCTGCTGAAGGATGACTTCACCATCGACAACGGCGAGCTCACCCCGACGCTCAAGGTGAAGCGCCGCGTGGTGGACAAGCGCTACAAGGATCTGGTGGACGCCCTCTACGCCGGCGACGCCGGGGGCTGACCGTCCGCCCGCCGTGGCGCCCGCGCGATCGGGACCACGGTGGGCGCCTCCAGCTTCTCCGCCACCCAGTCGCGCGCATCGCGCGCGAGCTCCGCGCACCCCGCCGGCAGGGGCACGGCGACCGGCGCGATGAGGCGCCCGCGCGGCACCAGCGCCGCCACCGCGCTCTCGAGATAGCCGCTCCCGGCGTGCGCCGCATCGAGCGCGATGCCGCGCGCGCTCCCGGCGCGCAGCGGGATCTCCCCGGCGGTGCGCGCGAGGGAGAGCCCCGGCGTCCCGGCGATCCCCGCCGCCGGCTCGATCGCCAACACCCGCAGCGGCTCGACGAAGGCCGCCAGTTCCGGCGCGCAGGCCGTCCACTCCCCCGCGAGCACCACCAGCCCGCCCCCCTCAGCGAGCCCCAACAGTGCGCCGGCGCGGAGCGCGAGCTCATCGTCCACACGCGACTTGGCCGCGGGGAGCGGCGGCCCCTCGCGGCCGAGGCGGAAGTCAGCCACCGCGTCGGCGATCGGGAATTCCGCGTGGCAGGACGGACAGCCGAGGGAGCCCCGCCGGATGTCGCGGTCGGCCACCTCGTCGGCGATCGCGACGAGGCCGGCGGCCGCGTGCGGGCGTACGCAGCGCAGCGATTCCACCAGCTCGGAGAACACCGGAACGCTACGAGTGCGCGAGGCGCAGCTCGTCCACGTTGACGCGCGGGGGCTGCGAGACGGCGAAGAGCACGGCCTGCGCGACATCCTCCGGGAGGAGCATCGCGTTCTTGGACGGATACCGTCCGCGGCCGTCGGGCTCGATGTTGTCCCAGATGCCGGTGTCCACGGCGCCGGGGGAGACGAGCGTCGTGCGCACGCCCGAGCCGCGCAGCTCCGTGCGCATCACCTCGTGCATCCCGTGCAGTCCGAACTTGGCCGCGGCGTAGGCGCCGTTCTGCGCATAGGCGTGGCGGTCGGCCATCGAGCCGATCGTCACCACGTGGCCGGAACCGCGTCCCGCCATCCGCGGCAGGAAAGCGCGCACGAGCAGGAAGGGCCCGATGAGGTTCACCGCGATCGATTCGCGGAAGGTGGCGGCCGAAGTGACCTCCACCGCCGCCGGCCGGAAGTTGCCGGCGTTGTTCACGATGATGTCCGGCACCTCGCCGAAGATCTCGCGAACGCGCGCGACCGCTTCGTTCACGGCGTTCTCGTCGGACACATCGCAGACGACGTCGATGGCGCCGCCGCCGATCTCCTTCGCGGCGGCCTTCAGGGCGTCGGCGCTGCGGGCGAGGAGTGCGACGCGCGCGCCGGCGCCGCCGAGGGCGCGCGCGATGGCGAGCCCGATGCCGCGCGAGGCGCCGCTGACGAGTGCGGTGCGGCCCATGAGCGGCGCGCGACCGGGGCCCGACGTGCGGGCCGGAGCGGGCCCGCTCACCGGTGCCCCAGCGGGCGGCCGTGCGCCAGCGAGAGGAACTCTTCGCGCGTGCGGGCATCGCTGCGGAAGAGGCCGCGCACCGCCGACGTCACCGTCTGCGAGTTCTGCTTCTGCACCCCGCGCATCATCATGCACAGGTGGTAAGCCTCGATCACCACACCGACGCCGGCGGGGTTGAGCACCTCCTGGATCGCCTGCGCGATCTGCTCGGTGAGCCGCTCCTGCACCTGGAGCCGCCGGGCGAAGACCTCGACGATGCGCGGCAGCTTCGAGAGGCCGACGATGCGGCCGTCGGGGATGTAGGCGATGTGCGCCTTGCCGAAGAATGGGAGCAGGTGGTGTTCGCAGAGCGAGTAGAGCTCGATGTCACGCACCATCACCATGCTGCTGTGCGACTCCTCGAAGACGGCATCGCCGACGACATCGGCGACATCGAGGTCATAGCCCCGCGTCAGCCAGGTGAGCGAGTTGGCGACGCGCTCGGGCGTCTTGCGCAGCCCTTCGCGGTCCGGGTTCTCGCCGAGGAACTCGAGCATCCGGTGGACGAGCGACTCGAACTCCGGATTGCGCTCGGCGGAGACGTCGGGATCGTGCGCCGTGGCGGGACGGCGGAGATCCTCGTCCTCGTGGCCGCGGGTGGGACGGGGGGGTTCGGGCTTATCGGTCATGGGTGGGGCATAGGGGTCAGGGGTCAGGGGTCAGGGTTCAGGGACCGCTTGCGAGAAGCTTGAGGCGTACCCTTCCCGCCGGTAGCTTGCCGCGTCGCCCTCTCCCACCGGACCGACCGACATGCCCGGCTCCCTCCTGAGAATCAAGCTAGCGATCGGCGCCGCGTCCAGCGGGGCGGCGTCGGCGTGGTCGGCGCTCTGGACCTTCCCGAGCATGCTGCTGAGCGCCTTCCTCGTGGCCTGGGGGGCAGAGGCAGCCCAGTTCTTGATCTCGCAGGGGCTCGCACTGGCGATCCTCGCCTGGCTGCAGACGCTCCCGGAGTTCGCGGTGGAGGCGGTCATCGCGTGGCACGCCGGGCACGACGCGCCGTCGTGTTTCGTGGCGGCGCCGCCGGTGGGCTGCACGTCGCACCTCGCGATCGCGAACTTCACCGGCGCGATCCGGCTGCTGGTGGGGCTCGGCTGGCCGATGATCTACGCCGTCGCCGCCGTGGCGTCGCGGCGCCGCGGGAAATGGCTCGGCGCGATCAAGCTCGATGACCAGCACGCCGTGGAAGTGCTCGGCACCGTGCCCCCGCTCGCGTACTTCACGTGGGTCTGGTACAAGGGGTCGCTCAACCTGGTGGACGCGGCGGCGTTGATCGCGATGTACTTCGCCTACCTGGCGATCCTCTGGCGGCTGCCGCCGGAACGGGAGGAGGGGCTCGCCGATGCACCGGTCGTCTCGCGCTGGGCGTACACGCGGCCCGGGATCTGGCGCGGGGTCGCGATCTCCGGACTGTTCATCGGGGGCGGCGTACTCATCTATCTCACGGCGCACCCTTTCCTCGAATCGATGCTCGCGCTCGCGGCGACGCTCGGCGTCAGCCAGTTCGTCTTCGTGCAGTGGGTGGCGCCCTTCATCAGCGAGTTCCCGGAGAAGGTGAGCGCCTTCCATTGGGCGAGCCGCGTGAAGACGGCGCCAATGGCGATGATGAACATGATGTCGAGCAACATCAATCAGTGGACGGTGCTGGCGGCCATGATCCCGATCGCCTTCTCGCTGGCGCGCGGAGAGCCGGCGGCGCTCCCCTTCGACGGCCCGCAGCGCGACGAGATCCTGCTGACGCTCCTGCAGAGCGTGGTCGCGGTGCTGCTCCTGCTGAACATGAAGTTCGAGTGGTGGAACGCGCTGGTGCTGTTCGTGCTCTGGCTGGTACAGTTCCTCGTGCCGGTGTGGCGGCACGAGGTGGCGTGGATGTACGGCGCGTGGGGGGTGGGGCTGGTGATCTTGTGGGGGTGGAAGGCGCCGGCGGCGCCGCGCGTGCTCTGGCGATTGATCAGGCGCGGGGCATGAAACAGATCGGGCGCCGCTCTTCAGCGGCGCCCGATGGAGCGGAACGAAGAGGGTTTTTGAAGCCCCGTCGAATGTATGAGGTCCTCACCACACCTTCCGTCTTCCCCGTACGGGGCATGACGTCAGCATAGATTATCGGACCCACCCGAGAGACTTGTTGGCTCAAAAATGATGTCTCTTCGCCCCTGTTACAGTGGTCGAATCCAATGTAGGGAACGCCGCAGGGGGCGTCAATCGGAGGAACCCATGTCGTTCGCACGCCGTCTGTACACCTTTGCCTACCCGATCGCGGCGATCATGCTGGCCGCCTGGGCCTACGTCACCTTCCTCGGCCCGGGCTGGGGGATCATGCATCTGTTCCTGACGCTCGGCGTCTTCCTGCTCTTCTGGCGCATCGTGAAGGGCGACCGGCCGCCGGCGTGAACGCCGGCGGGCGGACGGTGCTCGTCACCGGCGCCGGCGGCCTCGTGGGAGCGCGGACGTGCCGGCTCCTGGCCGAGCGCGGCTGGAGCGTGCGCGCGCTCGTGCGCGACCGTGCGCGCGCAGAGCAGCGGCTGAGTGGCGCGAAGGTGGAGTACGCGATCGGGGACCTCCGCGACCGCGACCTCGTGAATGCCGCGGTGCGCGGCGCCGACGCCGTCGTGCATCTCGCCGCGATCGCGATCGAGCGCGCGGGGCAGACGTATGAGGCGGTGAATTCGGAAGCGACGGCGACACTGCTCGAGGCGGCGCGCGCGACCGGCGTCCCGCGCTTCATCCAGATGTCACAGAACGGGGCGTCGAGTTCGTCGCCGCACCGATTCCTGCGCAGCAAGGGGATCGCCGAGGATCTCGTGCGCGCGAGCGACCGGTCGTGGACCGTGCTGCGGCCGTCGGTGATCTTCGGGCCGGGGGATGAGTTCGTGACTGTGCTCGCGCGGCTCGTGCGGCTCTCGCCGCTCGTGTATCCGCTGCCGGGCGGCGGGACCGCGCGCTTCCAGCCGGTGGCGGTGGGCGACGTCGCAGCGGCGATCGCGATCTGTCTTGAGCGGTCGGACACCGCGGGGCGAGCCTTCGCGCTCGGCGGTCCGGAGCCGCTCACATTGCGCGAGATCGCGGCGCGGGTGCTCAAGGCGATGGGGGCGCGGCGCATGCTCGTCGGCGCGCCGATCGGGGTAATGCGGCCGCTGGTGGCGTTCGCGCAGCTCGTGCTTCCCTCCCCTCCGGTGACGACCGGGCTGCTCGCCCTGCTCGACAACGACAACGTGACGCCGGACAACGCGCTCGAGCCGGTGTTCGAGATCACACCGACGCCGTTCACGGCGGAGCAGCTCGGGTATCTGCGCGGGATCACGGCGGGGGATGCGGTGCGGTCGCTCTTCCGGCGCGGGTGATCCGCTAGATCTCCCAGTTGCTCCACACGAGCCCGCGCGCCGCACGGGGCTCGAGTCGGTCCGCCCGCGCCATGCGAAGATCCGTCCACCGCACCCGCCCCCCGGCATCGAGCAGCGCCCGGTATGCGCCGAGATACTCCGTCTGCGCCCGCATCGCCACGCGCCGCGCATGCCGCCGGCGCGCGACCTCGCGCAGCGCGACGACCATCGCCGGCAGCGCGGCGTCGCTCGCCAGCACCATCTTCAGGACGCGGAGCTCTTCGAGCGGGCGCCCCTCCACGAGCGGAATGCTGTGGCAGAGCGCGAAGCCGGCGAGCTCCTCCCCCTCCCGCAGCAACACGGTCTCGCCCAGCGCGAGGTCCTCCGTGAGCCGCAGCTCGCGCGAGAAGTCCCAGCCCGGAATGAGCGACTGCGTGAGCGCGAGGCACTCGGCGATCGCATCGTCCTGCCCGCGCGGCGAGAGCCGGCCGAGCAGCTGCGGTGCGCGAGCGGCCGGCGCCGCATCCAGCGTGACGGTGATCGTCAGCTTGCCGGGCTCGTAGCCGAGCGCGGAGTAGAAGCCGATGTTGTCCATCGTGCGCGGCATCGTCTCGAGGCCGATCGTGGTGCAACCGGCGCGCTCGAGCCAGTCGGCGGCGGCGGTGACGACGGACTTCCCGAGCCCGGCATCCTGGAGATCGGGGCGCACCGCGAGCGGGCCCATCCAACCCTCTTTGCCCGACGCGTGCGCCACATTGAAGGCCGCGACATCGTCGCGCTCATCGCGCCAGAGGAGCGCGCCTCCCGCCGCATCTTCGATGGCGTAGCGCCAGATCATCGGGTTCAGGAAGGGGACGCGCACGCCGACCATCCCGTCGCGGCGGTAGCGCTCGGTGAACGCGTCGCTGAACACCTGGTTGAGCGCGGCGATGTCCTCCGGGCGCGCCGGGAAGGGTCCGGCGGGACGCGCGGCGCGTCCGGTGCGGGCGACGGCCATCACGCCGCTCCGGCGCGCTGGCGCGCGCGCCGCTCGGGAGGCTCTTCCCCCGGCACGGGGAGCGGCAGCGGCACGATGCCGTCCTGCTGCGTCACGACCGACGCCGAGGTCTCCTCGTTGAAGCGCACCATGATCACGTGGTCGAGCATGTCGCGCACGCTCTCGATGTGCGTGATCAGGATCACCTGCTCGAAACGATCCTGCAGCCGGCGGAGCAGATCGAGCACGCTCGCCCGGTGGAGATCGTCGAGGGAGCCGAAGATCTCGTCGAGCACGAGGAGCGCGAAGGGCTGCCCGGCGCGCTCGGCGATCATCTGCGAGATCGCGAGGCGGAGCACGAGGTTGGCGAGGTCCTCCTCGCCGCCGGAGATGACCGGCTTCGGCACACCGTCCTCGAGCACCTTGATGTCGTAGTTGTCGTCGAGCTCGAGCTCGCCGTAGCGGCCGTCGGTGAGGTCCGACAGGAAGGCGCTCGCGAGCTCCGAGAGTTCCGGCCGCAGCTGGAAGTTGAGGTCAGTGCGCAGGTCGGTGTAGGCACGGTCGAGCTCGTCGTGGAGCCGCTTCGTGCTGTTGAGATCACTGAGCAGGCGCTGGCGGTCGGCGAGCTCCCGTGCCGACGCCTGTGCGACCTCGAGCGCGGCGGCGGCGTTCTGCGCGTCGCTCTCCTCCTGCACCACGGTCAGCTCGATCGCGCGCATCTCGGCGCTCGCGCGCTCGAACTCGGTGCGCGCCGCCGTGAACTCCTCCTCGGGCACGGTGACGGCGTCGCGCCGGGCGTGGAGCGACCGGAGGCGCACCTCCAGCGCCGCGATCGCCTCGCGTACGTGCGCCTGCTCGCGCACCAGCGCCGGCTCACGCTCGATCTGCGCCGAGAGCCGCGTCGCCTTCGCATCGAGCGGCATGAGCCGGTCGAGCTCCTGGCGCACGACGTCGCGACGCGCCGCATCGAAGCCGGCCGGGATCGCGTCGAGTTCGCGCGCGAGCTGGGCATCGCGCTCCTCCTTCGCCGTGAGATCGCCGCCGATCTGCGAGAGCTCCTGCACCGCGAGCTGCACCTTCATGAGGCGGCGCTCCAGTCCGCCGACCTCGGTGAAGAGCGCCCGGCGGCGCTCGTCGAGCGCCTTCACATCGTCCGGCATCTGCAGCAGCTGCTCGAGCCGGCCCTTGTAGTACTGCCCGTCCACGCGCACGGTCTCGATCTGGCCGTCGAGCAGGTCGAGCACCGGGCGCAGGCTCCCCGCGAGCGGGCGCGCACAGGTGGGACAGGCCCCCTCCTCCCCCGCCGTGGCCAGCCGCTCGCGCTGCTGCTTCAGCTCCGCGTACTGGTTGCGGAGCGCGTCGCGCTTGGTCTCAGCCTCCTGGCGGTCGCGCACCCACTCGGTGCGCTTCGCCTCGAGCTGGCCGTCCACCGTCTCGAGTTCGTCGCGCTTCTCGGCGAGCTGGCCATCGGTCTCCGATTCGAGCTTCGGCGCGGTCTCGATCTTCTTCCGGCGCTCGCGCAGCCGCGCGATCTCCTCGCCCACCGACGCGCGTGTCTCGAGCAGCGCCTGCCGCCGGCCTTCCTCGCGCGCGAGCAGTTCGAGCCGCTGGAACTCGGCGTGCAACGCCTCGTACGGCGCGAGCTCGATCGCGAGCGCCTCGCGCTCGGCGCGCGACGCGGCGATCTCGGCGAGGTCGCGCGCCAATCGCTCGTCGTCGCGCTTGAGGCTCGCCGCCTCTCCCTCTGCCACGCGCAGCTCCGACTGCACCGCTTGCAGCTGCTCGCGCTCCCGCTGCATCTGCTCCCAGCGCGGGAGGATCCCCGCCACCGCCGACGCCGCCCGCGCGTGCTGCGTGCGCGCCGCCTGCGCGCGGAAGCGCGCCTCGCCGAGGCGGCGCTCCGATTCCCCGAGCTGGCGGAGCACCGCCTCCGGGTCCGGCATCCCCTGCCGGAGCCCGGTGAGCTCGGCGACGATCGCGCGGCGCCGCTCGCGCAGCAGTTCCTGCGCCGCGCGCAGCCGCTCGTAGCCGAGCACGTGCGAGAGGAACTGCCCGCGCTCGGAGGGCCCCATCGCCGCCATCACCGAGAGTTCCTTCTGCCCGGTGAAGTAGGTGTTGAAGAACTCCTCGCGGCTCATCCCGAGGCGCCGGGTGAGCAGGTCGGAGACGCCGCTCACCGAATCGGCGATCGGCGACGTCGCACCATCGAGATACAGCTCGGCGTTCGTGAGGCCCCGCACCACACGGTAGCGGTGGCCGCCGAGCTCGAAGTCGAGCTCGACCTTCACGCTCGCGCGTGCGCCGGCGCGGTTGAAGCGGATCGTGTCGCGCGTGCCGCGCGCCGCCGGGTTGCCGTAGATCGCCCAGGCGATCGCCTCCAGAATGGTCGTCTTCCCCGAGCCGTTGGAGCCGATGATGCCGGTGAGCCCCGAATCGAAGGCGATCTTCGTGTCGACGTGTTGCCGGAAGTTCTGGAGGGCGATGGAATTGAGTCTCACGCGCCCGCTCCGTTCGAGGGGGCGGTCTCGCCCGCGGCCTGGATCGCCGCGTCGGCCTCCTGCAGGTACTGCAATCCGAGCGCGACGATCGCGGCGCGGTCGATGCCGGATTCCATCGGCCGCTTCGCGAGGTAGCTCTCCACCGTCTCGGTCAGCGTCGCCCGGCGGCCCGGCGCGCCGCTCGCGGCGGTGGGCCGCGCGATGTCCGGGCGCCGTGTGTCGAGATGGAAGTGCAGCGCGCGCCGCTTGTACTCGCGCAGCGCCTTCTGGTCCAGCTCGCGCACCACGTGCCGCGGCACGTCGCGCACGATGAGCCGGACGATCTTGTCGTCGATCGTCCCCGGGCATCCGTCCACGCGCTCCTTGATCGCCGCATCCAGCTCCGCCGCCGACATCCCCTTCGCCGACACCGGCGGCAGGTTCACCAGCGGCCGCATCGGATCGAGCGGCTGGAAGCGCTGGGACCCGGCGTCGAGGTCGAACTCGATGAAGCCCTTCCCGGAAAGCCCCGCCTCGCGCTCTTCGACGAGCTCCCCCCACGGGTTCGCGCTCGTGTATTCGAGGGAGCCGGAGTACCAGGCGTTCGGCGCGACCTCGCGCTGCACGTGGTAATGGCCGAGCGCTACGTAGCTCCACTGCGGCGCGCTCAAGGCCTCCACCGGGATCTCCATGACGGCGCGGTCCACGCGCGCCATGTGCTCGGGGAGCATCCCCTCCACCTCGCCGTGCAGCACGAGGACGTTGTACTTGAAACCGGGCTCGGGAACGAGCGCCGGCAGGGGCGTCGTCAGATCGGGGACCGCGAGGATCGAGAGGTCCTTCTCCGGGAAGGCGAAGCGCTGGGGCACCTCATCGACGACAAGGATGCCGAGCGGCGCGAAGAGGCGCAGGATGCAGCCGGTCTCCGCGCTGCGCGGGCGGTCGTGGTTCCCGGCCACCATGACGATGACCGCATCGGGCAGCGCCAGGCGCAGCCGCGAGAACTGCGTGAAGGCGTGGATGATCGCCGGATTCATCGGCCGCACGGAGTGGAACACGTCCCCGGCGATGACCACGATGTCCGGGCGCAGCGAGATCACGCGATCGACCGCGACACGGAAAGCGTTGGCAACATCCGCTTCGCGCTGGTTGATCCCGGTTGGCGTCAGCCGATGGTACTGGCGGAAGCCGAGATGTAGATCCGCGAGGTGTACGAGCCGCACCCCTCAATCTAGGGGCGGGCGCACCCGTGGCGCCACGAAATACCCGCCCGGAGTACCCCCTCAGCCCGGGGGCGCGGCACGGGGGTGGGGGTCCTCGGTGTGGATATGCTGGGTGATGCGGGTCTGGACCTTCACCGGCGGCGGCGCGCTCCCCGCCGGCGCCCCCTTCGCGGCCGCGGGGGTGATCGTGGAGCCGAGGGTGATCCGGATGCTCGCGTCGCTCCACCAGCCGCGCCGCCGGTCGAGGGTGAAGCTCCCGCTGACGGTGCCGCGCGAGGCGAGCCGCGTCCCGGCGCGCATGGGCGCGTCAGCCGAGTCGCGGGTCACGAATCCGGCGAGGCCGATGTACGCCCGGCCGCCATCGGCGGAGAGCGAGTCGAGCCGGTAGGACGCGCGGAGCTGCGCGCCGTGGCCGGCCTCCCGGTCGCCGCCGACGGGCACCGTCATGGCGCTCTCCCAACTCCCCCCCGGCACGACCGGCCGGGGGGAGAGGACGGCGGGCATGGAGGCGACGAGCGCCCCCACTTCCGGCTCGAGGTCCGCCGGCGCCTTTACGAATCCCGCCGAGCCGTCAGGCTTGATCCGGAGGAGGATCTCCTGTCCCTGCATCGCCCGCCGCGCCGATTCCCCCGGCGCGAGCGCCTGCGCCTGCACGGAGAGGATCGACACCGAGTCGGTGATCGCGAGGAGCGTGCAGCCCGTGCTGTCGCTCGCCTGCACGATCACGCGTGCCAGGATGAGCACGCTCGTGTACGACCGGAAGGTCGTGTCCGCGCCGTGGAGCTTCGTGCGCCCGACCATCTCCACGTCCTGCTCGAAGCGTGTATGCAGGGTGTCGCCGACATGTGGCTGCACCCGGAGCAGGACGCGGTCCGCCTGCGCGAACGCCGGTACCACGACGGCGGCGATCGCGACCAGCGCGAGCGCCGGCCTAGATCGCATAGGGATCATCCTTCGGGAGGGAGACGATCGGCTTGGCCGGAGCGGCCGGCGCGCGCTGCGACGGCACGAGCGTCTTGAACTGCGCCCGGAAGTACGCCTCCACGCTGTCCGGCCGCGCGCGCAGCGTCGCGTGCATGGCCCGCGTCACCTCCTCCTCCGGATAGAGCGCGACGAACTCCTGGATCCGCGCGAGCGTCAGCGACGGATCGAGCGTCCGCAGGTTCCGCAGCACCCCCTGGTCGAAGGGGACGTCGACCGCCGGCGGATAGCGCTCCGCCCCGTCACGGCCGCGCATCACCGCGGGGCGCGGGAAGCGCACGAAGACCGGCTGCGTGAAGTGCGGGTGACGGACCATGAGCTGTCCTTTCGAGAGAGTCGCAAGCTTCGTGCGGATCGCCGGGCTCAGCACCTGGTACCCCGGAGTCGCCAGCTCGTCCGCATCCATGCGGCCGTAGAGCGCCGTGCCGGCGTTCCCGGCGACGCGGCGGTGCACCTGGGAGCGGAACTGTTGCGCCCCGAAGAGCACGAGGCCGAGGTAGCGGCCGCGCTCCGAGATGTCGAGGAGCATCCGGCGCACGTATGTGTCCGGCCCGTCCGCCGCGGCGTACTTGTTGAGCTCATCCACGAACACCACCACGTGGCTCACGCCGAGATCGCGCCGCTCGAGGTGCTCGCGCAGGGTGGACACCACCCGCGCGAAGATGAGGTCCTGCGCATCCTCCTCCAGCAGCGCCACGTCCACGACGTACACCGCGCGGTCGCGGAAGTGTCCCCACGGGAGATCGCTCGACGCGCCGTCACTCGTGACGAGCCCGGCGCAGCGCGTGGCGATGTTCGAGAGCCGGTTCCGCACCTTCCGGATCGTCGCCACGTGATGCGTGCGCCACTGCTCCCCGCCCTTCTCCTCCAGCGAGCGCAGCACGTCGATGAACCACGCCTCGAGGTCGGCGAAGCTCCGCACGGTGTGCGTCTCCTTGAGCGTCCGGTCCTCGAAGGTGCGCCCGAGCACGCGCTCGCGAATGAAGTCGATCAGCGCATCGGCCTTCGCGTCCACATCGTCGCGGTTGAGGAGCACCTCGGCGTACTGCAGCACCTCGGCGAGCCCCCAGGTGAGCGGGCGCACATTGTGCGCGAGCGCCTCGTGCGAGCGCAGCGTGCGGATCGTGAGCAGGTCGGTCTTGAAGGGGGCGTAGTATTCCACGTCGCGGAAGGGCTCGGCCGGCACATCGAGCGCGCGGTAGAGCTCCCGGTCCTCGTCGGTGAGTTCCCCCGGCTGGTCGAGGAAGCAGAGGTCGGGCCCCTTCACGTTGAAGCAGACCGCGGCGATCGAGCCCTTCGCCTCCGGGAAGTGCGCGAAGAGCGACTGGAGGAGGAACTCCACCGCGCTCGTCTTCGTGGCGAGCCCCGAGACGCCGGTGATGTTCAGGTGCGCGGCCTCGGGGCCGACGAGGAAGTCGGCGTCGAGATAGATCGGCGCGTCCATCGCGCCGGCGCGGTAGATGCCCACCGGGATCGCGGTGCGCGCGCCGTCCTTCAGATAGCCATCCATGCGCAGCGCGATGGCGACATCGGCGTGGTCGGCGAGGAACACATCGCCCATCGGCACCGGCTGCATCGGCTCCTCGGGGATCTGCCGCAGCACGGCCGCCGTATAGACGCGCGCCTCGGCGCGCTCGGTGGGCGCGAAGCCGGCGCTCGAGGGATCGCCGTCGTAGCCGAGCACATCATGCAATGGCGACTGGAGGTCGGTGTAGCTGAAGCCTTCCACGACCACGCCGTAGACGCGGGGGAGTTGCCCCCCGATCGGATGCGCGCCGTCCACACGGACGATCGTCCCGATGCCGACCGCCGCATCGACGGCGGTCCAGAAGTGGAACTGGTGCGGCGTGTTCGGATTGCGCTCGGTGGCGGCGACGCGGCCGAGTGCGCGCGCGGCGGGAGGCGGGGTCATGGGGGAAAGTTACTGCGCGGCGGCGGGGGGCGCGGTCAGAGGATCGCCCGCAAGAACTCCTCGCAATCGCGCACCGGGTACGACATGACGTCCCAGCGCGGATCGGGGAGAGCGAGCGGGGTCGTCTCGGCGAGCACCCAGCGCGAGACCACGTCGGCGCGCTCGGCGACCGCCGCGGGACCCTGCTCGAGCGCGGCGACCTCCACGCGCACGAGGCCGTGGAGGGCGTGCTGCCCCGCCGGGTCGCGCAGACGGAGGTACCAGCTGTGCACCGCGCTCCGTTCGCGGGCCGCGATCCGGAAGACGGAACTCCGCTCCCCGCGCGCGAGCGCGAGCACCGCGGCGAGCGCGGCCCCGCTGGCGTAGAGCGTGCGGTGGCTTTTCACGATCCCGGCGACCGCCGGGTGGCCCGCGAGGAGATCGCTGCCGCTGATGCCGCCATCCACAGCGAGCGTCCCGTCGCCGTCGGCGCACCAGCGTTCGGCGAGCCGCCGCTCGGCGGCCTCGCGGTCGCGGGAGACGGCCGTCTTGGCGCGCTCGAGGAGGAGGGTCGGGTGCGGCGGGGGGAGGGCGCCCGCGGCATCCGGATGCGCGGTGTCCACGAGAGCGTCATCGCCGAAGGCGGCGCGCAGCTCCGCTTCCGGCGCGTAGGCGAGGGGGGCGTAGATGCGGCGGGAGATGATGGGCGCCTCCCACGTCGTGAGGCGGCGATCGGTGCGCCGGCGCACGGCGGCGGCGACGGTGCCGTGGACGATGGGGGCCGGGCCGGACCAGGCGATGACGCGGCTTTCCTGCACCCCGTCCAGGAAGGCCGCGAAGCCCGCGGCCGGCACCCCGGGCACCGGGTGGGAGCGGAGCGTTGCATCTTCAAGGCCTTCTGCGTCTAGGAGATGCGGGCTTTCGGCGTCACCTCCCATCCGCTCCAGGGAGGGCCCGCCGGAGACCGCCGCGCGCAGTCCGGGCATGCGCTGCACGAGGCGCCGCAGTGCCGCCCGATGGGATGTCGCGTGATCCGCCGTTGCCCGCACCACCGAAAGGACTCGCCCTCACTCGTGAGATCACGATTCGCAGTGCTCGCGACCATGCTAATGGTCGCCACCGGATGTGACAAGGCAAAGGCGTTCCTGGAGGCCGGACGAGCTTCGGGACCGCCGGTCATCGCGCCCGGCGATGAGCTCAATCTTGCTTCCAACCCCGTGATCCTCTTCCAGATCTTCGGGGAGACGAACGACGCGCGCATGGTCCCCATGGCGGCGATCAGCGGCGGGAAGCTCAAGATGATCAACCTCACGCCCGAGAACTGGCGCAAGTTCGACGCGCAGTACCTGCGCAGCGGGAAGAGCTACACGATCTACCAGGACGGCCACGCGAACGGCACCGCCGAGATCCGGCAGGGGATGTGGGAGCGCGCGGGGCAGGCGCTCTATGCGCTCCCCGGCTGCAAGACGCTGACCCCGCTCGCCGCGGTGCGCACCAACGTGCAGCACATGCGCACAGACTTCACCCTCGAGCTGCTGGCGTCGAACGGCGCGCTGGGGGTGAACCGTCCGGCGCAGCCGATGCCGGCGGCCGAGATCACGCGCGTCGCGCGCGCCGTCGCCGCCGAGGTCGCGAAGAGCGTGGGGTTCAAGCCGGGGGTGCTCGACTCGCTCGACTTCCACGCGGTGGCCTTCCCGAGCGGCGTCGCGAAGACGAACACGATCGTCGCGTCGTTCATCGATCCGTCGGCCGAGAACTCGTCGGCCGCGCACGCGACCACGACGCACCTCTTCCTGGTGGCCGACCGGGATGACGCGGGACTCTGGCACGCGACGTACGTCCACAAGGTGGACGGGCCGCTGAACAGTGCGGCATTCCGCCGGTACTTCGAGCATCTCGACGTGACCGGCGATGGCGTGGACGAGATCCTGCTCGAGGGGTGGCAGTTCGGCGGCGACACCTTCCTGGCGGTGCTTGGCTGGAAGAACGGGAAGTGGAGCGAGGTGTACCGGGCGCGGTCGAACTGGTGCCTCGACGAACACGCCGCGCCTTGAGGCGCGCGCTCTGGGCCCAACTACAACACATCGCGTAGATCCGGCGCGGTCGCTGGGGGCCGCTGCGCTGGCCCCCGGCGACCGGCCTCGGAATGGCGGGTTGAACTCGAAGGGTGTGCCAGTCAGACCGCGAACGCGAGCTGGGACACTCTCGCACGAAGAACGTTAGTCCGCGCCGAAGGCCTGCTCGAGATCCTTCTTCGAGTACGCGCGGAAGGCGGTGAGCGTCTGCGTGCGTTCGAGGCCGGGGACGGCGGCGAACTCCTCGGTCACCACGCGCGCGATCTCCTCGTACTGGGCGACGCGCACGATCGCGACGAGGTCCCACTCCCCCGACACCGAATAGACCTCCGCCACGGCGGAGACGCCGGCGAGCTTCATCGCGGCCTGCGGGATGCGTTTCGGGTCGCACTTGATGAGAACGATCGTCGTGATCACGAGGTCGCCGGGAAGGGGGGCACGTTCAGGAGCCAGAGGCCCGCGAGGACATCGTGCTCGTCGAGGTCGACCAGCAGGTCGCGGGCGATGCGGACGGTGCGAGCGGAGCGGTGGCCGCCGAGCTTGAAATGGAAGGTGCTCTCATCCTTGTTCGCCTCGGCGACGAGCGCGGTGTCCATCTGGAGGACCGCCACCGCCGGCTGCGCGCGGCGCGGCGGGACGGAGATGCGCGCCGCCTCGATCTCGGAGGGGGGCTTGAGCACCGGCTGCTTGCGCACGTCGGGCCAGACGGCGATCTCGACGCCGCGGACGCGCCCTCCGCTGATGTCGAGGATCAGCCAGGAGCCGTCATTGCCGGCGAGCTCCACGGAGCCCGACATCCCGCTGCCATTCCCCTGGTCCGCGAGGTGCGCGGTGAGGATCGCGGTATCGGTGTCCCAGCGGTACTCCACGGGCGCCGGCGCTCCGCCGGCGGGCTCCACCTGCATTGTGATCTCCACGCGCACCTCCCGGCCCTGATGCAGGCTAAGATAAGTCCCCGGCCGCGCCTCGCCAGCGGGCGAAGGCGCCGGGAGTGGGATCAACCGCGGCGTTCCCGCCAGAGGGCGATGAGACGCCGGACGCCGGTGAGCACCTGTTCCCTGGGCGCCGCGTACGAGAGGCGCACCCAGTTCGGCGTCAGGAAGGCGCTGCCCGGCACGATCGCCACATCGTGCTTCTCCAGCAGCGCGGCCGCGAACTCGCCGCCGGGATCCCCCGGCGCCCCCTCCGGCGCGATGCGCACGTACAGATAGAACGCGCCCGCGGGATGGACGTAGGAGAGGGCGGGCTCCCTCGCGAGCTCGGCGACCACCGCGTCGCGCCGCGCGCGGAACTCCGAGACCATCGCCGCGATCGCTGCCTCGGCGGGCGCGCGCTCGCTCAACGCCGCGAGCGCGGCGTGCTGCGACCCGGCGGCGGCGTTCGATGTGGTGTGCGACTGGAAGGCCGTCATCGCCGCGGCGAGCGCGCGTGGCGCGATCGCCCACCCGATCCGCCAGCCCGTCATCGCGTACGCCTTGGCGACGCCGTCCACGATCACGAGCCGGTCGCGTTTCGACGCCAGATCGAGCAGGCTCGGCGCCGGCGCGTCGTAGCTGATCCGCCGGTAGATCTCGTCGGTGATCACCCACCAGCCGCGCGACTCGGCGAGCGCCAGGATCTCGCGCAGCGCCGCCTCGCCGTACACCGCCCCGGTGGGATTGCAGGGAGAATTGAGCAGTACGCCGCGCGTGCGCGGCGTCGCCGCCGCGGCGAGCTGCGCCGCGGTGACGGTGAGCGACCGGGCTGGATCGCCCGGCACCGGCACGGCCTTGGCGCGCGAGAGCGCGACCATCTCGTAGTAGCTCGTCCAGCTGGGCGTCGGGATCAGCACCTCGTCCCCCGCGCCGAAGAGCGCGAAACAGATGTTGAAGAGCGACTGCTTCGAGCCGGTCGAGACGACGACGTCCTTCGCGTCCACCGGCACCGCGCCGCGGTAGCGCGCGTTCGCCTCGGCGGCGATCGCCTCGCGGAGCGGGAGGATCCCCTCGGTAGCGGTGTAGCGCGTCGCCCCGTTCTCGATCGCCCGGGCGGCGGCGGCGCGGATGAACTCGGGAGTGTCGAAGTCCGGTTCGCCGGCGCCGAGGTCGATCACCTGGCGCCCCGCGGCCCGGAGGGCCTTGGCGCGCGTGGACACGGCGATCGTCGCCGACTCCTTCAGGAACGCGATGTTCTCTGACGGCGTGAAGCCGCCGGCGGGCGAGTCGGGCACGGGGTGCGCGCGGATGGCTGGAGTGGAAGGTGACGCGACGCTATACTTTAACACTGCGGCAACGGGCCGCGCCATTGAAAACCGGAGGCAGGGTGGAATCGGAGCGAGCGGAAGGAACGACGACCGAACGCGCGGCGGTCGCGCGCGGCCAGAACGTGCTCTATGTGCTGCCGCAGGATGCGGCGGCGGTCGCCCAGTTCCTCGACCCGGTGCTGGCGCGGATCGCGCCCGATGCGCAGGCGGCGCAGGTGCTGGTGCTCACCCCCGATGATGAGACGGCGGTGCTCATCGCTGAAGCGGCGACGCGGACGAGCACGGGCTCCCCGGCCCGCGTCTTGCCGGTGACGGCCTCGCGCCGCGCCGCGCGCCTGATGAAGACCCGGCCGCCGACGGTCATCGCCGGCTCGCCGATCGAACTGCTCGCCCTGCTCAAGGCCTCCCTGCTCAAGCTCGAGGACGTGAAGCACGTGATCATCGCGTGGGCCGACGCCTTGGCGGACGGTTCGCCGGCGGCCGCCGCGCTCACCGACGCGCTCGCCGCCGTGGTGGCCGAGGTGCCGAAGGAGGCCGCGCGCACGGTCGTGACGTCACAGCTCACACCGGCAGTGGAGGCGCTCGTGGAGCGCTATGCCTGGCGCGCGCGCCGCGCCGGCGTGCTGCCGGCCGCGGATGGGACGCCGATCGACCTCGCCTACATCGCGGTGGCACCGCGCGCGCGGGCGCGCGCCTTCCGTCGTCTGCTGGACGACCTCGACCCGGAACGCGCCGCGGTCTACGCGCGCAGCGATGACGCCGAGCGCGAGGTGCGGGGGATGCTGCGCGCCCTTGGCGTTGCCGATGGCGATCCGAGCGTCGTCGTGACGCGCGGCGAGGCCGTCCCCGGCGCGACCGTCGTCGTGCTCTATGAATCGCCGCTCGACCGTGCGACGCTGGCCGCGCTGAGCGGCTCGGGCGCCGAGCTCGTGGCGCTCGCGTCGCCACAGCACCTTCCGGCGCTCCGCGCGCTGACGGCCGGTGGCCGGGTGCACCCGCTGACGCTCTCCGGTCCTGCCGGACGCGCGCGCTCGCGCGAGGAGCGGCTCCGCGGGGAATTGCGCGCGGTGCTCGCCGACGGGATCCCGGCGCGCGAGCTCCTGGCGCTCGAGCCGATGCTCGGCGAATACGACGGCGTCGAGATCGCCGCCGCGGCGCTGCGGCTGCTCGACCGGTGGCGTGAGAACGCCGCCGCGGTGGTGGTGGCCGCGGCGACGGCGCCGGCAGCACCGGCCGGACCGCCGAGCGAACGGAAGGAGCGGGGCGAACGCGGCGAACGCGGCGAGCGGGGCACCCGCCCGGGCGCCCCGCGCCGCGGCGCCGATTTCACGAAGCTCTACATCAACGCCGGCACCAAGGACCGTGTCTCGCCGAGCGACCTCGTCGGCGCGATCGCCAACGAGGCCGGCATCTCCCGCGAGCAGATCGGGAAGGTGGAACTGCGCGACACGCACGCGCTCGTCGAGATCGCCGGCGATGTCGCCGGCAAGGTCGCGCGCGCGATCACCGGGGTCACCGTGAAGGGGCGGCGGCTCGCGGCCCGCATCGACGATGACACCCGCTCGGGGGGCGCGAGCTCGGCGCGCGGCGCCGGATTCCGCCCGCGGCGCGGCGACGGTCCGTCGCGCAGCGACCGCCCCCGCCGCGGTGACGGCCCGCCACGCGGCGGCGCCCGCGGACCCCGTCCCCCCCGCCCCCGCGACAAGTGATCGATCCGGTCTTCCACGGCGCGCGCAGCGGCTGGATCGAGGTCGTCGCCGGCGTCATGTTCAGCGGCAAGAGCGAGGAGCTCATCCGCCGCGTGCGCCGCGCCATCATCGGCAAGAAGAAGGTGCAGGTCTTCAAGTCGCACCTCGATGACCGCTACTCCGGCGTGTTCTCGATCTCGAGCCACGACGGCCGCACGGTGGAAGCGGTGCCGGTGGACTCGTCGCTGCAGATCGCCCAGCAGCTCAACGGGCTCGCCGACGTCGTCGCGATCGACGAGGCGCAATTCCTCGATTCGGGGATCGTCGCCCTTTCGACGTCGCTCGCCGAGCGCGGGATCCGGGTGATCATCGCCGGCACCGACACCGACTTCCGCGGCGAGCCCTTCGGGGCGATGCCGCAGCTGATGGCGGTGGCCGATGTGGTGGACAAGCTGCACGCCATCTGCGTCGTCTGCGGCGGCCCCGCGAGCCGGAACCAGCGGCTGCTCGAGGGGCGTCCCGCGCGCTACGACTCGCCGATCATCATGGTGGGCGGGCGCGAGAGCTACGAGGCACGATGCCGGCACTGTCATCAGGTGCCGCGGCGGGATGAGGAGCAGGTCCCGCTGCTCTAGCGCTCCTGATTGACGGGTCGGGCGGGCCATCCTAGCTTGGACCGCAGGAGACCACCCACCATGCGCATTGCTCGACTCGCTGTCGCCGCCCCATTGGCGGTCCTCGTTCTTTCGTCGGCGTGCCTGAACGACCGGCCGGTGAACGGTCTGGGCGACAAAGCGGCGCTCGCGCTGCGCGTGATCGCGCCCAAGCCGGCGACGACCGCCAACGCGTCCACCGCGCCGGCGCCCCAGCAGTCGGTCGAGGTCTTTGTCGGGATCGGCTGCTACAACTGTGCGACGACCGGCAAGGCGCCGCTCGCCCCCGGCGTGCTCTTCGATCAGACGTATCCGGTCGGCAGCGGCACCCAGCGCATCGCGGCGACCTTCCCCCTCGGCCCCTGCAACGGGTACTACCCGCCCGACAACCTCGGGCCGTACTGCGACGTGGAGGTCCAGATCACGCTGCGGTCCGACTCCACGGTCGTCGCGACGCAGTACTTGTACAGCATTCGCGTCCGCCCGGGAGTGGTGACGCAGACCGACTCCGTGTTCTTCGGTGCGCTCACGACGGGCAACGCGCAGCGGGGGGTGAAGGTCGCCGCCGACATGGTGGCCTACCGCCTGGATGCGAGCTCGGCCTTCGGTGGCATTGTGATGGCGAGCACGTGGATCATCGACTCCACGGGTTGCTACTGCAACACGACGACGCAGTTCTTCGGCCAGGCGTACCCATCGATCAGCGGGGGCACGCCGGCGCTCTATGCCGTGGTCCCGGGACTCACCGCGATGCAGTACTACGCGCAGGTGATCGACGTGCACGGCAATACGAGCTACCCGGCGGAACAGCAGGGGATCGATCCGCCGAACGGGAACGTGGCGCCGTACGTCTATGCGGTGACATCCGACACGACGACCGATTCCCTGCTCGTGAGCGCAACGGGCTTCTCAGTGCTCGCGTCCACGCAGCAGATCGATTTCGTGGTGCACAGCCTGCCGAACCAGTTCGCGCAGGACACGATCTACATGGTGTGCTCCGTGGCCGCGCCGGGGCAATTCAGCACGGCCGCCGGCGGCTGCCGGCGCAGCGGCCCGCATTTCACCGCGGCGATGGTCGATGCGATCCCGGTCGACAGCATCTACGGAGCCGGATTCGGCGCGAACTGCGGGCTCGGGCTGGTCTGCAACTACGGCACGATCTACCCGCAGCGTCGGCAGTAGCCGGCGTGCTCGTCGCCGGGCTCACCGGGAACGTCGCGAGCGGGAAGTCGAGCGTCGCCCAGCTCCTCGCAGCGCGCGGCGCGACGATCATCGACGCGGACGTCCTTGCGCGCATCGCCGTCGAGCCCGGCACGCCGGCGCACCGCGCGATCACCGACCGGTGGGGCAAGGCGGTCCTCCAGTCGGACGGCACGCTCGATCGCGCCGCGCTCCGCCATGTCGTCTTCAACGATCCGCCGGAACTCGAGGCGCTCAACGCGATCGTCCACCCCGCCGTCGCGCGCCTGCGCGACCAGTCTCTCGCGGCGGCGCGCGCGCGCGGCGACCGGATCGTCATCTGCGACATCCCGCTCCTCTTCGAGAAGAAGCTCGCCGCGGACTACGATGTCATCATCCTCGTGGACGCGCCGAAGGCGGTGCGCCTCGAGCGGCTCACCACCCAGCGCGGCATCCCGCACGCCGACGCCGTCCAGATGATCGCCGCGCAGATGCCCGCCGAGCTCAAGCGCGCCCACGCCGATTTCGTGATCGACAACGACCGCGACCAGCGCGCCCTTTCGCGCCGCGTGGACGAAGTCTGGGCCGCGCTCGAAGCCCGCACCGCCGCGCGGGATCTGGCGTAAGGCTCGGGGTACTGCTCGGGGTACTGCTCGGGGTACTGCTCGGGATACTGCTCGGAGTACTGCTCGGGGTACTGCTCGGGGTGGTGCTCGGGGTACTGCTCGGGGTGGTGCTCGGGGTACTGCCGAGCCGTTGGCCGAGCCTTACCCCGAGCCTTACTCCGAGCCGTATCCCGTCTTCTCGCTCCCCGCAGTCCGTTGACACCGCCGACGCTTCACTCTAGACTAGGCGCCACAGCCCACTCAATTCATCGCGGAGCAACGCGTGTCGAAGATCCCGGCCGATCTCCTCTATACCGAGGAGCATGAGTACGTGAAGAGCACCGCCGACGCGGATGTCGTCCAGGTCGGGATCACCGACTATGCGCAGGACCAGCTCGGCGACGTCGTCTATGTCGAATTGCCGAAGGTCGGCGAGAAGTTCGGACGCATGGATGTCTTCGGCACCATCGAGGCCGTGAAGGCGGTCTCCGAGCTCTTCTGCCCTCTCGATGGCACCGTCGTGGAAGTGAACGGGCGCCTCGACAAGGAGCCTGCGATCGTGAACACCGATCCCTTCGGCGATGGCTGGATGATCAAGCTCCGCATCGCCAAGGTCTCCGACCGCGACCAGCTCCTCGGCCCCGACGAGTACAAGACGCACGTCGGCGAGTGACTCCGGACCGCTGATGACGGAAGAGAACGGGCGCCGCGACAGTTCGTCGCGGCGCCCGTTCTCCTTCCACCGGCCGCGACGCGGTCAGGCCGGCTGGTAGTCCTCCACCGGCGGGCAGGAACAGACCAGGTTCCGGTCCCCGTACGCGCTCTCCACGCGGCCCACCGACGGCCAGAACTTCCGATCGCGCGTCCAGGGCGCGGGGAAGGCGGCCTGCTCCCGCGTGTACGGGCGGTCCCACGCGCTGGTGAGCACGCTCTCGAGCGTGTGGGGCGCGCGCTTGAGCGGATTGTTCTCCCGGTCCGCGATGCCGAGCTCCACCTGCCGGATCTCCTCGCGGATGGCGATCATGGCGTCGCAGAAGCGGTGGAGCTCCTGCTTCGACTCGCTCTCCGTCGGCTCGATCATGAGCGTCCCCGCCACCGGGAAGCTCACCGTCGGCGCGTGGAAGCCGTAGTCCATCAGCCGCTTCGCGATGTCCTCGACCTCGATCCCG
>Ga0315271_10000421_pt1 | contig 22926 bp, 17 predicted proteins | sample C3_top_MG_FD_204664 | JGI IMG/M metagenome (GOLD analysis project Ga0315271, IMG submission 204664) | Sediment microbial communities from Yellowstone Lake, YNP, Wyoming, USA - C3_top | ecosystem: Environmental > Aquatic > Freshwater > Lake > Sediment | place: USA: Wyoming | collected 2017-08-01
GGTCGTACTTCCCGGCCGCGGCGGTGCGGGACATGACGCGTCCCGCGCCGTGCACGGTCGAGTAGAGCGAGTCCTTTTGGGCCGCCACGATCTCCGGCGGCGTGCTCGTGGTCACCGGCGTGCCGCGCACGATCACGGCATCATCCCCCATCGACCCTCCGATGAATCCCGGTTGCTCCGGGAACGCCGGTGTCGCCCCCTTCCGGATCACGATCAACTCCTCGCCACCATGTGTCTCCTTCCACGCGAAGTTGTGGTGGTTGTGCACGAGCTCCACCTCATTCGCACCGAGCAGCGACACGACCTTGCGGGCGACCCATTCGCGGCCGGCGTAGGCGTAGCGGCCGGCGAGCGTCATGAGGTGCCAATAGTCGTGCCCGAGCGGGTCGTTCACGTTCAGGAGCGTCTCCTGCTCGCGGACGTGCTCTCCCCACTGCTTGCCGGCCGCGAGCGCGAGGAAGGCGCTCGCCACCGTGTGACCGAAGCCGCGGCTGCCGAAGTGCACGCCCACCCAGAGCATCCCGGCCTCGTCGGCGAAGACATCCACGTAGTGGTTGCCACTGCCGACGGTGCCGAGCTGCTGCCGGGCCTTCACCTGGAGCGCCTGGCGGTGCTTCGCGGGGACGGCGTCCCACGCACTGTCCGAGAACAGTGCGTGGTCCACCGGCGCATCGTCCGCAAAGTTCTTGCGGCCGATGCCGAAGCTCACCGTGCCGTTGATCTCGTCCGCGAGCGACGAGAGCGCAGCGCGTAGTGCGGCCGCGGAGCCGCCGAGGTCGGTGAGGGCCAGGTCGGTACGGATCGCGGCGTTGCCGCAGGCGATGTCGAAACCGACACCCACCACCGAGACCTGATCCCGGTACGCGGCCACCCCGCCGATCGGCATGACGTAGCCGACGTGACCGTCGGCCATGAGCGCGGCGTCGACGGCACGGGAGCGTACGTCCTGGAATTGAGCGATCGTGTTCTCATCGTGGGTTCCGAAGATGCGCATTGAAGGGCAGGGTTCAGGGGTCAGGGTTCAGGGTTCAGGGGAGGCATGACAACTTGTGGTGGGGCGTTCGGTACAACGACAGCGTATCCGGCACGGCGGGGGTCGATACCCGCGTCTCGGCGTCGTGTGTCCGCGGGGTCCCGGCCTCGTCGGCCCATGGGATCATCCGCGGCGAGCGCCGCGCTCTCTGCTCTTGAGCTACGTCTTCCGGAGGCGCGCGGCCAATGCCCAGACGCGCCGTGCTGTCGTTGCCGTCGGCGCGGCGAGAGCGGAGGGTGACCGGGCAAGGGAGTCGCGTGACCACTCGCCCGGACACCACGCTCCGCCGGCCGGCGGCGGAAATGCGTGGTACGAAAAACAGAACGCCCCACCTGGCACTCGGCGCAGGCGGGGCGTGAGGATCCACTCCCATTCCGGTTGAGGGGCGGTGTCCTAGTGGACGATGCCCTCCAGCGCGGCGCCTGCGGTACAGCGGGAAATCAGTTGGACTCCAGCGGACGGCATGGGATCGAGAGCGACCCGCGCGTTCCGTCCGGCGAGCACGCCCGAGGGCGTGCTCCAGCGCGCTTCGGCCCGGCAGGAGCCCGGCTCTCGCGTACTGTGGCTTGGGAGGGAGCGGAGGGTGCTCGACATGGGAATGGTTTGGGTTGCTCAGGTTGAACGGTCAGAAAAAGAAAAATCGCGCCGCCAATGTCATTGTTGAGCAGAACTTCCCGCGAACGCGGGTCATCGACTCATCGACATCGGGACGCGACTCCCAGGCGCGGAAGATACAATGGTCCTCGGTTCTGTCAAGCTTTTTGTTTTGACGGAGGTATCGGGGTGGGGGAGGGCAGTCGGACGTCTGAAGTCAGAAGTCAACGGCAACTGCTGCACAGTCTGGGATTGTCGGGGCGCGTGGACTTCATCGTCAAGAGGACGACGCCGTTCGCCCCAGCGGCGCCGAATATCGCGGCGGCGTCCGGACCTTTCAGGATCGTGACCGACTCGATGTCGTTGGGATCGATGTCTGAAACACGTCGCGCGCAGGAACGGGTGTCGATCGGTACGCCGTCCACCACGAAGAGCGGTTGCGCGCGGTCGTTGAATCCGCCATCGCGGATCTCGATGCATTCGCCTTGGGCGGGGCAGGGCGCTTGCGGCTCCACTCGCACATTCGGCGCCTTTCCCGCAAGCGGGTCCCCAATATCGGACGAGGGCGGCTCAGCAGGCGCGTGGGCGCAGGCGGCGAAGGCGAGACAAGCGATGGACGCGCAGACCGCACGAAGGTTCGGCATGACGGACTCCTGGTGAGTGACACGAAGGAGACGTTGCCAGCCCGCGTGCTTGCACAGCGTCGTTCACCCCCGCGGATCCATCACCCGGCCCAGGAACAGAATATTGTTCGTGCGGGAGTCGCGGATCACGAACAGAAAGGGATGGTCGGCGCGGAAGACGGGGATCTCGGCCTGGTCCACCGGGGCGCTCAGGCGTTCCACGCGCAGCCCCGTCGCCGCGGCGGCGACGGTTCCGGCCTCCTCGACTTCGATCATCGCGCGGTGCGCGACGGTACCAATGAAGAGATCGTCCGGCTTCCCGTTCATCCCGGAGAAGTCGGCGGTCTGCGCGTCGAAGGCGCGCACGACCCCCAGCTTGGCGAGCGCGTCGGCGAAGCGCGTGCGCATGTCGAGCCGGAAGCGCGGCAGGAAGACGTCGATCTCCCGCGACGGCTGCCGGTCCAGGTGCGCCATCAGGAGGATCAGCGTCGTTGCGATCTCCGCCCCCGTGGCCGGGAGCGCCGCGTCGTTCCGCGGCAGGATGACGGTCATCGAGATCGGGCTCGAATCGTACGGCAGGTCGAGGATCTGCACCCCGGCCATCTGGTACATCCGATACCCGCCCCGCTGGTGCATCATCGGCACAGGCACGCGGCTGCCATCGCGCCGTTGGAAGGGGGCGTCGCGCGTCAACTTCTTCGTGAAGGGCGTGGACCAGAGCCCGCGCAGGTAGACGGCGTTCGCGAGCACGAGCTTCGTCGTCGGCGGCAGCGTCCCGGGGTCGACGATGGCGTCGACCCTCCCCTTCGTCTGCTGCCGCACCCAGTGGTTGATCCCGTGCGCCGCTCGTTCGGCGTCGGCCTGGAAGTTGATCTGCCGGAGCGGCGCGTCGAATCGCTCGGCGAGCACCTTGAAGAACTCGGGCGCCCAGTGTTCGCCGATCTGCGCGAAGAGCGCGTTCGCGACGCGCAGCTCGACGCCCGAGTCCGCCGGCGGCGCCGAGGAGAGCGCGGCGAACGCCGTGCGAAGGCGGTCGGCGGGGAGGTCGGGGAGGATCAGTGCGGCGCCGATCTCGGCGGCGGTCTCCCCCCGCGCGCCCTCGCGCGCCATGGCGAGCGAGAGCGCGAGGCTCGCGGGGGAATAGAAGACATTGTTCGCGTTCCCATCCGCGAGCTCGGCGTAGAGCGCCGCGGCGAAGGCGCTCACGCCGCCGGCGAGACGTCGCGCATCGTCACGCGCTTCGCTGGCCGCAGCGGCGGCGGCCTTCCAATCGGGAGCGGGAGTGGTCATGAACGGTCCGTGGGGGGCTGATTATGTTCCGAATGGCACGGCGCGGAGGAGAATACGCCTTCCCCGCCAACAATCTACCCCCACATCGGTCGCGACATGAAAAAGGTCAAACTTGGCAGCCAGGGCGCCGTCGTCTCCCGCATGGGCCTCGGCTGCATGGGGATGAGCGAGTTCTATGGTGAGACGAACGAGGCCGAGTCGGTCGCGACGCTGCTGCGCGCGCTCGACCTCGGCGTCACCTTCCTCGACACCGCGGATGCCTACGGCATCGGCGACAATGAGGAGCTCATTGGCAAGGCGATCAAGCCACGCCGCGCCGAGGTCTTCCTCGCGACGAAGTTCGCGAACGTACGGAGCAAGGCGAATCCCGCTGTCTGGGCGGTGAATGGAAAGCCGGAGTACGTGCGGTCGGCGTGCGATGCGTCACTCCAGCGACTCGGCGTCGATCACATCGATCTCTACTACCAGCATCGTGTGGACCCGAACACGCCGATCGAAGAGACGGTGGGCGCGATGGCCGAGCTGGTGAAGGCGGGGAAGGTGAAGTACCTCGGCTTGTCCGAGGCGAGCGCCGCGACCATTCGCCGGGCGCACAAGGTGCACCCGATCACGGCACTGCAGTCGGAGTACTCGCTCTTCGAGCGTGGCGTGGAGCAGGAGATCCTTCCGACGTTGCGCGAGCTGGGGATCGGCTTCGTCCCCTACAGCCCGCTGGGGCGCGGACTATTGACCGGCGCCTTCGCGAGCACCGCAGAGCTGGGTGCGACGGACTCGCGCGCCGGGCGATTCCCCCGCTTCACGGGGGAGAACTTCGTGAAGAACCGTGAGCTGGTGAAACGACTCGAGGCGATCGCCGCGCGCCGGAAGGTGACGGCGGGGCAGCTCGCCTTGGCCTGGGTGCTGGCGAAGGGCGAGGACTGCGTGCCGATCCCGGGAACGAAGCGGCGGAAGTATCTGGAGCAGAATGCGGCGGCGGCGGAGATCGTATTGACGGCGGCCGAGGTCGCGGAGCTCGAAGCGGCGATCCCAATGAGCGAGGTCGCGGGGGAGCGGTATTCGGAGATGGCGATGAAGGCGATCGATAGGTAGGGGCGGGGGTCAGGGGTCAGGGTTCAGGGTTCAGGGAACTACTCGAGTCACTGTTCACTTCCCGGCCCCTCAACCCTGAACCCTGAACCCTGAACCCTGAACCCCAGCCCTCCTCTTGACTTCCGACAGGAGCACCGGCATCTTCTGTAGGACTCCAACAGAAGAACCGCCATGGCCCCCGTTTCGGCTGATGTCCTCCGCGGCACCCTGGACCTGCTGGTCCTCAAGACTCTCACCCTCGAACCGATGCACGGGTGGGGGATCAGCCAGCGGATCCAGGAATCTTCCCGTGGGGTGCTCGACGTCAATCAGGGCTCGCTGTATCCCGCGTTGCAGCGGCTCGAGCTCCGCGGGTTGATCGACAGCGACTGGAAGACCACCGAGAATAACCGGCGCGCGAAGTACTACCGGCTCACGGCGGCCGGCCGGCGCGCGGTGGGGAGCGAGACGGAGAGTTGGCGTCGCTACGTGCTGGCCGTGGATCATGTCCTCGGGGCGGCCTGACCGATGGACGCCCTCAAGGGATTGGCCAAGCGGCTCCGCGCCATCTTCCGCCAGCGGGACGCCGATCACGATATGGACGATGAGATCCGGTTGCATCTCGAGCTCGAGACGGAGAAGAACATCGCGCTCGGCATGTCAGCCGCCGAGGCGCGGCGCCAGGCGATGATCGCCTTCGGCGGCGTCGAGCGGGTGAAGGAGGATGTCCGCGACGGCCGAGGCAGCCGTTGGCTCGAAGACTTCGCGGCGGACGTCCGCTACGCGCTCCGCACCCTCCGCCGTGCTCCGGTGCTCGCGGCGACCGCGATCATCACGCTCGCGCTCGGGATCGGCGCCAACACGGCGATCTTCTCGGCGGTGAGCGCGGTCGTCCTGCGCCCGCTGCCATTCGCGGAGCCCGGCCGACTCGTGCGGGTCGGGGAGGACAACGAAGAGTACGGCTGGAAGCAGAGTGATGCCGCGCCGGCGAACTACCTCGACTGGCGGGAGCAGGTGAGCGCATTCCAGGACGTGGCCGCGTACACGGTGTTCCGCAACATCCTCACGCTCACCGGGGATCATCCGCCGCGGCTCGTCAACGCCCAGGTGGTGACCGGGAACTACTTCTCGGTGCTCGGCGTGCGGCCGGAGTCCGGCCGCACGTTCACGGATGACGAGACGTGGGAGAATGGCGCGCGCGTCGTGATGATCAGTCATCGCCTCTGGCGCGACCAGTTCGGATCGCGGCCGGAGATCATCGGACGGACGGTACAGCTCAATGGCCGCGCCGTGCAGGTGATCGGCGTGGTGCCGGCGAGCTACTCCTTTCCCGGCACCGACCCGGACGTGTGGGCGCCGATGCGCTGGGACCGGAACGACCGGGGGAAGCCATGGTTCCGGCGGGCGCACTGGCTCACCGTCGTGGCGCGACTGCGTCCCGGTGTCAGCATGGAGCAAGCGAACGCCTCGCTGCAGACCGTGGTCTCCCGTTTGCAGAAGGAATATCCGGCGACGAACGCGAAGATGGGCGCGGGGATGACGCCATTCCATGAGGCGCTGATCGGGAAGACGCGCCGGCCGCTGCTCGTGCTCCTCGGGGCCGTTGCCCTGCTGCTGCTCATCGCCTGCGCCAATGTGGGGAATCTCCTGCTCGCGCACGCGGCGAGCCGCGAGCGTGAAGCGGCGGTGCGCCTCGCCCTCGGCGCCGGGCGGGGGAGGCTCGTGCGTCAGGCGCTGGCCGAGAGTCTCGTCCTCTCGACGATCGGCGGCGCGGCCGGCCTCGTGCTCGGTTGGTGGGCCACCGGCGCACTGCTCGCGCTGCGTCCGGAGGAATTGCTGCCCGTCACCGACTTGGGAATGAGCTGGACCGTGCTCGGCTACGTCGCCTTCGTGACCACGCTCAGCGGAGTCCTCTTCGGGATCGCGCCGGCGCTGTGGAGCGCCAGGCGCGCGCCGGCCATCGCGCTGCGCGAAGGTGGGCGCGGCGGCAGCCTGGGTGCGCGGGCGCGGCGCTGGGGGAATGCGCTGGTGGTGGGAGAGGTCGCGCTGGCGCTGCTGCTGACGGTGGGAGCGGGACTGTTCGTGCGGAGCTTCTGGAAGCTGCAGCAGGTGGATCCGGGCTTCGATACGTCGGGCGTACTCACCGCCGAGATCGACCTGCCGGGGGCGCGATACGACAGCGCGGCCAAGGTGACCGGGTTCTTCAGCGAGCTCCGCGAACGCACGGCCGCCCTGCCGGGGGTGACGAGCGCATCGCTCGTGTCGCAACTCCCGTTGACGAGCTCGTCCTGGTCGAGCGACTTCTCCGTGGAGGGAGAAGGAGGATCGAACTACGGGACGAATGTCGTGCATCGGGAGATCGGCCCCGAGTATCCGCAGGTGATGCGGGTCCGGTTGCTGCGCGGACGGCTCTTCACGCCGCAGGACCGCGTTGGCGCTCCGAGGGTGGTGCTGATCAACGAGGCGCTCGCGCGCCGATACTTCCGCGATCGCGATCCGATCGGCGTGCGTGTCTGCTTCGATCGCGTGCCCGACGCCAATTCCACTTGGCGCACGATCGTCGGCGTCGTGGGCAGCGAGCGCCAGGAGGGATTGGCCGGTCCGCCGCGCGAGGAGTTCCTGTCGCCGGTGGCGCAGGATCCGGCGAGTGACGCCATTCTGGTGTTGCGAACGGCGGGCGATCCGGCCGCGCTCGGCCCGTCGGTTCGCCGCCTCGTGAGCGCGATGGACCCGGATCTGCTCGTGCAGCAGCTGCGCACGATGCGGGAGGTGAGCGCGCGTTCCGTCGCGCAACAGCGCTTCCTGGCGACGATGCTGCTCGTGTTCGCCGGCGTGGGACTCGCGCTGGCCGTCGTCGGGGTCTATGGCGTGATGGCACAGATCGCGGCCGACCGCGAGCGCGAGATGGGGATCCGACTCGCGCTCGGTGCGCGCGCCGTTCAGGTGCAATGGCTCGTGGTGCGGCGAGGGCTTGGTCTCGTCGCCGTCGGCATCGGCACCGGATTGGCGGGGGCCGTCGTGGCGACGAGTGGCGTGCGGGCGCTCCTGTTCGGCGTCGGCGCGTGGGACCCGGCGACGTTCGTGGCGGTGCCGTTGATCCTGGCGATCACGGCGGTGATCGCGACGTGGATCCCGGCTCGGCGCGTCAGCCGCGCGGACCCGGTGGGAGCCTTGCGAGAAGGGTGAGCTGAGCGGCGGCTGCCGCCCTCCCGCGTCGCGCTAGGCGGTGGCGAGGGCCCGGCCGTTCATCGATCCGTCGTCCGCCTCACGGGCGTTCGGCGGCCGACAGCGGAGCCGGGCGGCGATGCCGCCGAACGCATCGAGCTGCCCCGCCGCATCGCGCGATACTTCCTCGACGAGCGCGTCCTGGTCGAAGGCCCGGCGCAGCGCGAGCTCGGCTTCCGTCGCGTGCTCTTCCAGGAAGGTCGGACTCACGTAGAGCTCGGCGACGCAGGCCAGCTCGAGGGCGCGCGCCGTGGCCTCGGGGCCGATCACGCCAAGCGAACCTTCCTGCGCGCTCGCCGCCACGGCTTCGACTTCGCCGGAGTCCCAGGCGCGACGCAGCGTCGCCGCGCCGATGCGGGCGGCCTCGGCGATCTCGGCGGCGCTCGAGTACGCGTGGAGCGACTCAAGCGCCAGCACCCGGGGGGTGACCGGACCCAGCATGCCCAAGGCGTGCGAGACGGCGCGCGGGATGCCGCCGAGCAGGATGGAGCCGTCCGGTCCGGCGTGGGCGAGCGCGCGCTCGACCAGTTCGTCGAGCATCCGGTTCATCCCCTCGACCTCACTGCGCTGCGCCGAGTCGCGCGGTCCGACGACGTTGTGCGCGTGCAGCGTCTCGATCTGGTCGAGCCGGCCGAAGCGGTAGCGGTAGAGCACCGCCTTCCGGGGGTCTAACACCGCCACCACCACCGGCCGGCTCTCCTTGAGCGCGTGGATGTACGGGCTGACGCAGGCGCCGAACGCCCACGCCGCCATCGTCGGCATGTGGGCGGCGACCCGCTCTGCGTAGCGGACGCCGCTCGGCGTGACGAAGGCGGCCCATCCTGGAGCGCCGATCCCGCGCGCGAGGGGCGCCAGTTGCTCTTCGATCATCCGCACGCATGAGGAGAACTGCTCACGTTCCTCGCGCTGGGTGCCGCCGAGCTTGGCCCGGAGGTCTCCGAGGGCGCGGTCGAGCTCGCTGCGCCAGGTCCGCTGCTGTGCGGGATCGGCCGCGCTGCCGTCGAGGTAGACGGTCAGCACGCGGGTGGCGCGGAGAGAGCGCTCGAGCCGGACGAGTTCGGAGTAGGTCAGCACTACTTTCCTCGGATCGGGATGACCGTCAAGGATACGCTCGCCCCTCGACCGGAACGCCGCAGTCGGGATGCGCGGCGACCGGCGCAGGGGATTCCCCGCCACGTCGGGCCTTCACCGACAGTGTTCGCTGCGCAAGCCCGATTGGCGGCCTCGGGTCGGTCGCCGAATCTTCAGCCGTAGCCGTCTCCATCGGGAGATGCGCATGCGTCGCACCATGGTGGTACTGGCCGTTTGTCTCTTGGCCGCGTGCAGCAGTGCAGGGAGCACGGGGCCGGCGCCCGGCGTGGCTGGCCACTGGCGCCTCTCCTTCTCCGGCGTGGGCGCGGTCGCGGGTGGTGACGTGATCGAATGCCAGATCAATGGGATGAGCTTCGACCTCACCCAGGCGGACACCGCCTTCTCGGGGACGTACGCCGTTGGCGGCATCGACTGCTCGTGGACGGGAGGCGGCTCGGCCAGCGGCTCGGGGACGGGCGCGGTGATCGATGGCCTGTTCATGAGCAACTCGGTCGCCTTCGACCTCGATGCGCCGGACTGTCATTTCTCCGGCACGTACGCGAGCGGCCAGATGCACGGCATGATGAGTTGTCCCTTCGATCTCGGACCGCCGCACAACATCGTGACGATCGGCGGGAACTGGGCGGCCACCCGGTGATCGGCGGAGGGCCGGTGAGTCCCGCCGTCGAACGAGCGGTCCGGGTGCGTTCGGGCGCCCTCTATCTGGACGGGACGCTCGCCCTCCCGGTCCGTGCGCGTGGCGTCGTGCTCTTCGTACACGGGAGTGGCAGCAGCCGGCACAGCGTGCGGAACCGCTTCGTTGCGGAGCAGCTGCAGGGCGCCGGGATGGGCACCCTGCTGCTCGACCTGCTCACTCCGGGCGAGGAACGGATCGATCGGGAGACGGCACACTTCCGCTTCAACATCGACTTGCTCGCGGAACGGGTGCAGCACGCGGCGTCGTGGCTGACAGTGCAGCCGGAGACTCGCCGGTTGCCGCTGGGCCTCTTCGGCGCGAGCACGGGCGCGGCCGCAGCGCTCGTCGCGGCGTCGGAGGTGCCGGAGCCGGTCGCGGCGATCGTTTCGCGCGGCGGCCGTCCCGATCTGGCGGGGCCCGCGCTCACGATGGTCCGCGCGCCCTGCCTGTTCATCGTCGGCGGCGCGGACGGACTCGTGCTCCGGCTGAATCGCGAAGCGATCTCGCAGCTCAACTGCCCCGCAGCGCTGGAGGTCGTCGGCGGCGCGACCCACCTCTTCGAGGAGGAAGGGGCGCTCGAGCGCGTGGCCGGGCTCGCGTCCGACTGGTTCTCGCGATGGCTGGCGCCGGATCTCCATGTCGCGGAGAGAGGCGCGACGAGATCACCGGCGCGCGGTTAAGCTCCGCGAGCCGCCGCGGGGGCGCGCAGCAACTCCACTACTTCGTCGTCGCTCGTTTGCGAGAAGTCAGCATACCACTGTCCCACGCCGTAGAAGGGAGTGGGGCACTCCAGACAGACGCAGGCATCGGCGACGCGGCGGATCGCGCGACAGGTCTCATCCGCTCCGGTGGGCGCCGCCGCGATGATCTGTGCCGGTGCCCGGTGCCGCAACGCCTGGATGGCGGCCATCATTGTGGCGCCGGTCGCCAGGCCGTCATCGACGATGATCACCGTGCGGCCGAGCACGTCGGGGAAGGGACGCGCCCCGCGGTACTCGCGCTCGCGGCGTTCGAGTTCGCGCTGCTCCGCCTCGGCGACGAACTCCACCGCTTCCGGAGGGATGCGGAGGGCATCGATCACATCCTCGTTGAGGATGCGCACGCCGCCGCTCGCGATCGCACCCATCGCCAGCTCGGGTTGCCCCGGCGCACCGAGCTTCCGCACGACGAAGACGTCGAGCGGTGCGTCGAGTGCCGATGCGACCTCGTACGCCACCGGGATCCCGCCACGTGGGAGCCCCAGCACGAGGACCTCCCTTCCCGCGACCAGGGGACGCAGCGCCTCGGCGAGGCGGCGGCCGGCATCCCGCCGGTCGGTGAAGATCATGGCCATGACGTCAACGATCGCTCCGCACGCCGTGGGCCGGAGTAGGTCTCCGGCGCGCACGGTGTGCGGGAATCCTTGAAGGGGAAACGCCCCGCGATCACGGCGCCGGAACGAGTCTCGCTTGCAGCGTCACCGTGTTCACCGTGTTGCAATATCCGGTCGGCGTCACGACGACGTTCGTGAGCTTCCAGTCGGCGTACCCCGCGCGCGTGATGGTCACCGCATACGTCCCCGGCTTGCCCCCGCCGGCCATCTGATCGGGCGGCCCGAAGTAGCGCAGGGAATCCACGATGGTACGGTCCTGGATCACGCCGGCCGCCGTCTGGGCGAGCGGGGTACCCGTGACGGAGTCCGTCACGTGGGCGAGCACCGACGGCGTGTACGCGGCGGCGCACATCGCGACGGGAGCGGCGGCGTCGGAACCACAGGCGGCGATCGCGAGCGCACCGGCGAGCGGGATCCAGCGTCGGACGAAGGATGGTCTCATCGGTCTCTCCTGCCTTGGTGGGTGGATGAAAGCTACTCGACCCACTTTACACCCCGAAGCCGGCCGAACGATGCACAACGCCCCGCCCCGAAACGCTCGGAGCGGGGCGCCGCGATACCAATATCGAGATAGCGACCGTTACGGCGTCTTCTCGCCCTCGGAGCGCAGCGCGAGCACGGAGTCCGCTTCCTTCTGCGCATAGTGCGCCGTCTGATGGCCGACGAGCTTCCCGCCGACGATGTGGAAGGCGCCGTTCGTCGAGACCATCTTGCCCTTGCGGAGCATGCTCTCGTAGGGGCCCACCCACGTCATGATGCTGTCGCCGGACGCCGAGACCTTCATGGCGATCGGCTTGCGGCCGGGGAAGGAGACTGTCCAGCCATTCGTGTCGGCGGTGGCGGTCAACGTGTACGTGACGAGCACCGTGTCCTTTCCTTCCGGCATTGACTTGACGGTCCACTTCCCGGCGACGTCCGCGAGATTGATCGGGGCGGGCGCGGCGGGAGCGGGCGCGGCGGCGGGTGCGACGGGCTGTTCGGCAGGCTTCTCAGCCTTCTGGCAGGCCGCCAGACCGGCGATGGCGAGCAGTGCGGTGTAGCGGCGCATCGGTACCTCCTTCAGGGGAATCGACCTCGGGGCACGTGAGGGCGTCCCGTAGGGCGGGAATCCGGCGCTCGGGGCAAGAATGCGCGAGGGTGGGTTCCTGCAGCCGCAAAGCTAGCACGGACAGAGGAGCGTGGCGAGGGGTTGGCGCGCACCGCGGTCCGATCGGGCGCCCGTACGATTTTCCCCGTCATCGCATGAGCACTCTCCCTGCTTCGGGCTGTTCCGTGCGACGGGTATCGTGCCGTCAGACGTGATGCGACCCCAAATGGCGCGAGGCACTGATGCGCGGACGCTCGATCATCCCGATGCTCTTGATTCTGGCCGCCTGCGGCGACGGCGCGCCGACGGGCGGCAACCGGAACCAGTCGTCGGACTGCGTCAGCTGCCATCAAGCGACCTACCTGTCCACCACCGCGCCCGAACACGCGGCGGCAGGCTTCGCTACGGTCTGCACCAATTGTCACACGAACAATGGATCCTGGCGCTCGACGTGGCAGCACCCGACCGACGTCTACCAGTTCACCGGGGCGCATTCGCCGAGGCTCTGCCGCGCGTGCCATGCGGACGGGGTGTACCGGGGGAAGGGGACGGATTGCGTCACCTGCCACCAGAAGACCTTCGATACGACGACCGCGCCGAATCATCGATCCGCCGGCTTCCCGACGCGTTGCGCCGACTGCCACAACACGACGGCCTGGATCGGTGCCGTCGCGAAGCATGCGCAGTCGATGTTCGCGCTGACGGGAAAGCACGTCGCCGTCTCGTGCCTCACCTGTCATGCCGATGGCATGTATGCGGGGAAGAGCACCGCCTGCGCATCGTGCCACCAGGCGAAGTACGACGCCACGACGAATCCCAAGCACAGCGCGGCGAGCTTCTCCACCGGATGCACTGAATGCCACACCACCGACGGCTTCCAGCCGGCGACGTGGACGCATCCGGCGACCGCCTTCCAGTTCACCGGGCCGCACGCCGGGCGCACGTGTGCCGGCTGTCATGCCGACGGGATCTACAACGGGAAGGGGACGGCGTGCATCGCGTGTCACCGGACGACGTACGACACGACTTCGAGCCCGGCGCATGCGGTTGCGGGATTCCCGACCACGTGCACCGACTGCCATACGCCCACCACGTGGCTCGGCGCGACGGCTGATCACGCCAAGACGCTGTTCCCACTCACCGGCAAGCACCTGACGGTACAGTGCAAGAGCTGCCACGCGGACGGCGTGTACAAGGGGCGTTCGACGGCCTGCGCGTCATGCCACACGGCCACGTACGACACGACGTCCGCTCCAGCTCACGCCGCCGCAGGGTTCCCGACGACCTGTGCGACTTGCCACACGACCGCCGGCTTCCGGCCGGCGACGTGGAGCCATCCGGCGACGACATTCCCATTCACCGGTGCGCATGTGGGCCGCGCCTGCGCGGCGTGTCACGCCGACGGCGTGTACAAGGGGCGCTCGACACTCTGCATCGCCTGCCACCGGACGACGTACGACACGACGTCCAATCCGGCGCACGGCGCAGCGGGGTTCCCGACGACCTGCGCCGACTGTCACACCACCACGAAGTGGCTCGGCGCGACCTTCGATCACGACGCGAAGTTCTTCCCGATCCGCTCCGGCGTGCACAACGGCAAGTGGGCGGCGTGCACCGACTGCCATGTGAACCCGGCGAGCTACGCGGTGTTCAGCTGTTTCTCGTGCCACAAGCACAACCAGACCGACATGGATTCCAAGCACCGGGACATTTCAGGCTACGCGTATGACAGCAACAAGTGCTACGGCTGTCACCCGCGCGGGGTGCCGCCGAAATAGCCGGACGGCGATGGACGAATGGTGACGAGGAGGGCCGATCAGGCCCTCCTCGTTCTCATTCAGCGCGCAGCACCACCGCCGGATCCACGCGCGCGGCCCGCCAGGCGGGGATCCAGCAGGCGGCCCCGGCGACGGCGAACAGGATCCCTGCCACCGCGCCGTACGTCGCGAGGTCGAACGCCTGCACGCCGTACAGCATGCCGGCGATCACGCGCGACAGCCCGAGCGCTCCGAGCAGGCCGATCGCGACGCCGGCACCGGCCATGGTCAACCCCTGGCGCACGACCATGGAGAGGATGTCGCCGCGCGACGCGCCGAGGGCTGCCCGGATGCCGACCTCGCGCCGCCGCTCCACGACGGCGCCGCTGATGACGCCATAGATCCCGGCGGCGGCGAGCGCGAGCGCCACCACGGCGAACGCCTCGAAGAGCACGAGGATGAAGCGGCGCTGGGCTTCGGTGGCCCGGACGAGCTGCGGCATCGTCGTCACTCGGACGATCGGCTGGTCCTTGTCCACCGACCAGATGGCGCGCCGGAGGGCCGGCGCGAGCGCCGCCGGGTCGCCCTTGGTGCGCACGACGAAGGACATCGCGCCATCGGCCCACTTCCACTGGCCTTCGGGAAGATAGACCTCGCTCGGCTGCTCGGCGCCGAGCGCGACGTGCTTCACGTCGCCGGCGATGCCGACGACGGTCCACCAGGGGCCGGTCTCCGTGTCGCCGATGCGGAACTGCTTCCCGATGGGATCCTCGCCGCGCCAGCGGCGCCGCGCGAAGGTCTCACCGACGACGGCCGCCGCGGGCTGCCCCGCGCGGTCGCTCTCGAGAAGCGAGCGCCCCCGGTGGATCGGGATGCGCATCGTCTCGAGATAACCGGCGCTCACCGCATAGCGGAAGGCGGAGCCATCATCTTCCGGATTGACGGAGGGACGATCCTTGAGATGGATCCCGTACGCGTCGAAGTCGCCGCTCAAGGGGAGCTGGCTCGTGATGCCGGCCTGCTCCACGCCCGGCACCGCGCGCACCACGGCGAGCACGCGATCGAAATACGCCCAGGTCACGGTATCATTCGCGAAGTGCGGGCCGCCGGTCTGCACCTGCAGCGTGAGCACGCGCTCCGGGTCGAAGCCCGGAGAGATCGCGAAGAGGCGGTCCATGCTGCGCAGCAGCAATCCCGAGCCCACGAGCAGCACGAGCGCGAGCGCCATCTCCGAGACGACGAGCGCCGAGCGTGTCACGCGGCGCCCACCGGTCGCGCGACGGGTGCTCTGCTGGAGGTTCTGGTGGAGGTCGCCCCGCGCCGCATGGATCGCGGGGACGATCCCGAAGGCGAACCCGACGAGTGTCGTGACCACGAGCGCGAAGAGCAGCACCGGCTGGTTCACGGCGATCGCCTGGATGCGCGGGAGATTCTGCGGACTGAGGGCGACGATCGCCTCGACGCCCAGCACCGCGACGCCGACGCCCAGCGCCCCGCCGACGCCGGCGAGGAGCAGGCTCTCGGTGAGGAGCTGCCGCACGAGTCGCCGGTTCCCCGCGCCGAGCGCGGTGCGGACGGCGAACTCACCCTCGCGCTGGGCGGCGCGCGCGAGGAGCAGGTTCGTCACGTTCGCACAGGCGATGAGCAGCACGAGCGCGACCGCGCCGAGGACCGCGAGCAGAGCGGGGCGCACCCCCTCCGTCAGCTGGTCGCGGAGCGCCGGCACGTAGAATCCCGATGCGGCGTAGTCCCTCGGATTGTCGGCTCGCATCCGCTGGTAGAGCACGTTGAGCTCGCGGTTCGCTTGGGCGATGGTGACGCCGGGCTTGATCCGCGCGACCATCCGCAGATGCCGGCAGGAGCGGCAGGCCCAGGAGAGCGTCGCGTTGTAGCGGAGCGTCGTCCAGATCTGCGCCCGCGGGTCGATCAGGTCCACGAAGCCGGCGGGCATCACACCGACCACGGTGAAGGGCGTCCCGTCGAGCGTGATGGCGCGTCCCACGATGGCGGAGTCGCCGCCGAAGCGGCTGCGCCAGAGCGCCTGACCAAGGATGACGACGCGTCCATTGCCGCGAACGTCCTCCTCGGCGGTGAAATCGCGCCCCAGCGCGGGCGCGACGCCGAGCGTGCGGAAGTAATCGCGCGAGACGCGGGATCCGGGCAGCAACTCCGGTTCGGCGGCCGTCGTGAGGATCGTGGACCAGTCGCCCACCGCCGCCGTGGCGCCGATCGTCCGGCTCTGCTCGGCGATGTCCACGAACGTGCCATAGCCGACGTTGGAATGCCCGCCATCCTGGGTGTTCTCCCAGACCATCGCGATGTGATCCGCGCCGGGATACGGGAGCGGAGCGAACAGGATGGGGTAGACGGCGCTGAAGATCGCCGTCGTCGCGCCGATGCCGAGCGCGAGGGTGATCGCGACGACCGCGGTGAAGCCGGGCTGGCGCGCGAGCATCCGGAGGGCGAAGCGGAGGTCGATGAGGAGATTGGTCATGGGACCGTCGGCGGCTCGGGGGGCATTCGAGAGTGCGGGAGCTTGGTGCGAGTGGAGCGTGAGCGGGGCGGCGAGCGCCTCGCGGCAGTACCAGAGACGGGTGACGATCGGGCTCCGTCCCGCGGCGATGCGGGCGGCGTAGGACTCCTCGAGATCGCCCAGGAACTCCTCGCGGATGCGTGTCGGGAGCGTGCGCTCGAGCAGCCGCGTGACCAACACCGGTGGGCGGGCGCTCATGGGACCTCGAGCGATGGGCCGAGTCCTCGGGTCATGGCGCGGAGGACCTTGAGGCTCGCGGCGACGGCGCGCCGTCCGGCGGGACGGATCTCGAAATAGCGCTTCCGGCGGCCACCGCGCTCGGGGGTCGGATCGCCGAGCCGCGAGGCGACGAGCCCGCGCGCCTCGAGGCGGGCCAACGTGGTGTAGATGCTGCCGAAGCTGATGGCGCGGCCGGAACGGCTGGCGAGCTCCTTCTGGACCGCGACGCCGTAGCCCTCATCGCCGAGCCGGATGAGCGCGAGGAGGATCAGGGATTCGAGATCGGAGAGCCGGGGACCCATATCGCCTCTGATATCTTCTTGTATTTTGAAGATATGGGTTCAGTCCGGAACCGCAAGAGCGGGGCAGGTCGGGCGCGGCGCTATTCCATCGCCGCGAGACGCTCCTTGAGCTGGACCGCCGTCTGGATCCGCGCCTCCGGCCGCTTCGCCAGCAACTCGGCGATCAGCTGGTCGAGTTCCTCGGGGATCGCCGGGTCGATGCTGCTCGCGCGGGGCGCTTCCTCCTGCAGCAGTCGCGCGATGAGCAGCATTGGGCTCTGTGCCTCGAAGGGGAGCCGACCGGTCGCGGCTTCGAAGAGAACGACACCCACTGCGTACAGGTCGGCGCGCACGTCCACCTCCTCGCCGAGGAGCTGCTCGGGCGGCATGTACGCCGGTGTGCCGACGACGAGTCCGACCTCGGTGATCCCGGAGGACCGCTCGCCCAGGCGGGCGACGCCGAAGTCCATCACCTTCAGCACGCCGTCCGCATCGAGGAGGATGTTGTGCGGCTTCACGTCGCGGTGGATCACTCCTTCGGCGTGCGCCGCGGCGAGGGCGTCGGCGAGCTGGGTGCCAATCGCGAGCACGCTCTCGATCGCGAGCTTCCCCCGCGTGTCGATCAGCTCGCGGACCGTGATCCCTTCCACGAGTTCCATCGTGAGGAAGTAGCCCCCCTCGTACTCGCCGAGGTCGTGCGTGCGGACGACGTTCCGGTGCGTGATCTTCCGCGCGAGACGGATCTCGCTCTTGAATCGCTCGATCACGGCCTCGTCGCCGACGCTCTCTCTTCGGAGCGTCTTGAGCGCGACCTCCTCGCCGAGTTCGGAGTCCCGCGCGCGGAAGACCGCGCCCATGCCGCCGCGGCCGAGGGTCGCGAGGATCTCGTAGCGTCCGCCGATCCGCTCGCCGGTGGCGAGCTGGGCCTTCTCTCCGGCGGCGGGATGCTCGCGGGCCTTGGCAATGTCGGACTTGAGCGTGCGCACCCGCTCGTGGAGCTGTTGCTCACGTGCGCGCACATTGGTCGCCATGGCGTCGAAGACGCGGGCGAGCCGTCCCACGGCGTCGGCACGCCGGGCCACCGTGCCGAGGGACCCCGAGCGGTAGGTGCCCGCTTCGACGGCGGCGGCGGCGGCCGCGACCGACTCGGCGGCTTCGATGAAGGCCCGCTCCCGGTCGCGCGCGCGCTTCTTGGTGATGCTGGAATCCACGCGCGCCTTGAGGAGCACTGGATCGAAGGGCTTGGACAGGAAGTCCTCGGCGCCCTGCTCGATGCACTTCACGGCGCTCGCCATGTCATCGAGGGCCGAGATGACGATCACCGGGATGTCCCGCGTCGCGCGGCTCCCCTTGAGGCGCGCGAGCACGGCGAAGCCATCCATCTCCGGCATCATGATGTCGAGGAGCACCAGGTCCGGCGGCTCGGCCTCCACCATCGCGAGCGCCTTCTTCCCGTCCTCGGCGCAGATCACGGTGTGCCCCTGCCGCTCGAGCCGGCGTTTGAGGAGCTGCCGGTTGTCCTCGATGTCATCGACCACGAGCACGCGCGCGGGACGGTCATCGACCGGTTCCTCCTCCGCGGCCGGCGGCGCATCGGCCGCGCCGCCGATCGGGCGCAGCTGCTCCGCGGCGTGCAGGATTCGGCGGAGATCCTCGGCTGCCGGTTCGCCGAGGTCCTGCGCCGAGATGAGGGAGGTGACGGCGCGGATGATCCGAGCCTGCGGCTCCTCGAGCTCGGCGTACAGGCGTCGGACCGTCTCGGTGGCCGGCGTCTCGCTCGGGACGAGCACGGCGCTGATGTGTTCGAGCGCGTCGCGGGCCGCGACGAGGATCGCCTCGAGCGGCGCGCGGTGACCCTCATCCTCGGGCGGGAGATCCTCGAGCAACATTTCCGTGTAGCCGACGATGTGGTTCACCGGCGTGCGGAAGGTGTGCCGGAGCTCGCCCACGGCCGAGGTGCGTCCGCTCACGGGGCGCTGCCCAGGACGGTGGCGATCTTACCGAGCAACCGCTCGAAGTCCACGGGCTTGGTGTCGTACTCGTCGCAGCCGGCGGCGAGCGCCTTCTCGCGATCCCCCTGCATGGCGTGGGCGGTGAGAGCGATGATCGCCACGCGGCGCCCCTGCTCGCCGGCGCGCACCTGGCGAGCCGCCTCCCAGCCATCGATCTCGGGGAGGTTCATGTCCATGAGAACGACGTCGTAGCCGCCGGTGAGCGCCATCTCCACGCCGGCGCGACCATCCACCGCGATGCCCACGTCGAAGCCGCGGCGCTGGAGGCGGCGCGAGAGCATGTCGCGATTCATCTCGTTGTCCTCCACGAGGAGGACGCGCTTGGCGGCGCTCACAGCGCGAGCTCCGGCGCCGGCTTGGCGGCGCGCGAGTCGGCGGGCAGCTGGATGGTGAAGGTGGACCCGGAACCCGCTTCGCTCACTCCCGTCACATCGCCTCCCATGAGCCGGCAGAAGCGCCGGGTGATCGCCAGTCCAAGCCCCGTGCCGCCGTAGCGGCGGGTGGTGCCGGCATCGGCCTGCGCGAATGCTTCGAAGAGCCGTGACATCTGCTCCGGGGTGATGCCGATGCCGGTGTCGCGCACGCGGAAGAAGATCTCCCCGCCCGCGCGCTCCACCGAGAGAGAGACCGTGCCCTTCTCAGTGAACTTCGCGGCATTCGAGAGGAGATTGAGCAGCATCTGCCGGAGCTTGGTGCCATCGGTGTACATCGTGCCGAGCGTCGCAGCGGCGGAGACCTCGAGCGTATTCCCGTTGCGGGCGATGAGCGGCTGCACGGTGGCCTTCACATCGGCGATCACCGCCGGGAGGTCCACCGGTTCGATGATCAGGTCCATTCGCCCGGCCTCGATCTTGGAGAGGTCGAGGATGTCGTTGATGAGCGAGAGGAGGTGCTTGCCCGCCGAGCGGATCTTCTCGAGGTCGCCGACGCTCGCCGTGTCCTTCCGGTCGCGCGCGTCCTCCTCGAGCATCTCGCTGTAGCCGATGATCGCGTTGAGCGGAGTGCGCAGCTCGTGGCTCATTGAGGCGAGGAACTGGCTCTTCGCCTTGTTCGCCGACTCGGCCTCCGATTTCGCCCGGAGGAGCTCGGTGACGTCGTGGTAGAGCGCGAAGACGCCGATCCGCTCTCCGTTCACCGTGACCGGAACGCCGAAGAGCTCGACGTCGATGATCGAGCCATCCTTCCGCTTGCGTTTGCCGATCCCCTTGGCGGTCTGCGTCGCGGCCATGCTCGTGTAGGCGCGCGCCTGCGCGAGCGTCTCGGGGGTGGCGATGAGGCTGTCGAGGTTCTTCCCCATGACCTCGTCCGGCGTCCAGCCGAAGAGGCGCTCGAAGGCGGGATTGAGCTGGACGATGTCGTCCTTCATGTCGAGCGTGACGATGGCGACGGGACTCGCTTCGACGACGGCCTCGAAGAACTGCTTCTGCCGGTCGGCATTGGTGAAGAGGCGCGCGTTCTCGATGGCGATCGCCGCCTGCGGCGCGAAGAGCTTGAGGCGGCGCAGATCATCGGCACCGAAGACGCGCGCCGGGTCTCCGTGCGTCGTGGCGATGGAGCCGACGAGCCGGCCGCCGATGAGGAGTGGCGCCGCCATGACGGAATGGATGTTGGACTTGGAATAGAGTTCCGGGCGTCCGATCCACTCGTTGTAATTGGGGATGACGATCCCCTGCAGCGTCTTCGCGACGATGCCCATCGCGCCTTCGCCGTACGCGAGGCGCGTGCCGATGAAATCGCCATCCACGATCTCGCTCGCGACGATCTCCATCTCGCGCGTCGCCTCGTGATAGATGGCGACCTGCCCGCCGGCCACGCCGAGGAGCTTCACGGCGCGGTTGAGCACGGCGCGCAGCACCTTGGGCAGCTCGAGCGCGCTCGCGAGGTCGGACATCGAGTCGAGGAGCGCCTGCTGTTCGTCGGCGCGCTTCCGTTCGTTCACGAGGAGCCGGGCGCGGGCGATCGCGATGCTCGCCTGGTTCGCCGCCGCCGTGAGGATCTCGAAATCTGGTTTCCCGAAGGCGTCCACGTCGTGGCTCTGCACGCAGAGCACGCCGACGGCCTCGCCTTCCACGATCAGCGGGACGTCCACTTCGCTGCCGGTGGGGAAGGTCGCCACGTAATCGGGCGCCTTGGCGACGTCGGGCGTATAGGAGAGCTTCTTGGATCGCAGCGCCTGCTCGGTGAGCCCGTGGCCGGCGCCGATGCGCATGCCGACCTGCACGTGGTCCCAGCCGACGCAGGCGCGCAGGATGCGCTCGCCCGTGTTCTCGTCGAGGAGGAAGACGCCGATCAGGTTGTAGCCGAGCGATTCATCGCGGAGCCCGGCGACGACGCGCTGGCAGACGTCCTCCTCCTCGAGCGACGCGGCGATCTCGGCGCTGAGACGGAGGAGAGCGGACTGGCGGGCGGAGGCGAGCGACGCAGGGCGGGAGGGCACGAGGGAGGAAGATGGGGGCGGGGGGAGGGGGGGGGCAACTGCAGGGTGCAGGGTTCAGGGTGCAGGGTTCAGGGTCCAGCGTTCCGGGGGGCAGCGCGGGTGGAAAATCCTGTTGCAGCTTCGAGGCATCGACTGGCGTTGCCGGAACCGACGGCTATCTCTAGAACATGGGAGAGGCTTTGCTCTTGCTGTTCCCTGAACCCTGAACCCTGAACCCTGAACCCCGAACCCTGGACCCCGGCCCGTCATGCGCGATCTCCGCCTCATCCCGATCCTCTGCCTCCTCCTCACGCCCCTCGGTTGCGCCACGAACCCCGTGACGGGCCAATCCGAACTCTCCCTTGTCTCCCAGTCGCAGGAGATCGCGATGGGGAAGCAGAGTGCGGAGGATGTGGCGGCGTCGATCGGACTGTACCCTGATTCGGCGGTACAGCGCTACGTGACGTCGCTGGGGAAGTCGCTCGCGTTGCACACCGAGCGGCCGAATCTCCCCTGGCAGTTCGCAGTGGTGGATGATCCGGCGGTGAACGCCTTCGCGCTGCCGGGCGGCTACATCTTCGTCACGCGCGGACTGCTCGCGCACATGACGAATGAGGCCGAGCTGGCGACGGTGATCGGGCATGAGGCCGGACATGTGGCCGCGAAGCACAGCGTCAAGCAGATGAGCGAGCAGCAGCTGGCGACGATCGGGCTCGGGATCGGCATGGCGGTCTCGAAGGACGTCGCGCAGTACGCCGGCGTCGCCCAGGCCGGGCTCGGGATCCTCTTCCTGAAGTTCAGCCGGGACGACGAGCGGCAGGCGGACCAGCTCGGCTTCAAGTACGCGCTCGCCGACAGCTTCGACGTGCGACAGATGGTGCCCGTCTTCCAGATGCTCGACGGGGTGGGGAAGCTCGCCGGGGGGAGCAAGCTCCCCGAGTGGCAGAGCACGCACCCCGATCCGCAGAACCGGGTGGCGGCGACCAATGCGCGCCTCGCGGCGGTGACGGCCGACCTGTCGAAGTACACCGTGGGCCGCGAGCGCTATCTCAAGGTGATCGACGGGATGGTGTACGGGGACGATCCGCGGAACGGTTACTTCGAGGGGACGCTGTTCATCGCGCCGGCGCTGAAGTTCCAGTACCAATTCCCCGACGGATGGAAGACGCAGAATCGCGCCGACGCGGTGCTCGGCGTGAGCGCCGCGCAGGACGCGTTGATCGAATTGCGGGTCGTGGATGGCCCGGCGGCCGCGGCGTTCAAGAAGTTCATGTCGCAGCAGGGGGTGAAGGAGGGGAAGGGGAGCGCCATCGCACTGCACGGCGCGCCGGCGCTCATGGCGGAGTTCACGGCGCAGGAGCAGGGCCAGACGGCGCTGCACGGGATCGCAACGTTCATCGAGTACGGCGGGCTCACGTACCGGGTACTGCAGTACTCGACGGAAGCACAATTCGCGGCGTACAACATGCCCTTCGTCCGATCGCTCGCCTCCTTCGACCGCCTCACCGATCCCAAGGCGCTGGCCGCGCAACCGATGCGCGTGCACGTGGAGACGGTGAAGAAAGCAATGACGCTCGCGCAATACAACCAGCTCTATCCGTCGGCGATCCCGATCGCCGAGCTGGCGCTGATCAACGGTGTCGAGCCG
>Ga0315271_10000423_pt1 | contig 22908 bp, 19 predicted proteins | sample C3_top_MG_FD_204664 | JGI IMG/M metagenome (GOLD analysis project Ga0315271, IMG submission 204664) | Sediment microbial communities from Yellowstone Lake, YNP, Wyoming, USA - C3_top | ecosystem: Environmental > Aquatic > Freshwater > Lake > Sediment | place: USA: Wyoming | collected 2017-08-01
CCGTGTTGAACGTCGTCGCCCCGAACGTGATGCCGGTCGGGAGCGTGTAACCCGCGGCCGCCGGGTAGTGGTTGAAGTCGACGGCGTACGCCTCGGCGGCCGTGCCGGCCGAGCGCATGTCACCCATCGTCCTCTTCTGCTTGGCGCGCTGAATGGCGTTGAGCAGGTTCGGAATGGCGATCGCGACGATGATGCCGATGATCGCGACGACGATCAGAAGCTCGATGAGCGTGAAACCCTTCTGGTTCCTTTTCATTTGGGATCAACCTCCGCCCTAACCCCTTTCAAGAGCCGTGCCGTTCCCCGATCTCTCGCATTTTCAATAGTTGAAGCACGCCAAGGCCCGGGATGACCGCGTCGCGACGAATTTTTGTCGGGGGGGACGAGGGGAACCGTACAGCGATTGTCACCCGGCCGCCCCCGGCAATCAGCGCTGGGCGCCCTCCGGAAACTGCACGAAGGCTCCGTCCACGAGGATGATGTCGGCGTTGAAATCCGAGGTCGGACCATAGACGGGAGACGTCTGCGGGACGCCGTCGGCGCCGCCCGAGCGGACCACGTAGTCGCTGCGCACGGCGTTCGCGCCGTAGAGGTACCAGGAGTTCCAGCCGTCCGAGAGCGGCGTCACCCGGATGTACGTGGGGCTGAGGGTGCCGGCGACCGTTCCGAGCGTGGCCGTGGGCAGGGAAAGGCCCGTGGGCAGCGAATAGCCCGCGGCGGCCGGGTAGAAGTTGAAGTCCGTCATGTAGGCCTCGAGAGCCGTCGAGACGCTCTTGATGTCCGCCATCGAGCGCTTCTGCTTCCCGCGCTGGATCGCGTTGATCATGTTGACCACCGCGATCGCGACGATGATCCCGATGATCGCGACGACGATCAGCAGCTCGATCAGCGTGAAGCCCCGCGCGCCGGTCCGCCGTATCCTCAATCGCGCCTCTTTTCCCTCGGTCTCCCCCGCTCTTAAACAAGATCCGTGCCTCGGTTCCTGCCCGGGCCCTAGAATCCCCCGCAGGTGATCCCGAGGCCTCCGTTTTCGTCCGAGTTGCCCCTGGAGCGCGAGCTCGCGGAGTTCGAGGCGTTGAAGCCGCGCCTCCTCGAAGTCTGGGACTTGATCGCGGGCCGCGACGAGGAGCCCCACACGTCGGTCGTGGTGCCATCCCTGACGCTCGACCAGGCCGAGCTGACGAAGCTGGACGGGGCGAGCTTCTACGAGGAGCGCCTCCTCTTTCTTCTGATCCGCCTGCGCAACCCCCGCGCGCGGGTCGTGTTCGTCACGTCCCAGCCCGTTCACCCGCTCGTCCTCGAGTACTACTTCCAGCTCCTCGTCGGCATCCCCGCGAGCCACGCCCGGGGCCGGCTGACGCTCCTTTGCGCGCACGACGCCTCGCCCCGGTCGCTCACCGAGAAGATCCTCGAGCGTCCGCGGCTCATCGAGCGGATCCGCGCGGGCATTCCCGACCGTTCGCGGGCCTACCTCACGGTCTTCAACTCGACCCCGCTCGAGCGGCGGCTCGCCGTGCTCCTCGGCATCCCGCTGAACGGCGTCGACCCGGCGCTCAGCAACTTCGGCACGAAGTCCGGAAGCCGGAAGGTCTTTCGCGAGGCCGGCGTCGCGTGCCCGGAGGGCCACGAGGACCTGCGGGACGACGTGGATCTCGAGGCTGCCCTCGTCGATCTCAAGCGACGCAACCCCGCGCTCCGGAGGGCGGTCGTGAAGCTGAACGACAGCTTCTCCGGCGAAGGCAACGCGATCTTCCGTTACCCCGATGGGCCGACCGACGCCGCCGCCGTCCGCGAGCGGCTCCCGAAGCTCGAGTTCTCGGTGGGGTGGGAGACGTGGGACGAATTCCACGCGAAGTTCCGGCGCATGGGCGGCATCGCCGAGGAGTTCCTCGAAGGGGCGATCAAGACCTCGCCCTCCGTCCAGCTCCGCACGGGTCCGCGCGGCGACGTCCTCCCGATCTCGACGCACGACCAGGTCCTCGGCGGGCCGAGCGGCCAGGTCTTCCTCGGCTGCCTCTTCCCCGCCGCGGACGGCTACCGCCGGGAAATCACGCAGGCCGCGATGAAGATCGGAGCCGTGCTCGCGGCGCACGGCGTCGTGAGCCGTTTCGCGGTGGATTTTCTCGCCGTGAAGGACCGCGAGGACGAGCCCTGGCGGCTCTCGGCGCTCGAGATCAACCTCCGGATGGGCGGCACGACGCACCCGTACCTCGCGCTCCAGTTCCTCACGGGCGGACACCTCGACCCCGAGTCGGGCCTCTTCCTCTCGCCGCGCGGGTCTCCGAAGTTCTACCGCGCGACGGACAACCTGCAGTCCGAGGCGTACCGCGGCCTCCTGCCGGAGGACCTGATCGAGATCGTCACGATCAATGCGCTCCACTACAGCCACAACGCCGAGTCGGGCGTGCTCTTCCACCTCATCGGCGCGCTGTCGCAGTACGGCAAGCTCGGGATGACGGCGATCGGGAACAGCCGCGAGGAGGTGGATGCGCTGTACGACAAGACGCTCCGGATCCTCGACCGCGAAGCGGCGATCGGCCGCTGATGTCGAAACCGACGCGCGAAGCGGGGATCCTGCTCCACCCGACGTCGCTCCCCTCCCGCTTCGGGATCGGCGACCTCGGGCCCGGCAGCGATGCGTTCCTCGACTGGGCCGGGTCCGCCGGCCTCCGGATCTGGCAGGTCCTCCCGCTCGTCCCGGCCGGCGCGCACGACTCCCCGTACGCGGGCCTTTCCGCCTTCGCGGGCAACCCGCTGCTCGTCTCGCCCGAGTGGCTGCTCGAGGAGGGGCTCCTCCCGGCCACGGCGCTCGGGGACGCGCCCTCGTTCCCCGAGGATCGCGTGGACTTCGCCGCGGTGCGCGCGTTCAAGGAGCGCGTCCTGCGCGCCGCGTTCGTCCACGCGCGGTCGGTCGGCGCGAGCGTGACGGCCGCTGTGGCGCGTTTCGAGGCATCTCCCTCGCAGGCCTCCTGGCTTCCGGACTGGGCGCTCTTCGCGGCGCTCCGCACCGCGCACGGCGACGCCGCGTGGACGGAGTGGGCGCCGGCGCTCGCGGCGCGCGAGGAAGGCGCGCTCGAGGCGGCGCGCAAGGAGCATGCGGACGAGATCGCGTTCCACGTATTTTCGCAGTTCCTCTTCTTCCGGCAGTGGGAGCGCGTCAAGCGCGCCGCCAACGCGCGCGGGATCTCGATCCTCGGCGACCTTCCGATCTACGTCGCGCTCGACAGCGCCGACGTCTGGTCCCAGCGGCGGCTCTTCGCGGTGGACGCGGCAGGCCGGCCCGAGACCGTCGCCGGAGTCCCCCCGGACGACTTCACCGAGGACGGCCAGCTCTGGGGACACCCGCTCTACCGGTGGGACGTGCTCGCAGAGGAGTCCTTCGACTGGTGGATCGAGCGCGTCCGCGCGAACCTCCGCCTCGCGGACCTCGTGAGGCTCGACCACTTCCGCGGCTTTGCGGGCTACTGGGAAATCCCGGCGGGCGCCGCCTCCGCCCGCGAGGGCCGGTGGGCCACGGGGCCCGGCCTCATGCTCTTCCTCGCGATCCGGCACGCGCTCGGGGACGTCCCGATCGTCGCCGAGGACCTCGGCGAGATCACGGACGACGTGCGCCAGCTCCTCGCGACGCTCGGCGTGCCTGGGATGAAGGTGCTCCAGTTCGCGTTCAGCGAGATGGACAGCGAGCACCTCCCGCACCACCACCTGCCGAACGCGGTCGTCTACTCCGGCACGCACGACAACGACACAGCCGCGGGCTGGTACGCCGCGCTGCCCGACTGGGCGCAGGAGCGCTTCCGCGACTACTTCGGCGTCGACGGGAAGGACCCGGCGGGCGTCCTCGTGCGCGCCGCGTACGCCTCCGTCGCGGACCGCGCGGTCGTCCCGCTCCAGGACGTGCTCGCGCTCGGCCCGGAGGCGCGGATGAACGTTCCGGGGCGCGCCCACGACAACTGGACCTGGCGCGCTCCGAAGGACGCGTTCCGGCCCGAGGTCGCGGCCCGCCTTCTCCGCCTCGCGGAGCTGACGGGCCGCGTCGCGGTTCCGCTCTAGGTCTTCCCGCGCTCCGCCGGGTGCAGGATCACGCTCTCGCCGAGGCCGCCTGCCGCGCTGCCGCCGCGGTACGCCTCTTCGCCGTGAACGCGCCGGTCCAGCCCGTCCAACTCGGCGTGCAGGTCGACACGCAGCGGCGTCACAGCCCTGATGACGACGAGGACGAGGGCCGTCATGAGAAGCGTGTAGACGAAGACGATGCCGACCGTCACGGCCTGGATTCCGAAGAGGGCGGCGTTCCCGAAGAGGAGGCCGTTGCCGCCGTCGGGATTCGCGGCCTTCGACGCAAAGACGCCCGTCAGGAGCGAGCCCGTGATCCCTCCGATGCCGTGGCAGGCGAAGACGTCGAGCGTGTCGTCGAGCGACGTGCGCCCGCGCAGGCGCAGCGCCGTAAAGCTCGCACACGCCGTCAGGGCGCCGATCGCGAGGGCCGAGAGCGGCGAGACGAAGCCGGCGCCCGGCGTGATCCCGACCAGGCCGACCACGGCGCCCGTCGCGGCGCCGACGGCCGTCGCGTGCCCGCCGATCGCGCTCTCGAGCGCGAGCCATGTGAGCGCGGCGGCGGCGGCCCCCGCGTTCGTCGTCACGAACGCGAGCGACGCAGTGCCGTTGGCCGCGAGCGCCGACCCCGCGTTGAAGCCGAACCACCCGAACCACAGGAGGCCGGCGCCGAGGAGGACGTAGGGCACGTTGTGCGGGATGAGGGCGACCCGCTTGAAGTCCAGGCGGGGCCCGAGGACCTTCGCGGCGACGAGCGCCGCCGTCCCCGCCGTCACGTGGACGACCGTGCCGCCCGCGAAGTCGAGCGCGCCCCACGCCCGGAGGAACCCGCCCGTCCCCCAGACCCAGTGCGCGACGGGGGCGTAGACGACGAGGCTCCAGAGCGCCAGGAAGATGACGTAGGCGCGGAAGCTCATCCGCTCGACGATCGCGCCCGACACGAGCGCGGGTGTGATCGTCGCGAACATCCCCTGGAACGCGAAGAACGCGAGCGCCGGGATCGTCGCCGCGTAGGCGGGCTCGGGCGCGCCGCCGACCCCCGCGAGGCCGAGCCACCTGAGCCCTCCGAGGAACGGCGAGCCGGGCGCGAAGGCGAGCGAGTAGCCCGCGACCATCCAGACGACGGCGCCGACGCCCATCGCGACGTACGTCATCATGAGCGTGTTCAGCGTGTTCTTGCGCCGCACGAGCCCGGCGTAAAAGAACGCGAGTCCGGGGTTCATGACGAAGACGAGCGCGGCGGCGGCGAGGACCCACGCGGTGTCGCCGGCGCTGATCGCCGGAGCGTTCACACGTCCTCCTTGCCGGCCTTGAGCGCTTTCGCCCTCACTTCGTCGGCCGAGATCGGCGTGAGGGCCTGCACGTCCTGCTCGCCCGTGCGGATCCGGATCACGCGCTCGAGCGGCTGGACGAAGATCTTCCCGTCGCCGACCTCGCCCGTGCGCGCCGCCGCGACGATCGCCTCGATCGCGGGCTCGACGAACGGCTCGGAGACCGCGATGTCGATCCGCACCTTCTCGACGAACTCGAAGACGAGCGTCGTCCCGCGGTACTGCTCGACCGTGTCGTGCTCGCCGCCGTGCCCCTGCACGCGCGAGAGCGAGATGCCGGTGACGCCCGCCCGGAAGAGCGCGGCCTTCACGTCCGCGAGCTTCTCCGGCCGAATGATGGTCGTGATGAGCTTCATGGCGCTTCCCCCACCCTTGGACTTGAGCCGCGATTCTGTACCATCATGGAAGGTCCTCGGAGGTCCGCTTGGTTCGATCGGTCCGTGAGTTCCCGCCCGGGGCAGTCGCCCCGTACCCCGAGGCGGACGCGTCGGACGAGACGCTGAAGGACGGCACGCGCGTCCACCTGCGGCCGATCCGGCAGGACGAGGGCCCGCACCTCCTCGAGCTCTACGACCGCCTCTCCCCCGAGAGCCTCTACTTCCGGTTCTTCGCCGTGCCCGACAAGGACCGCTCGAGGGCCGAGTACCTCGCGCGCGTCGACTACGTCAACCGCTACGCACTCGTCGCCGAGGTCGCCGGCGTCCTCGTCGGCGTCGCGCGCTGGGAGCGCGACCTCTCCGCCCCGACCCGCGCCGAGGTCGCCTTCACGGTCGCGGACGCCCAGCAGGGGAAGGGGCTCGGTTCGCTTCTCTTCCGGCGGCTTGCGGCCCTCGCCCGCGCCAGCGGGATCGAGACGTTCGACGCGGAAGTCCTGCCGAGCAACGAGAAAATGCTGAGGGTTTTCGAACGGTCGGGCCTCGGGCAGACCTCCCGGCGGGAGTCTCCGGCCCTGAAGGTGTCGCTCACCCTGGGACCCGCGCCGCCCGCCTGACACCCCCGCCTATACTTGCCCTTCGAGTGGCTGCAGCGGACGTTCTCCCCAGCAGCATCGGCCGGTACGAGATCGTCCGCCTGCTCGGCAAGGGCGGGATGGGGGAAGTTTTCCTCGCCACCGACCCCGCGCTCGGCCGCCGCGTCGCGATCAAGGTCCTCCCCGCCGCTCTCCAGCAGGACGCGAAGATGCGCGGGCGCTTCATGAACGAAGCGCGGGCCGTCGCGGCCCTCAACCACCCGAACGTCATCACGCTGCACGACCTCGCGCTCACGGACGAGCGGGACGCCGGCTTTCCGCCCGGGGCGCTCTACCTCGTCCTCGAGTATCTCGAGGGCAAGGGCCTCGACGAGATCATGGACGCGCGCCGGCTCGGCGTGGGCGAGTGCGTCGACATCGCGATCCAGGTCCTCGAGGGCCTCAAGGCCGCGCACCAGAACCGGATCCTCCACCGGGACATCACGCCGGCGAACGTCATGCTCGCGCCCGACGGCCGCGCCAAGCTCCTCGACTTCGGCCTCAGCAAGATCCTCCTCGAGGGCGCACGCGACGCGTCCAAGGCCGCGCGGCACACGGGCGAAGGGATGATCGTCGGAACGCTCGACTACCTCTCCCCCGAACAGGCGCTCGGCGGAGAGCTCGACGAGCGCTCGGACCTGTTCTCGTTCGGGATCGTCTTCTACCAGATGCTCGCCGGGGTGCATCCGTTCTCGGGCGCGAGCGTGACGCAGATGGTCGCCAAGATGATGACGAAGGAAGCCGACCCGTGGCCGGAGCCGGACACGGTGCCCGACGTCGTCAAACAGATCGTCGCGCGCGCGCTCAAGAAGGACGTGTCCGAGCGGTATGGGAGCGCCGGGCAGATGATCCTCGACCTCCTTATGGCGCGGCGCGAGCTCGCGGCGCGGCCCGCCCGCGGCGTCGTGACGCGCGAGGTCCCCGCCGTCGCGCCGCCCGAGGCAGCCCTGACCGAGTCCACCGCGCCGATGACGCGCCCGAAAGTCACGGCCGCCCTTCAGGCTCAGCCCGGGGCGCGCCGTGGCGCCCTGCTCATGTTCCTGGCGGCCGCTCTCCTCCTCGTCCTCGGCGGCGTCACGGCTCTCGCGGTCCGCGGCTGCGCGCCCCTTCGCCCGGCCGGCGCAGCCGGCGCGCAGTGACCGACCTGTATTAGTCTTCCCGCTGTCTTGAAAATGGAGGAGATTCAGATGGTCCGTGCGTACCGCTTCTCACTTGTTCTCGTGGCCGCCATCGTCCTTTGCGTCGCCGCCGGCCCCGCGCTCGCGCAGAGCTCCACCGGCAGCATCTCCGGCACCGTGCTCGACACGGCCGGCGCGCCGCTCCCCGGCGCGGCCGTGACCGCGAAGAACACGAAGACGGGCGCCGTGCGCAGCGCGACGTCGAACGCGAGCGGCACCTTCGTGCTCCCGCTCCTGCCCGTGGGCGTTTACGACGTCTCGGCCGCCCTGCAGGGCTTCACGCCCTCGAACACGGGCCGGGCCGAGGTCAGCGTCGGCGCGGACACGAACCTGAAGCTCGGAATGGCGATCGCCGGCGTGAAGTCGACGATCGCGGTGACCGCGGAGACGCCGGTCATCGAGACGACGAAGAGCGAGCAGGCCTCCGCCGTCAACGAGGCCTACATCCAGAACCTCCCGACGAACGGCCGCAACTTCATCGACTTCGTCCTCACGACGCCCGGCGTCTCGAAGGATCCGCGCCTCGGTGACATCAGCTTCGCGGGGCAGCGCGGCACGCTGAACAGCCTCGTGATCGACGGCGCGAACAACGACAACACGTTCTTCGGCCAGTCCCTCGGCCGCACGGGCTCGGGCCGTGCGCCCTACCAGTTCAGCCAGGACGCCGTGAAGGAGTTCCAGGTCAACCGCAACGCCTACACGGCCGAGTACGGCCGAGCGGGCGGCGCCGTCATCAACGTCGTCACGAAATCCGGGACGAACGAGTTCCACGGCACGGCGTTCGAGTTCTACCGCGACAAGGGGATGAACGCGAACGACTACATCAACGTGATCAACGGCCGCCCGATCAGCAACTACCACTACAACCAGTTCGGCGCGAGCCTCGGAGGCCCCATCCTCCAGGACCGGCTCTTCTTCTTCGCGAACTACGACGGCCAGCGCAACACGAACGGGAACCCCGTCATCCTGAACACGTCCAGCCTGAACCTCTCCGACCCGAACACGGCCGCGGGCCTCGCCAAACTCACACCCCTCGCGGACCCCTACGACCGCGGTCAGAACCAGGACGTCTTCTTCCTCAAGGCCGACTGGAACATCGCGTCGAGCGCCCAGCTCTCGATGCGCTACAACCGCCAGACCTTCACAGGAGTCAACGGCGAGAACGGCGGCACGACGCAGTCCGTCACGCACTCGGGCGACTCTCTCGTGAACACGGACACGGTCACGGCAAGCCTCACGAACTCGTTCGGCTCGTCGATGTTCAACGAATTGCGCGGCCAGTACGCAAAGGACTCCGAGCCCGGCCTCGCAAACAGCGCGGACCCGGAGGCCGTGATCGCGGACGGCGCGTTCTCGTTCACGATCGGACGGAACAACTTCAGCCCGCGCGAGACGACGATCACCCGCTACCAGGTCGCCGACGCCGTGACGTTCATCTCCGGGCCACACACGTTCAAGGCCGGCTTCGACTGGAGCCGCGACCTCATCCTGAACTGGTTCCCGGGCAACTTCTCGGGCAGCTACTCCTTCAACTCCGTCGCGAACTACAACCTCGCGAAGCCCACCCAGTACCTGCAGGCGTTCCCGGGCGCCGGCACCTCGGGCCCGTACACGAACCCCGACCTTTCGGAGATCGCGCTCTTCGCGCAGGACGAGTGGCGCCTCATGCCGAACCTGACGCTGAACCTCGGCGTCCGGTACGACAAGCAGGGCATCGCCCAGCCGACCGTGAGGAATCCCGACTCGCAGCTTCTCGCCGCCGGCATCGACACGAGCGTCGTCCCCGAGGACACGAACAACGTCGCCGTCCGGGCGGGCTTCGCGTGGTCGCCGAAGGGTCAGGACAAGACGGTCGTGCGCGGCGGTTACGGCATGTTCTACGGGCGGACGCCGTCGATCATGATCGGCACGGCCCACTCGAACAACGGCATCAACGTCCAGACGCTCACGTTCACGGGTCTCCAGATGCCGACGTACCCGAACATCTTCCCGTCGGTCCCGTCGGGAGCGAACCCGCCGAAACCCACGATCTTCGTCTTCGATCCGAGCTTCGAGAGCCCGATGGTCCAGCAGGCGTCGATCGGCGTCGAGCACGCCGTCACGCCCGACGTCGCGATCGCGCTCTCGTACCTCTACGCGAACGGCAAGCATCTCCAGCGCTCGACGGACATCAACGTCGGCTCGCCGGGGACGACCACGTACACGGATGCGAGCGGGAACACGTACACGCTCGTGAAGTACAACACTGCGGACCGGCCGTTCTCGAACTTCGCCCGCGTCATCCAGTTCCAGAGCACGGCCGAGTCCGAGTACAACGGCCTCACGCTCGAGGTCAACAAGCGCTTCTCCAAGAACTGGCAGGCGCGGATCGCTTACACGTTCAGCAAGGTCATCGACACGAAGCCGGACGCGACCTCGGTCGTCCCGAACGGCGGCGACGACGCCAAGCAGGTCTCCGACCCGCGCAACTTCAACGTCGACCGCGCCGTGGGCGACGCGGACCAGACGCACCGCCTCGTGATCTCGGCCTACTGGAGCATGCCGTACTTCAAGGACGCGGGCGGCTGGAAGCAGGCCGTCCTCGGAGGATGGTCCCTCTCGGGCATCTTCACGGTCGCGACCGGACAGCCGTACTCGCGGATCGTTACGCCGACGACGGCCATCGGAGACCTCAACAATGACGGGAATACCCGCAACGACATCGCGCCGGGCTACTCGCGCAACACGGAGCGCTACCCGATGTTCATGACGTGGGACCCGCGTATCACGAAGGACATCCCGATCGGTCCGGTCAACCTCCAGCTCATCGCCGAAGCCTTCAACATCCTGAACCGCTCGAACGTCACGGGCGTCACGCAAACCTACTGGCGCGTGAACGCCGGACAGACGCTCGCGCCGGTCGCGGCGTACGGCACGCCGACAACGTCTTTCGGGCCGCGGATCATCCAGCTCGCCGCGAAGGTCATTTTCTGAGGAGCGCGAGCACCTCTTCGTAATCCCTGGGGAGATGGGCCTCCACGTCGAGGCCCATCTCCTCGATCACGATCCTCTCCGCGTGGAGCAGCGGGTGCGACAGGCGCTGCAGCGCCCCGCGCAGCGCCGCGTCCCTGATTCCCCGCCAGCGCGTCGCGCCGCCGTAGAAGTCGTCACCCGCGATCGGGTGGCCCTTCGCGGAGAGGTGGACGCGGATCTGGTGCGTCCGCCCAGTCTCGGGCGAGAGCCGGAGGTCCGCGAGCGACGGGTACCGGCGCAGCGTCTCGTAATTCGTGACGGACGGCTTGCCATCCTTCTCGACGCGCATCTTCCGCCCGTCCTTCGGGTCCCGCCCGAGCGGAAGGTCGATCGTCCCGCGGGCCGGCACCGGGTGGCCCCACACGAGCGCGCGGTACGTCTTCTGCGCCGTCTTCTGCTGGAGAGCGCGGGAGAGCGCCCGGTGCGCCGCGTCATTCTTCGCGAGGAGGACGACGCCGGTCGTCCCGACGTCGAGGCGGTGGACGAGGAGCGGCAGCGGTTCCTCCGCCGTGAGGCCGCTCGCCGCGAGGAGGCGGTGCACGGCTTCCTCCGCCGAGCCCGGGCGCGACGATGTCGCCATCGAGACACCCGACGGCTTGTCCAGCACGAGGACGGCGGCGTTCTCGAACAGGATCACGCGGGGGCCGCGCTCAGTTCACGTTCGTCAGGACGGTCGTCTCGCCGGCCTCGCGCACGCGCGAGACGACGGTCTTTCCGTGCTCAGTCTTCGTCCGCAGCGTGACGGAACGGCCGGGCGCGAGGTCCTTCGGCACGTCCGCTCTCTTCGCGAGCGGAAGAGTCAGGGTCGTCCCCTCGGGGCGGCGCAGCGTGAGGCTCTTCCCGGGTTCGTACGCGAGGACGGTGTACGGCGGCGCCTTCGCGACGCTGACGGGGCGGCCTCCCGAAACGCCGGGCTTCCGGTGCACGCTGCCCGCCGCGGCGGGCGCCGCGCCGGTGTTCGGCTCGGAACGCCCCGCCTCCTCGGGCGCGGCAGTCGGAACCGGCGCAGGAAGGGGCGCGGGCCTGGCTCCACCGGCCGGCGGCAGCGCCGCCGGCACGGGAGGCGAGGTGCCGAGCTCGACGTTCCGGTTCGCCCGCTCGTCCGGCAGCGCGGGCTTCACCGCCGTCTGGTCCGACGGCGAAACGGCGCCCGCGCCCGCGGCCGTGGGGACCGCGGTGGGCTGGGCCTCGGCCCGCACGCCCGCAGCGCAAGCGAGGCCGAACGCGAAGAAGGCGACCCGCCAGCCCATCAGTTCTTCGGGGACTGGGCCTCGCTGAACTTCGACGCGGGCGGAGTCTTCGGCGGCTTCGGGCGCTCGACCCGGTCGGCAGTCCTGCCGTCGAACGGCTTCTGGAGCGGGACCCTCACGACGACCTTGTCGCCCACCTTGAGCCCCTCGGCCACGGCGACCTTCTCGGAGAGCTTCACGGTGCGCTCGGTGCCGTTCGCCTCGACGAGCGTAACGGTTGTCTTGTCGATGGCTTTGAGCGTCCCCTTCAGCGTGATGTACGTCGCTCCGACCACCGTCTTGCCCTTCGGGCCCGGGGCAGGCGGTTCGGGCATGGCGGGCGCCGGCGCGGGCGGCGCCGCCGGCGCCGCGGGAGCGGGCGCGACGGCCGGCGCGGGGCCGGGCAGGGGCGGCGGCTTCGGCGGCTGCATCGCGGTGGTGAGGCCGGTCACCCGGTAGCGCCCGTCAGCCGTCTGCCGGACGAACACCGTCAGCATGCCGCCCGGCCTGAGATCCGGCGGGAAGATGATGTTCGAGACCACGGGCACGACGCGCGTAAGCCCGTCCTCGAACTTCATCGTGATCGAGCGGCCTTCCTCCCACTGGATGACCTGGCCCGTGAACGGGAGTTCCGGACCGACGATCTCGGAGTTCGTGAGCTCCTCCGACGCGATCTTCATTTCCTGATTCGGCATCCCGGGCAGCGAGGGCACGACGACGGTCTGGCCCGCCGTCTGCTGGGCGCGGACGGGCGCCGCGAGCGCGGCCATGGCCACGGCCACGACGACGAGGACGTAACGGAGGAAGTTGCGCATGGTCGGCTCCTTCAGCCGCCCATTGTCACCCCGACTCCCCTCCGGCGGTGCGCGAACGCCCGCCGGCAGACCGCGACCTCGTCTCAGCGGCTGCGGTGCCGGCCCGCCGGAAACCGCGCAGCGGCAAAGGCCGCGAGAACGGCCGCCGCGAGGAGCGCTGCGAAGACCGGAAGCAGCGAGCGTTCCAGGGCGATCCGGAAGCCGGGCGGCGCGGGGATCTCGCCGGACAGCGCCCGGCTCGCGGACTCCAGCGCGGGCCCGAGACGCGCCGAGAGGCCGGCCGCGAGGACGGCGCCCATCGCGGCCACTCCGAGCGACCCTCCGACCGTGCGGAAGAACGGCACGAGGCTCGTCGCGACGCCGCGCTGCTCCGCGGGCGCGTCCTCCTGGACGGCGAGAAGCTGCGAGAGCGCGGTCGGCCCGAGGCCGCAGCCGATGACGGCGCACGCGGCGCTGATCCACGCCGTCGAGGCGTCGAGCGCCGCCGCCGCGAGGAGGCCCGCGAAGCCGAGGACGAGGAGCCCCGCGCCGACGACCGCCGACTGGCGGAAACCGATCCTGAGGATGAGCCGGCCGCCGACCGTCGCCGAGACCGCCCAGAAGAGGATGAGCGGCGTGACGACCGCGCCGGCGGAGCTCGCGCTGCCGCCGCGCGCGCCCTGCACGTAGAGCGGCACGAACGTCGAGACGCCGTAGAGGGCGATTCCCATGAGAATTGCCGAGACGTAGGGCCACGCCGTGGCGCGGCGCCTGAGGAGCGCGACGAGCCCCGGCGCGCCGGCCGCCGCACGCGCCGCGCCCGGCGACTCGATCATCCGCGTCGCGACGATCCACGCGGCGAGGAGGCCGAGCGGCAGGTTCAAAAGGAAGATCGAGCGCCAGCCCGCGGTCACGGTCAGGAACGCGCCCGCGAGCGGGCCGACGAGGCTCGACACGCCCCAGATCGAGCTGAAGAGGCCCTGGATTCGCGCGCGCTCCTCCATCGAGTAGAGGTCGCCCGAGACCGTGAGCGCGAGCGGGATGAGACCGCCCGCGCCGAGGCCCTGCAGGCCGCGCGCGGCGATGAGCTGCGGCATCGTCCGCGCGAGCGCGCAGAGGAGCGAGCTGCCCGCGAAGAGCGCAATCGCGAGCAGCATCATCCGGCGCCGGCCGTGAACGTCCGCGAGCCTCCCGTAGACCGGCATCGTGATCGTCGAACCGAGCAGGTAGACAGAGAACACCCACGAGTAGAGCGGCAGGCCGTGGAGGTCGCCGATGATCGTCGGCATCGCGGTCGTGACGACGGTCGACTCGAAGGACGAGAGCGACGTCACGAGGACGAGCGCGAACGTCACGGCCCTGCGGCGCGCGGGGTCGAAACGGGGCGCCGGATCGGAGAGGAGCGTCGCGTCGGTCATCGGGCCGGCCAGCGTAGCAGCCGCGAACACGTTATCGTCCCGCTCATGCGACTTCGTCTCGGCCACGTCCTCGCGATCGCCTGCGTCCTCCTTCCATCCGTTCCCGCGCCGGGAGCCGACGATCCGGCCCTCGCGCACGCGAAGGAGCTTCTCTCGCGCCACATCCTGATCGACGGCCACAACGACCTGCCGTGGGCCGTGCGCGCGTCGAAGACGGCGCCGGGGGACGTAGCCGCATACGACCTCGGGACGAAGACGTCCGGCCAGACGGACATCCCGCGCCTGAGGGCGGGACACGTCGGCGGGCAGTTCTGGTCCGTCTACGTCCCGGGCGAGGCGAAGGAGGGCTGGGCGCGCATGCAGCTCGAGCAGATCGAGCTCGCGCGGCGCATCGTCGCGCGCTATCCCGACACGTTCGCGCTCGCGCTCACGGCCGACGACGCCGAACGCGCCTTCCGTGAGAAGAAGATCGCATCCTTCATCGGGATGGAGGGCGGCCACGTCCTCGAGAACTCGCTCGGCGCCCTGCGCGCGTATTACGCGCTTGGCGCCCGGTACATGACGCTCACGCACAACACGTCGCTCGCCTGGGCCGACAGCGCCACGGACCCGCCGGCCCGCCACGGCGGCCTCACGAAGTTCGGCGAAGAGGTCGTCCGCGAGATGAACCGGCTCGGGATGCTCGTGGACCTCTCGCACGTCGCGCCCGAGACGATGCGCGCGGCGCTGCGCGTCTCCGAGGCGCCGGTGATCTTTTCGCACTCCTCCGCGCGCGCGATCTGCGACGTCCCGCGCAACGTGCCCGACGACGTCCTCGAGCTCCTCCCGAGGAACGGCGGCGTCGTCATGATCGCGTTCGTCACGGGCTTCGTCTCGCCCGAGGCCGCGAAGATCCTCATGCCGGCGTTCCAGGAGTTCAACCGGCGCGCGAAGACGCTCGCAAGCGAGAAAGAACGCGACGCCCTCTGGAAGGAGATCTTCGCGCCGCTGACGGTCCCGAAGGCGACGATCGGGCAGGTCGCGGACCACGTCGAGCACGTCCGGAGGGTCGCGGGAGCCGACCACGTCGGGCTCGGCGCCGACTACGACGGCAACGACAGCTGGCCCGCCGGGCTCGAGGACGTCTCGACGTACCCGAACCTCTTCGCCGAGCTGATCCGGCGCGGCTGGAGCGACGCGGATCTCGTCAAGCTCGCGGGCGGGAACGTTCTCCGCGCGCTCCGGCAGGCCGAGGCCGTCGCGAAGCGGCTACAGGCCGCGCGTCCTCCCTCGACAGCGACCCTCGCGTCGCTCGACGGACCCACCGCGAAGTGACCTGGGCCCCACGGGAGGCCTAGAATCCCGCTCGGGGAAAGCGCGCATGGACCTGAAGGACAAGGTCGTCCTCGTCACGGGCGCCGGGCGCGGCATCGGCCGGGCGGTCGCAGTGGCCTTCGCCTTCGAGGGCGCGAAGGTGGTGCTTGTCGGCCGCACGAAGAAGACCCTCTCCGACGTCCAGAAGGAGCTCAAGGAGCTGGGCGCCTCGTCGGCCGTCCTGCCGGGGGACGTCTCCGACGAAGGGGTCGTCTCGCGCGTCGTCGCGGCCGCCGAGCAGCAGCTCGGCCCCGTCGACGTCCTCGTGAACAACGCCGGGATCTTCACGGTGGCGCCCGTCGAGAAGATGGACGCAGCCGTCTTCGACCGCGTGCTCGCCGTGAACCTGCGCGGGCCGTTCCTGATGTCGCGCGCCGTGCTGCCCGGGATGAAGACGCGCCGCCGCGGGCACATCGTGAACGTCGCCTCGACGGCTGGGCGCCGCGGGTTCGCGGGCGGCGGTGCGTATTGCGCGTCGAAGTTCGGCCTGGCGGGACTCTCGGAGGCCATGATGTACGAGGCGCGCACGTCGGACGTGCGCGTGTCCGTCGTCTACCCGTCCACGGTCGCGACGGACCTCGTCAAGAAGGCCGGGATGGCGATCGACGAGAAGAAGGCGATTCAGCCCGAGGACGTGGCGGCGGGGATCGTGGCGCTCGTGAAGCTGGACGACCGGGCCCTCGTGAAGGGGCTCGAGATCTGGCAGACGAACCCGTGAGCGCAGAGAAGGAAGAGCCGCGTCCGCACACGCCGCAGGCACCGCCGCACGCGAAGGGAAGCTCGCGGGGCGTCCCGCGGCACCATCACGTCGAGTCGCACTTCGAAGGCTCGGAGACGGTCCGCGACGTCGTTCTCGGCATGTCCGACGGCCTCACGGTTCCGTTCGCGCTCGCCGCGGGCCTCTCGGGCGCCGTCGCGAGCTCGCGCGTCGTCCTCGTTGCGGGCGTCGCGGAGCTCGCGGCCGGGGCCATCGCCATGGGCCTCGGCGGCTACCTCGCGGCCAAGAGCGAGGCCGACACGTGGCACTCCGAGCTCCGCCGCGAGCACGAGGAAGTTGTCGAGGTCCCCGCGGAGGAGAAGGAAGAGGTCCGCAAGGTCTTCAGGGGCTGGGGCCTCGAGGCGGACGTCCTCGAGTCCGCGACGGAGGCCGTCTGCTCCGACCGGGACCGCTGGGTGGACTTCATGATGCGCGAGGAGCTACACCTCTCCGAGCCCGACCCGAAACGGGCGCGCGTCTCGGCCCTCACGATCGGCGGCTCCTACGTCGCGGGCGGCGCGATCCCGCTCGCCCCGTATCTCTTCCACATCCCGATCACGACGGCCCTCCTGGCCTCCGTCGTCGTCACGCTCATCGCCCTCGGGATCTTCGGAGCCTTCAAGGGGCGTCTCACGGGCCGCCCGGTGGCCGCCGAGGCCCTCCGGACCGTGCTCGTCGGGGCGCTCGCGTCCGGCGCCGCTTACGCGCTCGCACGGCTCATTTCGGGCTGAGACGCTCTCTCATCCGCCCATGATCCGTTTGCACCATGGACGGCGGGAGCCGCCCGAGAGACCCTGTGCGCCATGTCGAGACGTGATCTCACCATCGCGATGGTCGGGGCCGGCGGCGACGGGATCGTCACCATGGGCGACATCCTGTCCCAGGCCGGCGCGCGCAACGGACTGAACGTCATCAAGACCGAGGCCTACGGACCCCAGATCCGGGGGGGCGAATCCTCGTGCGTGGTGCGGCTGAGCCCGAGCGCGATCTACGAACAGGGGGACGCCGTAGACGTCCTCGTCGTCTTCTCCTGGGCCGACTTCGGCCGCTTCAAGGGAGAGGTCCAGCCCGCGCCGAACGCGGTCGTCCTCTTCGACGAGGCGGACCCCGTCGCGCGAACCCGGGAGGACCTCGGCATCGGGGCGGACGGTCACTGGCTGGCCGTGCCGTTCTCGAAGCTCGCGGGCGACGCGGGCGCCAAGGGCTCGAAGAACGTCGTCGGGCTCGGCGTCCTGACCGCGCTCTTCGGCCTCGCCGAGGAGACGATCCGCCGCGCCGTCGTGAAGCGCTTCGGGCGCAAGAAGGCGGCCGTCGGCGAGCTCGCTCTCAAAGCCTACGAAGCCGGCCTCGTCCACGGCGGCACGCTCCCCCCGATGCCGGAGCGCGGCCTGACGTTCACGCCCGGCCCGGCCAAGCTCCTCATGTCGGGCAACGAGGCGTCCGCGATCGGCGCCCTGCACGCCGGCTGCCGGTTCTTCGCCGGTTACCCGATCACGCCCTCGACCGAGATCCTCCAGTTCGCCGAGGAGTGGCTCCCGAAGATGGGCGGCTCCGTCGTCCAGACGGAGGACGAGCTCTCCGCGATCGGCGCCGTCGTCGGCGCCTCCTTCGCCGGCGTGAAGTCCATGACGGCGACCTCGGGCCCCGGGCTGTCGCTCATGACCGAGATGCTCGGCCTCGCCTCGATGGCCGAGGTCCCGTGCGTGGTCGTGGACGTCCAGCGCGGCGGCCCCTCCACAGGCCTCCCGACCAAGAGCGAGCAGTCCGACCTCTGGCAGGCCGTGTTCGCCGGCCACGGCGACGCGCCGCGCGTCGTGATCGCGGCCTCCGACGTCGAGGACTGCTTTCACACGACCGTCGAGGCCTTCAACATCGCCGAGGAGTTCCAGGTCCCGGTCATCGTCCTGACGGACCAGTCGATCGGGCAGCGCCGCGAGACGCTCGACCCGACGCGCCTCGTCCACGAGGTCGTCGACCGCGCCGTTCCGACCGCCGAGGATCTCGTCGAATACAAGCGCTACCGCGACACGCCCGACGGATATTCCCCGATGAGCGTCCCGGGCCAGAAGGGCGGCATCTACCAGACGAACGGCCTCGAGCACGACGAGTTCGGGCGCCCGGCCTCGATGGCCCACGTCCACGAGACGATGAACGCGAAGCGGTATCGCAAGCTCAAGCCGATCCGCGACAAGTACCAGCGCGCGCGCCGCTACGGCCCCGCAAAGGCCGACCTCGGCATCGTCTGCTGGGGCTCGTCCAAGGGCGCCGTCAAGGAAGCGGTTCTCATGGCCGAGGAGCGGGGCGAGAAGGTCGCCGCCTTCATTCCACAGATGATCTTCCCCTTCCCGGTGAAGGCGCTCGAAGAGTTCCTGGCGAGCGTGAAGCGGGTCCTCGTCATCGAGATCTCCTACGCCGCGCAGTTCTACAAGTACCTCCGCACGTTCACGACGCTTCCGGAGAACACGATCATCTTCAAGCGGTCCGGCGGCAAGAACCTCACGATCTCCGAGGTCGACGACCAGATCCGCAAGTTCCTCTCGCCCGACCGCAAGAAGGGGGTTGCATGAGCGCCGCTCCGCCCGCCCTGCCCGTCTTCGTCCCGGGCGACTACAAGACCGACCTCAAGCCCGTCTGGTGCCCCGGCTGCGGCGACTTCGGCGTCCTCACCGCGCTCTACCGCGCGATGGCCGAGCTCCAGCTCACGCCGGAGCTCACGGCCGTCGTGTCCGGCATCGGCTGTTCGTCGCGCCTCCCCGGCTACGTGGAAACGTACGGCTTCAACACCGTCCACGGCCGCGCGCTCCCGCTCGCGACCGGCGTCGCGGTCTCGCGGCCCGACGTGAAGGTCATCGCGGTCGGCGGCGACGGCGACGGCCTCGCCATCGGCGGCAACCACTTCATGCACTCGGCTCGCCGCAACCTCGACGTGACCTACATCCTCATGGACAACGAGATCTACGGCCTCACGAAGGGCCAGGTCGCGCCGACGACCCCGACGGGCGACAAGACGAAGACGACGCACTACGGAAACCCGGAGCCCGCCGTGGACCCGTGCGAGCTCGCGATCTCGTTCGGCGCCACGTGGGTCGGGCGCGCGTTCTCCGGCGACCTCAAGGGCACCGTCGAGCTCATCGTCAAGGCGCTCCGGCACCGCGGCTTCGCGTTCCTGAACGTCATGTCGCCCTGCGTCACGTGGCGCGGCGACGACCAGTTCAAGACTCTGAAGGCCAAAGCCCGGCCGCTCCCGGCCGGCCACGACGTCACGTCGCGGTTCGAGGCCTTCAAGTTCACGCGAGAGACGGACGTCCTCTCGACCGGCGTTCTTTACGACGTGAAAAGCCCTTCGCTCAACGACCGGCTCGACACGATCAAGGTGACGGCGCGGGCGGGTGCACCGTTGGTCACCGTTCCCGAGATCGTCAAGACGTTCCTGCCGTCGTTCTAGCGCCCCCGCATCTCGTAGACGAAGCCGAGATTCGGCGTCTTCTTCGCTTCGAGGTCGGCGCGGTACGCACGCGCGTCCTCGACGCTCGCGAACTCGCCGATCACGACGCGGTACCACGTCCCCTTGTCGCCGAGGTCGACCTCGACGGCGCGGCCCGGCTTCCCGAGCTCGGCGGCGAGGCGCTTCGCTTCCTTGTCGGCAGAGGGACGGTCCTTGTGCGACGAGAAGTGGACGACGTAGACGACGCTCTTGCCGGCCCAGTCGGGCGTCACGAGCGGAGCCGCCTTGCCCTTCGCGGCGGGAGCGGCCGCCGCGGCAGGCTTCGGCGCAGGCGCGGGCACGGGCACGGGCGCTGCAACGGGCGCGGGAGCCGGGGCCGGCGCTTCGAGTTTCTTCGGGGCGGGGGCGGGCGCCTCCACCTTCTTCACGACGTCGCCGGAAAGGAACGTCCGGACGGCCCAGTAAAGGCCGGCGGCGACCGCGAGGACGACGGCGATCGCGACGATCCAGCCCGCCCTGCCGCTCTTCTTCGGCGGCGCGGGCGCCTCGGCGGCCTTGAACGCGAACTCTTCCATCGCGGGCTCGACGGGTTCGGTCGCGTCCCCGACGAGGGTCAGGAGCGGCGGCATTTCCGACATCGATTTCACCGGCGGCTCGATCCGCGGCGCCGGAGTCTCGAATCGCGGCACGGGAGCTTCGAGACGCTCGCTCGCGGGCTCGAACGCAGGCTCGCCCTGCGCCGGGGCCCAGGGATCCGGCCGCGAGAAATCGGGCTCCTCTACGCGCGGCGGAGGCGGCGGTTCGGGAGGCGTGAAAGCCGGGATTTCCTCGACGGGCCGCGGTTCCGGATCAAAAAAAGTGCGCGCGGCCGGAGGCGGAGCCGGTGCGAGAGGCGAGGACAGTTCGAGCGTCGGCGACGAGAAGAGCGGAAGGTCGTCCACGACGGGCTTCGGACGCGGGGCGGGGCCGCTGCGCTCGACGGCAAGCCCCTCCGGCGCAACCACGCGGTCGGGCGCGGGCAGGCGCGAAAACGAAGGGGGAGCAGGCCCAAACGGAGACGCCGCCGGGACGGCCGTCTTCTCGGGCGGCGCGATCCCCACCGGCGCGCGCGAGCGCGGCGGCAGCGGGAGAATCGCCGACCGGAACGGCGCGTCGTCGGACTGGATGTTGAAGTCCTTTTCCCACTCGAGGTCGGCCGCTCCGGCGCTCTGGAACGGGCCGTCGCCCGCAGCGCCGGCGGGCCGTTTCGGCCTGAGCGGCGGCGCCGGGATCGAGACCGACTTCGGCTCTTCCGGCTCCTCGGCGGCCGGGGCCACGACGCCTTCCTGCTCGAGCTGGCGGCGCGCGCGCCGCACGAGCACGTCGAGCGGCGCCGACTCGAAGCCCTGCTTCACCTTCGCGAGCTCGTCCGCGACGACCGAGCGCGCCGCCTTGAAGAGGACGGCAGGGTCCGAGGACACGGTGCGGGCCAGTTCGCGCACGACGTCCGTCACGGCGGGCAGCATGCGCCGTTTCGTCGTCCCGGAGTCGCGGCCGAACCCGCTGTCGCCGCTCATGCCCCGAGAGGCTCCCACTCTCCTTCGGGGGCGTCGATCGCGATCGCGAGTCCGCCGTTCGCGCCCGCGAAGACCGGGTCCTCCACGGCCCTCACGCGCCCGCCGCCCACCTCGAGGAGCACCTTCTCGAGCGCGGCCGCGAGCCCCGGGATCAGCGATCCGCCGCCCGCGAGGATGACGTTCCGCTGGACCTTCTCCTGGTACTCGGGCTCCACCTTCGAGAGGAGGTCGAGCATCGTCTCGGCAATGGGCCCGACGATGCTCTCGCACGCCTTCTTCATCTCGGCCGTGATGTCGACGTCCGCGGGCCTGCCCTTCACGGGAAAGCGCGCGACGACGGGCTGCTTCGGGTCGCCCACGAAGCTGAACTTCTCCTTCCACTCCCGGATCATGTGGATGGAGAAACGGCCGTCCGGCGCCTTCGTCTTCACGAGCTTCATGAGCTGGTCGTCGATGGAGTCGCCCGCGTGCGTGAGCGTCCGCTGGTCCTCCTCGGTCGGGTAGCGGCCGTTCATGACGCAGAAATCGGTCGTGCCCGCGCCAATGTCGATGACCATCGTGTGCAGGAGCGCGTCCATCCCGTAGGCGACCGCGAACGGCTCGGAGACGATCAGGAGCGCGTCCGCGATGCCCTTCACGGCGCCGCGCAGGTGCTGGCGGGAGACGCGCAGCGCCTCGGCGGGCACTCCGACCACGGCCTCCACGCGCTGGCCCTCCTGGCGGCCGGCGAGCGCGATCAGGTGCTTGAGGAGCTCGTGCACCGCCTCCTCGTCCTTCGCGGAGCCCTGCTTGATGAGGCCGCGCTCGAGCGGCCGGTGCAGGTCGAGCATCGACCGCGCCTCCAGCGCCTCTGCGCCGAACAGGATCGTCTTTTTCACGATCTTCCGCGCGACCATGTCGAGCGGCCAGCCCACGTAGCTTTCCACCACATGCTTCGTGCCGTTCGACGCCGCGATCGCGCTGCGCGAAGTGCCGAGGTCGATGCCGACGTGGAGGACGTCTTTCTTCGAGGTCATGTCAGCTCCGTTTCGAGGGGGGATGGTTGCGGGATTCCGCGTACGCGAGGATCCCGTCCGCGAGGGCGCGCGCGATCGTCTGCCGGTACGCGGAGTCCTTGAGGCGCCGCGCTTCGTCGTCGTTGGAGACCGTGGAGACCTCCGCGAGAATACCGGGCATCTCCGTCGCGATCAGGACCACGAACGGCGCTTCCTTCACGCCGTGGTCCTCGAGGCGCGGGACGGCCCGCTTCAGGCCAATCACGAGGCCGCCCTGCACGGACTCGGCGAGCCGCTTCGACTCGCCGGAACGCGCGTCCTGGAGAACGCCCTCGAGGAGGCGCCGGTAGTCCGCGAGCGTGTAGCCCGACTCGCGATTTTCGTCGCCCGCCAGCGCCTGGACCCGCGCGTCGTTCGTCGTCCCGAGGACGTACGTCTCGACCACGCGCTTGTCGCGGACCGAGGGGAGGGAGTTCACGTGGATCGAGACGAAGAGGTCGGGCCTCTTTGCGTTTGCGAGGAGGACGCGATCCTTGAGGGACAGCGTCGTGTCGCCGTCGCGCGTCATAGAGACGGCGAGGTGGCCCTCCTCGAGGAGCGCCTTGACCCTCGTCGCGACGTCGAGCGTGACGTCCTTCTCGCGCACGCCGCCGACGCCCGAGGCGCCGGGGTCGGTGCCGCCGTGCCCCGGGTCGAGGACCACGGAGCGGACGGAGAGGCGGAACAGCGACGGCTCGAGGCCCTTCGGGGCGTGCAGGACGGCCGCGGCGGGCGCTGGAGC
>Ga0315271_10000424_pt1 | contig 22906 bp, 26 predicted proteins | sample C3_top_MG_FD_204664 | JGI IMG/M metagenome (GOLD analysis project Ga0315271, IMG submission 204664) | Sediment microbial communities from Yellowstone Lake, YNP, Wyoming, USA - C3_top | ecosystem: Environmental > Aquatic > Freshwater > Lake > Sediment | place: USA: Wyoming | collected 2017-08-01
ATCCAGGTTTGCCCGGACTGGTTATACAGCGTCATGTGGGGAACAAGGTAATCGCCTTCGGCATAGAGCTCTTGACCCAGCGCCGTAAGCGAGGAGCCGATGGTGATGTTTTCCAGCACGGTTCCGACGCCGGCGTGCGCCCAGGCGCCATTACATAAAACTGCCAGCAGACCGGTGAGGGCGGTTTGTGCAAGATGCTTGTGATTCATGATTTTCTGATGCTCCTATCTGAATTGATGGGTTAAAAGTGATTGATTGGATTTTCTCTTTCGCACGCAAAGCCCTGTTCGCTTTAGCCCGAACGGTGGCTGAAAAATGCTGCGCTTGAAAAAACTTCAATAATCGATTTCGTTCATGGCCTAACACAATCGCCGTGAAAGAAATCAATCATTCCTGCCTTAACCCAAGAACGCCGGGCGGTCTTTTCCCGCCACCCGGCTCCCCTGAGTCTCCTCACAGCTCCTTGTTTAGTCCTTCAGACGGACGATCGCCGCGTGCGGGTCGGAGATGTTGGTCGTTCCCGCGTTATCCAGCCAAGTGGTCGGGATGACGTGGGTCAGCTTGCCGCTCTTGCCGTCGGCGGAGAGTTCCACCACCCCCAGCCCCGGGCAGCTACCCGCGGCGGCATGCGACACCGACAGCGGGTTGGGGCCGCGCAGGGCGACGTAGAAGCGGTTGCCGTGGGGAGACAGATCCAGCAGGTCGGGCGACGGATCGTTGGATACCGACACCGCGTTCGGCTGCCCATCGGCCAGGCGCTGCGTCACGTTGGTGGAGTTATAGTTCGCGCCCTGGGTGGTGCCGCAAACGTTTTCGGTGGTCAACGAGTAGGTGTTGCGCGCGCCGGTGCCGGCATGAAACACCTCGACGTTGTTCAGCACCCGGTCGAACTGGTGCAGGTAGGTGCGCGAAGCGGTCAGACCGAAGCCGTGCGCGTCGCGGTTGTTACCCGAGATCGCGTTGTTCGGCGCAATCACCTGACCCTGGGTCGGATCCTGGTAGATCCCCGCGGTGGCGCCAGCCAGCGCCGACGCGGCAGCGGCCAAGTTTGGCCGACGCAGTACCGACCAGCCGGGCGCGGTGTTACAGGAAACCATACCGCCGCTTGCCCGCAGCAATGCCGACCGCTTGCCTGAACCGGAACCCGATCTCAGTCTGGCGCACAACGAAGAGCTGAGCATCCAGAAGCTGCTGGAGCAGTTCGGCAACCGCCAGGTTGTCGCGGACAAGTTGGGAATATCCAAGCGCACCCTGTATCGCAAACTCAAGAAATACCGGCTGGACTCATTCAGCGAATCGGTCTGAATCCGTCCGGGCGGGGGAGCCACGCCCGGGCTGGCGGGTGCCGCGCGCGCCCGTCTCAATTGCCCCTCTTGGCGGCGGGCTTGAAAAATCCTGCCTGCGCATCAAAATAGAGCCACTCATTCAGGCTGATTCGGGCTATGGCAACCAAGCGAGAAAGCACGACCCTGCTGGAACCCGTTGCGGCAAAAACCAAGCCGCCGCCTTTGTTCAAGGTTTTACTGCTGAATGACGATTACACCCCGATGGAATTCGTGGTGCATGTTCTGCAAAAGTTTTTCAGTATTGACTCAGAACGGGCGACACAAATCATGCTCAAAGTGCATACTGAGGGCGTAGGCGTGTGCGGGGTGTATCCGAAGGATATCGCGCTCACCAAGGTTGACCAGGTCGTGGATTTTGCGCGGCAGCATCAGCATCCGCTGCAATGTACGATGGAGGAAACGTAGATGATTGCCCAGGAACTCGAAGTCACCCTGCACATGGCCTTTATGGATGCGCGGCAGAAACGCCATGAATTCATTTCGGTGGAGCATCTGTTGCAGGCGATGCTGGACAATCCTTCGGCGGTGGAAGTGCTGCGTGCCTGCGGCGCCAATATCGAGGCGATGCGCGAACAGCTTGGCGCCTTCATCGAAGAGCACACGCCCAAGCTGGCGGGTAACGATGAGGTCGATACCCAGCCCACGCTCGGCTTCCAGCGGGTGATCCAGCGCGCAATTTTGCATGTGCAGTCGTCCGGCAAGAAAGAAGTGACCGGCGCCAATGTGCTGGTGGCCGTGTTTGGCGAAAAGGATTCCCACGCGGTGTATTTTCTGAGCCAGCAGGGGGTGACGCGGCTCGACATCGTTAATTTCATTTCGCATGGCATTACCAAAACCTCGCAAAGCGAATCAACGCCGCGCGCCGATGAGCCTGCGGAAGCCGCCACCGAAGCGCCCGCCGCCTCGCCGCTGGATAGCTTTGCGCAGAATCTGAATACCCAGGCGCTGGCCGGCAAAATCGACCCCTTGATCGGGCGCGACTCGGAACTGGAGCGCGTGATCCAGACACTGTGTCGCCGCCGCAAAAACAACCCGCTGCTGGTGGGCGAGGCCGGGGTGGGTAAAACCGCGATTGCCGAAGGGCTGGCGCGGCGCATCATCGAAGGGCTGGTGCCGGAGATACTGGCGCAAAGCACGGTGTATTCGCTGGACATGGGCGCGCTGCTGGCCGGAACCAAATATCGGGGCGATTTCGAGCAGCGTCTGAAAGGCGTGCTGAAGCAGTTGTCCGATAACGCCAAGGCCATTCTGTTTATCGACGAGATTCACACCCTGATCGGCGCAGGAGCCGCGTCGGGCGGCACGCTCGATGCGTCCAATTTACTGAAGCCGGCGCTGTCGTCCGGCAATTTGCGTTGCATCGGGGCGACGACTTACACCGAGTATCGCGGCGTGTTCGAGAAAGACCACGCCTTGTCGCGACGCTTCCAGAAAATCGACGTGCCGGAACCTTCAGTCAACGAAACCGTGGCGATCCTGCGCGGGCTTAAATCGCGTTTCGAAGATCACCACGGTGTCAAATACACCGCAGCCGCGCTGACCACCGCTGCGCAATTGTCGGCGCGCTACATCAACGACCGCCATCTGCCGGACAAGGCGATCGACGTCATCGACGAGGCGGGTGCGGCACAACGCATCCTGCCGAAATCCAGGCAGAAGCGCGTGATTACGCCGAAGGAGATCGAGGACATCATCGCCAAGATCGCGCGCATCCCGCCCAAGACGGTGTCGTCCGGCGACAAGAATTCGCTGAAGACGCTGGATCGCGATCTGAAGGCCGTGGTGTACGGCCAGGATGCCGCCATCGATGTGCTGGCCAGCGCGATCAAGATGTCGCGCAGCGGGCTGGGCAATCCGCAAAAACCGATCGGCAATTTCCTGTTTTCCGGCCCCACCGGCGTCGGCAAAACCGAAGTCGCGCGCCAGCTTGCCTATGTGCTGGGGGTCGAACTGATCCGCTTCGATATGTCGGAATACATGGAACGTCACGCAGTGTCGCGCCTGATCGGCGCGCCGCCCGGCTATGTAGGCTTCGACCAGGGCGGATTATTGACCGAGGCGATCAACCAGCATCCCTATTCGGTCGTATTGCTGGATGAAGTCGAAAAGGCGCATCCGGATATTTTCAATGTGCTGCTGCAGGTGATGGATCACGGCACGCTGACCGACACCAATGGGCGCAAAGCCGATTTCCGCAATGTGGTGCTGGTCATGACGACCAATGCCGGGGCAGAAATACTCAACAAAGCGGCGATCGGCTTCTCCAGTTCGCGCGAAAGCGGCGATGAAATGGGCGAAATCCGCCGTATGTTCACCCCGGAATTCCGCAACCGCCTGGATGCCATCATCCCGTTTGCTTCGCTGACCGAACCGGTCATCCTGCAAGTGGTCGACAAATTCCTGATGCAGTTGGAAGAGCAGTTGCACGAGAAAAAAGTCGAAGCAGTGTTCACCGACGCTTTGAAAGCGTATCTGGCCAAGCATGGTTTCGATCCACTGATGGGCGCCCGGCCGATGGCGCGTCTGATTCAGGACACTATCCGCAAAGCCTTGGCGGACGAGCTGCTGTTCGGCAAACTGGCGCTGGGCGGGCGAGTGACGATCGACATCGATGACAGCGAAAAGGTCTGCCTGGAGTTTGAAGAGGCGGTTCCCGTTTAATGTGAAGCTCGCGTAATGAGCCTGCATCCCCTCTCCCGCAAGCGGGGAGGGAGGGGTGGGGGAACGACACGGCGGGAAACAGTGCTTCATGATTCGGGGTAGTGCTTCCCGCCATGACCGTTAGTTTTTTCCATCAAGATTTGTGCAGGTGTGGCCGTTAGCAGTGTTTGACGGCAGGTATGTAGCGTTCCTTTCGTGTTCCTGATTTCACGGTGACGGAATCAGGGAAAGCGAGGACATTACGCCTGCTGGACATTCGTCTAGCCCGAAGGAACCTGTATGAAACACACCAACGCATCTCGTCTCGCAGCCGCCACGCTGATCGGCTTGCTGTCCCTTGTCGCTTACCCTGCCGTAGCGGTACCGGGCAAGGCCGCAACTGACCCCTCCGCGCTTGCCGCCGACGATCTGAAAAATGTAAGCGAGCGCATCCGTCAGACCGGCGCACAGATGCGCGCTGATCTCAAAGCGGCACGCGCTCGTCTTGATGCACAGAAAGCGCGGCAGGAAGCGCAACACAAGCTGGAAACCGAGCAGGCACGGCGCCAGGCGAGCAAGGATGCAGCGGAACAGGCGCAAGCCCGTCAGGTGGCGCTGCGGACGAAGGAAACGCAACAGCGGCAGGTCGAAGCTGAACGCCAACAGACGTTGGCGAAGCTGAGCGCGCAGCAAGCAGAACAGGCAGCCAGAGAAAGGGCGACCAAAGCCCTGAAGGAGGCTCGCCAGACGGCCGGGGTACGGGCGTTTGCTGACAGCGGTCAATAAAGCAATGCGCCTCACCCAAGGGGTCGGGGCAGGGTACTGAAGTAAACAATAACCAAGCGATTCCTGCGGGATTGTGGTGCCATGGACATGTATTCCATGGCCGTCTGCGCTGCACCAAACCAAACTTTTGTTGCGGGTCGAGGAGGCTGCTTCATGCCTCCGTGTCAGATACCCTTCGCAATCAAATTTTCAACTCCATCCATCCCAAAACGGACAAAACAAAAGCGGCGCCAAAGGCGCCGCGAAAAACCCGGTGTGGCTGGAGGAGGAGCGCCCGGGGATGAACCCCGTACCGGGAAATCTACAAGGGAAATCTACCCAAGTGCTGTATTGGCTCATTCCGACAATCTGCATCAATTGGCGCATTGCATACAGCACTAAGCATTGAAAATAATATCGGCGTCGGTTTCAGTTTCTTTAGCCAGGAAGCCGAATAAACGATGCCGTGCATCAAATCGGGACGTCAGCCCCGTTCCTTCAAGTAGCGGTTAATGGATGCCGTAAATACCTTAGTTGGGAAGTGGCGTGGGTATCTCCTGGTTGGGTCTTGAACTTAATAACACGTGAGTTCGGCGAGGCGCTGCATCCTTTGTCTTTGAGCTTTACTTGCAGGATTGGTTTGAGCATGAAAATTCATTACGCGTCGCTTATGGCGGCCACTGTACTGATGGTCTTGCTATCGGGCAGTGAAAATTCCAGTGCCGTAGAAAGCGGTACGACGGTGAGTAAAGCGGCGCCGGACAGAGCAGCAACAGCTTCCGGGGAGCTGGAGGCGGTCGCCAAACGCATGCATGAGACCAGTATGCAGATGCAGGCTGATCTCCGAAAAGCCCGTGCGCGCCTGGTGCTCCAACAGGAAGCGGAGCGCAAAAAAGAGGCTGAGCAAGCCCAACAGCAGGCGGCCAGGGACGCTGCGCAACTGGCAGCCATCAAAAATGCCAAAGAACGTCAGGCCGCCGAGGCTGCGCAGGCGCAGGCTCGGCAAGTGGCGGCGGAGCGTGCAGCGAAGGCGGAGCGTGAGCGTCAGGCCGCGCTGGAGGCGCAGCGCGCATTGGAGTTAAAAGTTGCCAAGGAAAAGGCAGCCAAACCGGCGAAAGGCGGGGTTCAACAGGGCGAAGAGGTGAAATTGGGTGTCGACCTCTGAGCCAGCGGATCGTATGAGCGCAGCGTCTATAGTTGCAAGCACATGAGCATTGTCTATTGTCTATGGATGTGGGCAGCGAATGCGGTGCTCATTGCAGTGAGTAGCGCCTGGCCAGGAGGAATGATCCATGGCTAGGCGTGGGGTTTACCTGGGTTAGGGTTCACGTTCAGAAAGGATGGAATATGGCAATAACATGGAAACACGAAAAAGTCGTTGTGGCCGCATTGATGGGGGCTGTTGGTCTATTAAGTACGGCTGCTCAGGCTCAGGATTCCCAGACTCAAGTGATATCACGCGGCGAGGTCATTGCCACGACTTGCTACACCTGCCACGGCACCTATGGCGCCAGTCCCAGTTCCATTCCCAAGATCAACGACCTGTCCACCGAGCGCATGATCAGCACGCTGCAGGGCTTCCGTTCCGGGCAACGCGCGTCCACGATTATGAGCCGCCATGTCAGCGGGTATAGCGATGAAGAGATCGTTGAAGTGGCAACTTATATTGGCAATCTTCAGAAGCGGGGGAAATAGAGATGGCTGGAATTTCACGCAGAGAATTTGTAAAACTGGTCGGCGCGAGTGGTGCGCTGTCGGCATTTGGCCTGACGGGTTGTGAGTCGGCTCCGACGAAAGCGGCCAAGGCTGCTCCCCGCGTGGTAGTCATTGGCGGCGGCTTTGGCGGAGCCACCTGCGCCAAGTATTTGCGTATTTATGACCCAACCCTGAATGTCACCATGGTTGAGCAAAATGCTGGACATATCACCTGCCCGGGAAGTAACTGGGTGCTGGGTGGCCTGCGCAATATGGAAGCCATCACCCAGAATTACAACGCCTTGCGCGGCAAGCATGGGGTAAATGTGGTGCAGGACAGGGTGACCAGTGTGGATCCCGGCAAGCGGATCGTGTATCTCAGCAGCGGCAAAACCCTCGAGTACGATCGCCTGGTGATGTCGCCGGGAATCGATTTTCGCTGGGATGCCATTGCGGGCTACGATGAGGCGGCCAGCCAGGTGATTCCCCATGCCTGGAAAGCCGGATCGCAGACCGTGCTGCTACAGAAGCAGCTTCATGACATGCCGGACGGCGGAACCGTCATCATCTGCCCGCCCGCCATGCCTTTCCGGTGCCCCCCGGGGCCACCGGAGCGAGCCAGCATGATTGCCTATTACCTCAAGACCAACAAGCCCCGCTCCAAGATACTGATCCTGGACGCCAAGGAAGAATTCTCCAAGCAGAAGCTGTTCATGAATGCCTGGAATGAGCTCTACCCCGGCATGATCGAGTGGGTGCCCGCTTCCAAAGGCGGCAAGATCCAGCGTGTGGACGTGGCTAGCCGCACCGTGTATTCCGATGAAGGTTTGACCACCCATAAAGGCGATGTGGTGAACATTATTCCGCCACAACGGGCGGGTGAAATTGCCGTGTCGGCCGGGCTGGCCAATCAGGCCGGCTGGTGCCCGGTGAACCAGCAAACTTTCGAGTCCACCCTGGTGCCGAATATCCATGTCATCGGAGACTCTGCGGTGGCGGGCGCCCTGCCCAAGTCGGCTCACACGGCGAACAACATCGCCAAAATGACCGCAGCGGCCATCGTCTCCATTTTCCGTGGCGTCAAGCCGCCGTTGCCTTCCCATGTCAATACCTGCTATAGCCTGGTGGGGCCGGAATACGGGATCAGCATTGCTGCGATTTACAAGCTCGGCGAGGATGGAATGTTGCAGGGTGTCAAGGGTGCAGGCGGGGTCAGCCCGGTGGATGCGCCCAGACAATTCCGCGTGCAGGAAGCGGGCTATGCCCAGGGGTGGTATGTCAGCATCACCGCAGACTCTTTCGGCTAATCGTTGCTAACGCGACGAGGACAAGGGGCGGCTCTGGCCGCCCTTGTTATGCCTGGGTGAGTTTTACTGTCCAGGCAAGCTTGCCGAGTCCGGCAGAATCCCGCACCATACGGCCACCCTGCGCTTGTATCCGGGACATTTGATTAGCCCGGTGGTTTGTCCCGGCACACACAATAAGCATGACTCGACCAACCCGACTTTTAGAATTCTCGACATGACCGCTATCCATCCTGTGATCCTTTCCGGTGGCTCGGGCACCCGCCTGTGGCCTTTATCGCGTGCTGCCCTGCCCAAGCAGTTGTTGCCGCTCGCCAGCGATTTCAGCCTGCTGCAGGACACGGTCAGCCGCCTGACGGACATGCCGGAAATGGGCGCGCCGCTGATGGTGTGCAATGTCGAGCATCGCTTCATGATTGCCGAACAGATGCGTCAGATTGACTCAACGCCGCACGCCATCGTTCTGGAGCCGGTCGGGCGCAATACTGCACCGGCGATTGCGGTCGCCGCCTTGATGCTGTCGCGCGACGATCCCGACGCCCTGATGCTGGTGCTGCCCGCCGATCACTTGATCGGGGATGTCGCGGCTTTCCATGCGGCGATCCGCATTGCCGCCGTGGCGGCGCAAAACGGCCACCTCGCCACCTTCGGCATCGTCGCCGCCACGCCCGAAACCGGCTACGGTTATATCCGCAAGGGCGCAGCGCTGGCAGATTGCGCTGGCGCGCACCAGGTGGCGGCGTTTGTCGAAAAACCTGATCTGGCCACCGCGCAGCAGTATGTGGACTCCGGCGACTATTTCTGGAACAGCGGCATGTTCCTGTTCCGCGCGACGGATTTCCTCAACGAACTGCAGGCCTTGCGCCCCGATATTCTCGATGCCAGCCGCGCTGCGCTGGATGCCGCCACGCTGGATCTCGATTTTGTACGGCTCGACCCGGCCGCATTCGAGGCCTGCCCGGCGGACTCGGTTGATTACGCGGTGATGGAACACACCCGCCGCGCTGCCGTGGTGCCCGCCGACATGGCATGGAACGATATCGGCGCCTGGACGGCGCTGTGGGATGTGGCTGCGAAAGATGCCGCCGGCAACGCTATTCGCGGCGACGTCATGCTGGAAAACGCCCGTGGCAATTTCGTTCGCGCCGAAACCCGCATGGTCGCCATGCTGGGCGTATCGGATCTGGTGGTGGTGGAAACGGCCGACGTGGTGCTGGTGGCGCAAAAGGACCAGGTGCAGGATGTCAAAAAACTGGTCGATCGCCTGAAGGCCGAAAAACGCTGCGAACACCTGGTACACAAGCAGGTTTACCGGCCGTGGGGCTGGTATGAAGGCATCGACGACGGCGAGCGTTTCCAGGTCAAGCGCATCATGGTTAAGCCGGGCGAAAAACTCAGCCTGCAAATGCATCACCACCGCGCCGAGCACTGGATTGTCGTGTCCGGCACCGCAAGCGTCACCTGTGGTGAAGAGGTCAAGCTGTTGACCGAAAACCAGTCCACCTACATTCCGCTGGGCACAACGCACCGGCTGGAAAACCCCGGCAAGATCGACCTGCACATGATCGAGGTGCAGTCGGGCTCCTATCTGGGCGAGGACGATATCGTGCGCTTTGAGGATATCTACCAGCGCAGTTGACCGTCGCCGCCACCCTGGGCGAACTCCGTCTGCGCCGGGGTGGCTTGAATATCCGGTTTCATCCCCGATACTGGAAGCCTCAGCCTGAATTTCACACGCGCCCGCCATGCCCAACGACCCCGCACTTGAAGGTGAAGTCCTTCCCGACGAACGCCAGTTGCCGACGATCCCGGTGCTGCCGGACGAGCTTTATCTGCTGCCGTTGACCGAAAAGCCGTTTTTCCCGGCGCAGACCCTGCCGCTGTTGATGAACGAAGCGCCGTGGTTGACGACGGTGGAAGCCATCGGCGAAACCGCGCATCACATGGTGGGTCTGGTGGTGGTCAAACCCGACAACACCGACGATGTGAAACGCAGCGATTTCAAGACCATCGGCACCGTGGTGCGCATCCATCATCCGGTGCGCTCGGACGGCAAGATGCAGTTCATCGCCGAAGGCACGCGGCGCTTCCGCATCGTCGAGTGGCTGTCGGATACGGCGCCCTACAAGGTGCGGGTCGAATACCCGAACGAGCCGGGCAGGGCGGATTCCGAAGAAATCCGCGCCTATTCCATCGCCATCATCAACACCATCAAAGAGCTGCTGCCGCTTAATCCGCTCTATTCCGAGGAGTTGAAGTTTTTCCTCAACCGCTTTGGGCCGAACGAGCCGTCGCAACTGACCGATTTTGCCGCCAGTCTCACCACGGCGTCGAAGCAGGAATTGCAGGACGTGCTGGAAGCGCTGGCGCTGAAAAAGCGGATGGAAAAGGTGCTGGTGCTGCTGAAGAAAGAACTCGACGTGGCGCGCCTGCAATCGCAGATCCGTGAAAAGGTCGACGAGAAAATGAGCGATCAGCAGCGCGAATTTTTCTTGCATCAACAGTTGAAGGCGATCCAGAAGGAACTGGGTCTGGCGAAGGACGACAAAACCAGCGAGCTGGACACCTTCAAGGAGCGCATCGCCAAACTGACGCTGCCCGAACAGGTGGAAAAGCGCATCGACGAGGAAATGCACAAGCTGGCGCTGCTGGAAACCGGCTCGCCGGAATACAGCGTCACCCGCAATTACCTCGACTGGCTGACCGTATTGCCGTGGGGCGTGTACACCCAGGACAAGATCGATCTCGACCAGGCGCGCAAAATCCTCGACCGCGACCACGACGGGCTCGACGACGTGAAAGAGCGCATTATCGAATTCCTCGCAGTCGGCGCGATGCGCGGCGAAATGGCGGGCTCGATCCTGCTCTTGATCGGCCCGCCCGGGGTCGGCAAAACCTCGATCGGCAAGTCCATCGCCGAAACGCTGGGGCGCAAGTTCTATCGTTTTTCGGTCGGCGGGATGCGCGACGAGGCGGAGATCAAAGGCCATCGCCGCACCTACATCGGCGCGATGCCGGGCAAGTTCGTGCAGGCGTTAAAAGAAGTCGGCTCGGCCAACCCGGTCATCATGCTCGATGAGATCGACAAGATCGGCGCCAGTTATCAGGGCGACCCGGCGTCGGCCTTGCTCGAAGTGCTCGACCCCGAGCAGAACGCCGACTTCCTCGATCATTATCTGGACGTGCGCTTTGATTTATCCAAGGCGCTGTTCATCTGTACCGCCAACGGATTTTCCATTCCGTCGGCGCTGTTGGACCGGATGGAAGTCATCCGCCTGTCGGGCTATATCACCGAAGAAAAAATCGCCATCGCCAAGCATCACCTGTGGCCGCGCGTGCTCACCCGTGCCGGTCTGAAGAAGAACCAGCTTGCCATCAACGAAGGCGCGCTGCGTCACGTCATCGAGGGCTACGCGCGCGAGGCCGGGGTGCGCAATCTGGAAAAACAACTGGGGCGGGTGGCGCGGAAAGCCGTGGTGAAAATCCTGGGCGGCGCGGCCACCCCGATCAAAATCGGCGTCAAGGAAGTCGAAGCCTATCTCGACAAACCCGTGTTCACCCGCGAAAAACCGATGAGCGGCGTCGGCATCGTCACCGGCCTGGCCTGGACGGCCATGGGCGGCACCACCTTGCCGGTCGAGGCGAGCCGCGTCCACACCCTCACGCGCGGCTTCAAACTTACCGGCAAACTCGGCGACGTGATGAAAGAATCAGCCGAAATCGCCTACAGCTATGTCGCCTCGCATCTCAAGGCCTATCACGCCGATGAAAAGTTTTTCGACACCAGCCTCGTCCACCTGCACGTACCGGAAGGCGCCACCCCCAAGGATGGCCCCAGCGCCGGCGTCACCATGGCGACCGCGCTGTTGTCGCTGGCCAAAAACAAGAAAATCAGCCGCCCGCTGGCGATGACCGGCGAACTCACTCTCACCGGCCAGGTGCTGCCGGTCGGCGGCATCCGCGAAAAAGTCATCGCCGCCCGCCGCGTCGGCATCAGCGAACTGATCCTGCCCGACGCCAACCGGCGCGACTTCGACAAGCTGCCCGAGCATATCCGTGCCGGGATGACCGTGCATTTTGCCAAGCGGTATCAGGATGTGGCGGCGGTAGTGTTTGGTGCAGATTGATCCGGCGCGAATCAAACGAGAGAAGGGCGGGGATGCGTGCTCGCTCTATCAGAAAAAATCGGGCAGAAGCGAAGGTTCAGATTGAGCGGGTGACCGTCTCGAATCGGCCAAATCGGCCGTTCACGCTGATGGCTGTTCGCTTCCCGCTACCATGGATTATTAAAGTCATGCTGACAGCCGGCACCTCAGTATTTCATTGACGAGGGTGGTTAAGCTATCCCTGTTCAACCATCACTTCTTTATCCCACGCTGCCTGGCGGGCGCTCGCTACCAGCCACCCGCCAACCCCAGCCATGGCAGCGAACAGCGCCAGCCACAGCCAGGTGTTGGCGAGATCCCAGTGGACGCGCTTGGCCGTTGCGTCTGCCCAGATCAGCGCGAGGATCGGCATCAGTCCCCATGCGGCCAGTGTCAGCCCAAGCGTTTGCTGCTCACCTCGCGTGGTTCCGCGCAGCAATACCCAGGCGCCCAGCGCCGGGGTCAAGAACGTCACGCTGTAGAGTTGGGCATGGAACGTATCCAGCTTCCACGGCCAGAATCCCGATGCGGCCGCAGGCGTGGCCAGCAGCGACAAGCCGTATGCGCCGAGCGCAACGATCACGCCCCAAAGCACTGTTCTCAGCGCCCCCCGGGGGCGGCCGCCAGGTTGGGGCAGCGGCCGTTTGCGGTAGAGCCAGAGATGAACGCCGGCATTCAGACACACGCCGATGTAGAGGATGAACCAGACCCATGCTTCAAGGCGGTGCAGATTAAAGCGGTCGATGTGTACGAACGAATAGATCGTTACCACCAGCGTGAAGATGAAGATCATCGGCGTCACGACGCGTGCCGGTGACCAGCGGCCGGACCACGCCTGCAGGAAGGCGGCGAGCAGAGCTGCCGTGTAGAGTGCCCCCAGATAGCGTAGATTGAATGGTGCCAGCGGCCATGGCCAGAACGGCTCCATGATGAGTGGATAAAACAGGAGGCCAAGACCCGCCCAAAGGAGAATCACCACTTCAAGCCAGGTCACTCCGAGGAGCAAGCCGCTAATGTGTGGATTGGTATCGTTGTTCATCCGTCATTTCCCCCATTTCGATTTCGCCACGTTGCGTTCGACATCGCCCCGCGCGAGGACAGCCGGCGCCGCATGATTTACCACCCGGCGCGGTACATCAAGCGTGCAGTTATCGTAAGGATAGGAAATTCAGCGGTGCTTTCGAGAGTATATCGAGCCGAGGAGCAGACGTTTGATGGGATTAGCCTAACGGACATGGCGATACGCCACCCCGGAATATAAAATTACTTCGCGCCGTGTCCGTTCCCCCACCCCGACCCTCCCCCGCTTGCGGGAGAGCGGGGACGCAGCTTCGCTTTGCGAGTTTCACGCTAACGACTGCAAGTGGCCAAAGCGCAGGGCTTGCACGTTCTTCATTGAACCCTGTCCGCACCGGGATTAAGCCATCCCGGCGGGCTCGGGTAAAATGCCGCGATGAATGCCACCGAGCTGATGAATTCAGCGCTCCTCGACACGCCGCTCGCGCCCGTCATCAAGGTGCGCGGCGAGCTGCTCACCGAACTGCCGCAGGATCTCTACATCCCGCCGGACGCGCTGGAAATCTTTCTCGACGCCTTCGAAGGCCCGCTCGATCTGCTGCTGTATCTGATTCGCCGTCAGAATCTCGATGTGCTGGATATTCCGATGGCGGCGCTGACCAAACAATACATGGCCTACGTCGAGGCGGCACGCGCCACCCGGCTGGAACTGGCGGCGGAATATCTGCTGATGGCGGCGATGCTGATCGACATCAAATCGCGCATGTTGCTGCCGCGCCGCGAGCAGATGGATGAGGCGAGCGAGGGTATTGACCCGCGTGCCGAGCTGGTGCGCCGTCTGCTGGAATACGAGCAGATGAAACTGGCCGGCCAGCATCTCGATGCGCTGCCGCAGGCCGGACGCGATTTCGATACGGTCAGCGTGTTTCTGCCAGCGGCGGCCAAGCGTCTGCCGAGCCTGAATCCGGAAGAACTGGCGGCGGCCTGGCTGGCGATTTTGTCGCGCGCGAAAAACCGCACCCACCATCGCATCGGTCGTCAGGAACTGTCGATCCGCGAACACATGAGCCGGATTCTGAAGCGGCTGACGCCGGGAGAATTCGTTGAGTTCAAGGATTTGTTCCCGGAAGCTTCGACCGTGCATGAACTCGTGGTCACCTTCCTCGCGGTGCTGGAACTGACCAAGGAAACCCTGCTCGACGTCACCCAAGCCGAGCCATTCGCCCCTATTTACGTCAAGCTCCATGAATTTACAACCGAGTGATTCCCCTGATGATTTGAAGTTGGTGCTGGAAGCGGCGCTGCTGGCGGCCATCGAGCCGCTGTCGCTGACCGAGCTCAAGCGCATGTTCGAACTGGAGGTGTCGAACGACACGCTGCGCCGCGCGCTCGACGAACTGCGCGGCGAGTGGCACGGCAGGGGGGTGGAGCTGGTGCAGGTGGCTGACGGCTGGCGCTTCCAGACCCGCGCCGAGATGCAACCGTGGTTGTCGCGGCTGAAGAACGAGAAGCCGCCGCGTTACTCGCGCGCGGTGCTGGAAACGCTGGCGATCATCGCCTATCGGCAGCCGGTGACGCGCGGCGACATCGAAGATATTCGTGGCGTGTCGGTCAATCCCAACATCGTCAAAACGCTGGAAGAACGCGGCTGGATCGAGGCGATCGGCCATCGCGACGTGCCGGGGCGGCCGACGCTGTTTGGCACCACCGGGCATTTCCTCAGTGACTTGGGGCTTGTCACGCTGTCCGAATTGCCGCCGCTGGAAGAACTCGGTCAACTCGTGACCCCCGATGAAACGGCATTGATTCCTGAATTACGGGTGGAATTGCTGGACAATGACGCACCCCAGACGTTTGGCGCGGTGATTGAAACTGCCCGTGTTAGCGTTGCCACCGAGAGTATTTGAATATGGCTTCCCGCCCCCTGTCCCCCATCCGCCGTTCGCCCACCGCTCCCCTGGGACGCGCGGCGAGCCGCCTGCAACAGGCCACCGCGCCCGAGGCGGCCAGCGAGCGGCTGCAAAAGGCGCTGGCTTCTGCCGGGGTGGGCTCGCGTCGCGAAATGGAAGACTGGATTGCCGAAGGGCGGGTGCAGGTCAACGGCGAGACTGCACTCATCGGCAGCAAAGTCGGCCCGCGCGACGTGGTCAAGGTGAGCGGTCGCCGCGTCTATCTGCGCTTTGACGAGAAACGCACGCGCATCCTGATTTATCACAAATCGGACGGCGAAATCGTCACCCGCGACGACCCCAAAGGCCGCGCCACCGTATTCGATGCGCTGCCCAAACTGCGCGGCGCCAAATGGATCGCCATTGGCCGGCTGGACTTCAATACAGACGGTCTGATGATCTTCACCACCTCGGGGGAACTGGCCAACAACCTGATGCACCCGCGCTTCGAGGTCGAGCGCGAGTACGCCGTGCGCGTGCTGGGCGAGCTCTCCGAAGACATGATTGCGCAGTTGCTGGCCGGGGTGGAACTCGACGACGGCCCGGCGCAGGTGCAAAGCTGCTTTGCTGCCGGAGGCGAAGGCGCCAATCACTGGTATCGCGTGATTATCAAGGAAGGCCGCAAGCGCGAGGTGCGGCGCCTGTTCGAACATTTCAACCTTACCGTGTCGCGCCTCACCCGCATTCGATTCGGCCCGATAGCCTTGCCGCCGCAGTTGCGCCGTGGACAAAAAATGGAACTCGAAGACGACCTGGTCGCGCGGGTAATCGAATGGGCCGGGATGGCGCCTACGCCACGCAGGCAAATGCGCGGCGTACCGGACAAGCACACGCGCAAGCCGCGCATACGCTGAACCCATCAGCTTCCTTCGGACTCCGGGAGGGATTGATTCATGGCTATACCCTGGTGGGTCGTTTTGCGAAGCGTCCCGTGGACAGATGTCATCCGCAATGCGCCCAAAGTTGCAGAGGGCGCGAAAAGACTGTGGGACGCTGTCGCCCAAAAAACCGCTGCGCCGAAACCGCCCGCTTTCGATATCAAGCCGGATGCGTCGGGCGCCACTCCGTCCTTAAGTGCGCTGGGCGCACGGCTTGCGTCGCTGGAATCGGCAGTGTCCGACCTGCACAAGCAGATGCTCGCCTCCTCCGAAGTCATCAAGGCGCTGGCCGACCAGAATACGCAATTGGTCAAGCGCGTCGAGGCTAATCGCGTTCGGGTCGCCTGGCTCACGGGGATCACTGCGGTTCTGGCAATCATCTCTATAGCGGGATGGTTCGGGCGGTAGTACGCTGCGGTTAAATACTGTCATACTGGCTGTGGCTGCTGATAGGGGCGGCCACTCAGTCCGCAAGGGGTACCTTGCTTTTATTCAAAGTATTTGAATCAGGGAGAGCCATCCATGAACACTTCCGGCAATGCTTCAGGCAACGACATGCCTGATTTTTCTGATGTGAATAGCGGCGCATCCAGTACAGCCAAGGAGGCTGCGCCAACTTACAAGATGTACACCATCAAATCGGGCGATACCTTGTCCAAAATAGCCAAGAACGAATATGGCAATGCCAACGACTGGCGCAAAATTGTCGAAGCCAATCAGGACACCATCAAAAATCCAGACAAGATTTTTCCTGGTCAGGAAATCAAGATTCCGTTGTGATCCATTTCTAAAAAGGACAATCCATGAGCGCTATTAAACCCATTTCCCTTACGCTGATCGCGGCTGCCCTGGCCTTCTCGATGACCGCCTGCGGCAAAAAAGAAGAAGCGGCTGTCATTCCTGCACCGATGCCTGCGCCGGTAGCGGTGCCAGCGCCCGATGTGATCAATGTGCCGGTTTCCGTCAAGCAGGTGACGCTCAGCAACGCGTATGACGCGGCTACCAAGCTGGCGCCCGTTGCCATGAGCACGTTTGCTACCGGCGACACCATTTATGCCGTAGTGAATACGATCGGTTCCGGCAATACCGCGATCAAGGCGCTGTGGACCTATCACAAGGGCGACAAGACCGCTCAGGTGAACGAAACCGTGCAGGAAATCGTTGCAGCCGGCCCTGCCAGCACCGAGTTCCATATCAGCAAACCCGGCGGCTGGCCGGTTGGCGATTATCAGGTGGAAGTGTTCGTCAATGGCGCTTCGGCCAGCGTGCAGAAATTCGCCGTCAAGTAAGGCCGTATCCCACGCCCCGACCGGGGTGCGGGAATCTTGACTGACATACTTAGGGAGACAGCGCATGGGTATTATCTGGACGATCGTTCTGGGTTTCGTGATAGGCGTGCTGGCCAAGTTCATTACGCCAGGCAAGGAAAATATGGGGTTTCTCGTGACCATCGGCCTCGGTATTGCGGGGTCGTTTCTTGCTGGAGTCGCGGGCCAGTTTCTGGGCTGGTATCAGGCAGGCGAGGGCGCGGGCTTTATCGCGTCGGTGGTTGCCGCGATTCTGATTCTGGTGGTTTACGGAAAAGTCCGCGCAGGCAAGGCCGGCTTGCCAAAATAACTTCCCCTCCAGCTTGCAGGATGAAACGAGCCAGGTTCCGTTGGCCTTCGACCGGCTTCGTAGAATGTAAGGAAAATGATGAGACTCACACTGAAAAAAGGATGCGCTATTGCGCTGCTTGCCGTTGCAGCGCTACCGGCGCAGGCGGCTGAGAAGAATACATTCGTAGTCGATGGCAACGAATGGATGAAGTCGTCGGCGGAAGAGCGCAATGCGTTTCTTAAAGGCGTGGCCAATATGATTATGGCCGAGGGGGCTTACGCCAGGCACACCAAACAGGCGATGCCACCGGTCGCTGCACAAATCACTCAGGCGACAGAAACGGTCAAGCCCAGCGAATTCGAAGCGCGCATCACGCGCTGGTATGTGGCGAACCCAGGCAAGCTGGAGACGCCGGTTATGGGTGTCGTGTGGCGAGACATCGTGAAGCAGCAACGCTAAGAGGAAAGGAGACGAACATGAACCAGAGATTGAAACTTGCGATTGCGCTGTTTTCGTTTGTTTTCGTTACTGCCTGCGCGACCATGGCGGGTGGCATGATCGGGGCGGGAATAGGTAGCGCGACCGGAGGCGATGCCACGACCGGTGCGCTGATAGGGGGCGGGATCGGGATGATGATCGACATCATGGATTGAACCCGTGAGTCACGCAGTCGCTGGAGAGAAGCTGGCGAGAAACGGCCATATGACTGAACCGGAATCGATCTGTGAACTGAAGGGTCTTGGATCTCAGTCACGGGAAATGCTTGAACAGGCTGGCTTCGCTCGGTAGAGGCGTTGCGCAGGATCGGTTCCGCGTCTGCCTAAACATCACACTGAATGTGCTGCGGATGTGCGGCCCGCCCGCCAGCTTACTTTTCCGTCAGTTTCTTGATCACCCCCGCCGCCCACTCGCGTCCGCCCAGGCCAAACGCCAGCGCAAATGCCAGGCCGATCGCACCGAAGCCGATCTGGAACGCGGCGGTAAGAAGGTTGGTGCCGATCGCCAACTGTTCCAGCGCAACGAACACCACAAAAATGATGACGCCGTATTCCGACAGCGTGCTGATGGTGAGCGCGCCCTGCACGCCGATGTTGTTGAGGTAGGCGAACACCAGGCGGTTGATGAAACGCGCCACAAGCACGCCGAACACCAGCACCAGAATCGCAACGATGATGTTGGGAATGTAGAGCACGATCTTGTTGAACAGCTCGGCCACCATGTGCAGCCCCAGGCTGTTGGCGACGGTGACCATGACAACGAAGATGATGACCCAGTAGGCCAGTTTGCCCAGCAGGCGCGACAGCGAAATGTCCAGATTGCCTTGTTTGAGGAAGGCCTCGATGCCGGTTTTTTCGGCCAGGCTGTCGAACTTCAGCACGTCGAGCAGTTTCATCACCGCAGTGCGCACCAGGTTGGCGAACAGCCAGCCGATGAACAGCAGCACAATTGCGGCCAGCAGTTGCGGGACAAAGCCGGCCAGTTGCGTCCAGAAGGCGGTGAACGAAGCGACAAACACATCCAGTTGTTGTTGCATGGCTAGCTCCTGTACAAGTTGGATTCGCGGCGGCAGGTTAGCTTCAGGGATGGCCGCGGTGGCTATTATAAGCACAGCAGCTTATTGGAATTTCAGTCTCGCGTGTGAGCCGGATTTCCATGAGTGAATAGCCATGGGCAGCAATGGCGTGGATTTGTATGTGGGAGTTGGTCGGGGTGAGAGGATTCGAACCTCCGACTCCTGCGTCCCGAACGCAGTACTCTACCAGGCTGAGCTACACCCCGAGGCAGATGGCGGGTGCGGGATTGTGATCCGGACACCCAATTGAGAAACGACTTACCGGGAAATCAAAACAGCGCGGTCAAAAACTACGGTCAACCGCGAAAGCCGCTAATTGTAGCAAAGCTGACTTGGAATTTGAATCAGGCAAAACAGAAATTGCTGCATTGGCCGCCTGGGTTTCGCGTTGTGCGGCTTCGCGGGTGTACTGCAGGGCGCGCGTATCCTTGATTGCAGCCAGTACGCTTTGAAATTCGGTGAGACCGCCGTGTTCGATCGCCTGGCGGATGCTGGCAGCTTGTTCCGGGCTGCCGTGTTTCATTGCATAGAGCAGGGGCAGGGTGGGTTTGCCTTCGGCCAGGTCGTCGCCGATATTCTTGCCGGTTTTGAGGAAGTCGCCTGAATAATCCAGTACGTCGTCGATCAACTGAAACGCGGTGCCGAGATGCATGCCGTAGCGCGCCAGCGCATCCTTTTCGGCCTCGGAGCCGCCGCCAATCACTGCCCCCAGGCGTCCGGCCGCTTCGAACAGCTTGGCGGTCTTGTAGCGGATCACACGCAGGTAATTCTCTTCGTCGATATCTGGATCGTGGCAATTGAGCAGTTGCAGCACTTCGCCTTCGGCGATGGTGTTGGTGGCATCGGACAGGATGCGCATGACTTCCATGTTGTCGACCGCGACCATCATCTGGAACGCGCGCGAATACAGGAAGTCGCCCACCAGCACGCTGGCGGCGTTGCCGAATAATGCATTGGCGGTTTCACGGCCGCGCCGCAGTTCGGATTCGTCGACCACGTCGTCGTGCAGCAGGGTGGCGGTGTGGATGAATTCGACCACCGCAGCAAGCTCGTGATGCGCCTTCCCCGAATAATTGAAACAGCCAGCCGATAACAACACCAGCGCCGGGCGCAGCCGCTTGCCGCCGCTGTTGATGATGTATTCAGACACCTGGCGTATCAGCACCACGTCGGAATACAGGCTTTGGCGGATGACATGATCGACGGCATGCATGTCGTCGGCCAGATAAGATTGAAGGCTCTCCAGAGACACGATTTGGGTTTGTTATTGGATAATCTCGCAATGGTAGCAGCCCGCCGGGCTTTTTCACCGCTGGGCGAGCCACCAAAAGACCGTCGAATGGTTTGACTTGTGGCGGAATCACCGCTAAAATCTCGCGCTTTCCCGGGTTCGTAATGGTTGGAGACCCCCATGTACGCAGTCATCAAAACCGGCGGCAAGCAATATCGCGTGTGCGCTGGCGACAAACTTAAAATTGAAAAGCTCGAAGCCGACATCGGCAGCGAAATCACCTTCGACCAAGTGTTGATGGTGGGCAATGGCGCCGACATCAAAGTGGGCGCGCCCATGCTGCGCGGCGCCACGGTTACAGCCACCGTGCTGAACCAGGCGCGCGGCGACAAGATCAAGATTTTCAAAATGCGCCGCCGCAAGCACTATCGCAAGAGCCAAGGCCATCGCCAGCACTTCACCGAAGTGCAAATCGGCGGCATTACCGCATAAGGAGCAGATAAATGGCACACAAGAAAGCAGGCGGCAGTTCGCGTAACGGTCGCGATTCGGAATCGAAACGTCTCGGCGTGAAATGCTACGGCGGCGAACTGGTTCTGGCTGGCAACATCATCGTGCGTCAGCGCGGCACCCAGTTCCATCCCGGCGACAACGTCGGCATCGGCAAAGATCACACGCTGTTCGCCAAGGCTGAAGGCACGGTCAAGTTCGAAGTCAAGGGCGCCGCCCGTCGTCGTATGGTTCGCATCGAGCCGGTTGCTGCTTGAATTGAGCTGAACTGACCTGAGGGTCGCCAAAAAGCCCTGTCCGCCGGATAGGGCTTTTTGTTTTTTGGAGTGTGCTGATGAAATTCATCGACGAAGCGAAAATCCAGGTCATTGCGGGCAAGGGCGGCGATGGCAGCGCCTCGTTTCGCCGCGAAAAATTCATACAATTTGGCGGGCCGGACGGCGGCGATGGCGGACGCGGCGGCAGCGTGTTCGTGGTGGCCGACTGCAATATCAATACCCTGGTTGAATTTCGCTACACCCGCATCTTCAAGGCGCAAAAAGGCGAAAACGGGCGCGGCGCGCAATGTTACGGCAAGGGCGGCGACGACCTGACCATCCGCGTGCCGGTCGGCACCGTGTTCACCAATCTCGACAGCGGCGAAGTGGTGGCCGACCTGGCTGTTAATGGTCAAACAATCTGCCTGGCCAAAGGCGGCAAAGGCGGCCTGGGCAACCAGCATTTCAAATCCAGCACCAACCGCGCGCCGCGCCAGCACACCCTGGGCGAGCCAGGCGAAGAATGGGAACAACTGGCGTTGGAACTGAAAGTGCTGGCCGATGTGGGACTGCTCGGAATGCCGAACGCGGGCAAATCGACCTTCATCCGCGCGGTCTCGGCGGCGCGCCCCAAAGTGGCGGACTATCCGTTCACCACGCTGGCGCCGAATCTGGGCGTGGTGCGGGTCGATAGCGAACGCAGCTTCGTCATCGCCGACATTCCCGGTTTGATCGAAGGTGCGGCTGAAGGCGCAGGACTCGGCCACCAGTTTCTACGGCATTTGCAGCGCACCCGCGTGCTGCTGCATCTGGTCGATATTTCACCGCGCTGGGAAGACGGCGATCCGGTACACGAGGCGCGCGCCATCGTTGAAGAGCTGCGCAAATACGACCAGCAGCTTTACGATAAAACACGCTGGCTGGTGCTGAACAAGCTCGATATGGTGGATGAAGCCGAACGCGAGGCAGTGGTCGCTCAGTTCGTCAAGGATTATGAATGGTCGGGACCCGTGTTTGCGATCTCGGCGCTGGATGGAACAGGGTGCAGTGCGCTCACTTACGCGATCATGGACTATCTCGGTACGCAGGCTGCAGTACCCATCGAGGATGAACCCGTGCTGGGTTTGCCCGCAGCCGCCGAGTAGCGGGGGCGAAATCGGGCGCACGTTCAGGGGCGGATTGCGAATTTTTAAGCGCGCAGTCAGTCCCGGCGCGTCGGAAAATTTTACACTTTTGCTCTCCCTCTCCCTCTCCCTCTCTTGAAGCGCTGTTAAATCATGGCCTTGCGGCTGACATGGCGCAACTGGCTTGGTTATTGCGTCTTGATTGGGTCAGCAGCTCAGATGCGGGGTGTGACTACCTTGCAGCGCGCAAGCGCCTCTCAATATCAATTCAGCCCAAGGGGGAAATACCATGAATCAAAAATCCGCTTTATCCGCAGTGTGTTTGTGCCTGATGGCGAGTGCCGCGAACGCAGAAATTGTCAATTACACATCCTATTATGATCAGTCCGTGGCTGCGGTTGGTGACAGTCCTAATGGCAATCTCATTAACAACTATTTTCACGAGGTGTTGGCAGATGTAACGAGCTACAGCAATACCCTCTATGCTTCCGCTACAGATTCATTTACTCTAAATGGTTCGACCTATTCCGCCTCGGCGAATGCCTCGTCCACGCTTACCATGAACGCAGATATTGATGCAGGTGTTTTCAGCGCATCAGGCTCGTATGGTGTCGGCTCTTCAGACTGGCTGTCAGCCTTCTCTGGTTCACAAGCCCGCTTTTCCTTTGAGCTCACGTCGGCTTATGCGTATACCCTTGATATGACAACAAGCGCAGGATCGTCCTCGGGTGGGGCTTTTTATGGCTCAGGTGCTGAGATTTTTAGTAGCGGTGACGCATCAAACGCTGCGATCAGCGTACATCAGAGCGGCATTCTGGGGGCGGGTTTAGTCGATATAATTGTAGGCATCTATGTACAGGATCAGTTTGGCAA
>Ga0315271_10000425_pt1 | contig 22892 bp, 19 predicted proteins | sample C3_top_MG_FD_204664 | JGI IMG/M metagenome (GOLD analysis project Ga0315271, IMG submission 204664) | Sediment microbial communities from Yellowstone Lake, YNP, Wyoming, USA - C3_top | ecosystem: Environmental > Aquatic > Freshwater > Lake > Sediment | place: USA: Wyoming | collected 2017-08-01
GCGCTGCAGGAAGTGATGCGCGGCCGCACCACCTTCATCATCGCCCATCGCCCGAGCACGATCTCGCTGGCCGAGGAGGTCATCGTGCTCGACCACGGCCAGATCGTCGAGCGCGGCTCGCACGAGGAGCTCGTCGCGGCCGCTGGCCTCTACGCGCACATGTTCGGAGACGCGGAGCGCGAGGGCTGCTGCCTCGATGCCGCGGGCGAAGAGGAGCAGGCCGGTGGCGCAGCCGCCGCCGCAGCGTCGGGGGGCGCGGCCTGATGGCTACCGCATCGCGCCACAGCAGCGGCCCGCACGGCAGCGGCGCCAGCCTCGAGGAGCTGAAGGGCTGGCGCGCGTTCCTGCACCTCGCGAGCGAGCTCAAGCTCTCGCGGCTCGCTCGCCTCGCCTATCCCTACCGCCGGCGCGCCGTCTTCAGCGTCGTGGCGATGGTCATCGTCACGCTCTCCAGTCTGGCCGTGCCGTACCTGCTCAAGGTCGCCATCGACGGCGGCATCGGCGCCAAGGACATGACCGTCCTGACGTGGGTCATCGTCGTCTTCATCGCCGTCTCCCTGATCAACCTGGGCGCCAGCTACCTGCAGACGTACCTCACGAGCTGGGTAGGCGAGCACGTCATCTACGACCTGCGACGCCAGCTGTTCGCGCACCTCCAGAAGCTGAGCCTCGACTTCTTCAGCCGCCAGAAGACGGGCTGGATCGTCAGCCGCCTCACCAACGACATCGACGCGCTCGATCAGCTGGTCACCGACGGGGTCACCACTCTGGTCACCAACTCGCTCACCTTCATCGGCGCCATCGTCTTCCTCATCATCCTGGATTGGCGCCTGGCCCTCGCGACGCTGAGCGTCCTCCCGTTCCTGATCCTGGCCACACTGCGCTTCCGCTCGCGGTCGGCGCGCTCGTACGCCGAGGTGCGCAACAAGATCGGCGACGTGAGCGCGCACCTGCAGGAGTCCATCTCGGGGGTGCGCGTGCTCAAGGCGTTCCGCCGCGAGCAGAGCGACTACGAGCGGCTGCAGGTCGCCAACGCCGCGTACCGCGACGTGAACTACCGGACCGTCGTGCAGAGCGGCCTCTACTTCCCCTTCGTGGAGTTCGTCTCGGCGGTCGCCGTGGTCATCGTCCTCTGGTACGGAGGCACCCTCATCGGCGGGAACACGCTGGAGATCGGCGTACTCGTCGCCTTCATCGGCTACCTGAACAGCTTCTTCGATCCGCTGCAGCAGCTCAGCCAGCTCTACAACACCTTCCAGTCGTCGATGGCGGCAGTGCAGAAGATCTACACGGTCATCGACACCGACCCGGACATGCTGGACGCGCCGGACGCTGTCGACCTGCCGGATGCCCGCGGGCAGGTCGAGCTCCGCGGCATCACCTTCGGCTACGACGCCGACAAGCCGGTGCTGCACGACATCGACCTGGTCATCCCGGCGGGTGGGACCGTCGCGCTCGTGGGCGCCACCGGCGCCGGCAAGTCGACGGTCATCAAGCTGCTCGCCCGCTTCTACGACCCGCAGGCGGGCGAGGTCCTGATCGACGGCCACGACGTGCGCAACGTGACGCAGCGCTCGTTGCGCGAGCAGCTGGCCGTGGTCCCGCAGGAGGCGTTCCTCTTCAGCGGCAGCGTCCTCGACAACATCCGCTTCGCCCGGCCGACGGCGAGCGACGACGAGGTCAAGCGCGTCGCCCGCATCGTCGGCGTCCACGATTTCGTCGAGGGCCTGCCCGACGGCTACGACACCGAGGTCCAGGAGGGCGGATCGGCGCTGAGCACCGGGCAGCGTCAGCTGATCAGCTTCGCGCGGGCCCTGCTCGCCGACCCGCGCATCCTCATCCTCGATGAGGCCACCAGCAGCGTCGACGCCGAGAGCGAGCGCCGGATTGAACGTGCCATGGAGGTGCTCTTCAGCGGACGCACCAGCATCATCGTCGCCCACCGGCTGAGCACCGTGCGCTATGCGGACGAGATCGTCGTCGTCGACGGCGGCCGGATCATCGAGCGCGGCACGCACGAAGAGCTGGTCGCGGCCGAGGGTCGCTACGCCGGTCTCTACCGCGACTGGGAGGCGACCGGGCTGGCGCTCTGACGAGTCGGGCGGCTCGGCCTGATCCGTGTGGACATATCCTAAGGATTGCCTTAGGGTTCACGTCACTGCAGCAACTCATGCTCGGCTTGGATCGAGTCGCGCACCCCAGGGAGGTCTCACCGTGTTCACGACCGTCCGTTCCCGGCGCTGGTCCCATTTGGCCCTGGTCGTGGCCCTTGTCACGGTCCTCGTCCTCATCGTCGCCGCGTGCGGCTCTTCGTCGGACGGGTCGGCGTCGCCCCAGCCCCAGGTGCAGGCCGACCAGCTGATCGTCGCGACGACCACGAGCCTGAATGACTCAGGGCTCCTCGAGGATGTCATCTTGCCGGCCTACAAAGAGATGTTCCCGGACGTGACCGTGAAGGTCGTGGCCGTAGGCTCCGGAGAGGCCATAGCCATGGGCGCCAAGGGCGAGGCCGACGTGCTGATGGCGCACTCGCCCGACGACGAGGCGCAGTTCATGGCCGACGGCAACGGCACCCTGCGGCTGCCGTTCGCCTACAACTACTTCGTCATCGTCGGCCCCAAGGACGATCCCGCGGGCGTGGCAGCGGCCAAGGACGCAACCGCGGCGTTCACGGCGATCGCCGACTCCGGGAGCACCTTCGTATCTCGCGGCGATGAGTCCGGGACCAACAAGAAGGAGCTCAAGATCTGGACGTCGGAAGGCGTCACGCCGGAGGGCGACTGGTACATAAGCACCGGTCAGGGCATGGGCGAGACGCTGCGCATCGCCAGCGAGAAGCAGGGGTACACGCTCACCGACCTCGGCACCTTCCTCAGCCAACAGGACACGCTCGACCTGGCCGTGCTCTCCAAGGAGACGGAAGACCTCAAGAACATCTACGACGTCATCATCGTGAACCAGAACAAGTTCCCCACGGTCAACGCGGCCTCCAGCGAGCAGATGGCGCAGCTGCTCGTGAGCAAGACTGGCCAGGCGGAGATCGCCAAGTACGGCGAGGCGCAGTACGGGCAGCCCCTGTTCTCTCCGTTCGCCGGCAGCCTCGGCGAGTACTGAGGCAGAGGCCGGTGGTGTAGTCTCGCCGGCGTCATGCAGGTCATCTGGGACGGCATAGCTGAGGCCATGCGCCTCATCTTCGGCGGGGACGCCGACGTGCTGCAGATCACGCTGCGCTCGCTCTGGGTCTCCGGGCTTGCGCTGCTCATCGCGGTGCTCATCGGCGTCCCCGTCGGCAGCCTGATCGCGCTGCGCTCTTTCAGGGGGCGGCGGCTCGTCGTCACGATCATCAACACGGGTATGGCCGCGCCGCCGGTCGTCGTCGGCCTGCTCGTGGCGATGTTCCTCACCCGCAACGGGCCGCTCGGCCAGTTCCGGCTGCTCTACAGCACCTGGGCGATGGTCATCGCCCAGGTGATCATCGCCTTCCCCATCGTCGCCGGCCTCTCGCTGGCGGCGCTGCAGCAGCTCGACTTGGGGCTGCGACAGCAGATCGCCGCCTTGGGCGCCGGGCGCTTCCAGGCATTCGTTGCCCAGCTCCGGGAGATCCGCATCGCCCTGCTGGCCGCCGTGATGGCCGCCTTCGGTGCGGTGATCAGCGAGGTCGGCGCCGTGATCATGGTCGGCGGCAACATCAAGGGGCAGACGCAGGTGCTCACCGGCGCCATCGTGCAGGAGACGCGCATCGGCCGCTTCGCCATCGCCATCGCGCTGGCCGTCATCCTCATGACCCTGGCCTTCGGCACCAACCTGGCGCTGACGCTGATCCAGCAGAAGGGACGTCAGTCCGGATGAGCGCGCCCGCGACGCCGGTCATGGTCGCGCGCGACCTGCGCGTCTCGCGCGGCGGGCGCACCCTCGTGCACGTCGAGCGCTTCGAGGTGCGCAGCGGGCTCGTACACGTGCTCCTTGGTCCCAACGGCGCCGGGAAGAGTACCCTCCTGAAGGCCCTGAACGGGCTGGAACAGGCGGACGGGACGCTCGAGTTCGAGGGACGTCCGGTACGCGGGTCCGCCGACCGCCTTGCCCTGCGGCGCCGCACGGCGGCCGTCGCGCAGAAGCCGTACCTCCTGAGCACCTCCGTGATCGACAACGTGGCCAGCGGGCTGCGGTACCGTGGCGTGGGGAGACGGGAGGCGCATGCTGTGGCCAAGGAGGCGCTGGAGATGCTCGGCGTCTCGCATCTGGCCTCCCGGAAGCCGGGCACGCTCTCGGGAGGCGAGGCCCAGAGAGTGAGCATCGCCCGCGCGCTGGCCTGCGACCCCGCGATCTTGTTCCTGGACGAACCGATCGCCGCGCTTGACCCGCCGACGCGGCGCAGTCTCGTGGACGACCTCATGCGGATCCTCGACCAGCGCGGCATCGCGGCGGTGTGGGTGACGCACGACCGCGACGAGGCGCTGGCGGTCGGCGACAGCGTCACGTTCATCGAGATGGGTGAAGTCGTGCAATCTGGTCCGGCGCTCGAGGTCTTCTCCCGTCCCGCCACCGAGTCGTTCGCGACGTTCCTCGGCCTGGACACCTACCTTGAGGGGAGCGTCGTCGTCGGACGTGCGGGCGACCTGCACTTCGTCCTTGACACAGGCCACGACCTGTCCTGTGGGGAGGCGCCCCTCGGACACGCGGTCGCGTGCATCCCGCCCGAGGACGTAGTGCTGCTGACCACCGTGCCGGAGCACAACATGAGCCTGCGCAACATCCTGCAGGGCACGGTCAGGGAGGTGCGGCCCGACGGCCGTCTGCTGCGCGTGATCGTGGCTGCGGACGGCCTCGACGTCGCCGCGCTGGTGACCAAGGCGGCGTTCGAGGAGCTGGCTCTCACCATCGGCTCGCCGGTGGCCGCCGCCGTCAAGGCGGCGGCGCTCCATCCCATTCCCCGTCACGAGCGGCTGAACCAGGCGCCGTAGCGAGAGCCGGCCGGCCTTCGGCCGCCGGCGAGCAGCTACGCCAACGCCGTCACGGCTCCGGTCTCGTGCGTCACGTACCCGCCAAGCTCGTGGATCTCCCGCTTGAACGCTTCGTCGTTCAGCAGAGCCAGCAGCGGCGCGAGCAGCTCGCTCTCGTAGTGCTCGCGAGGGGTGACAAGGTCGTAGCGTTCCTCGACGAGAGGCACGAAGTCGAGGCCGTGGGCGTTCGCCGCCGGCAGGATGCCGAGGGCCACGTCGGCGGCGCCCTCCGCGACCGCTCGCGCCGCCGCGTCGTGGGTCGCCACCTCGTCCTCGTAGCCGGCCACACGCGCCGGATCGACGGCGCCCATGGCCAGCAGCCGGTCCAGCCAGACCCGGGTCCCGGAACCGCGATTGCGGTTCATCAGCCGGGCGCCGGCCGAGACCGCGCCGGCAAGGTCCTTCAGGCCGCGGGGATTGCCGGACGGCACGATCAGGCCCTGCTGCCGGTGCGCGAGGGTGATGAGCATGAGCGCGCGGCCGGGGAACAGGGCCCGCGCGTAGGAGCGGTTGAAGTCGCCGCTCTCGGCGTCGAAGAGATGGCAGCCGGCCATGTGGCCGACGCCGTGCCGCAGGGCGATGAGCCCCTCGAGGCTGCCCATGGCCATGGTGATCACGTCGGGGCCCGTCGCTGCTTCGCGCAGGCGGCGAGCCAGCAGGTCGAGCGCGAGGTCGTCGCTGCCCAGGATGACGAGCAACCCGCGCTCGCCCTCGTCCGGCAGAACCATGAAGTCCACAGCGAAGGCGCGCGCCGTGGCGCAGTAGAACTTCTCCACGTAGCCCTTGGTGGGCCGGGTCTCCACCAGCTCGACGAGCCCAGCCTGCTCGAGGCTCAGGATGTGATGCCGCACCCAAGCCGGATGATGGCCCACGACGCTGCCCAACTGGGTCAGGGTCGCCGGGCCGCGCATGAGCAGGCGCAGCAGACGCAGGCGCTCCTCGTTGGCGAGCACGCGGACCGTGTCGATGGCCCCGATGTGGCTGATCTCGTCCAAGGCGAGTCCCCCAAGAACGCGCCGCTTCGCCGCGACGCTAAGTCCAGATTTAGCGTCGCAGTCGGGCCGCCCGATGTCAACTGCGGAATGGGTCGAAGCGGCCGGCCGCCGGCTACCAGGCGCGGGCCCCCCAGCCGTCGGTTCCGGCCGCGGCCGCGGCTCACGCCGTGTCCCGCGGCCCCATGTCCTTGGGCGCGCGCACGTCTCGCCACGAGAGCTGGAAGACACTCACCGCTACCGCAACGCCGGCGCTGGTCCACAGCACAGTGGTCACCCCGAAGGCGTCCGCGAGCGGCCCGGCCAGCGCCAGTCCCGCCGGGTAGAACGCCAGCGACCCCAGGTAGTCATAGCTGGACACGCGCGAGATCATCTCCGGCGCGACGGCGCGCTGCATGCAGGTCATCCAGAAGGGGTCATAGAGCCCCCACTCGACGCCCATGACGGCCAGCGAGACGTAAAGCGTCCAGACCGGCGCCTGCATCGCCAGCAACGCGACCGGCAGCGCCGCGAGACTCATGCCGGCGGCCACGACGAGCATGGGCCGGCGCGGCCGCCAGCGCAGGCTGAGCAGACCACCGGCGATCTGCCCGAGGCCCATCGCCGCCGACGTGAAGCCCCAGGTGCGCGCGCCGTCGTACACGTCGCGCGCGACGATCGGACCGAGCACCTGGATGGGGCCGTCGATGGCGAACAGGAAGAACGCCACGCCGGCGACCATCACCCAGAGCCAGGTGTGGCTGGTGAACTCCCGCCAGCCGGCGGCGAGATCGGCCAGGAAGCTGGCCTGGCTGCCGGACGGCCGCGTCTCCTCGCCGGCGACCGCCTCCTCGCCTGCGAGCGCGCGGCCCGGTCCGGCCGGCGCCGGCGCGCTCGCCGACCGCCGGCCGAGGAACTTCGCCGGACGCAGGCGCAGGAGGAACCAGGCGCTGAGAAGATAGGTGAGGCCGTCGATGCCGATGCCCCAGCCCGGACCGACGGCCGCCACGAGGAAGGCGGCGAACACCGCGCCGAGCGTGATGGACGCGCTCATGACGAGACTGCTGAGCGCGTTGGCCTGCTGGAGGCGCGGCTCGCTCACCACCTCCGGCATCAAGCCCATGGCCGCAGGTCGGAAGAACGCCTCGCAGACGCCGATGCCGACCTGGATGAGGGCGAGGTGCCACACCTGCGCGACGCCGGTGATCAGGAGTGCCGCCGTCAGCGTCTGGAGCACGAAGCGGATGAAGTCGCCGGCCAGCATCACCCGCTGCCGGGGCAGCCGGTCGGCCCACACGCCGCCGATGAGCAGAAAGACGGCCAGCGGCACGAGGTTGGCGGCCTCGACGATGCCGATGTCGGTGGCCGTGCCGCCGATCTCGAGCACCGCGAAGGGGAGGGCGACGACCGTGAACATGACGCCGACGACGGACGTCGCCTGCCCGAAGAACAGCTTGCGGAACTCGGACTCCCGCAGCACCGCGATGTTGTCGGCGAGCCTGCTCACCGGAGCATCTTACTGGGGCGGCAGGGCGGCGGACTCCGCTACTCGATGTGGGGTAGCCACCCGAGCCGGCGCGGCAGCCACCAGTTCCAGCGGCCGAGCAGCCGCATCGCCGCCGGCACCATGAGCACGCGGATGACGGTCGCGTCCAGCGCCACAGCCACGGCGAGCCCGATGCCGATGGCCTTGGTGATGACGATCGACGTGAACGCGAACGACAGCCCTACGATGACGATGATCAACGCTGCGCTCGTCACGATGCGCCCCGTTCGCGCGAGCCCGAAGCTCACCGCGCGGATGTTGTCGTGGGTCGCATCCCACTCCTCGCGCATCCGCGAGAGGAGAAACACCTCGTAGTCCATCGAGACCCCGAAGACGGTGCAGAACAGCACGACCGGCAACTCAGCGTCGATCGCCCCGGTCGCCGTGAACTGGAAGAGCCCTTCCAGGTGGCCCTCCTGGAAGATCCATACCATCGCCCCGTACCCCGCGAGCAGCGAGCAGACGTTCATGATCACGGCCTTCACGGGGAGCACGACGCTGCGCAGCATGAGAAAGAGCACGAGACCGGTGATGCCGACCACGAAGGCGATGATCCAGGGGAACCGGCTGTAGATGGCGTCTACGAAGTCGTACACGGTGAGGGAGGCGCCGGTGACGTAGGTGGTCGTGCCCGGCGGGCCGCCGGCCCTGAGGATGTCGACGGCCAGCGCCTGGGCCTCCGCCGAGGTCGGCGGCGCCTCAGGCACGACCCGGAAGAGAGTCGTACCCGGCGCCGTGGTCGCGGCGGCGAGCTTCTGCGCGCCCCTGACCTGCTCGGCGCCGAGCATGCCCTGGATGAGGGCGGGCAGTCCGGATCCGCTCGTCTGCGGCACCGCCTGCGCGTGGGGGCCTGCGGCCGCGTCGACCCCCTTCCAGAATGCGGCCGCGCCGGCGGCCGACTCCATGCCCGGCAGGGTGACGATGCTCGTGACGCGGTCCACGCCGGGGGTCGCCTCGAGCGCCTTTCCGTAGTCGTACAGGCGCTTGAGGTTCACCGGCGCGAACGGGTCCTGCGCGCCGTCCCAGGTCACGAGCACCTCGATCGGCGAAAGCGCGGCCGCGTCGAAGCGCTGCAGCAGCAGGTCGTAGCCCTGCCGCGACTCGGAGTCGGGCGGCAGAGCCGTCGCACCGGGGATGTCGGACTGGATGCGCAGCACGGGCCACGCGAACACGACCACCAGCGCGATCGTGCCGATGAGGACGGGGATCGGGTGGCGCATGACCCAGTCGCTCCAGCGGCGCCAGAACACCTCGCCGCCGCTCTTGCGCCCGATGACGCGCAGGGAGTCCACCCGCGGACCGAGCATGCCCAGCAGCGCCGGCAGGAGCGTCAGGGCGGCGAGGACGCTGACGAGGACCACGAGCGCGCCGCCCAGCCCCATCGAGCGCATGGACATGTACGGGATGATCATGAGGCCGAGCAAGCCGACGACGACGGTGAGGCCGCTGAAGAAGATGGAGCGGCCGGCGGTGGCGACCGTCGTCTCCACCGACTCGGCCACCGTGTGGCCGGCGGCCAGCTCCTCGCGGAACCGGCCGACCATGAAGAGCGCGTAGTCGATGCCGACGGCGAGACCGAGCAGCGTCGCCACGTTCAGCGCGAACACGGAGATGTCGAGCACCTGGGCGAGCACCCAGAAGAGGCCCAGGGTGACGGTGACGGCCATGCCGCCGCCGATAACGGGCAGGGCGGCGGCCACCAGCGTCCCGAAGATGAGCACGAGCACCAGGATTGCCACGGGGATCGTGTAGCTCTCCGCCTTGCGCAGGTCCTCGCTGGAGCGCTGCTCGAGCTCCGCGTAGACGGCCGGGTCGCCCGTCAGGTAGGTCGTGAGCTCCGTCTGCTTGAGCGCCCGTCGCAGCGCCGGGATCTGCGCCTGGACCTGCTCGCTCGTGCCGTCGAACTCGAGGACGGCGAACGTCGCCGTGCCGTCGCGGGCGATGAAGCTCGCGTCGCCGGTGGTCTGTGCGGTGCGGACGCCGGTGAAGCCCTTGAGCCCGGCGTCCTTCACACCGGAGAGGGCGTCGCTCACCTGCGCCTGGAAGGCCGGGCTGCGCGCCGAGAGCTCGTCGCTGGTGAAGACGATCGTCAGGCTGGCCGGGCCGAAGCCGAGGCGCTCCTGCATCTGCCGCTGGCCCTGCTGGGAGGGAGACGAGGGATTGGTGAAGCCGCCGCCCTTGAGCTGCGCAGCGACGCTCAGGCTGGCGACGAGGCCGGCGACGAAGACGGCCGACCAGAGCACGACGATCAGCCTGCGGTGGCGATAGACGGACCGCCCAAGCGCCGCGAACACCAGTGACCCCTCCCCGAGAAGCGCTGTTCGAACGTATACTACGCGGAACCGAACCCGTCCCTCACGGCGGACAACGCTGAGCATGCCTGGCCAACTCGAACGCACATCCGCTGGTGGCGTCGTCGTCCGCACGGACGGCGGTGTCGAGGTGTGCCTCATTCGCCCCACCGGACGCTCGGTGTGGGGACTGCCCAAGGGCGGCGTCGAGGAGGGGGAGACTCTGCCCCAGACCGCGCTGCGCGAGGTGGCTGAGGAGACCGGCCTCGTTGGCGTCGTCGAGCAGGAGCTGGGCTCGATCGACTACACCTTCTACTCGCGCGAGCAGGGCGGGCGCATCCACAAGACCGTGCACTACTTCCTCGTGCGGGCCACCGGAGGCGACACGTCGCAGCACGACCACGAGGTGAGCGACGCGAAGTGGGTCCGGCTGCGCCAGGCACTGCGTCTGATGACGTATCCCAACGAGCGGGAGATGGTGCGGCGGGCGGCCGAGGCGCTGGGCCGCCCCGTCACCGACTGACGGTCACGCCCACGCGATGGGCTGATGGGCCTCGCGTGCGTGGTGCATGCTGTGCCCGAGCAGCGCGAGCATCTCCTGGGCGTTCACGTCCACGAAGTCGTAGTGCGCGAGCGCGAAGGTCAGTTCCGGGGGATCGCCATGGCCGCCGCAGGACCCGATCTCGCGACGCAGGCGCTCCGCGGCCCCCGCGAGACCGCGACGGCTGATGTCCGGGAGCACGAGCACGAAGGCGCCGTCGTCCGTGAGGCCCACGCTGTCGTAGCGCCGCAGGTTCTCCCGCAGGCAGTCTCCGATCTGGTGCAGGTCGGCGCGTGACGGCCTGCCGGCCGCGCGCCGCTCCTCCTCGCAGCTGTCGACGGCCAGTTCCAGCAGGCCCAGCGGCAGGTCCATGCGCTGGCACCGCTCCACCTCCAGCGAAAGGCGGCCACCGAACTCACCAGGCTTGATCGCGCCGCTGTCCACGTCGAGCGGCGACGATTCCTCCGCCATGCGCTGGAGTCGCTCGATGGTCTCCTCGAGCCCGCCCGAGTACCCGCCGGCGACGCGCGTCAGGGCGAGATTGTCCAGCGCCGTGAGGCGGCGGGCGGATTCGGCGCCGCCGCCGCCCTCGAGCAGCTTCTCGCGGACCGCCCCGCTCCCACGGCTGTACGCGTCGAGCAGGTCGGTCATGGGCACGTTCTGGGTGAGGCCGGAGCCGCGAGCGGCGGATTCGAGAGCGTCGAGAAACGGGGTCTCGTCGCCGGCGAGCGCTTCCGCGAGATGAGGGAGAGCGGGCTCCCAGAGGTCCCGGGCTTCTTCGCCCAGTGAGAGATCGGCCGTCCTGATGTCGCGTGTGGGATCCACCTTTGGCTCCCTGGCCGCCACGGCGTCCCCACGTGCAGGCGCCGTCCAGTTAGTTTGTACCGTCGGCCCGAAAAGTACACACTCGTTGACAGGCCGACGACGAAGAAGGTGAGGACGCATGGACGTGACGTTGCTCGGCACGTTGGGCTGGATGCCCCGTGGGGCACGAGAGACCACCTGTTTCGCTGTGCGCTCGGGCTCGACCCTGCTGGTGTTCGACGCCGGCACAGGCCTGCGCAGGCTGCTCGACCCGGAGCATGCCGGCCTGCTCGAGGGAGCCGGCGAGGTGCGCCTCTTCCTCAGCCACTACCACCTCGACCACGTCTGCGGGCTCGCCTATCTCTCCGGCGTGCTGGCGGGCCACGACGTCATCATCCACCCGCCCGCCGAGGTGCTCACCGGCGTGGACCCGCTGGCCGCCGTGGCCGAGCTGGTGCGGCGGCCCTACAATCCGGTCGACCTCGCGGACATGAGGGCGGTACGCGTGCAGCCCCTGGCCAGCGAGAACGAGGTGGCCGGTCATGTCCTCCGCCTCCGCCCGCAGCACCATACGGACACCAGCGTATCGTTCCGGCTGGACGATGACCTCGTGATCGCCACCGATACGTCGCCGGACCCCGACGCGGTGGCGTTCGCCGAAGGCGCCGGCCTGTGGCTGCACGAGGCGTGGTACTGGGCCGGCGACCCGGCGCTGGCCGCGGTGCCGGAGGAGCTGCGCCCCGGCTATGCCGCGCACAGCGAAGCCACGGCCGTCGCCGGGCTCGCCGCGCAGGCGGGCGTCGGCCGCCTCATCCTCGTCCACCTCAACCCCCTGGCCGGCGAGCCGTCGTACCCGCCGATGCGCGATGCGGCGCGGGCGGTCTTCGCCCGCACGGACGTCGTGGAGGATGGGACGGTGGCTGCCACATCGGCTCCCGTTTGACACGTCCGCCCGCGGCCCGCGAGGATGCTCTCGTGACCCGAGCATGATCCGCTTCCGCGACAAGCGCTTCCTCGCCGTGGCGATCGTCGTCGCGGCGCTCGTCATCTTCGTGCTGCCCGCGTTCATGGCGTTCCGCTATACGGCGCCGGAGCAGCGCGGCCAGTTCCTCACCAGACCGTGGCGCGGCTGGAGCTTCGCGTACGCCGCGCTCGCCGTGCCGGGCAACTCCGAGCTCAAGACATCCGGGATGGCCCTGCGCAAGGCCGACTGGCTGCTCAAGGGCACGGCCGTCGATCCCCGTGAGGTGCAACTGCTCTTCGTCAAGCGCAAGCAGCCCTACACGTTCACCCACACCATCGACGGCCGCACGCTCACGAGCACGGTCGTGCCCAGCTACCGCTTCATCTGGCAGGTCGAGGGTGTCGTGGACACCATCTCCGGCAGCGGCGACACCATCGTCGCGCTGCTGGACTACCGGACGGGCCGGGTCCTCTACGACATCCGCGACGACCTGACGCCGGCCGAACTGGCGCCGCAACCGGGCGACACGACCACCCCCAGCCCGGCGCCGTGACCCACTCCGCCCGCGGAGGACGCGGATGACCCTCATCGCCACGGCGTTCTACGAGACGGACTGGTTCAAGGCGGTCGTCTACATCGTCATCGCGGTGATCGTCGCGCGCGTGGTCGACTTCATTCTGGCGCGCCGCGACAGGGCGATGGCCAAGCTCCTCGGCAAGCAGCCGGACCGCGCCGACCGTACGCGCTACATCATGATCCGGCGCCTGATCTTCATCGCGATCCTGTTCATCGGCATCGGCATCGCCCTCATTCAGATCCCCGCGGTCGGGACGCTCGCCCGCGCCATGCTCGCCTCGGCGGCCATCATCGCCGGCGTCATCGGCATCGCCGCCCGGGCGCCCATCGCCAACCTCGTGAGCGGCATCATGATCGCCTTCTCGCAGCCGGTGCGTCTGAACGACTACATCAGCGTCGACGGCGAGTTCGGCACCGTGGAGCAGATCTCGCTCATCTACACCTACATCCGCAGCGGCGACGGCCGGAGAGTGGTGATCCCCAACGAGGCGTTCGCCATGAAGGCCGTCCACAACTACTCCATGGGCTCGCCGGGCAGCATGGTGACCGTCGACCTCGCGCTGCCGCTCGACGCGGACGTCGAGCGCGTCGCCCAGGTGATGCTCGAGGTCGGCGAAGCGCTCGCGCCGGCGCCCCAAGACAAGACGGACGGCGTCGAGGTCGCCGACATCTCCGGCGGAGGCGTCCGGCTTCGGCTGCACGCCTGGTGCCCCGACCCGATGCGACGGCGCGAGCTGGCGAGCGACCTGCGCATCGCCCTCCTCGGCCGCCTCCGCGGCGACGGCCTCATCGGCGAGGAGAAGGCCGATGGAGGCGGCTGACCTGCAGGGAGGCGCCGGGGACGGACTGCCGACGGGCGCCGATGAGCAGCCGGGCGCTGGCGCAGGCGGCGCAGAGACTGCCTCCGGCGCGATCGACGCACCGGACACCCCAGCCAACGCGACGAGCCGCCCGCTCACGCGGGCCGTCGTCGTCGCCGTGGGCAGCCGCGTCCTCATCTTCGCGGTGGCCTTCGCCGCCGCCGCCCTCATCGGCGTGCACGGTCTGCCCGTCGGCTGGCGCTTCCCGGCCCGCGCCGAGGTCTTCACCGGCTGGCTCGGCTCGTTCTTCAATCCGTGGGCGCACTGGGACGGCGTCTGGTACATCAAGATCGCTACCAGCGGCTACGCCGACAGCGACGGCAGCACCGCTTTCTTCCCGCTCTTCCCGACGATGCTGCGGTACCTCGGGGTGCTGCTGGACGGCAACCTGCTCATCAGCGGCATCATCATCTCGCTGCTCTGCTACGTCGGCTGCGTGTGGCTGCTCTACCGTCTCGTGCGCCGGGACTTCGACGACTCGCTGGCCAGCCGCGCCGTGATCTACCTGGCCATCGGGCCACTCTCGTTCTTCCTCCAGGCCGTGTACACCGAGTCGCTCTTCCTGCTGCTCTCTCTGGCCTGCTTCGTGTTCGCCCGCGAGGGCCGCTGGCGGCTCGCGGGCGTCATGGGCCTGCTGGCGACACTCACGCGCAGCACCGGCGTCCTCCTGCTCATCCCGATGGCCTACTACTACTATCAAGGCCGCGGCTGGAAGCTTCGGAAGACCGACTCCCACGTCGCCAACCTGCTGATGGTCGTCGAGGGGCTGCTGGTCTGGATGACCTACCTCGCGCTCGCGTTCGGCAAGCCCCTGGCCTTCTCGACGGCGCAGGCGCAGTGGGAGCGTGGCATCGGGGCGCCCAACTACACCGTGACCCGAGCGATCGTCGCCACCGTCTGGGGCCTGCGCAAGATCGTGTCGGCCGAGTACTACCGGCTCTTCTGGGAGGTGCCCAGGCCCGGGTCCGAGTACAGCACGTTGGGCACCAATATCCTCAACCTGCTGTTCCTCGTCGGCGCCGCGCTGCTCCTGTGGTACGGGGCGCGGCGGCTTCCCCGCGCCTACTCCTGGTACGCGCTGGCGGCGCTGGCGTACCCGCTCTTCTTCCCCAGCAAGTTCGTGCCGCTGATGTCGTACCCGCGGTTCACACTCACCGTCTTCCCGCTGTACGTGGCCCTCGCGCTGTACACGCGCGACCGGCCGCGGACGCACAAGGTGGTGGTGGTGGCCGGGGTGCTGCTGCTGATCGGGTTCACGGCGAAGTTCGCCGTGTTCAGCTGGGTGGCCTGAAGCCCGCGGCGCCGCTCAAGGGGTCGCGGACGAGCCCGGCGACGGAGTCGCTCCGGGCGATGCCGTCCCGGCGCCGGGCGCCGGAGCTCCGCCGCCGGCGCCTACGCGTTTGAACACAAAGACGCCGTCCTTGGCGAACACCGACTGGAAGTTGGGGTCCAGCACCAGCCGGCCGAGGGCGAGCGAATGCATCTGCGCGTTCTCCTTGTCGTAGAAGAACGGGTGCTTCTGGTCGACGATCACCCAGTCCGCCGTGGCGAAGTACGGGAAGATGTACGCCACACGCCGGGCAGCCAGCTGGGCGCCTGCGTTGTTGTTGGCCGAGATGACGGCGTTCGGCGGGATCATCGCGACCGCCTCATCGAGCGCCACGTCGTGCGCGGTCTTCGCGTAGTCCCTGCCGCTGTAGGCGGCCCCCGGCAGAGAGAAGGGGAGCGGCCCGAGGAAGTAGTTGCCCGCCAGCGCGCAGAGCAGCACGAGAAGAGCCAGCGTGACGCGCTGCACGCGCTGGCCCTTCATCAGCTTCTCCGCCCTGCGGAAGCCGCCGCCGAGCCAGCGCCACAGGCGCATGATGCCGAGCACCGCGGCGGCGTACAAGAAGGGGATCTCCAGCGCTGTGTAGTGGAACTCGATGCGGCGCTGGAACACCGTCGCCGAGAGGGCGTTCAGAGCGTACTCGGGAAGCGCGATGAGAGCCGTCAGTGGGCTGAGCAGCGACGTGAACCCGAACGGCCACAGCAGCGCCAGCAAGTAGCGGAGGTTGGACTCGGAGAAGAGGTCGCTCACCGTCTGGCCCGGATGCAGCAGGGCGTTCTTGGCCACCTGCCCCGCGCCGTTGCCGTAGTCGCCGTAGCGGGCGATGAAGGTGCTCTGGTCCCCGTTGAAGTGCGGGATCACCACCCAGACGTCCACCGCGAACACGGCGGCGCCGAGCGCCGCGACGATGAGCGGCCACAGCGATCGCTTGCGGAGCGCGAAGTACCCGCCCATGAAGGCGATCACCAGCGGCACGGTCTCCTTGCAGGCGGCGGCGAGCACGAGGAAGATCGCCGCCCGCACCCACCGGTCCTCGTCCATGTACAGGAACGCCCAGAGCAGCAGCGGCGTCGCCAGAGCGACCGGGTGGAACTCGTTGAGGACGAGGAAGCCGAGCGCAGGGTAGAGCAAGTAGGCCGCGGCGAGAAAGGCGCCGGCGCTCGGGTCGCGCGTGGCGCGCGTGCCCAGCCGATAGGCCGGCCACGCGCCGGTCGCGACGATCACCGCTTGCGCGACGAGGAGCATCGCCGGGCTCGGCCACACGAGCCAGGGCAGCGCGAACAGCGCGAGGATCGGATCGACGTGCGAGCCGAGCCGCGACATCTGCCGCGGTTTCAGGTCGCCGCTCGTGATCTCCAGGAAGTGGCCGTGCGCGGTGTTGTACACGGCCTGGACCATGTTGCCGAGGTCGTAGCGGGCGTCCATGTAGGCCCTGTACTTGAGCCACGAGAGCAGGGCGTAGATCACCGCGAACGCGATGGCGCCGCCGATCACGTAGAGGGCGCGGCGGCGGAACATGATCTGCATGCGCTCGGCGTCGAGCTCCTCGATGGGGCCGAGCGCGAGCATGCCGGCGCGGGCCGCCTTCGGCGCCGCGCCCCTCGCGCTCCTCCCGCTCCTCCGCCGCTCCTGCCGGCTCACGCCTCGCTCCTCCGGCGCACCAGCACATCGATGCCGACGACCAGCCCGACGAACACCAGCTCCACCACCGTCACCCAGACGCGCAGCAGCAGCGCCCAGGTGAGGGCGACGCCGCCGGGCAGTTGCCTGGAGAGGGAGGCGGTGAGGACGGCCTCACGCACCCCGATCCCACTGGGGATGAAGAACGCGATCATGCCGGCCACGTAGGCGAGCGCGTTCGCGACGATCACCAGCGGCAGCGCATCGACACCCAGACCTGTGACGGCCCGGGCGAGCAGCCAGGCGCCGGTCCCCGCGATGAGCCAGTCGACCGTGAACAGGCAGAGGATGCCGAGCACGGCGCCGAAGCCGAGTGTCACCTCGAGCGGCGGGCGGTGCAGCAGGCGGAGTGCCCGCCCGGCCAGCGGCCCGAACACCCGCGGGTGCATGAGGGCGACCAGCACCGGGATCGCCAGCAGGCTCAGGGCCGTGAGCCCGGGCTTGTACTCCCAGAAGGGAAAGAGCACGGCCATCGAGAGGAGCGCGGCGCACACACCGAGCGCCTGTTCGTACACCATCGCCGCGGTCACCCGCTCGACGGAGAGACCCCTGGAGTGGCTCATCCATGCGCGTCCCACGAACATGAAGACGTTGCCGGGCACGTAGCGCGCGAGGATCGACTTGCCCCACACCGACGCGGCCGGCCAGAAGGGGCTGATGGCGCCGCACCCGCGCAGGAGCAGCCACCAGAACCACGCCTGGGCGAAGTAGAAGAGCAGGAAGGCGACGCCGGAGGCGGCGAGCCAGCCGGCATTGAACTCCCAGTCGAAGCTCTTGATGCTGTCCCACGAGCGGACCAGATAGGCGGCGAGAAAGTACAGCGTCGCCACCACGATGACCGCCTGCACGAGGCGCAGGATGATGCGGCGCCGGCGCGAGGGCGGCCGCGGCGCCGCGGCGGCCGCAGTCGCGCTCGTCGGACTCTGCGACGCGTCCTCCGCGATCTGCGCGCCCTCCGGACGCGGACTCGTCGTCCCGTCGGCGGCGGTCACGCCCCCTCCAGAGCGGCGAGCAGCTCGCCGGCCACGGCCTGCGGCGTGAACGCCCGCCGGTAGAGGCCGAGCCCCGACTCGCCGAGTCGGGTGCGCTCCCCCTCGTCGAGCAGCCGGCGGAGGGCGGCCGCGAGGGCGGCCGCGTCGCCGGCGGGCGTCAGCAGCGCCGTGTCGCCGTCGTGCAGCCACTCGCGCGCGCCGTCGCTGTCGGCCGTGACGATGGGCCGGCCGCAGGCGAGTCCGTCGAAGACCTTGTTGGGCACCACGCGCGCAGCCTTCTCGGAGCCGCCGAACACGCCGAGGCAGACGTCGGCGGACAGCGTGTGCGCGCGCAGCTCCGCGGCCGGCAGCTCGCCCAGCCACTCGACGTTCGTGAGTCCGCGCGCCGCGATGATGCCGCGCAGCTCGGCGGAGATCTGCCCCTCACCGATGAGCACGAAGCGGAACGGCTCGGCGCGCAGCAGCTCGGCCGCCGCCAGCACGACCTCGGCGCCGTGCAGCGGGCTCCACTTGCCGTACTGCAGCACGGTCAGCGGCTCGCCGCGAGCGTGCGTCCGCGCGGCGCCATTCGCGCGGGGTTCCGGCAGCGCGCCCACGGGCACGACCGCGAGGCGGTCGCGCGCCAGCCCGAACGCCTCCTGGTAGTACGCGGCGTGCGCCCAGGTGTCGGCGAGGACCAACTGCGGCAGGCGGAAGGCGACTTCGTCCACCGCCCGGACGGCGGTGGCTTTCGCGCCACCGCTGCGCACAAGCCCTCGGTCGCCCGCGAAGGTGTCGAGCAGGGAGACCAGCGGGTCGAAGACCAGCGGGGCGTGGCGGAAGGCCGCAAGGAGCCGTCCGAACGGCACCAGGAAGTGGCCCGGGTACCCGACGATGACCGCGTCGACCACAAGACCGCTGCGGTGCTGCGCGAACAGCCGTGCGTGCGCCGCCGCGACGCCGGCGGCCAGCCGGGCGGCGCCCCGCCCACCGGCCATCTCGGCCGCGGTCATGCGCGGCAGCGCGGCACGGAACTCGAAGACCTCGACGCCGCGCTCGCGGAGACCCGCGATGAGCACGGCGTTGCGGGGATAGTCCGGCTCGTACGTCCCGAAGTACGCGACGGCCCGGGTCACGGCTGAACGGCGGCTCCGGCGACGCCCTGCGATGCGGCGTCGCCGCCCTCGTCGACGGCCGGCGCGGACGCGTGCTGCGCGGGCGCGAGGACGACGGCCACCTGGTCGGGGTCGGGACCGCCGCGGGCGCGCGAGTTGGCGATGAGTTCACCGATGAGCCCCAGGCTGAGCAGCTGTACGCCGACGATGATCGCGAGCGCCCCGAGAAGCAGCAACGGACGCTGCCCGATGGGGTTGCCGAACGCGAGCTTGTCGATGGTGAGATACAGCTCGACGAGCACGCCGATGAAGATGAGCAGCGTGCCCATCCCGCCGAACAGGTGCTGGGGCCGGTGCTGGTAGCGGCCGAGGAACATGACCGTGAGCAGGTCGAGGTAGCCGCGCATGTATCGCTGCCACCCGTACTTGGACCGCCCGGCCGTGCGGCGACGGTGGCTGACCTTGACCTCGGTCACCTGGAAGCCGGCCTGCGCGGCGACTACCGGGATGTACCGGTGCAGCTCGCCGTAGATGAAGATCGTGTCGGTGACTTCGCGCTTGTAGGCCTTGAGGCCGCAGTTGAAGTCGTGCAGTGGGATCCCGGACGCCTTGCGCACCGTCCAGTTGAAGAAGCGCGACGGCAGCGTCTTGTTGAGGGGATCCTGGCGGCGCTGCTTCCAGCCGGAGACGAGGTCGTAGCCCTCCGCCAGCGGCGCCGTGAGGTTGGCGATCTCGGCCGGATCGTCCTGGCGGTCGCCGTCCATGGTGACGATGTAGTCGCCGCGAGCGACCAGGAAGCCGTGCGAGAGGGCGGCCGCCTTGCCGAAGTTGCGCCTCAGCTTGACGACGCGCACGTCGTCACGAGCTTCGGTGAGTTCCTTCATGACCGCATACGACCCGTCGTTCGACCCGTCGTCCACGAAGACGATCTCGTAGGGACTGCCGTACGTCGCAAGCGCCTCGTCGATCTCGGCGACGAGCGGTTCGAGGCTGTCAGCCTCGTTGTACACGGGGATGACGAGTGAGAGGAGGCCGTCCATTCGGCTCACTAGGATACATCGTCGCGGGCGGCGACGAAGGCGGCGAGGGACTGCGGCAGGCGCCGCGCCCCTCTCTCAGACGTCCTCGATCCCGTCCAGGCGGATGTGGACCGAGTCGCCGGCGTGCAGGACGCGCTCCTCGACCTCGCGCTCGGCGCGCGCGTCGTCGGCGCCGGAGAAGGCCTCTCCCTCGCGCGCGCTGATCACCTGCGCGTCCTCGTTGACCTGCACGTCCCCGTTGACGCTGCTGTTCAGCAGCGCCGCGAGGCGGGGGTTCTTGACCTTGAGCGTGACCCCGAAGAACTCGAGCTCACCGCTCTCACAGGGGTCGCCATCTGCTGTGGATGGGGGGGTCATGGTTCAGCTTTCGACCGCTGGCGCACCGCAAAAGAGGGCCGTCTAGACGTATGTACCAGTGTGACGGCCCTCCGCCGGAGGCTGGCGAACGCGTGCTGTGACGCGCGCGTCTCTCCGGCAAGCCCGCATCCGGGCGCACGGCAGCCCAAAGCGTACGCTGGCGGGGGGGAAGACCGCTTGGTAGCATGGGAGGCCATGCTCATGAGCAGGAAAATCTGGCTCGCTCTCGCGGTCGTCGCGCTCATCGCGGCGTCGTTCGCGGCGAGCGTCGTCGCCTCCAAGAGAGCCAGCGATCCACGCACCAGATATTCGACGCACGCTTTCGACTACCTGCACTCGAGGCAGACGGACAGCGGGGGCTTCTCCACGCCCGAGAACACCGCCTGGGCCATGCTGGGCATGATCGCCAAACGCGAGCGCCAGGGTTCGAGCGCATGGAGAGTGAAGGGCAAGAGTCCCTTCATGTACCTCCAGAGCTCCGACCTCGTGGCGGGAGCGAGCAACGGCGTCGAGAACGCCCCCATCTACTACTCGCGCCTCATCATGGCCTACGTCGCCTCGAGGAACACCAACCAGACCGCGACCGCCGGCAGCAAGAGCATCAATCTCTTCACCGAGTTGAAGAAGTTTCAGGACATGTCTGGCGGGCCCAACAACGGGGCGTTCGCGGCCATCGACCTGAACGACGCCATCCACACGACGGCGTGGGCGATCCTCGCCATGTACAGCCTCCTGGACGCTCCGGAATCGAATGCGAACTTCGTCGCCGCCGAGTCGTGGCTGGCATCGCAACAGAACGACCCTGCCGGTGGTAGCGCAGGTTTCTCCAGCAGCGTGAAGGGACATGACGCCAACGTGGTGGACACAGCGCTCGCGATTCAAGCGCTCGCCAAGGCCCCTGCCTCGGCCGGCTGGGACGCTCCTCACGAGGTTCTCGCCAGGAACTTCCTGCAAGAGCACCAGAACAACGTTGGCGGATTCGCGTACGCGAGCCAGGGCGGGAGCACGCAGACCGACGCGACGTCCGCGGCCATCCAGGCGATCATCACGCTGGACGAGGATCCCAGAAACTGGAAGGGGGCGGTGAAGGGCAATCCGTACACCGCCCTCAATGCCCTGATCCAGACCAACGGCTCGTACAGGCAGACCGATCGGCTCGGGCTGATCGGCACCACGAGCTGGGCGCTAGTCGCACAGGACGTTGTCTCCCAGGCCTTCACCAAGTACCCGAAGACGATACCGCCGGCTTTTAAGTCCTTCCGGTTCCGCCCCGCGTTCAACTCGATGTCGCCCAAGAACGGCGCCAAGTACAAGACCCACATCGTCCTGATCCGGGCGACGTATACGGATCACAAGGGAGGCACCGGTATCAAGCCGTCCGCCTGCCGGCTCTACGTGGACAATAAGAATCGGAGCCGGTCCGCGAACATCGGAAAGTACGGGCTGCACCTGCAGCTCAAGAACGTGCCCAACGGCGACCACACCTACGAGATCCAGCTGCGTGACCAAGCCGGCAACGCCAAGGTCGTCAAGCGCACGTTCGTCGTCGCCGTACCCACGCCGATTCCCACGCACACCCCGACCCCGCACCCGACGTACATCCCGACCTCCTACCCGACCGTCTATCCCACGCACACGACCACGCCCGCGCCGTACGTCACGCCGACGACCACGCCGACGCCGTACGAGACGGTCACGCCGTATCCGTACGACAGCCCCTCGGTGGCGGCGAGCCCCATCGTCACCGGCTCGCCCATCCCGTCGCCCAGCGCGTCGGCTAGTCCTACGGGCGCGGGAGGCAGCGGAGGCGGGGGTAGTGCCGCCGGCTTCGTGGGTGGTACCCTGCTCGCCATGCTTCCCATCGGCGCCGTCATCTCCTACCTCCTCCTGCAACGCCGCGAAGAGGTCCTCGGCACCGCCAGCCAGGGCACCGTCCTGGCCGGTGGCGGCAGCACCTGGGAGCGCATCAAGCAGACACTCGCCAGGTCCAAGGACCTGACCCGGCCGTCGCCGCGGAAATGAGCCCCGGGTGAACAACCTCCAGCAGCTCATCTACGACATCGCCAGGATCCTCCTGTGGCCCGTGCTCATCGCCGCGATCCTGTGCCTCGTCTGGGTGCTCATCGAGCTCGGCGTACTGCTGTACGAGCTGTGGCTGCGGTTCCGCTACCGCGACCTCGACGCACTCGAGGTCCGCGCCCTGCGGGCACGCAAGGCGTTCCGTGACGGCAAGCCGCGCACCGCGTACCGATACCTGCAGGAGAACAACTACTCGCTGGTCGTCGTCCGCTTTCTCTACGACCTGATCCGCAACTACCAGACAGAACGGCTCGCCGCGAAGCCGCTCAAGCTGCTCCAGGAGTACGAGTTCTACACGATCAAACGGCTCGAGCGAACGCGGATCCTGGTGCGCGTCGGCCCCATCCTGGGGCTCATCGGCACGCTCATCCCGATGTCGACCGCGCTCGTCGGCCTCGCAGCCGGGGACATGGCAGCGCTGCCCGACAACCTCGTCACCGCGTTCTCCGTCACCGTCATCGGTCTGCTCATCGGCGGCCTCGCGTTCCTGGTCAGCATCGTCCGTGACCGCCTGTACTCGCAGGACATCTCCGACATGGAGTACCTGCTCGAGCTGCTCGAGGGGTCGGACGTCCGGCTCCGGTCCGGGCGACGGCTCTCCAGGACCGGCGTCTGGGACACCGAGGAGCCCATCGACTACGAGGTCGCCGAAGAGGATGCCGAGCGCACGATGGTCGTGCTGCCGGAGACGCCGGACGAACCGCTGCTGCCCGTGGCGACCACGCCGGCTGGCGGCAACGGCGGCGGCAAGGCGCCCCTGCCGGCCGCAG
>Ga0315271_10000426_pt1 | contig 22849 bp, 20 predicted proteins | sample C3_top_MG_FD_204664 | JGI IMG/M metagenome (GOLD analysis project Ga0315271, IMG submission 204664) | Sediment microbial communities from Yellowstone Lake, YNP, Wyoming, USA - C3_top | ecosystem: Environmental > Aquatic > Freshwater > Lake > Sediment | place: USA: Wyoming | collected 2017-08-01
AGCGGGGCGTGCGCGCCGGGCAGCAGCGGGGGGCTGCCTTCCTGGTGCTCGAGCTGGACACCCCGGGCGGTCTGGACGCCTCGATGCGGGTCATCACTCAGGCCCTGCTCAACGCGACAATCCCGATCGTCGTCTATGTCGCCCCGTCGGGTGCACGAGCGGCTTCAGCCGGCACCTTCATCGCCATGGCCGCGGACGTCGCTGCGATGGCTCCGGGCACCACGATCGGCGCGGCCCACCCGGTCAACCTCATCGGCAAGAGCGACGAGACGACGACCGCGAAGGTCGTGAACGACGCGGCGGCCTACTGCCGCAGCCTCGCCGAGCGGCGCGGACGCAACGGGGACTGGGCCGAGAAGGCCGTCCGCGAGAGCGCCTCGCTCACCGAAGCACAGGCCCTGAAGGAGAAGGTGATCGACCTGGTGGCGCCCGACCTGGACGGTCTGCTGGCCGCCCTGGACGGTCGCGAGCTGCAGCGGCCGGATGGGCCGGTCGTCCTGCATACCAGAGGCATGCCCGTCGTGCGGCTGCCGGTGGACGTGCAGCACCGGTTTCTGGAATGGCTCGCCGACCCGAACGTCGCGTACCTGCTCCTGATGCTCGGGATGCTCGGTGTGTTTTTCGAACTCTCGCACCCGGGTGTGATCCTCCCGGGCGTGATCGGCATGATTTCGCTGATCCTCGCCTTCTACGCGCTGCAGTCACTGCCCGTGAGCGCGGCCGGGCTGCTCCTGATCCTGCTGGCGATGGTGCTCTTCATCGCGGAGCTCAAGATCGTCAGCCACGGCATTCTCGGCGTCGGCGCCATGATCGCGCTGACGCTGGGGTCGGTGATGCTCATCCGCTCCCCGGCGTCTTGGCTTCGGGTTTCGCTCCTCGCCATTGTCCCGATGGTCGCCGCGACCTCCCTGTATTTCCTCGTGGTGCTGCGGCTGGTGCTCAAGGCTCGCAGTCGCGCTCCCGCCACCGGCCGCGAGGGGATGGTCGGTGCCGTCGGCGAGGCGCTCGAGGACCTGGCGCCGGCCGGGAACGTCTTCGTGCACGGCGAGATCTGGAGCGCCGAAAGTTCGGACATCGTTCGAAAAGGGGACCGCGTCAGGGTGGCTGCGGTCCAGGGTCTCAAGCTGCAGGTCCGCAAGGACCAGGAGGAATAACCATGCCGATCCTGTCCGTTCCCATCGCTATCGTTCTCGTGACGGTGTTCTTCCTCGCGAGCGCCATCCGGGTGCTCAACGAATACGAGCGAGGCGTGATCTTCCGCCTCGGCCGGCTGATCGCCACCAAGGGGCCCGGTCTCATTATCCTGATCCCGGTCATCGACCGGATGGTCAAGGTTTCGCTCCGGACGATGGTGCACGACGTGCCGCCCCAGGATATCATCACCCGCGACAACGTCTCGGTGAAGGTCAACGCCGTCGTCTATTTCCGCGTCATCGAGCCGCAGAAGGCGATCGTGGAGGTCGAGGACTACGCCTACGCGACGAGCCAGCTCTCCCAGACGACGCTGCGCAGCATCCTCGGGCAGGCCGAGCTGGACGACCTGCTCTCGCACCGGGACAAGATCAACTCCGAGCTCAAGGAGATCCTCGACAAGCACACGGAACCCTGGGGGATCAAGGTCGCCAACGTCGAAGTTAAGCACGTCGACCTGCCCCAGGAGATGCAGCGGGCTATGGCGCGGCAGGCCGAGGCCGAGCGCGAGAGGCGGGCCAAGGTGATCAACGCCGAGGGCGAGTTTCAGGCCGCGCAGCGGCTCGGGGACGCCGCCGACATCATCGACGCGCACCCCGCGGCACTCCAGCTGCGCTACCTGCAGACCCTCGCGGAGATCGCCACCGAGAACAATTCCACGACCTTGTTCCCGATCCCGATCGACATTTTCCGCGGGATGTTTGGCAAGAAAGAGTAGCCGGCAGTCAGGGGAGGGCGCGGCATGACCTACAGCGTCAACGAAGCGCTCCGGGAGATCGTCCGCGCCCACGGCGGGGCGGACCTCTGGCACAGCCTCGACGCGGTGGAGGCGGTCGTCTCCGCGCGTGGGTTCCTGTTCACCGCGAAGCGGCGCCCCGCGCTCGATCGGGTGCGGATGCGCGCCTCCACGAGCGAGCCGCACTTCACGTTCTTCGACTACCCGCTGCCGGGGCAGACGGCGGAGTTGATCGGCACCAGGGAGGTGCGCAGCACCGATGCCGGTGGCGCGGTGATCGCGCAGCGCCTCGACCCGCGGGCGGCGTTCCACGGGCTGCGCCGGCTGGTGCGCTGGGACGAGCTGGACTTCATTTACTTCGCGGGCTACGCGACCTGGAACTATCTGGTGACGCCGTTCCTGTTCCTGCGCGAAGGGTTCGCGTTCCGACTGCTCGATCCGGTGCCGGCCGACCCGCCCGGCACGATCCGGCTGCACGCGAGGTTTCCCGCCGAGATCCCCGCGCACAGCCGCGAGCAGGTCTTCCACTTCGACGAGCAGCGCCTGCTGCGGCGCATCGATTACACCGCGGAGGTCGTCGGCGGCTGGGCGCGCGCCGCGCACTTCTGCGAGGAGTATCGCGCGTTCGACGGCATCCAGGTCCCGACCCGGCGGCGCGTCCTGCCGCTGCCCTTCGGCGACCGGCCGCTGCCGGGGCCGACGCTGGTCGCGATCGACGTGCACGAGTTCCACTGCATCAAAGCGGGAACGTGAAGCTCAACGTGATCGTCCACGAGTGCGAAGGGGGAGCCATGAAGAAGAGATGCCTGTTCGTCGGGACGCTGCTGGTTTTCACGTGGTGCGCCATGAGTGCGGCGGCGCTCGCAGAAACGGGACCGGACTACCTCGCTCGCGGGGCCAAACTCTTCGCCGACCCCGGCCTGGGCACGAACGGCAAGAGTTGCTCGGTCTGCCACGACGGGGGCACGGTCTGGGCCGGCAAGCCGCGTTTCCCGAAGGTCGGCCTCGGCGGGATGCACACGCTCGACCAGGCGATCCAGATCTGCATCTCGAACGCGCTCGGCGGCAAGCTTCTGACCTGGGACGACGAGCGCCTGACGGCCCTGGCGGTCTTCGTCGACGCAGCCTACGCGCCGAAGAAATAGCGCGGGCCAGGGCCGGCGCGCTGATTGCTTCAGGGTGCCTGGTAGTCGCCCTCGCCGTAGTTCGGCACCGTGAAGTTCTCGACCATCTTGCGGCCGAACTCGCGGCTGGCCTCGAGCGCCTCCTCGCGGGTGGCGTAGCTGGTGAGGTGGTCGTGGTAGTAGATGCGCTCCGTGACCACCCCTGCGGCGTGCACCTCCACGACCACCTGGGCCTCCCACTGCTCCTTGTTCTGCTCGGGGTCGAGCCGGATGTAGTGCCCGTGGTACGGGAATCCCGTCAAGGCCATCGCACCCTCCTGGATCAAGAACCGTCCGTCGCTATCGATTACGCCCTCAATCACAATAGCGCCGCCAGGGCGCTGACTTCAAGTGTGCGCCGCGTCGCCGTTCTCCTCGGCGACATGGCCGAAGTGGTGAGACCGAAACGGTCGATCCACGTCCTGGCCGACGAACCCGACAACCGTAGCCTCGAGTGTGCCGTCGTGGGCGGCGCCGAGCGAATCGTTACCGGGGACAAGACCATGCTCGCCCTGAGATCGTTTCAGGGAATTCCAATCGTGCCACTGCGGTCATATCTCGAAGGTTGACGCCTGCCCGTTGATCAGCGGACGACAGATGTCATGGCTCAGTGATTTTCTGAGTGCGGACGCTGACCGTAGTTACGCGCTGCAGGATGTCGATGACCTTTTCCTTGTAGTCTCCGAAGCGGTAGGTGTTGAACTTTTCGCGGATCGTCGGGTCTTTCGGTTTCTTCTCCTTGTACTGGTCGAGGATCCACTCCAGCGCGCTGCGGTTGCCGAGCTTGTAGGTCCAGGCTTCGGGCGGGATGCCGGCGAGCGTCGTGCGGGAGTCGAGGAGGATGCGGCCGTTCTCCTTGTCGGCCTTGAGCATGGCCTTGGGGCGTGGCCATCGTCCGCGGTGTCGGTGCGCTTGAGCTTCCAGGGCTCGACGGTTTCGTAGCCGATGTGCAGTTCCATGAGTTCCTTGCCCAGGCGGCCCACTAGCGGAAGTCCTCGTAGAAGGGGATGCGGGGGAATTCGCGCTTGAGGTTGAGGGCGTACTTCTCGCGGTAGATGGGGTCGTGGAGGACACCGTAGATGTAATGGAAGATGTCTTCCTTGGTGATCGGGCCAGAGCCGGCGGGCAAGTCGCTTCCGGGGTCCTGTCGCTGCCACCCCTGCAGCAACGGAGCCGGCAAAGTGCTTGCGGAACTGGTCGAGGGCCCAGTCGGTGATGTTGTCGACGCGCTGACCGGACTCGTTCACGGTCCAGAGAGGAAGTGAGTTGGTATCGCCCGTGCAGTGGTAGTCGACTGGCCCGGAGCTCGCTAACGCTTGCGCGTAGCGGGAGGGAGGACCAGGAATATTGATGACTCGGTTGTCTTGCGAAAGATTTGCCCCCCCAGATCTCGGAGTGAAGGGCTGTAAGACGATCACTGAGGGCTTTCTCCGAGTAGTACTCGACCGAGTAGAAGGGGCGTTCAACACGCTGACGAAGTTCCCATAACTGAATATGATCGCCTCTCCATGAGTCTTGAGGCGGCTGCTCCACTTGATTGCATAGTCGAGACGATTCGCATCTTTCGTCCCTGTAAGCAACTGCCGGTTGAATGTCTCTATGAGAAAGTGTGCCCTGGCAGCAAGTGCTTGTCGGTCAAGGTCGTAGACCCATTCATCGCGATTCGTCTTGATGGCGCTCGCGAACAGCTTGAAGATCGCCTTTTCCTGCGATGACTTCTTCGCTGCCTTTGTCTCTTTCGTCACGATCGGGATCAGCGATTCGAAATCGTTCTGCGTCAGGTTGATCCAGTTGTGATTTGAGTCCGGGCGGATTTCGTCGAACTCGATCCTGGGGAGCTTTGCATCGCCGAGGAATGACAGTTTCTCCTCGGCCGTCTCCATTTCCGGTCGCCTCGAATTGAAGATCCGACAGCCTTGCGCCGTCTTGCGCTTGAGCAGGAGGCTGATCGCGACACCGGTCTGGATGCCGAAGACGTTGTGCATCGTGCCGGAGAGTTTCGGGTTGGCGCGGACATCCCCGACGAGGTCCACGATGTGGATCTCTGTGAACTCGCGGCCGACGACCTTGCGGAAGCCGTCTAAGTTGCGGCTCTCGATGAAACTGCGGTTGGAAATGAACGCCACTACCCCGTTCTCATCCACCCGGTCGCTCGCCCAGCGGAAGAAGCGGGCGTACATGTCGTAGAGCTTGGTCTTCTGGGCGGTGCTCTCCTTGATGTAGGTTTCCTTGATGCGCTTGTCGATGTCGGGGTATTCGCGATTCTTGTTGTTCTCGTTCTCGTTGAGCTGGTTCGCGTTGTATGGCGGATTGCCGATGATGACGCTGATCTTGCGGCGGTTCTGGCGTTTGATGCGCTCGACGTTCTCCTCGCTGACCGAGCCGAAGAGATCGTCCTGGTGGCCGCTGTACTTGCGCAGGCCGGCGACGTTGTCGATCGTGTCGACGAAACAGAGGTTCGGGAACTCGACGTACTCGCCGGTGATGGCGGCGTAGGTCGCCTCGATGTTCAGGTTCGCGGCGTAGCAAGTGTCGAGGCCGCGCAGCGTGCGCTTCTTCAGGTCCCCGGTGAAGAAGATCCCCTCCAGCGTGTAGAGCTCGCGGGCGACGTTGTTCTGGCGATGAAAGTCATTTTCGCCGAAGACCTTGGAGAAGATCTCCTTGGTCAGGATGTGCTGGATCAGCATCTCGCGCACGTCGGCGTCGGTGAGGCTCGGGTTGATCGTCTCCTGCGCGTGGGCCGGGAAGCGGGTCGCCGCGTCCCGAAATGCGGGATTCTCCGCCGAGGCTTTCGCGATCATCTCGCGCAGCGCTTCCAGTACCGCCGGCAGGTCGGTATTGAACTGATCGGCCGCCTTGCGGAAGAGGTTGATCTCCGTGCGCTCGTAGCCGAAGGAGAGATCGAGGAGCAGTTCGAGCGCGGCGACGTCGTCCACCGCGGCGCAGCTTGTACTCGATCTCAGCGCTCCTTCGCGGGCGTCTCGATCTCGTACTCCGGGATGAAGACCAGGTCGTGGGAGCGGGCGTACCTTTTGAGCAGGTCCTTGAAGGCCTCGCGCACGACCATCTCGCGGTTGGTGCCGGAGACCTTGCGCAGGTCGGCGAACTGGTTCAGGTAGTGCTGGATCAGCGGTTGGCTCATCGTCAGCGGATGAGCCGGATGGGAATGCCGAACTCGAGTCCAGCCCAGGCGCGATCGGCGGTCAGGGCGGGGATCCCGCGCGAGGCGGCAAGGGCAAGGCAGGCGCGGTCGCCGAGAGAAAACCCGTGAGCCGACGTGGCGGGGACCAAAGCGGCCGCCAGTGCTGCCTGTTGGGTGTCAAAGGGGACAATCTCGAGTTGAGTCAACTCGATCTGGCTCATAACCTCAATGGGATCGTGGCCATCGCGGGCGAAACGGCCGAGGACTTCCGAGATATTGACGGCGGAGATGCAAGCTTCGTCAGCAACTTCAGCAACTCGCTCAGCGCCCTTCTCGCGGTAGAGAAACGCCAGGAGCGCCGAAGCGTCGAGGGCGATCACCCGCGCTTCGCTTCCCGACGGCGTTCCGCGATTAGGGATTCGACGACGCCACGGCGCTTTTTCCCATTGTAGAGCTTGTCGACCCAGGCCTGTATTTCAACGCGAGGTCGGGCTCTTTCATCACTCAGGCAGGCCGCTGCGAGGATGGCGCGCGCCTAGGACTCGGCGCTGCGGCCGGCCTTGGCGGCGCGGAGACGAAGCCGAGTGCGCACCTCTTCAGGAACATTGCGGATAGTCAGCCCGGCCATGGCAACCTCTCCTTGGATGATTGCCCTCGAATGTACGCAGTGCATGCACTGCTGTCAATCATCCCAAGACCGGCCCTCTGGGATGATTGGGGATGTCATCGCGAGGCGAAACGGTGCAACACGGAGGAGGTTTTGCTGCAGGCCCACGCTCATGGTTGAAAACGAAAATTCACCCTTGGGGTAAAGAGCATCTCCGCGCCCCTGCTCTATGGTGTCGCCGGATTCGCAGCGGTACCCGTAGCCGGCTCCGCCGCTTTTGGCAGCGGCGGTGCCTTGCCCTTGTACGGCTGCGAGAGCAGGGCGACCGTTGCGGCGATCTCCTCGGCCGTCACCGCCTGCCTCAGTTCCTCCATCTGGCGCATAACTTCTTGCCAGCGCATGCCCTCGGCGGCGCTGACCCACTCCAACTGCAGGCGCTCGGGCCGGATGCCGAGCTTCTCCATGCGCTTCCAGACCTTCTCGACGCGTTTCTTCGTCCAGTGGTTGGCGTCGATGTAGTGGCAGTCGCCGAAGTGGCAGCCGGAGACGAGCACCACCGGCGCGCCGAGGCGGAACGCGCGCCAGATAAAGCTCTCATCGACGCGCCCGCTGCACATCGTGCGGATCAGCCGTGCGTTCGGCGGGTACTGCAACCGCGAGACGCCCGCAAAGTCGGCTCCGGCGTACGAGCACCAGTTGCACGCGAAGGTCACGATCTTCCCGGCGGGATTCTGCTCGAGGATCGCGTCGATCTGCCCGGTGATCTGGCGGTCGGCGTAATGGTTCATGTCGATCGCGCCGAACGGGCACTCGGCCGAGCAGGTGCCGCAGCCGGCGCAGGCGGCCTCGATCACCGTGGCCTTGGTCTTGGTCTTCGCGTCGGCGCGGATCGCCTTGTAGGGGCAGACCTTCGCGCAGATGCCGCACGCAGTGCAGCGCGCCTGGTCGACCTGGGCCGTCAGCGCCTCGATCTTCAGCTTGCCGTGCGACATCAGCCGGATCGAGCGCGCCGCTGCGGCCGAGGCCTGCGTCACCGCCTCCTTGACGTCCTTCGGCCCCTCGGCGCAGCCCGCGAAGAAGACACCGCGGGTTGCCGAGTCCACCGGCATCAGCTTGGAGTGCGCCTCGAGGAAGAAGCCGTCGGCGGTCTTCTGCAGCGCGAGCATCTCCTGGATGTGCTTGTTGTCCGAGCGCGGCAGGATGCCGACGGAGAGCACGGCCATGTCGAAGCGATGCTGCTCGATCTTTCCGGTGGAGGTGTTCTCGACCGAGATCGCCAAATCGCCGCTCGCCGCGTCCTCCTCGATCAGCCCAGGCAGTCCGCGCAGGTAGCGCACCCCAGCCTCGCGACTGCGAGTGTAGAGATCCTCGAAGCCTTTGCCGAAGGCGCGGATGTCGAGGTAGAAGACCGTGATCTCCATCTCCGGGTAGTGCTCCTTGAGCATCAGGGTGTCCTTGATGGTCACCATGCAGCAGACGTTGCTGCAGTACGGTTTGGCAGTGCCGCAAGTGCTGCGCGAGCCGACGCACTGGATGAAGGCCACCGAGCGCGGCACCTTGCGATCGCCGGGGCGTTCGACCGCGCCGAGCGTCGGCCCGCCGGCGTTGATCAACCGTTCGAACTCCAGGCTCGTGACGACGTTCGGGAAGCGGCCGTAGCCGTACTCCGCCATGCCGCTCGGGTCGAAGATGTCCATGCCGGTCGCGACGACGATCGTGCCGACCTCGAAGTCGTGGACGGTCGCCTGCATGTCGAAGTCGATGCACTGCTTCTTGCAGGCCTTGATGCACTTGCCGCACACCAGCGGGTCGTGGCCGAGGCAGGTCGCCGGGTCGACGAGGTAGGCCGACGGGACGGCTTGCGCGAACGGCGAGTAGATCGCCTTGCGCGTCGCGAGACCGATCTCGAATTCGTTCGGCGTCGCCTGGGGACAGACCTTGGCGCAGTCGCCGCACGCCGTGCAGTCCTTTTCGCGAACGAAACGGGGGCGCTGCCGGACGCGGACCTTGAAATTGCCGACGTAGCCGCCGATCTGTTCGATCTCCGCCAGCGTCAGGAGCGTGATGTTTGGATGCCGACCGGCATCCGTCATTTTAGGACCGAGAATTCATATCGAGCAGTCCATGGTGGGGTAGGTCTTGTCGAGCTGGGCCATGACGCCCCCGATGCTCGGCTGCTTCTCCACCAGGATCACCTCGTAGCCCGAGTCGGCCAGGTCGAGCGCCGCCTGGATGCCGGCGACGCCGCCGCCGATGACGAGCGAACGCTTCGTGACCGGGACCTCCATCTCGTTCAGCGACTTGAGCGCGCTGGCGCGGCGTACGGCCATCTTCACCAGGTCCGTCGCCTTGGCCGTCGCCGCCGGGCGGTCGTGGCTGTGCACCCAGCTGACCTGCTCGCGCAGGTTGGCCATCTCCATCAGGTACGGGTTGAGGCCGGCGTCGGCGACCATCGCGCGGAAGGTCGGTTCGTGCAGGCGCGGCGAGCAGGACGCGATCACGACGCGGTTGAGCCCGCGCTTGCGTATCTCCTCCTTCATGCCGACTTGGCCGGGCTCGGAGCAGGAGTAAGGCTGGTCGGTCGCGTAGGCGACGCCGGGGAGTGTGGCCGCCAGCTCAGCGACCGCCTTCGTGTCGACGGCTGCCGCGATGTTCGCGCCGCACTGGCAGACGAAGACGCCGATCCGCAACTCCTCGCCGTCGGGCGCCTTCACCGTTTCGCGTTCAGTCATGGTGCTCCTCCTTACGGCGCGATCGAGCGCGCCAGCAGTTCCGTGATGTCGAGCAGGCGCAGCTCCTGGCGCGGGCCCGCCGGCAAGTCGGCCTGGGCACACCGCAGGTGGATCACGCACTTCGGACAGGCCGTGGCGAGCGTGACGCTCCCTGTTTCCGCGGCTTCGGCGAGACGCGCGAGCTGGATTGCCTTGTTCGTTGCGCCGCAATGCACCCAGGCCGACGTGCCGCAACAAAGCGCCTTCATCCCGTGGTGGCGCATCTCGGCGAGTTCGAGGCCCGGGATGCGCGAGAGCAGGCGCCGGGGCGCGTCGATCACCCCGGACATCCGGCCAAGACGGCAGGGATCGTGATAGGTCACGCGGCCGGGGACGGCGTGGAACTCGATCTCGCGCCCGGCCAGTTCGCGCTCGAGGAAGGTCGCGAAGTGCTCGACGTCGACCGAGAAGCCGGGCACGACACGGCGGTAGTGGAACGCCATGACGTGGTAGCTCTCCGCGCACGTCGTGACCACACGCTTCACCCCCGCGGCGCGCATCGCCTCGGCGTTGAGTTGCGCGAGGCGGCGGAAACCCTCTGCGTCCCCGGCGAAGAGCAGGTCGTGGCCGCTCGAGCGCTCCTGCTCCAGGAGCACCGGCGTGATGTCGAGACGGTTCAGGATGCGCAGAGCGGCGGCCGGAGCGGCGGTCGCCGTGACGCCAAGGTAGTCGAAGTAATGATCGTAGTATGGCGCGGAGCCGGTGAAGAGCAGCGTCTCGCCCTCGCGTGCCCAGGCAGCCCCCTTGGGGACCCAGCGCAGGCGGTCCTGGCGTCGCGCGGTGTCGGCGGTGAGGCGCTGAATCGTCTGCAGCGCCCCGCCGTGACTGCACTCGCGCGCGACGGGGTCACCGGGCAGCAAGGCTCGCGCGTCGCGGACGAAGCCGGGGAAGTCGACGCCGACGGGACAGATCTCCCGGCAGGCGCCGCAGGTCAGGCAGTCCCAGAGCGCCGACTGCAGCGCGGGGCCGGGTTCCAGCAGCGCCGCCTGCCCGAGCAGACGGGGCGAGTAGGCGCGTCCGCCGATGTTCACCGGACAGACGGACGTGCACTTGCCGCAGTCGTAGCAGCGCCGCAGCGAGCGCGTGCGAGCCAGTTCCGCGAGGTCGCGGTGCAGCGTCGCCGCGGCGTCGGCCGACGGGGGCGACGGTGGTGTCGTCACGGCGCTCATCGCGCGGGCTCCTGCGCCGCCTCGATCCCGGCGGCGAACCGCTCGATCTCCAAGGCGAGGCGCTCCGCGTCGTGGGGGTGGACGGTGTCGACCAGCAGATGGTGCGCGGGGATGCCGAGCGTCTCGAGAATGGCGCGCAGCGCGGCGAGGCGCGCCGTGAATTTCACGTGATCGAGCCCGTGGCGGCAGAGTTCCGGGGGGCAACCGAAGATCGCGACGCCGTTGGCGCCCTGACGGAAGGCCTCGAGCACCAGGTCCTCGCCGACGCGGCCGACGCAAGCGGTGAGGATGCGGACTCCGTCGCCCTCGCCGCGGCGGCCGCGGCGATAGAGGCTCTGAAAGGCATAGTGCGGCGCCCACTGGCACGAGAAGACCACGATCCTCGGTAGGCTCACGGGCGGTCACCGGAAAATGCTGCGGCGAGCGCTTCGCGGACCTGGCGGTGGCCGGCCAGCGGGATGTCCGGCGCGCCGACCGGGCAGACTGCGAGGCAGCGGCCACAGAGGGTGCACAGCGCTGGCTCGACCCGAGCGAGGGGAATTCCGGAGTCGCGCGAGCGCATCGCGATCGCCTCCTGCGGGCAATTCCTTGCACAGGTGCCGCAGCCCCGGCAGCGCTCGGCCTCGATCCCCGCCGCGGTGACGGCGCACCCCGGCAGCGGGAGCGGGCAGGGGATGTCGTCGCGTTGCGGCGGGGCGCTTTCGCCGCTCTCCGCCGGTGGGAGTTCCACGGTGTCGACACCGACGCGTGCGCGGGCGACTCCGGCGACGATCGCGCGGCGGGCCAGCCTCAGCGCCGCGTCGCGGTCGAGCTCCCGCTGGTTGAGCACCTCGTCCCGCAGGTTGACGGTCTCAATGAGTTCCAGCGGGATCCCCGCTCCGGAAAAGAGAAAACCCTTGGCACGCGCGCGCTGGTGCGTGCAACTGCCGCAGAGGATCTCGAGCGGACAGCAGAGACAGGCGGCGAGCAGGATGCGCCCGTGCTTCCCGGCGAGCAGCCCGGCGGCGAGGGCCTGTGCGCCGCCCTGCTGGCAGGCGGCGTTGACGATTGTTGCGCCCGCCACGCCCGGCAGTGACCGCGCCTCGGCGGCCAGCGGCTCGACCAGATCCCGATGGTGCACGGAGTCGTTGCAGGTACAGAAGAAGACGTGGACCCCGGCCGCACCTGGAACGGCCCTGCGCCGCGCCTGCGACGACGCGCGCGCGGCGTCTCGAAGTCGATCGAGAACGGCGGCCGCATCGGGAGCTGGGTCGTCGGAGAGCAGGTGCGCCGCGCCGCTTGCAACCGGCTCCGCGGCATCCGTGCGAACGGCCGCGAGCAGCGGCAAAATCCGCGCGGCCACCGTGCCGGTGTGGTCGATCGCGTGCGCCTCGCCGCAGGCCGCGACGCACGCGCCGCACTCGCAGCAGATGCCGCACTGCAGGCAGCGCGAGGCCTCGGCGATGGCATCCTTCTCCCGAAAGCGCGCCTCGACCTCGGTGAAGCCGGCACGCCGCCGCGCGATCGCGATGTACGGCACCTTGCGGCGCGTCGCCTTGGCGATCCCGGGGCGCAGCGGTGTCCCGCGGTCGTAGTCGGTACGCGTCCAGTCGGGTTGCGCGACGCTCTCGCCACTGAGCGCCGCGTGGACTGCCAGCGCCGCGCGCTGCCCCTCGGCCATCGCCCAGATCACGCTGTCCGGCCCGCGCACCACATCACCCGCCGCGAAAACACGCGGATGCCCGGTTCTCTGGCATTCGTCGACTGCGATGCGGCCGCCGGTGTCCTGCAGCCCCCCGAGGCCCGCGAGCAGCTCTTCGTCGCCCTGTTGGCCGATCGCGAAGACGATCGTTTCCGACTCCAGGTCGTGCTCCGACCCCGGGAGCGGCTCCGGACGGCGTCGCCCGGAGGCGTCCGGTTCGCCGAGCGCCATCGTCTGGCAGCGCAAGCCTACAACATTCCCGTCTTTCTCGAGAACCGCTAGCGGATTCGTCAGCAGCTGCATGGCGACCCCCTCGGCGCGAGCGGCCTCAACCTCCTCGCGTTGCGCGGGCATCTCCGCCTCGCCGCGGCGGTAGACGATCGTGACCTCCTCAGCGCCGAGGCGCACCGCGACGCGGGCTGCGTCTATCGCCGAGTTGCCGCCGCCGACCACGGTGACCCGCCGCCCGACGCGCGTGCGACCACCGAGGTTGACCTCGGCGAGAAACGCCAGGGCCCCCTGGGCGCCCAACAGTCCCTCGCCAGGGATGCCCGGCGAGCGGTCCTTCGGCGCGCCGGTTGCGATGATCACGGCCGAAAAACCGTCACTGAGGATCCGTTCGAGCGAGAACTCGCGTCCGACCCGGACACCGGTGCGGATCTCGACCCCCATCGCGGCGAAAAGGCCGATCTCGTAGTCGATGATTGCTCGCGGCAACCGGTACTCCGGTATGCCGCTGCGAAGCAGCCCGCCTGCGAGCGGCTGTGCCTCGAAGACGGTCACCCTATAGCCGAACCGGCGCAGTTCGTACGCGGCCGTGAGCCCGGCCGGACCGGAGCCGACGACGGCGACGCGTTCCTTGCGGTCGACGAGAGGCGTCGGCCAGGAGAACGGAGTATTCTCCGCGAGTTCGAGGTCGGCGGCGTACCGTTTGAGTCGGCAGATCGCGACGGGCTCGTCGACCTCGCCGCGGCGACACGCCGCCTCGCAGGGGTGGGTGCAGACCCGACCGCAGACGCCGGGGAGCGGGTTGCGCTCGCGCACGAGCGCAAGCGCCTCGCGGTGGCGTCCTTTCGCGATCAGCGCAACGTAGCCCTGCGCATTCACGCCGATGGGGCAGGCCGTGCGGCAGGGCGCCCGTCCCGCCTTCGCAATGCGCGCGACCTGCGCCCCGAGGTCGGCTGGCGGCAGCGTCACCGCGCGATGGGCCGGGAGCCCGGGAGTGGCAGGGAGGTCGACGGGGCAGACCGGGACGCATTTGCCGCACGCGGTACAGCGCGCCGGGTCGACCGGCTGCGGCCGCACCCGCAACCGCGCCGCGTGGGTGTCGCCGCACGGTTCGATCGACTCGACAGACGTGCCTTCAAGGACTTCGATGAGCGGGTGGTTGCGCAGTGCCGTCAGCAGTGGGACTTCTTCGTAGAGCGAGGAGCCGAGCGCGCCGCCGGCCGCCGGGCCCAGCGTGCCCTGGGTGCAGAGCGTAACCGGGAGGCCGGCATCCGCCAGTTGCAGCGCGAGCAGCACACCGCCGGTGTCGGCTCCCGCGACCAGCACGCGGTGCGCGTCGCGATCGGGGCGCGTCGTCAGCAGCACGAGGGTGCGCCGTCCGGGTCGGAGCCGCGCTCGGCAAGCAGGAGCTCGCCGTGGACGAAGCCGCGCGAGAAAGCGCCGAGGTTCAGCACGTCGGTGCCTTTGGGGACCGACGTGCTGATTGCGGCTTCCATCGCGGCTCTGCCGACCACCCGCGTGACGGCCGTCAGGAAGCCGAGCATCACGATGTTCGCGACCATCTTGCGGCCGGCCTCCACGGCCAGCTGCGTCGCGGGAATCCCGAAGACGGGCGCCCGGTAGCCCTCCGGCAGCCGGACCAGGTCCTCTTCGATCAGCAGCGCGCCCCCCGGCCGCAGCGTCGGGCCGTACTTCGTGAAGCCTTCCTGGCTCATGCAGACGATTGCGTCGGCGGACTCGATGTACGGGTAGAGTATCGGCTCGGTCGAGATCACGACTTGCACCAGGGTCGCCCCGCCGCGCGCTTCCGGACCGTAGGCCTGGATCAGCGTCGCCTCGCGCCCGTCGTGGATCGCCGCGGCTTTGCCGAGGATGTGGCCCGCGAGAACGACGCCCTGGCCGCCGAATCCGGTCAGCAGCACCCGCGCCGTGCTCACTGCTTCTCCGCCTTCGCCGCGATCCCCAGGCGTTCAGCGAGCGTCGGCCGCGGGCGGTCGATGAAGCGGCCGACGACCAGTTCGTTGTCGAGATCGATGTCGACCTCCTGCGTGTTCGCGCCGTGGCGGATCACGCTTTTCTCGTGGAAGCGCTTCATCATCTCGACCGCCTCACCCATCTTGTTGCGCCGCCCGTAGGCGGTGGGGCAGGGCGCGATCACCTCCACGAATCGGAAGCCCGTCCTGCCGAGCGCCTCCAGGATCGTCGCCTGCAGCGGACGAGCGTGCAGCGTCGTCCAGCGCGCAACGTAGGAGGCGCCGGCCGCCGCCGCGAGGTTTGGCAGGTTGAACGGCGTCTCCAGGTTGCCCGCGGGCGTCGTCGTGCTCTTGTGGCCCGTCGGCGTCGTCGGGCCGGCCTGGCCGCCGGTCATGCCGTAGGTGAAGTTGTTGACGCAGATCACCATCAGGTCGACGTTGCGGCGCGCGGCGTGGATGAAGTGGTTGCCGCCGATCGCGAAGAGGTCGCCGTCTCCGGAGACCACCATGACCTTGAGCCGCGGGTTCGCCAGGTGCAGCCCGGTGGCGTAGGGGAGCGAGCGGCCGTGCGTGGTGTGGAACGAGTCGAGGCGCAGGTAGCCGGGTACGCGCGCGGTGCAGCCGATGCCGGAGACGACGGCGAGGTCGTTCTCGGGGAGCGCGGACTCGACGATCGCGTCGAGCAGCGCCTTGAGCACGGTGCCGATGCCGCAGCCGGGGCACCAGATGTGCGGCATGCGGTCGGCCCGCAGCAGGTGGTCGATGGGGTTCACGTTCGCGGCCGGAAAAGGGGACAGATTTATTTTGCTGTCATCGCTCATGGTCTGGTGTCCGGTCTCCGAGAAAATAAATCTGTCCCCTTTTCCTTGACGGACGGGTCGCGCACCGCGGCGAGCTGCTCCCGGATCACCGAGAGGATCATCTCGGGGGTGTGGATCCGGCCGCCGGCGTAGGGGATGAGCACGGTCTTCGCCTGGCCCGCCGCGCAGCGCTCGACCTCGAGGGACATCTGGCCGTAGTTGATCTCGGGGACCACCAGCAGCGGCACCCGCGCGGCGAGCGCGCGCACCGCCTTCTCGGGAAAGGGCCAGGCCGTGATGAGTTTGAGCAGGCCGACGCGGATCCCCGCGCGGCGCGCGAGTGCCAGCGCCTCCAGCGCCGGGCGCACCGTGATGCCGTACGCGACGATCACCGCCTCGGCGTCCCGCGTGTCGCGCTCCTCGACCTCGACGATCTCGTCGGCGTTGTCCCGGATCTTGTTCACGAGCCGCTCCACCATCTCACGCTGAATCTCGGGCGTCAGCACCGGATAGCCGCGCCGGTCGTGCGTCAGGCCGGTGACGTGCACGCGGTAGCCGGTGCCCGCTGTCGGCATCTCCGGTATCCCGTCGGCGCCAGGTTGGTAGAGCAGGAACTCCTCCGGGGGCTTCGTCGGTGCGCGCCGCGGCGTGATCACGAGGTCCTCGACCTTGGGTATCACGACCTTCTCGGACATGTGGCCGACCACCTCGTCGGTCATCACGAGCACCGGCAGGCGGAAGCGCTCCGAGAGATTGAACGCGCGGACCGTCAGGTCGAAGAGCTCCTGCGGCGACGACGGGCAGAGGGCGATGATCTCATAGGGGCCGTGCGAGCCCCAGCGCGCCTGCATCATGTCGCCCTGGCCGGCGGCGGTCGGCAGGCCGGTTGACGGCCCCGCGCGCTGGACGTCGACGACGACGCAGGGCGTCTCGGTGACGATCCCGAGCCCGAGGTTCTCCATCATCAGCGAGAAGCCCGGGCCGGAAGTCGAGGTCATCGTTTTCGCGCCGCCCCAGGCCGCGCCGAGGATCGCGGCCATCGATGCGATCTCGTCCTCCATCTGGATGAAGACACCGCCGATCTTCGGCAGCCGCTCGGCCATGCGCTCGGCGATCTCGGTGGCGGGCGTGATCGGGTAGCCGGCGAAGAAGCGGCAGCCGGCGGCGATCGCTCCCTCGGCGCAGGCCGTGTCGCCGTTCATGAACCAGGTCCCGGTCAGGGCGTGCGGCTTCGTCACGGTTTCGCCCCCTTCGCTCCCAGCGGGACGATCTCGGTGGAATGGATCGCGAAGTCCGGGCAGAGCACTTCGCAGAAATGGCAGTTGACGCACCAGGCCCCGGCCTTCACCTCCGGCGGGTAGTAGCCTTTGGCGTTGAACTCCTGCGAGCGCTCGAGCACCTGCTTCGGGCAGAACTCGATGCAGATGCCGCAGCCCTTGCAGCGCTCGCGGTTGATCCGAACCGCGCCGCGCGGGATGGTTACCCGGTCGGCGTCGAGCGGGGTGCGCCAGTACTTCACCCGCCGCCCCGCTTCCTGCCCCCGGTCTTCTTCACTGCCGCGGCCGGGCCAGCCGCGCGGCGTGCCTCGAACCACGCGGCGACGGTCTCGCCCATGCGCGCCGGGTTCTCGATGACGGTGACCCCCGCGGCGGTGAGCGCGGCGGCCTTGTCCGGCCAGCCCCCCTGGCCGTGGGAGATCACGGCGCCCGCATGGCCCATGCGCTTGCCCGGCGGCGCGGTGCGCCCGGCGATGAACGAGAAGACCGGCTTGGTCACGTGCTCCCTGATGAAGGCCGCGGCTTCCTCCTCGGCGCTGCCGCCGATTTCGCCGAGCAGCACGATGGCCTCGGTCTCCGGGTCCTCCTCGAACAGACCGAGGCAGTCGACGAAGGTGGTCCCGATCACCGGGTCGCCGCCGATGCCGACGCAGGTCGACTGGCCGAGGCCGCGGCCGGTGAGCTGGTGCACGACCTCGTAGGTCAGCGTGCCGCTGCGCGAGATCACGCCGACGGTGCCGGGTCGGTGGATCGAGCCGGGCATGATGCCGACCTTCGCGGCCGCCGCCGGGGAGATCAGCCCCGGGCAGTTCGGCCCGATCAGCCGCGCCCCGTGCGCGTGGACTTCGCCGACCGCGAGCAGGGTGTCCCGCACCGGGATGCCCTCGGTGATGCAGACGATCAGTGCCACGCCCGCCGAGGCGGCTTCGCAGATCGCGTCCGCGGCCCAGGGGGGAGGGACGAAAATCAGCGAGACGTCGGCGCCCGTCTCGCGCACGGCCTCGGTGACGGAGCTGAAGACCGCAAACCCCTCGTGGGTGGTGCCCCCCTTGCCGGGAGTGACGCCGCCGACCACGCGCGTCCCGTAGTCGCGCATCTGGCCGGCGTGGAAGCTCCCCTCCTTGCCGGTGATCCCCTGGACGATGACGCGGGAGGTGCGGTTGAGCAGGATCCCCACGATCAGTTCCCTCCCGCCGCGATCGACACTGCCCGCAGCGCCGCGGCTTCCAGGTCGTCTTCGACGATCAGCGGCAGGCCGGACTCGGCCAGGACCTGCCGACCCTCGTCGCGGTTGGTGCCGATGAGCCGAACGACGAGCGGCAGTTTCGCGCCGGCGAGCCTGATGCCCTCGATCAGCCCGCGCGCGAAGACGTCGCAGCGCAGGATGCCGCCGAAGATGTTCACGAAGATCGTCTTGACGGCGGGGTCCTGCAGGATCAGGCGCAGCGCTGCGGCGACCTTCGTCGAATCGGCGCCGCCGCCGACGTCGAGGAAGTTGGCCGCGCGGCCCCCGAGGTGCGAGAGGATGTCCACCGTCGACATCGCGAGCCCGGCGCCGTTCACGACGCAGCCGATGTTGCCGTCAAGGTGTACGTAGCTGACGCCAATCCGCGCCGCCTCGCGCTCGACCGGGTCGGTGATGTCGCGCCGCGCCGCGTCGGCGAGCAGCCGCTGCCGGTAGTCGGCGTTGTCGTCGAGGCCGATCTTCGCATCCAGGGCGACCACCCGGTCGTCCGCCGTCACGGCGAGCGGGTTGATCTCGAGCAGGGAGCAGTCCAGCTCCCGGAAGAGCGTGAGCAGCTTGCGCAGCGTCTCGTGGAAGGCCTGGGCGGATCTGCCGCTGAGGCCGAGCCCGGTCGTGAGGGTGCGGACCTGGAACGGCCAGATGCCCGACGCCGGGGTGATCGACTCGCGCATGATCGCCCGGGGGTCGCGCGTGGCGATCTCCTCGATCTCCATGCCACCGGCCGCGGAGGCGATCACCGTCTCGCACCCCAACGCGCGGTCGATGGTGAAGGCGAGGAAGATTTCCCGGGCGATCGGCACCTGCTCCTCGACCAGGACCGTCTCCACCGGGTCGCCCTTTGGGCCGCTCTGGATCGTGACCAGATGGCGGCCGATCATCGCCGCGGCCGCGGTGGCCGCCTCCTCGGGCGTCGCGGCGAGCTTCACGCCGCCGGCCTTGCCGCGGGCGCCGGCGAGCACCTGGGCCTTGACGACCACGGGCCCGCCGATCTCGCGCGCGGCGGCGGCGGCGTCGTCGGGGAAGTGGGCGATGCGTCCGCGCGGCACCGCGACTCCCGCGCCGGCGAGCAGGGACTTGGCCTGGTACTCCTGGAGGTTCATGACGTCATCGCCCTTTCGCGCGCGTGCTTGAGCGCGCCACCGGCGCGGACGACAGCCAGGTCGCGCGCACCGAGCAGGTGCTTGAGCGGCAGCTGCTCGCCATTGCTGCGCACCAGCGTCGCTTCGCCCAGGTCGAGGTCGGCCAGCTCGAGTCGCAGCCGCTCACCCTGGTCGATGCGGTCGTAGTCGGTCTGCTGCGCGAACGTCAGCGGCAGGATGCCGAAGTTCACCAGGTTCGCCATGTGGATGCGCGCGAACGACTTCGCGATCACCGCCCGCACGCCCAGGTGCATCGGGGCGAGCGCCGCGTGTTCGCGGCTCGAACCCTGCCCGTAGTTGCGTCCGCCGAGCACGAAGCCGGTGCCGGCCTTCTTCGCGCGCGCAGGGAACTCCGGGTCGACCGCGGAGAAGACGAACTCGGCGATCGCCGGAATGTTCGAGCGCAAGGGCAGTACTTTCGCGCCGGCGGGCATGATGTGGTCGGTCGTGATATCGTCGCCGACCTTGATCAGCACCTCGCCTTCGAGGCTCTCGCCGAGCGGCATGCCCTCGGGCAGCGGCTTGATGTTCGGGCCACGGAGAATCTCGACCCGCTCGGGCTCCGCCGACGGCTGGACGATCATCCCGTCGTCGACGAGAAAGGCGCGCGGTGTCTTGACGCGCGGGGCCTCCCCGAGGCCGCGCGGATCGGCGATCGCGCCGGCGATCGCGCCGGCGGCGGCGGTCTCGGGGCTCACGAGATAGACCGCGGCGTCCTTGGTGCCGCTGCGCCCCTTGAAGTTGCGGTTAAAGGTGCGCAGCGAGACTGCGCCGGTCGGCGGCGCCTGACCCATGCCGATGCAGGGTCCGCAGGTGGATTCGAGGATGCGCGCGCCCGCACCGACGAGGTCGGCGAGCGCCCCGTTGGCGGCGATCATCGCAAGCACCTGGCGCGACCCGGGGGAGATCGTCAGGCTGACCCCGGGATGGACGCGGCGGCCGCGCAGGATCGCGGCGACGGTCATCAGGTCGCGGTACGATGAGTTCGTGCAGGAGCCGATGCACACCTGGTGGACCGTCGTCCCGGCCAGCGACTCGATGGTCTGCACCGCGTCCGGGCTGTGCGGCGCGGCGGCCAACGGCACCAGCGTCGCCAGGTCGATCTCCTCGACACGTGCAAAACTCGTGGTCACCCCGGCCTCAAGCTCGCGCCATGCGCCGCCGCGCTTCTGCGCTTCGAGAAACTTTTTCGTCGCGCGGTCGCTTGGGAACAGCGACGTGGTGGCCCCGAGTTCCGCTCCCATGTTCGTGATCGTGGCGCGCTCGGGCACCGAGAGGGTGCGGACGCCGCCGCCGAAGTACTCGAAGACGCGGCCCACGCCCCCCTTGACGGTGAGGCGGCGCAGGAGTTCGAGGATGACGTCCTTCGCCGAGACCCACGCGGGCAAAGCGTTGAGGAGGCGGACGCCGATCACCTCGGGGGCCGTCAGCGTGAAGGGTTCGCCGGCCATCGCCAGAGCAACGTCGAGGCCGCCCGCGCCCATCGCCAGCATCCCGAGACCGCCGGCCGTCGGCGTGTGGCTGTCCGATCCGAGCAGGGTCTTCCCCGGCACCCCGAACCGTTCGAGGTGCACCTGGTGGCAGATGCCGTTGCCGGCGCGCGAGAAAAGCAGCCCGTACCTGGCGGCGATCGACTGCAGGTAGCGGTGGTCGTCGGCGTTCATGAAGTCTGTCTGGAGCGTGTTGTGGTCGACGTAGCTCACCGAGAGTTCGGTGCGCACGCGCGGCACGCCGAGCGCCTCGAACTGAAGATACGCCATGGTCCCGGTGGCGTCCTGGGTCAGGGTCTGATCGATACGCACGGCGATCTTCTGCCCCGGTTCGAGATCCCCCGAAACCAGGTGCTCCCGGAGGATCTGATACGTCAATGATTCCCGCTTCGCCATGGCCCGTTCTGCGCTCCCTTTCTTGCGTTGTCGCCGCTGCCGTACCGGCTCGTAAGCATACCTTGGGAGCGGTTGAATATGAAGAGAAAATGGAACCCCGTCAGCGCTTGTCCAGGGCCGAGCGCACGCTTGCCAGGAAGACGTCCGGGTCGACCGGCTTGACGATCAGCCGGATCCCCTCCTCGAGGAGTCCGCGCCGGGCGATCACGTCGTCCGTGTAGCCGCTCATGAAGATCGTCTTGACCCCGGGGTCGACCCTGCGGATCGCCTCGCAGACTTCACGCCCGTTGAGCTTCGGCATGATCACGTCGAGGAGCGCGAGCTTGATCTCGCCGGGGTGTCTGCGGAACGCGTCAAGGGCCGCTTCGCCATCCGCGGCCTCGATGACGGTGTAACCGGCGTCCCCGAGCACGCTCTTCAGCAACGAGCGGACGGCCGGCTCGTCCTCGGCCAGCAGCAGGGTCTCCGTGCCGCCCGCGGGGCGGGGAGACGCTTCCTCGTGGCTGCGGGGCGCCGGGGTGATCAAGGGCAGCAGGATCTCGAACGTCGTCCCCGCGCTGGGCTCGCTGAGGACCGCGATGCTCCCGTGGTGCTGCTTGACGATGCCGTACACGATCGACAGCCCGAGACCGGTCCCGCGCCCGAGTTCCTTGGTGGTGAAGAACGGCTCGAAGATCCGCTCGGCGGCCGCGCCGTCGATCCCGGGCCCGGTGTCGGAGACGGTCAGGCGCGCGTAGTGACCGGCGTGGTCCAGCAACCTGGCCGCCACGACCTGCTCGTCGGCGACGAAGTGCCCGGTTTCGATGGTCAGCGACCCGCCGCGCGGCATCGCGTCGCGGGCGTTCGTCGTCAGGTTCATCAGGATCTGCGCGATCTGGCTCTGGTCGGCGAGCACGACAAGCGGCTGCTCTTCGCAGAAGATCCTCATCTCGATGTCCTCGCCGATGACGCGCTCGAGGATCTTGCCCAGGCCGCGAACGATCTCGTTGAGGTCGGCGGGGGCCGGGTCCACGACCTGCTTCCGGCTGAAGGCGAGCAACCCGCGTGTGAGTTCGGCCGCCTGGTTGCCCGCGAGGACGATCTGCTCGGCATGTTGCGCGAGCGGGTCGTCGGGCTTGAGCCGTGCCTGCAGCAGGCCCCCGTACCCGAGGATCGCCTGGAGAAGGTTGTTGAAATCGTGGGCGATTCCACCGGCGAGGAGGCCCACGGCCTCCATCTTCTGCGCGGTCCGGAGCTGGTCCTCGAGCCGCTTCTTCTCGGTGACGTCGTTGACGATCTCGATAGCCGAGACGATCGTGCCGCTGAGATCCCGCACGGGGAAGGCCTTCACCTCCAGGAACACGGTGGTCCCGTCGGGCGCCTTACGGCTGTGGGAAAGGGTATGCGGCTCCCCGCTGCGGAAGACGCGGCGGACCGGGCAGTCATCAATGACCGCGAGGCAAGGCTCTGACCGGCCGTGGGAGAGCGAGTAGCAGGGACGACCGATCACCTCGTCGAGGGTTTTCCCGACACGTTGACAATAAACGCGGTTGGCGTTGAGCACGCGGTAGTCGGGGTCGAGGACGACAAACGCCTCGTCGACCGAGTCGAGGACGTCCTTGACGAACTTCTCGGTTTTCCGCAGCTCGGTGACGTCTCGGAAGAAGGCGTGAGTCGCCACCACCCGGCCGTCGATGAGACGCGGGATCATGCTCCCCTGCAGCAGGACGCGGTTCCCGCCCTTCGCCAGGAAAGCCGTCTCCAGTTCGGCGATGCTTTCTCCCCGCATGAGCCGGCTGAAGAGCTCCTGACAGTGTGGGATCTGGTCGGGGGCGATGATATCGAAGACGTTGAGCCGTTT
>Ga0315271_10000427_pt1 | contig 22824 bp, 18 predicted proteins | sample C3_top_MG_FD_204664 | JGI IMG/M metagenome (GOLD analysis project Ga0315271, IMG submission 204664) | Sediment microbial communities from Yellowstone Lake, YNP, Wyoming, USA - C3_top | ecosystem: Environmental > Aquatic > Freshwater > Lake > Sediment | place: USA: Wyoming | collected 2017-08-01
TGGCAATGGTCGCTCCCAGGATCAGGGTGAGGGTGAATGCGACCAACCCTCCCCGGAGCATACGTTCGGCGGCGACCGGCGCCGCGGCAAACGCGGACCCGAGGAGGATCGCGAGTGCTCCATTTGACGTGAGCGAGAGCGGAATGCCGCCCCCAGCGGCAAGAAACGCGAGGCCGGCCAGACCGAGCAGCAGGGCTCCCCGAAGAACGGTCTCGGGAGGGGCGAGGAAGCCTCCTGGCGCACGAATCTCGACCCAGTCCACTGCGACCCCAAGGGGACGCCCGTTTTGAACAACGGCCTCAAGTAGCACTGAAGCATTTGACTGGCAAGTTACTTCTGGAATGTGAAATTCAACAACTTCATATGGATGATCTTCCCGAGCCTGAACCCTTCGCTGGCCGAGGACTGTCCCGGACACAGACACGGAGAGCAGCGCAGCATCCAGGAAGTGCCGGCGCACGCGCAGGCGCGCCTGGCCGGGGCCACAAAAGCGCAATGGAAGGGAAAGGCGCGACGACGGAACCGAGCTCCACCGGAAATAGGCGGGCCCGTCCCTTTCTATGTCTCGAAAGTCGCGGACGTAGTGAGCATCGGTCGGCCCGAGGTCAACCACGGCGGATTGGGCGAACCGGTGTCCAAGCAACACGGCCGTGGCGCCAGCGGCGGCGAGGACGACGATCGCAAGCAGCGCCCTCCAGGAAGACCCCCGCCCTCGCTGGCAACGCGCGCCTTCGGGCCTCGTCGGTTCCGTCGTATCGGGCGTCACCGGTCGACGTTATGCTCCACCGCGAGCGGGGGTCAAGAAGCGATCACGATGAGTGAAGAACTGGCGATGGTCACCGGGGCCTCGTCCGGGATCGGCGAGGCGTTTGCCCGGGAACTGGTCGGCCGTGGGTTCTCCGTGATTCTGGTGGCGCGACGGACGGACCGGCTTGCCGCGCTAAAAGCTGAACTGGGGCCGACCGTGGACGTGTTGGGTGCCGACCTCGCGACTGAGGAGGGAATCGCCGTCCTGAGTCGGCGACTTCAGATGGGCGGAGTCTCGCTCTTTGTGAACAACGCGGGGGTCGGCTACCGAGGGCGCGTGGCCGATCAGCCCGACAGCAATATCACACGGCTGGTGCGGTTGAACCTCGAGGCGCCGATGCGCCTCAGTCGTGCGGCTCTCGGCCCGATGATGGCCAGGGGACGGGGAATTCTCATCAACGTGGTGTCCATGGGGGCCTTCCAACCGGTGCCCTATCTGAATGTCTACGCGGCGACCAAGGCGGGACTCCTCTCATTCACCGAGGCCCTTGCCGACGAAGTCGAAGGTTCCGGGGTGAGGATCCAGGCCTTGTGCCCGGGGAACATCCCCACCGGGTTTCAGGAAGTTGCCGGGACCAAGGGAAGCCGGTTCGACAGGACGCCGTCGATGAGCGCCCGGGATGTGGCCAGAAGTTCCCTGGATTCCGCCCTGCGCGGCGGGGGGACGCTCCAGTTGCCCGCGTGGACGGACCGCCTCTCCGTATTCGCACAGAGGTTTCTCCCAAGGTTCGTGGCGAGGCGGGTCGCGGGGAGTCTCCTCAAAGCGGACTGATTCCTGAAACGGCCCCGGGGCTGTCTTCAGACGAACTCAAGGCCAGTGCTGATATTATTGGGTTTCAGCGCCGAACTTCTTCGACGAGGACTACCCTAATGGCCCCAGAATCCAACCCTGCCTCCAATTTCGCGGAATACGACTATTCCAACTTCTACTACGGGGCAGGCGACGACCCGATGAACCTCCTCGGGCCGTTTTCTGAGTGGTATCGCGAGGCGCTTCCAAACGGCTATTACCTTTATTCTGAACCGCTTCAGGGTGCGCCGGAGACTCGGGTCCATGTCCGGAATCGCAAGACCGGCCGGATTCACGACCTCATCAACATGGCGTCGTACAACTACCTGGGCATCTCGTATCGCCCCGAGGTGAAGGAGGCGGCGATCAAGGCGGTCGAGAAGTACGGCCTCGGCGCCTCTGGTTCGCCCATCCTGTCCGGGACGTTCGACATCCATGAAGAGTTCAACGCGGAACTTGCCCGTTTCAAGGGCAAGGAGGCGGTGGTCGTCTTCCCGACCGGTTACAGCGCCAACGTGGGATTTATCTCCGGCCTGATGCGCGCCGGCGATTCGATCATCCTCGACCAGTATTCGCATGCTTCCGTGGTCGACGGCGCGATCCTGGCCAAGTCCAACACCGTCTTCTTCCGGCACAACAACCCGCTCGATCTCGAGCGGAAGCTGGGGAAGACCAAGGGCAAGAAGCTGGTGGTCGTCGAAGGCGTCTACTCGATGGACGGCGACATCTGCACGCTCCCCGAACTTCTGGAAGTGGCGAAGCGCCATGGCGCCCGAATCCTGATCGACGAAGCCCACTCGACCTTCCTCTTCGGTCAAAACGGCCGCGGCGTGGCGGAGCACTTCGGTCTGGACGACGAGGTCGATTTTCACCTCGGGACGTTCTCCAAGAGCCTCGGCGGCCAGGGCGGATTCGTCGCGGGCAGCCGCAAGCTCGTCGACTACATCAACGCCTTCGGACGTTCACGCTTCTTCTCCTGCAACCTGTCGCCCGTTCTGGTCGCCGGCCTGCTCGCGGGCCTCAAGATCGTCCAGAAGGAGCCGGAACTCCGGCAGAAACTCTGGTCCAACGTCGCGTTCCTCCGACGGCGCTTCGCCGAGGAGGGAGTCGACATCGGCAAGTCCAACTCTCAGGTGATGCCGGTCATGGTCAACAACGACGCCCGCGTGTTCGCGGTAGCCGAGAAGATCCAGGACCGCGGTCTCTTCCTCCAGCCCGTCACGTATCCGGCGGTCCCGAAGCACAAGTCGCGCCTGCGCATCTCCGTCTCGGCTGCCCATACCGAGGCGGATCTTGAAACTGCGGTTCGAGTGATCGCGTCCGTCCTGCGCGAAGAGGGTGTATGCCAGTAACCATCTACGGGTATCGGGATGCGATGAGCGCGTTTTTCGAGTTTCCAACCGAGAACGCGCGGGAGATCCTGCCCGATCACCTGGAACCGGTGGAGGTTCACCACGGCACCAGCATCTTCGCGATGACCGCGTTCGACTTCAACGAGAGTTCGGTAGGCGAGTACGGTGAGGTCGTGATGGCCGTCATCGTTTCTCCGCTGGTGAAGCCGGGCGAACGGCTTCCGAAGTCGGCGATGTATCCCTACCTCGTGGCCACCACCACGAAGGCCGCGCGGGATCACGCGATCGAGCGCTGGCACCTGCCGCATTTCATGGAAGACATCAAGATCGAGTTCGACCGTTCAACCCCGAACGTGGGCGTGGCCCGGGTCAAGGACCTGGCCGGGGCGCCGATCGCCGATCTGACCGTGGCCGCCCACACCTTTGTGCCCGTGAATCACCTCTATCAATCCTTCATGGCCGACGACTCCGGAAAGTACCTCGCGAGCATCATCATGGAAGGCGAGCAGAGCGAGCACGAGGACGAGAAGGGCTCGATCGTCCTGCACGACCACGAGTTCAATAGGGCGCTCAGCATTGAAGATGTCTATGCCACGCCGTTCCGGGAGTTGTGGATGCGGAATGGACGACAGACCTTCGATCCGCTGAAGACCCTCTAGGCCCCTGCATCGGCCCGCGGCGACGCGGGACACCGAATAAGCTGCAACCGGTCCCATGCCCCGAACCTTCGTCATCCTCAATCCGCACTCCGGCAAGGGCCGTGGCCGGAAGATCGAACCCCAGATCCGCGAGGTCTTTCGCGCGCAAGGAGCCGAGTTCGGCCTGACCACGCGGGCCGGGGACGAGGAGCGACTCACCGCGTCGGCCATCGCGGATGGTTTCGACCGCATCGTTGCGGTCGGGGGCGATGGAACCACCTCGAATATCGGCCACGCGATCATGCAGTCCGGAAGGCCGGTCTCACTCGGCCTCGTTCCCGGCGGGACGGGATGCGATCTGGCGCGGAGTCTCGACATCCCCCAGAATGACCTCGTCCGGTGCGCGGACATCATCGCTACTGGCAAGACCCGACCGATCGACGTGGGCAAGGTCGAAGACCGGCACTTCCTCAACGTGGCGGGCTTCGGGTTCGACATGGCGGTCCTCGAGCGGTCGTTCAAGGTTCGCTGGCTTCGCGGTGAGCTGCTGTACCTGTATTGCGCTTTGCTGGAGATGAAGGCTTATCCCGGCTTCGCCCTCAAGAGCGTGCTCGACGATCGTCCGGGCCCCTCGGGCACGCACATGATGGTCATCGTGGCCAACGCGAAGAAGTTCGGGGGAGGCTTTGCCATTGCTCCGGAGGCCTCCCTCGATGACGGCGAAGTGGATATCGTGACCTTCGGCGACCTTGGATTCTTCGCGCGGCTGAAGGCGATGGGCGCCCTGATGAAGGGCCATCACAACGGCCTGCCCGGGATCGCCACCACGCGCGCGCGCCGGGCCGTGTTCGAGTTCGATTCGGCCCCGTCATTCGAGACGGACGGGGAGTGGCGCCAGGCAAAAGGGACATCCCTCGTCATCGAGACGCTTCCGAAAGCGCTCCGCGTGCTGGTGCCCTGAATGCGCTTCCTGAGCGCCGCTCGCAGCCTGCTGGGCATGTCGCTCTGCCTGTTCCTGCTGGGCGTGGCGGCCCCGATCACCCTGTACCTGATCGTGGTTCCAAGGATTGTTCTCCGACCTTCCCAGGCGAAGAGGGTGGGCGCCGACTGGGTGAGTTGGCTCGCGCGCTCTCTGACCTTCTTCATGCGCGTGGGCGGGGCCCGATTCGAGTTCGAAGGCGACATCGACGGCAATCAGCCCAGCGTGGTGATCATGAATCACCAGTCGCTGCTGGACATCCCGCCTCTGGTAAACATCATCAAGCAGCGGCTTCCGAGGTTCGTGGTGAGAGCCAAATACGCGAGCGGTATTCCCGGGGTGTCTCCGGCGATCCGGTTCATCGACTGCATCCCCGTGGACCCCAAGCGCGAGCGCGCGGGCGCGGTCCTGGCCATGCGGAAGGCGGCGCGCGAGGGCCTGGGGCACGCGGTTCTCGTCTATCCCGAGGGCCATCGATCGAGAGACGGAGAGATTCTTCCCTTCCGGCCCGCCGGCCTGACTGCGCTCCTGCAGGAAAGGCCGCTGCCGGTCTGGGTCATCGTGAATGACGGACTCTGGCGGCTGCGAACGCTGGGGGATACCTTGTTCGCCCTCGGAACGGTTCGGTGCCGGATGCGGGCCCTCGGGCCGGTGATGTCTCCCGAGAATCCGGACGACCTTCCGGCCTTCATCGAGGAGCGACGCCAGGTTCTGATCCAGGAACTCGCGAAGATGCGAGCCGAGGCGACGGCCTGAACCCCCGCGAACACGCCGAACTCGTCCTGGATCGGCAGGGGCTCGATCTGCTGGACGCCATTGCCGAGGGGGCCGCGGGCTCGCTCGATGCCGCCATCTTCTTCGGATCGCGCAGTTCGGGAGTAGCCACGAATGCCGCGAGCGCCTACGACCTGATGCTGGTCTGTGATCAGCCGGGGGTCTTCTACCGGGCGATGAGCCATGCCGGATTCCTCGGCCGGGGGCCAGCGCTGCTGCGTCTTCTCGACGGCCTCCTGCCGCCAACCCAGATCCGGCTGGTTCACGGGACGGGTGTCGTGAAGGCTTCGGTTCTTTCCCTGGCCGCGCTTGAACGCGCTACCTCGCCCGCGCGCAAGGACCAGTTCGTGGCGGGTCGACTGTTTCAGGACGTCCATGTGGTGTGGGCCCGGAGCCCTGAATCCGTTCGGCAGATTGTGGACGCGATCGCGTCCGCGCGACGGGTCACGCTCGAGTGGGTGGCCCCCGATCTACCGGATCGATTCGGTCCTCCGGAGTATGTGCGGCAGATGTTCCGGACGTCGTTCCGCTTCGAGGTTCGTCCCGAGACTTCAGGACGGGCGGATGCCCTGTACGAAGCGCAGGCCGCCCGGCTGGTGCCGATCTTCGAGGAGGTCTTGAAAGGGCTCGCGGCGGAAGGGCGGCTCAAGGCGGACGACGGAGGCACGTTCCGGCTGGACGAGCCGCCTTCGCGCGTGGGCGCCTTGAGGCGACGTTGGTTCCTCGAATGGTCGAGGGTTCGAGCCACCGCAAGGTGGCCGAAACATGCGGTGACGTTCGACGGCTGGCTCGACTACATCATCAGGAAGGCGGAACGCCACTCGGGCGAAGCCATCGTTCTCACTTCGATGGAGCGCCGCTTTCCATTGATTCTCCTGTGGCCAAAGATCTTCAAGTTTCTCGCCCGGCAGCGCGGCAAGGGTCGACCGGTGTAACTTCGAGAGAAGACCCCATGCATCCAGCGCTTCGCAACGCCCTCATCATGCTCGCCGTCGCGATCGCATCGACGTTCGTCTACGCCTCGGTCGGCCGAAAGCAGGACAAGGATGCGAGCGCCAAGGGGACCCAGTTCCTCCTGGGCCTCGGGAACTTCCTCGTGCACTGGTTCATGTGGGTCATCGGGCCGATCGAGCGCCTGAGCCTGGCCCTCCGCCTCACGCCCGACTTCTTCAATTGGCTGGGTCTGTTCCTTGGCGCGTTGGCCGGCGGCCTCTTCGCTTTCGGTCATCTTGGATGGGGGGGCGTGGTGGTCCTGCTGGGCGGCATCTGCGACGTTATGGATGGGCGCCTCGCCCGGTCGATGAAGCTTGCCTCCTCCTATGGCGCCTTCATCGATTCCACCCTGGATCGATTCGTTGAAGTGTTCGTCTTCCTGGGCCTGGTCTTCTTCCTGCGAGACACCGAATGGGGCCCGTTGCTGGCCGCCGGCGCGATCACGGGCTCGCTGCTGGTGAGCTACACCCGGGCTCGGGGCGAGTCGCAGGGCGTCTTGTGCAAGGAAGGGCTGATGCAACGAGCCGAGCGGATCGCCCTGCTGGTTTTCGCCGTCTTTTTCGACGGGCCGATCACGCTCAGCTTAGGCCTGGCCCAGGGCTCCGTGGTCGTAGTGATCCTTGCGCTCATCGCCGCCGGAACCTTCGCGACCGCGTTCCACCGAGCCCTCTGGATCGGCACGCGTCTTCGGGAACGGGATCGGGCGGCGCCTCCGCCGGAATGAAACCCCTCTCCATCGTGGTCCGCGAGGACTCGATGGCCCCCCTCGATCGCTGGCTTGCGACCGAGCTCTCGCAGGCCTTGGGGCGCCAGGTGCCGCGCGGTCTGGTGCGACGAGCCATTCTCGGGGGAGTCGTGGCGGTGGCCGGCCGGATCGTGCGCGACCCGGGCATGGTCCCGAGGCGCGGCCCATCCGTGTTCGTCAGGCATTTCGAGTGGCTGCCCGTAGAGGAACCCGCCCGCGCCCTTCGGGTCCTCTACGAGGACAATTCGGTCATCGCGGTCGACAAGCCCGCGGGCCTGCCTACCCATGGAAACAAGGATGCGGATCGGCCCAGTCTGACCGGTCTCGTGGAACGGCATGCCGGACATCCCGTGTTCGTCCATCACCGCCTCGATGCGGGAACCTCCGGGGTGGTCCTCTTCGCCAAGGTCGCGGAGGCCAATCCGTCCCTGGCGCGAAGCTTCGCTGACAGAGAGGTCGAAAAGACCTACGTCGCCCTGGTGGCCAGGCCGCCCATCGACTGGCCCCGGGAGATGACCATCGACACGCCGATCCTGGTGTCGGACAACGGTTCCGTCCGCGTCGATTCCGGCGGCGTTCCCGCTGAGACCCGCCTTCGAGTGCTGGAGCAGCGGGCCGATCATCTGCTCGTGGAGGCGAAGCCCGTCACGGGGCGCAAACATCAGATACGGGTTCACCTCGCGTCGGTCGGCGCGCCCATCGTCGGCGACCCACGCTACGGCGGTCCGCCCGCCGAGGGCCGTCGGCTCATGCTCCACGCCGAGCGCATCGAACTCGATCATCCCCTTACCGGCCGAAGGCTCGTGGTTTCGAGCCCGCGGCCGGAGGAGTTTGGGGCGCGAGGGCCGCTCAGTCGCTCCAATCGATCACGCCGGCCCGGAACAGATCGACGGCCAGCGAAAGGAGCGGTTCTTGAGTCGCAACCCGCCGCGCCGCGGAGCGCGAAGAGTTCCCACAAAGGAAGGCTAAGGCGAAAGCCTGTGGGCGGGGGAGGACGCGGCTCTCGCCATTGACGAAGAGCGCGGCCCGGCCGCGGTCCAGCGCCGTCCATGCCATTCGCGCCCCCGGAACCACGGAGACGGTCGAGCCACCCTCGAGTCTTCTGCTCACCGAATGCGCCGTGGCCCTCGCGGCCGAAACACCCGCGCTCCCTCCCGCGGTCACGGCCTCGCCCATGGCCAACGCCCAGGCATCGCCGCCGGCCGATTCGAGGTCGGCAACGAGAAAGCGCCGAAGGCTCAAGAGGTCCTGGCCGGAGATCTCACCGGCGTCCTTGCCTGGCTTTCTTCCCGCGTCGGAGAAGAGTCGCGGCGCCTCCTGGGACAACGCACGGGACAGCAGGGTTGACAGGAGGTCCGCGACGGAGGGGGCGCGGAATCCAACCGAGTAGGTGAGTGCGATTTCGGCGTTGCCCGGCACGGTGACGCCTCGATGCCCGACCCCGGGAGGGACGTAAAGCATGTCGCCGGGGTCGAGCACCCACGAATCCTCGATCCGGAATCGTTTCAGGATGCGAAGGTCGAGGCCTGGCCTGTAATCGGCGGTGGAACGCCGATCGACCTCCCACCGCCTCCGGCCCTGGCCCTGGATCAGAAAGACGTCGTAGCTGTCGACATGGGCGTCGACGGTTCCGTGAAGCGGGGACAGGCTCACCATCACGTCGTCCATCCGCCACTTCGGAATGAACGAAAAGGCCGAGGCCAGCGCTGCGATCGGAGCGCAGTGGCGGTCCATCGACTCCACCAGCAGCGTCCAATGCGAGCGGCCCAGCTTTCGCAGGACCTTGGGATTCTGGGGTCCGCGGATCACCTGCCACGGCTTCCGGCCGCCGCGCTCCATGACGAGTCGGGAGTCGACTTCGGGCTCGCATGCAAGCCCAGCCAGTTCGTCCGGGCTGAGCGGATCACGAAGGCCTGGGAACGCGCCGCGGACGAGCAGGGGCTCTTTCTGCCAGTACTTCGCGAGGAACCGTTCCACCGAGAGCGGGCCGAGAACGGTTGAGGTCCGGGGCATGGCGGGAACGCTACCTCAGGTTCCGGGCGAGAAGGTCCGGGTCGCAGTAGTGCAGGATCCAGAGATCTGCGTGTCGTATCGCTTCCTTCCACCGGACGGCATCGGACTCCTCGGGCCGGCGCGCGGCTTCGAACAGGAAGACGGCGTCAAGGCAGAGGCGGAGATACCTGACCACGCTGCGGAGATCGTCTCCCTGAAAGGTAATCCAGGTGGCGATGAGTCGGGAGGCCAGGTATTTCCGCAGAGCGAGATCGACCGAGCGCGAAACGGCGGTTGGACCGGGCCGAAAGTCGGGGAGACCGACCGCGGGCGTCGTCCCCTCGGTCAGCGCGGCAAGGAGGATTCGGCGCGGGTCGGTGACCCGACATTCGTCTCCCGAGTTCCTTCGAGTGACGACGAAGGAATCGGCCACGAGTTCGCAGAGAGGGCCAGCGTCCACGGTCCATGACCGGGCGCCCTCGACCGCTGCTTCGACGATGGCGAGGGCTGTCCACAACGGCTCCCGCGAGAGGACGGCCACCGCCCGATCCTCGAAGGCTCGCAGTCCGTCGAAGCCCAGCAGAACTCCGGGGCGAAGGAATGGGGGATAAGCCCCCCGGACGTCGAGTCCCTCGAATGGCCAGTCGGACGGAAAGGCCCGAGGGCCGGCGACCAGGCCGAAGTCTGTGGACTCGTCGAAGAGCAAGTCGGCGGCGGTTGGACAGTAGTGAGACAGGCTCACCGAGACAATGCCCGGCCCGAGGACGCAAACTCGCGGAAAGTGCCGGCAGGCTGAAGGGAGCGCGTCAACCCCGAAGTTCCGGTGGATCGCACAGGCGCGGACCGGTTCGTCTCTGAACCAGCAGGAACCCGTCGAACTGACGTGCCTGAGGGCGGACGTGCAGCCTGCCGGCGGGTCAGCCATGGGCTGAAATCCGTTGGGGCCGTTTGGGAGAGGCCGTCGGGCTTGCGCGAGGGCACCACTCAGACGGATCTCAACCTCATCCTCTACAGCGATTTCCCAACCCGAGGAGCAGCAGACACCCGTGTTCCGGCAGCGGTAGTTGCTGTGAAACGAGAGGCAAAGGACGACGGGCGGCTCATCGCGAGGCTCCACACCCATATTAGTTTACATAATATATCTTATCGGACACATCGATTCGCCTACTTCTACCGATGTGCCCGATAAGATAGTTGCTCAAAGACCTTGGTAAGGCTTGGGGAGATCGTTGCCTAGAGGGGCCGGTGCACTGCACCAACCTTCGCTCAGCCCCGGGCTCTTCGGTCGCACGGCCACCTCCGAGCCCTGTCGTTGGCGCGTGGCGGCGCCACCACGGCTACCCGAATCCAGTCGGTGCTGAAGTGCGGCAACGCCACGGCGACTATTCCTCGTCCTCCCGCAACTTGGCCAGGACCGAGAAGTCCTCGAGCGTGGTGGTGTCGCCAACGGTCTGGGATCCGGCAGCGATGTCACGAAGCAGGCGTCTCATTATTTTCCCGCTGCGAGTCTTCGGCAGCGCGTCGGTGAACCGGATGTCATCTGGCTTGGCGATCGGGCCAATCTCCCGGGCCACGTGAGCCTTCAACTCCTCCTTCATGGCCTCGATGGCGAATGGGTCGGCGCCGCCCGCGCCGGACTTCAGGGTGACGAAGGCGCAAAGGGCCTGCCCCTTGAGTTCGTCCGGCCGGGCGACCACGGCGGCTTCGGCGACCCGGTGATGAGACACCAGGGCGCTTTCGACCTCCATGGTTCCGAGGCGATGGCCGGCCACGTTCACGACATCGTCGACCCGGCCCATGATCCAGAAATAGCCGTCTTCGTCCTCGCGCGCTCCGTCGCCGGTGAAGTACGACCCCGGGAACCGTTTCCAGTACTGCTCGACGTACCGGTCCGGGTCCCGAAAGACGGTGCGCAGCATCGACGGCCACGGCTTCCGGATGACCAGGAAGCCCCCCTGACCGGGCGGGACCTTGTGTCCTTCCTTGTCGACGACCTCCGGGAGGATGCCGAAGAACGGCAGCGTCCCGGAACCCGGCTTCGTCGGCGTGGCGCCCGGGAGCGGCGTGATCATGATCGCGCCCGTCTCCGTCTGCCACCAGGTGTCGACGATCGGGCAGCGCTCGCCTCCTATGACTTTGTGGTACCACATCCAGGCTTCGGGGTTGATGGGTTCGCCGACCGTGCCCAGCAGCCGCAGCGAGGTCATGTCGTGCGCGTTCGGCCAGTCGTCGCCCTGACGGACAAACGACCGGATGGCGGTCGGCGCGGTATAGAAGATGCTTACGCGGTGCCGTTCGATGATGTCCCAGAGCCGATCGGGCTTCGGGAAGTTCGGCGCGCCTTCGTACATCAGCGACGTGGCGCCGTTCGCGAGCGGCCCGTAGACCACGTAGCTGTGTCCCGTGACCCAGCCGATGTCGGCCGTGCAGAAGTACGTGTCCTCTTCCTTGAGGTCGAACACGTACTTCGCGGTCAGCGTGGCCTGGAGCAGATACCCCGCGGTCGAATGCTGGACGCCCTTGGGCTTGCCCGTGGTGCCCGACGTATAGAGGATGAAGAGAGGATGCTCGGAATCGAGGGGCTCGGGAGGACAGGTCGCCGAGGCCAGGGCCATGGCCTCGTGGTACCAGATGTCGCGGCCGCCCCTCATCTCAATGGTCTCGCCGGTGCGGCGGACGACCACCACCTTCTGGACGCTCGGAATGGAAGGGCACGCGGCGTCGACGTTCGCCTTGAGATGCACGATGCTTCCCCGCCGGCACGCGCCGTCCGCGGTGATGATCACCTTGGCCTCGGCGTCGTTCATGCGGTCGCTCACCGCCTCGGCGGAGAATCCACCGAACACCACGCTGTGGACGGCCCCGATGCGGGCGCACGCGAGCATGGCGACCGCCGCCTCCGGGATCATCGGAAGATAGATGCCGACCACATCGCCCTTGACCACGCCGAGCGATTTCAGGACGTTCGAGAACTTGCAGACCTCTCGGAGAAGTTCGCCGTAGGTGACCACGCGAGTCTCTCCGGGCTCGCCTTCCCAGATGATCGCCGCCTTGTTCTTGCGCCAGGTGGAGGCATGGCGATCGAGGCAGTTCTCGGACAGGTTGATCTTCCCGCCCACGAACCACTCGGCGAAAGGCGCCTTCCAGTCAAGGACGGTGTGCCATTTCTCCTGCCACGTCAGTGTCTCGGCCTGCTCGGCCCAGAAAGCCTCGGGGTCGTTGATGCTCCTCGCGTACATTTCTCGATACTCTTCGAGATGCTTGATGTGGGCCTTATCGGAGAAGGCGGGCGGCGGCGGAAAGAGCCGCGCCTCCTTTAGGAACGTGTGAATCTCTGACATGGCCTGATTGTACTTTTGGAATCGGCCGGCGCGACCGCGCTCAGAGGACTCCGGCGCCTAGCGAATTCCCCAGGTCTTGTGCTGCTGGACGGAGAGGGCCCACTCGGGGTTGGCCTTCACCAGCTCGACGCACCAGCGAAGCGTGTCGGCATCGAGCGACTCTCCGGAGAACGCCGGCGAAATGAACTTCCGGCCCGCCCTCGTCCTGGGCTTGGGAATCCCCTGGCCGTTGCCGCGCACATATCGGACCTCGGAACAGGCCGACACGCGCACCGCATGCTCGGCGACTTTCGGGCTGAGCGAGATCCAGTCCAAGCCCAGGGGCGCGACATCGATGGTGCCGTTGGTCTCGATGCAGAGGGGGCCGAAGCCCGCCTTGCGAAACGAATCCACGAGGGCGGTGTCGAGTTGAAGCGCCGGTTCACCCCCGGTGAAGATCACTCCGACGCCGGCCTTCGGCGCCAGCTTCAACGCAGCGACGACCATCTGCGCCGCGGTCATGGGATGCCCGGACTCGAACTCGGTATCGCAGGCGAATCCGCCGGGTGAGAGCTTCCCCGCTTTCACGTCGCAGCGCATGTTGCAGCCGGAGAGGCGGACGAAGATGTTCGGCGTGCCGGCTCTCGCCCCCTCGCCCTGGAGCGAGAAGAAGATCTCGTTGACCCTATAGGGCCTCGCGCCCCGCCCCTTCTTCAACGCTCGGCTCACTCGACCACGCATTCGGCGAAGCAGTTCTCGGTCTCCTGGACGACGATCTTCACGACCTTCACGCCCGTGCCCTGCAGGACCCGGGGAGAAACATCGGTGGCGAGGAAGTAAGCCAGGTTCTCGGCGGTCGGATTTCGATCAAGGACAAACGTCTTCTGCTTCAGCCCGCCGCTCGAGAAGGCTTCAATGGCGCGACGCGCGTCCTCGTCATGGGCGGCCACGATGAAGCCGTGATCCCAGTTCTCGAGGATCCATCCGCCCACCCGCTCCTTGAGGACGGCGAAGTCGATCACCCGGCCGACCGAGTCCAGATCGCCGGAGGCGTGAATGAACACGAGGTAGTTGTGTCCATGCAGATACGCGCAGGCGCCCTCGTGGCCGACGAGGCGATGCCCGGCGCTGAAATGGATTCGGCGAACTACCTGAAGACTCAATGGACGGGGATTCTAATAGGGCAGGAGTCACAGTCGCCTGCTACGATTTCAGCTTCGATGAAGCCGAACCTGATCCTGCGACCGACCATCCTCGATCGGTACGTGCTGCGAGAGGTCGCCTCCCCGTTCCTGATCGGGCTCGTCCTCTTCACCTTCGTCCTGCTCATCCCTCATCTGGCCAACATTTCCGACCTGCTGGTCGGGAAAAGCGCCACCTGGACGGTGATCGGCAAGCTCATCTTCAACATTCTTCCGAGCTTCCTCGCCCTCACCATTCCCATGGCGTTCCTCCTCGCCGTGCTGCTTGGCCTGGGGCGGCTCGCGAGCGAGAGCGAGCTCATCGCCATGCAGGCGGTCGGGGTCTCGCCCTTGTTCCTTCTCCGTGCGCTGATGCTGCTTGGGCTGTTGGCCACCGGGGCCACCTACTACGTGCACGCGTTCTGGGTCCCGGATGCCAATCAGAGCTACCGTGAAACCGCATTCGCGCTCGCGATCTCGCGGGCGCAGAGCGTGAAACCGCGGGTCTTCATCGAGGATCTCCTTCCTCAGCGATCGCTGTACCTCACCGACGTCGAGATCGGAACCGGAGCCTGGAAAGATGCGCTGATCATCGACCGGCAGGACGCCGGTCGCCCGCGGGTGTGGCTGGCCAGGCACGGCGAATTGTCGATCAACAGGACCGAGAAGCGGGTGGAACTGGAGCTCGAGTCCGGCAGCGCCTATTCCTTCGATGTGGTCGAGCGCAAGACCTACGACTTTCAGAAGTTCGCGAAGGGCAAGTTCCCCATCGACTTCGGCCAGATCTTCCCCGACCTGCCCCTCTCCCGCGGCGATCGTGAAATGACGCCGGACATGCTCCTCGTCAACATTGCGCGGTTTGAGAAGGAGGGCAACGTCGCGGAGGCGGCGCGATATCTCGTCGAGTACCACAAGAAATACGCCCTCTCCGTGGTACCTCTGGTCTTCGCGGTCCTTGGCCTCGCGCTCATGCTCGGCGGCCGAAGGGATTCCAGGCAGTCCGCCTTCGGCCTTGCCATCGCGGTCATCTTCGTCTACTACGTGCTCGCCCGGCTCGGCGAACAGGCCGGAGACACGCGGGCCATGCCGCCCGGAATCGCGGTGTGGGCGGCCAACATCATCCTGGGCACCCTGGCCGCCTACCTGCTCTTCCGCGCGCGCCGCGAGGGCACCGTGGACCCCTTCAGTCTGGTGAATGTGGCGCACTGGTTCACCGGATGGTTCTCATCGAAGCGGCGCGCCGGATCGAGACACGGCTCGTCGATCAGCGCCCATGTGGTCGGCGTCCTGGATCGCTACATCGGCCGCGAGTTCATCCGCATGCTGGTGCTCGCCACCGTGGCGCTACTCATCCTTCCGGTGCTTCTTGAATTCATGGACCTTCTGGACGACGTCCAGCAGAATCACGTCAAGGGCGCCACGCTGCTGAGCTACTTCGCCTACAACATGCCCTTCTACCTCTTCAGCCAGGTCCTCCCCATGGCCGTGCTCATCGCGACTCTCGCCACCTACGGAATCATGGCGCGGCAGAACGAGATCACGGCTATGAAGGCGACGGGGATCAGCGTCTATCGAATCGGAGTGCCGGGTCTCGTCATCGCCGCCGCCCTCTCGGTCCTCATGTTCATCGGCAACGACTCCCTGGTTCCTCCCTACAAGCGACTGGCTCAGCGGGAGCACGATGTGATCAAGGGGCGCCCGCCGCGCTCGAATTCCGCGCTGGACCGCCGGATGGCGATCGGCTCCGACGGACGCTTCTACTCCTACAACCAGATCGCTCCATCCACCGATCCGGGCAGCGTCATCTTCCGCGGGCTGTCCGTGCTGGACATCGATCCAAAGACGTGGACCCTGCGGGAACACCTGATGGCGGACGAGGTGCGCTGGGACGGAAAGGTCTACGAACTTTCCAAAGGGTTCCGGCGCACGTTCGCGGGCGGGAGCGCCGCCGACCGCGTGATCGATACAGTCCGTTCGGCCGAGATCGATCCGCCCACCTACTTCAAGAAGGAGGAACGAACCGCCGACGAGCTCTCCTTCGCCGACCTGCAGCACCATATCGAGTCGATCGAGGGCCTGGGCCTCGATGGAACCCCCCTTCGGTTGGGACTGCATCACAAGGTGTCCTACCCGGCCATGTGCCTGGTCATGGCCTTCGTGGGTCTTCCCTTCTCGATGTTCGTGGGCAAGCGAGGCGCGCTCTTCGGCGTGGGCATCGCCCTCTTCCTGGCCGCGTTCTATCAGGTGGGATTCGTCTTCTCGGAGGCGCTCGGAAAATACGGCTATTTGCCGCCGATGCTCGCGGCCTGGGCGCCGAACCTGATGTTCGTGGGCCTGGGCTCGCTGCTGGTCCTCAGCCTCGACACTTAGGTCTCGAGGCCCGATCCCGACGATGCCCGCGTTCGAATCGGCTTTCGAGTTCCTGTTCAAGTATCGGCGGTCCGTCTTCGAGGCCGGCGACGTTGGCCTGGGCGCCGGGGCCTCCCTTCCCGTCGCTCTCCTGCTCCTGGTCCTCGCCGCCCTATTGGCCGGGTGGAGCTACGCGCGTCTCACCGCGCAGAAGCGCCTCCGGCGCCGCGACCTGATCCTGCTCGGCGGACTTCGTGCGCTGGCCTTGAGCCTGCTCGCCCTCTCCCTGGTCGAGCCCACGCTGAGGGTCCTCACCGTGGCCCCGCAGCAGACCTTCGTCGGTGTCCTGATCGACGACTCCTCGAGCCTGACCATCAAGGATGATCGCGGCCGCGAGAGGGCCGCGTTCGTCCGGGAGCGGCTCCTCGATCCGGCCGGAGACGTCCGGCGGGCGCTCGAACAGAAGTTCAAGGTCCGCTTTTTCCGCTTTTCGGGCTCGGCCCGGCGCATGCAGGACGAGAGCCTCGAGTTCGCGGGGGCGCGCACCAACCTGGCGTCGGCGCTACGGAGCGCAAGGGAGGAACTCGCGGACGTTCCCGTGTCCGGCCTGATCCTGGTGAGCGACGGCGCCGACAACGTGGCCGGGCCGCTCAGCGAGACGCTCCTCGACTTGAGGACCCGCCAGCTTCCGGTTTTCACGGTCGGCCTCGGCCAGGAGCGGTTCAACAAGGACATCGAGATCACCCGGGTCGAGGTCCCGGCCTCCGTCCTGCAGGGTAGCTCGGTGGTGGCGAGTCTCGCCATCAAGGCCGTGGGAGCGGGTCGCGAGCCGCTGAGCCTTACCGTCGAGGACTCGAGCCGGGTGCTTTCCGCGCAGGAGGTTCAGGTCACGGCCGCCGACTCCACCACGGTGCGAGTGTCCATTCGCGCCGACGAGCCCGGTCCCCGGCTGCTTCGTTTCAAGGTAGCGCCCGTCCCGGGGGAGCAGGTCACCGAGAACAACCAGTTCGATGTCGCTCTTGACGTGATCGGCCGCCGGGAGAAGATCCTGTACTTCGAGGGCGCCGCGCGCTTCGAGGCGAAGTTCCTCCGGCGGGCCGTCCAGGACGACCGGAACCTCCAGCTGGTCACGCTGGAGCGCACCGCCGACAACAAGTTCCTGCGCCTCGACGTGGACGATGCGGAAGAGCTCGTCGCGGGTTTCCCCCGCACTCGCGAAGAGTTGTTCGCCTACCGCGGCCTCGTTCTCGGAGGGGTAGAAGCGAGCTTCTTCAGCGTGGACCAGATCAGGATGCTCGCCGACTTCGTGTCTCAGCGCGGCGGCGGACTGCTGATGCTGGGCGGCGAGAAGACGTTCGCCGAAGGCGGATATGCGGGTACCGCGGTAGCCGAAACGCTGCCGGTGGTCCTCGACGCGGCGGATGCGTCCCCCGCCGGGGCGGCAGGCTCGCCCAAGTCCCAAGACGACCGCTTCCAATGGCTCAAGGTGGCGGTGACCCCGCTGGGCGCGGCTCAGCCGGTGACGCAGCTCGCCGCGAACGAGACCGACAACGAAGCTCGCTTCAAGGCGCTTCCTTCGTTGTCCTCCGTCAACCGCGTGACCCGGGTCAAGCCGGGCGCATCGACGCTCCTTTCCGGCGACCCCGAGGGGGGCTCCCCCGGCCAGGGGCGTGTCGTTCTGGCGTTCCAACGCTATGGCCGCGGTCGCGCCTTCGCGTTCCCCGTCCAGGACTCGTGGCGCTGGCAGATGCACGCGGACGTCGCGGTGGACGACACGTCTCACGAGACGTTCTGGCGGCAGATGCTCCGGCAGCTGGTCAGCGGTGTTTCCGGTCCGGTGTCCGCTACGCTGTCCTCCGGCCTGGTTTCGCCGGGGACGCCGGTGACCATCCGGGCCGACGTATCCGACGAGACCTTCGGTCGGGTGAACGACGCCGCGGTCATCGCCACGATTCAGAAGCCGGGCGGCGAAGTGCAGGAGCTGCCACTTCGCTGGACCGTGGACAAGGACGGGGAATACTCGGGCGAGTTTCGGGCCGATCAGCGGGGCGGCCACGAGATCCGGGTAGCGGCGCGCCGGGCGGGAAAGCTCCTGGGCGAAGACGTGGCGCATGTCCGGGTCGACGACCTTCAGGTCGAGTTCCGCGGGGCGGAGATGCGGGGCGACCTGCTGCGCCGGATCGCCACGGAAACCGCCGGCCGCTTCTACACTCCGGACACCGTGTCTCAGCTGGCCGAGGATGTTACCTATTCCCCGAAGACCGCCTCCGTGGTGGACGAGAAGGAGTTGTGGGACATGCCTGCGATCTTCCTGGGCATCCTCATCTCCCTGTCCATGGAGTGGCTGTATCGCAAGCACCGGGGGCTCGCTTGAGGACAAGGGGCCAGGCCGCGCGGTTCGCGGGAATCGTCCTTCTGACCCTCGCGGGGAGGGCGGCCGCGCAGGACACCCATCTGCTGATCGTGGCCGGGTTGGGCGGTGAGCCCCAGTACGCCGAGTCGTTCCGGGCATGGTCGTCCTCACTCCAGGCCGCCGCCGAGAAGCGCATGGGCATCCCGCGCAGCCGAATCACGTATCTGAGCGAGAGTCCGGAGAAGGATCCCGCGCAGGCGGACGGCCGCGCGACCAGGGACGGAATCGAGAAGGCGTTTGCGCAAGCAGCGGCTCTCTGTCGTCCGGGCGATACGTTTGCGGTCGTGCTCTTCGGTCACGGCAGCGGGGCCGGCGAGGAGGCGCGCTTCAATCTTCCCGGGCCGGACGCGAGCGCGCGCGATTTCGCCGGCTGGCTGGTTCCCTTCGCTCTTCAACGCGTGGTCTTCGTGAACACGGCCTCGGCCAGCGGCGACTTCCAGAAGGTTCTCGCCGGAAAGAATCGGGTCATCCTCACCGCCACGAAGAGTTCGCAGGAGCGCAACGAGGCCGTGTTCGGGCGTTACTTCGCCGAGGCTCTTTCTTCCGACGCCGCCGATGCGGACAAGAACGGCCAGGTCTCGATCCTCGAGGCCTTCGAGGCCGCGAGGGCGCAGGTCGCGACCGAGTATCAGCGCGAGCGGCGGCTCCTGACCGAGCACGCCACGCTCGAGGATGGCGAAGGAGGAGCGCTCGCCCGTTCCACATTCCTGGGGGGGCGAGCCTCCGCGCCCGCCGAGCGCCCGGCCGAGGCCGCCGACCCGGTCGTGGCCGCGCTGGAGCAGGAGCGTCGCGGGCTCGAGGACAAGATCGAGGCCCTGAAGGCCGCCAAGGGCTCGCTGCCGACGGATCGCTACGAGGCGGAACTGGAGCAGCTGCTCTTGAACCTGGCCATGAAGAACGAGGAGATCCGCAAGCGGAGGGAGGGCCGAAAGCCGTGACCCGATCATGTCTACCTACGCTCGGAAGGGTGGCCGTGCTGGCGGCTCTTGGCCTGTCCCCGATCGGAACGGGGGTGCTATCCACGCCGGCTCGCGCACAAGGGCTGAGCGTTCCTCTCCCCACCGCGCGCCCGAAGCCGAAGCTCTCCGCGGCCGAGGCGCTTCGCCGGGGCGAGTACGCACGCGCCATCGAGGTCGGTCGGGCGGACCTAGCCGCCGCGCCGCAGAGCATGCCGGCGCTCTCCCTTCTCGTGAGGGCCCTGATCGAGACCGGCGCGCACGCGGAGGCCGAAGAAGCGGTTCGCGCTTTCATCGCGCGCAATCCGAGAGCGAGCGATGCCTGGAGCCCGCTGGGCGATGTGCTCGTGATGAGGGGGCGTCGCACGGAGGCGGAGGCCGCCTATACCCACGCCATCGCAGGCCGGGGGCCGGCCGCCCTGGCCGCGGAGGCCTCCCTGGCCGTCCTTCTCGATGACCGCGGCCTTCGTGCCGAGGCGAAGGCGCGATTCGAACGACTGATCGGCGCGTACAACGCCGGTCGCGCCACCACCGCTCAGGATCTCATCGCGGTGGGCCGGGCCTGCCGCGCCCTAGGCGCGTCGAATCCCGATGCCTTCAAGGACGCGCTGAAGGCCTTCGATGAAGCCGCGGCTCTCGACGAGACGCACGAGGCCCGCCTTCGCACGGGCGAGCTGTTCCTCGAGAAATTCAACGGGACCGAGGCGAGGACTGCCTTCGAGACCGTTCTCCGGCTCAACCGAAATCAGCCGCAGGCTCTTCTCGGCCTCGCCCGGGCATTCGACTTCGATGGCGAACGGGGTGTGCCGGACCTTCTCGACGCTGCGCTCAAGACCCATCCCAACTTCACGGAGGCTCGCGCCTACCGGTCGGGCCTGCTCCTGGCCCTCGAGGACTTCCCCGCCGCGCAGGCCGAGGCGGAGAAGGCTCTCGCGGTCAACCCATCGTCGCCCGAGGCCCTGGCCGCCCTCGCCGCGGTCCAGTACGTGTCCGGGGACCTTCCCGCGTTCACCGCGACTCGACAGCGAGCGGAGGCTCTCTTTCCGAGGAGCGGAGACCTGCTCGTCAACGTGGCCGAGGCCGCGGTCCGGAACCGGCTCTACCGCGAAGGAGCGCAACTGGCGCGCGAGGCCCTGGTTCTGGAGCCGCAGTCGTGGGCGGCGCTCGCGAGCCTCGGCCAGAACCAGCTTCGCCTCGGTGAGATCGAGGACGCGCGCAAGAGCCTGGAGCGGTCGTTTCAAGGAGACCCCTACAACGTGTGGGTCAAGAACACGCTGGATCTGATGGACACGTTCAAGAACTACACCGTCGTCGATGCGGGACGGTTCCGCCTCTTCCTGGACGCGAAGGAGGCAGGCGTCCTGGGCCCGCCGATGGCCGCCCTCGCCTCCGAGGCGATGGAGAAGCTTTCGGCGCGCTATGGCTTCAGGCCGGCGGGACCGATCCGGGTGGAAGCGTATCCATCGCACGCCGATTTCTCGGTGAGGACCGTGGGCCTCGCCGGCCTCGGCGCCCTGGGCGTGTGTTTCGGCCCGGTCGTGGCCATCGACTCGCCCCAGGCCCGGGAGCGCGGCGCTTTCAACTGGGGCTCGACACTCTGGCATGAGCTCGCCCACGTGGTGACCCTGGGCGCTTCCGGGAATCGCGTGCCGCGCTGGTTGACTGAGGGCATTTCGGTCTACGAAGAAAGGCGCGCGAGGCCTGGCTGGGGTGACGACCTGTCGCTCGAGTTCCTTCAGGCGTATCAGGCGGGGCGGCTCCTTTCCCTGCGTGAGTTGAACAATGGCTTCGTCCGACCGACGAGCCCGGATCAGGTGGGCCTCTCCTATTACCAGGCCTCGCTGGTGGTGGAGCATCTGGAAACTCGATACGGCCTTGCCGCCCTCCGCGGTCTTCTGGGTGCCTATGCCAACGGGGCGTCCACCGAGAAGGCCTTCGAGACCGCGCTCGGCCGGACCCTGGATCAGGTCGACGGCGAATTCCAGGCGGCGCTCAAGTCGAAACTGGCGAAGCCCTTGACGGGAATCCGGACCGCCGCAGCTCCGTCCGATGATCGTCGGACCGTCCCGGAGACGCGCGCAGGCCTCGAGGCAAGGCTCGCGAACGACGATGGCGATTTCGTTGCCCATGCCATGCTCGGCCGGCTCAACCACCGCGAGAAGCGTGAGGAGGAGGCCCTGAAGCATCTCGAACGCGCCGCGCAGATCTGGCCGGAGTCGGCGGGAGACGAGAGCCCGTACTTCCCCATCGCCGAGATCAAGCTCGCGCGGGGAGACGGGGCCGGCGCCATCGCCGGGTTGAAGGCGCTGGTGGCGCTGAACGAGAGTCACGATGCGGCACGTCGACAGCTCGCCTCCCTTCTCGAAGCCCGGGGCGATGCGGACGAGGCGCTCGCCGTGCTCGATTCCTCGATCTTCATCTATCCCTTCGATCCCGCTCTCCACGAGCAACGGGCCGCCCTCGCGTCGAGACTCAAGAGGCCCCTGGAGGTGAGAGATGCCCGGCGCTTCCTCGTGGCCCTGGACCCGGTCGACAAGGCTGAGGCGTACTATCAACTCGCTCTCGCCGAACTGGACGCGGGCGACCGCGCCGCGGCGCGGCGGAGCGTGGTGCGCTCGCTTGAGATCGCGCCGAGGTTTGGACGCGCTCAGGAACTCTTGCTGAAGATCCACCGGGAGGAGAAGATCCCATGACGCGGCGAGCGAGGATCCTGGCTCTCACCCTGGTGGTTGGATCGGCGATCGTCCGCGCCGCGGATATTCCGGCGCCGCCGGATGTCACCTACGAGAATCCGCCCAACAAGGGAAAGTTCACGTTCGCCCGGATCAAGTTCCGGCCGTCGGAATGGGGCCCGGGGCGCTACGAATGGGGGCTCGACCTCAAGTGGAATCACGACTATCCCCGCGCCGACCGGCATCTGCTGACCATCCTCAAGGAAACCACCACCATCGACCCTGACCTGACCCCGGTGATCGTTGGCCTCGACGAACCTGCACTGTTCGACTACCCCATCGCCTACATGTGCGAACCGGGCTTCTGGACGCTGAACGAGAAGGAAACCCTTAACCTGCGCGCCTATCTTCAAAAAGGCGGCTTCCTGATCTTCGATGACTTCTTCGGACGCGCGGCCCTGAACCTCGAGGAGCGAATGCGCGAGGTCATCCCGGAGGCGCGGTTCATCGAGATTCCGATGGAGCACCCGATCTGGGACTCGTTCTTCAAGATCGCTGAGCCTCCCCGCGGGCGAGGAGGGGCGGGCGGCCGGGGCCTGGTCCCGCGCGGGTTTGGGTACGGGGGGCGCGGGACGCCGTCAACGTACCAGGGGATCTTCGAAGATAACGACCCCAGGAAAAGGCTCATGGTCATCGCCAACTACAACGCGGATATCAGCGAGTTCTGGGAATGGTCGGACACCGGTACTTACGCGCCCATCGACCTCACCAACGACGCCTACAAGATGGGCGTGAACTACATGATCTACGGCCTGACCCACTAGCGGGCGGCGGCCCCGCCCGGGGGCGGACCTACTTCTTCG
>Ga0315271_10000428_pt1 | contig 22806 bp, 16 predicted proteins | sample C3_top_MG_FD_204664 | JGI IMG/M metagenome (GOLD analysis project Ga0315271, IMG submission 204664) | Sediment microbial communities from Yellowstone Lake, YNP, Wyoming, USA - C3_top | ecosystem: Environmental > Aquatic > Freshwater > Lake > Sediment | place: USA: Wyoming | collected 2017-08-01
CCGATCCCCGAGTCGCTCGCGGATCTCGGTCGCTCGCACCAGGAAGCCTTCGGCGATGTCCGTGCGGGCGGACTTGGTGGCGGCTTCGCCGGCCTGATCGAGAAGATCGGCCCGTTGGGTGTCGTCTGTCGCCACCTCCAGGGCCTGCTCGAGGAAGACCACGGCCTGACCAGGCGAGCCAAGCGCCTCTGCCCGATCGGCCGCGGCGCGCAGCGCGATCCGGGCCTGGACCGCGACAGCCTCGCCGTCGGGCCCGGCAGGCGCCGCCCGGTAGGCCGCCACAAAGTGTGCCGCGAGCGCCCCGGCCAGCTCCTCGTCACCGAGGCTCTCGAAGTAGCGCGCCGCGGCCAGGTGCTTCGTCCGCCGATCGTTCATCGCCAGGGTGCTGTAGGCCACCTCGCGAATCAGGCTCTGGACGAACGCGTACATGCCACGCTCCGGCGAGCGGGGATCGATGTCCAGCTGCACGATCTCGCGTCGGACGAGTGGACGCAGTCGGCCCTCCACGGCGGAGCGGTCGAGGCCGCTGACGGCCGCCAACCCATCCACGGTGAAGCTCTGACCAAGGACCGCTGCGTCGGCGATGAGCGATCGATCAGCGGGGTCAAGACCGTCGAGCCGCGCCGCGATGAGGGCGTGCAGGGTGTCCGGCACCGCCAGCTCGCCAAGCTCCCCGACCGGTTCGAAGGACCCGTCGCCGAGCTCGCGCAGGCGACCGTCGGCAACCAGCATCCGGACCGTCTCCACGGCGTACAACGGGATCCCATCCGCGCGGGCGACGACGGACCGGACGGCTCCATCCGGAAGCCCCGGGATCAGGCCGGCCAGCAGCTCGCGCATCGCCGCCTCCGGGAGGGGCTCCACGTCGAGGGCGAGGAAGTTGCGCCGGCCGGCGCCCCAGCCGGGTCGGGAATCGAGGAGTTCGGGGCGCGCCAGCGTGATGATCAGGAGCGGAACGTTGCGGCTCCACTCGAGGACGTGGTCGATGAAGTCCAGCGTCCCCTGGTCCGCCCAATGGAGGTCCTCGAAGACGAGCGCCACGACCTCCCTTGCAGCCAGGCGCTCGAAGAAGGTGCGCCACGCACTGAACAGGCCTTCTGCGCCACCAGCCGGCGTGCTGCCCACTCCCAGCAGGGCCATCAGGGCCGGTTCGATCCGCCGCCGCTCGTCCGGGTCCGGGACGTAGGTACCCAGCATCTCGCCGACGCGCTGCCGGGTCGTCTCGTCGTCATCCGTCTCGACCAGTCCGGCACGCGAACGGACCATCTCGCCGAGCGCCCAGAAGGTCACCCCCTCGCCGTAGGACGGCGAGCGACCGTTGTGCCAGAGGACGGGCTCCACGACGCCGTCCACGTACTTCAGGAACTCCCAGGCGAGACGACTCTTGCCGATGCCGGCGACGCCGGTGATCGAGACGAGGCGCACGCGGCGCTCGCGGGATGTCGCATGGAACAGGTCCTTGAGCAGACGAAGCTCCGAGTCGCGACCGACGAACGGTGCTTCCAGCCGATCGCCTCGGCCCGATCCGCGCCGCTTTGCGACCACGCGCAGGGCGACCCAGGCAGCGACCGGCGCGTCCTTGCCCTTGAGGTTGTGCTCACCGGCCGGTTCGAACGAGATCGCACCCGACGCGGCCCGCTGGGTCGCTTCACCCACGAGGACGGTCCCTGGAGTGGCGACCGACTGGAGTCGCGATGCGGTGTTGACGAGGTCGCCGGCGACCATCCCCTGGTTCGTCGCCCCGAGGGTCACGGCTGCCTCGCCCGTCAGAACGCCGGCGCGCGCCTGGAGCCCTGGGTCGATCGTGCGAACGGCGTCCACCAGCTCCAGGCCCGCCCGGACTCCGCGCTCAGCGTCATCCTCGTGCGCGACCGGCGCACCCCAGACGGCCATCACGGCATCGCCGATGAACTTCTCGACTGTCCCGCCGTACCGCCCGATGACGTCGCGGGCGATGTCGAAGTAGCGGGTTAGCAGTTCGCGGACGGCCTCCGAATCGCGTCCTTCCGAAAGCGCCGTGAAGCCGACCAGATCTGCGAACAGGATCGTCACCATCCGCCGCTCGGCGACCGGCCCGGAGACGTGCCCCGCCACCGTCGTCGCGGTTGCGGCGTTGGGATCGGCTGCCGTCGTGACCGTGGGCGACCCGTCCAGGTGCGTCCCGCAGTCCCCGCAGAACCGGGCCGTCGGCGCGTTCACGGCCCCGCACGAGGCGCACGTCGCCACGAGCCTGGTACCGCATTCGTGGCAGAAGTTGCGCGACGTCTCGTTGGGCGTGCCGCAGCCAGGACAATTCACGTCTGGAATGTAGCGTGTGCGGGTGCTCTTGTCCCGAGCCGTCGTTCGGCCGGGCATGGCCTCCAGCTCAGCGCGCCTTCGCAGACGACGAACCTGGCTCGTATACGGCAAGATCGGGCGGCCACATGCTCGGAATGTGCGCTCGCGGCGTCCGTACATCGCGCGGCGTTGCGGCCCAGAGGACAAAGCGGCGAGGTCGTCGGATCCTGGGGCCGAACCGTCCCGACTTCATGTCAGATTCGGGCCGGTCAGGCCTGAGGGTGGCCGGAACCTGCTGTCGGTCACGCTCAGCGTGCACCCGTCGGATGCGGCAGGAGGCCGGTTCCGGGATCGTCCGGTCCCACGGCGGGCGAATCCGCACGCTTTGTCTCTCCCGGCGCAACGCTTGTCCAATCGCGGTCTGCGGGCAGAGGAGTTCGGCCTGTGGGTGGTCGCCGCGATGGTGACTCCGGCCGGGGTTACCCGGGGCCCTCAGGATCCCAGGCCGCGAAGACCGCGCGCACCGGCTGCAGGTCCGCCTGATTCGCGAAAGCGACATCCAGCGCATGTCGGTCGATGGCCCACAGTTCCTCGACGGTCAGGCCGATCTGAGTGACCGCGTTCTCATACTCCTGGGAGAGCGTGATGTCAGACACGGTCGTGGCGTCCGTCGAGAGGGTCACGGCGACGCCCATCCGATGGAGCCGTGCGAGTGGGTGGGCCGCGATGGACGGGACGATCCCGGCCTGCCAGTTGGATGAGGGACACAGGTCAAGCGTCACGTTGCGGGCGATCAGCTCCGCGCACAGCTCGGGGTCGTCTGCCGCGCCCGGCCCGTGGGCGATCCGCTCCGGGTCCATCGCCAGCGCCCGGCGTACCTGGGCGGCCCCGCCCCATTCGCCGGCGTGCAGGGTGATCCGCAGGCCGCCCGCCCGGGCCGCCTCGAACGCACGAGCGTGCGACTGCGGGTCCGGGTGCGCCTCCTCCGGCCCGGCCAGGTCCCAGCCGGTAAGGCCCTGGTCGCGGGATCGCGCTGCCGTCTCGGCCAGGACGACATTGGCGACGGGGTCGTGCGAGCGCAGCGCGGTGCAGATCAGCCGCACCACGGTCCCGGTCCGCGCGGCACCGTCCCGCGCGCCGGCGCACACGGCGGCGATCCCGTCCGCCAGCGACAGCCCGCCACCGACATGGAGGAGCGGGCCCCAGCGGATCTCGATGTAGCGCACCCCCTCGGCGGCCTTGGTCTCGACCAGCTCCGCCGTGATCCGTTCGAGGGCTTCCGCGTCCTGCATCAGCGCGATCGGCAGGTCGAACGCGCGCAGGAGTTCGGCCTGGCTGGTGCACGGCATCGGGGCCATCAGGGCGGCCGACATGCCGGCCAAGTCGCGCGGCGCATCGATGCCGCGTGAGGCGGCCAGTTCCAGGGCGGTCGCCACGCGCAGCGAGCCGTCCAGGTGGAGGTGAAGCTCGGCTTTGGGCATCGAATGGATCAGGTCGTGAAGGGGGGGCTGCATCCCCGGATGCTACGATTCCGGAGCCGCCTCGTGTGCGGGCGCAAGCGGAAGGGAAGCAACGCAGATGTCCACCATCCTCGTGACCGGCGCCAGCGGCTTCGTCGGCAGCTACGCGGTCCCGGCCCTGCTTGGCGCGGGTCACCGCGTCGTCGCCCTGGTGCGGACCCCGGAGGCGGGTCGTCTCGTGCTGGACCGGCTTCCGGAGGCGGACCGGGCGAAGGTGGAGCTTCGAACCGGCGACGTGACCCGACCGGGATCCCTGCCCGACGCGCTGGTCGGCGTGGACGGCGTCCTCCACCTCGTGGCGCTCCCAAGCGATCGACGCGGCGGCCAGGACCTTCGCCTGGTCAACACGGAAGGGACCCGGGCCGTGGTGGCCGCGATGAAGACCGCCGGCGTCAAACGGCTCGTGCACATGGGCGCGATGGGCGTCGTCGACGATCCCGCACTCCACTACGCGAGCTCCAAGGCACAGGGTGAGGGCCTCGTGGCGGCATCGGACCTGGACTGGACGACCCTCAAGCCGTCGCTCCAGTTCGGCCCGGGCGACGGGTTCTTCAACATCATCGCGGACCTGGTCCGCATGTCGCCTGGCGTCGTCCCGGTCCCCAGTGACGGGCAGAGCCGGTTTCAGCCGATCAGTGTCTCCGATGTCGCGGCGGTGGTCGTCCGGGCGTTCGCGGACGACGGCACGATCCGTGCCGCGCTGGACCTTGGAGGGCCCCGCTACTGGACGTATCGCGAGATCACCCGGGAAGTCCTCAGCGCCATGGGCAAGAGACGGGCCATCGTCCCGATGCCGGTCGCCCTCATCAGGCTGGTGGCCGGGACAGCCGAGAAGATCGGCCTGCCCTTCCCGGTTGCAACGGACCAGCTCCGACAGCTCAGGCTGGACAACATCGGGCCGCTCGACGTGATCCCGGCTCGCTTCGGGTTCCAGGCGCGCCCGATGGAGGGAGCACTCGGCTACCTGCAGGCAAGGCTGCGTGACCAGACGGTACGCAGCCTGTGAACCACCCTGTAGCGCGCGAGCGGCAGGCAACATGAGTGACGGCCTCCAGCGGGTAGGCGGCGCATTCGTCTGGCTCCTCGTGGTGATCGCCATCGCCCTGGGGGCGGCCGGCTTGGTCACGGCGACACCGAGTGCCGTCCTGCCGGCGGCGCGACCGGAGCTCACTGGTACCGCGGATGCTGCCGTCAGCCGCCGACTGGATGCCGTGGAGAGGGATCTGGCCCTCCTCGCGACCAACGTGGATGGGCTGGGGACGCAGGCACGAGGCGCCCTCTCGGCGCTGGTCGGCGGCAACGCCGAGAAGGCCGACGCGGCGGTCGCGAGCGGCGATGCCTTGATCGCCGAGATCGGGGTCCAGGCGGCGTTGATCGAGGCCGGCCTGACCGCGACCCCATTCGTGGGGACGGTCGGCGCGGACCTGCACATCTCACCGGCCGTCCAGGAGCGTCATGCTCGCCTCCGCGACGGACTTGCAGCCACCCGGGGCCTGGACGCGTCCTGGGCGGGCTTCACCTCCGGCGCGGTCTCGGCGACGCGGCTCTCGGCGAGTCTGGCGGAACACGATCGACTGGTGGGCGTGGCCGCGGAGCGTGGGCGCGCTGCAAAGTACAAGGAGGCGCTGGCATCCCTGGATCTGGCCAGCGGGGAGATCGCGACGTCCCGGACCCTGCGCACGCAGTTCGCCACCACGGTGGATGTGACCGTGCTGGACCAGTGGCTTGAACGCAACGAGAGCTATGACAAGGCCCTTCGCGGCCTGTACGTCGCACTGGACAAGGTCGGTGGGCGGGTGACGGACAAGGTGCGAAACGCCATCGCGGCCGAAAAGGAGGCGCGCACGCGCCTGCCCCCGGACTCGCGGGGCCTGATCGTCATCATCGCGGAGATCGGCCGGGGTGGGATGAACGGTGCGGTCATCGCCATCGAGGAGGCGAAGGCCCGGCTTGCGGACGCCCTGGCCCCGAGCCCCTCGGGCAGCCCTGGGGGTGGGCCGGACGCCGGCCCTTCGGACGCCCCGTGATGGAGCGAGGCCCCGTGAGGGTCTGACCGGGCGGGTACACTGGCCTTCGTCATCCACCCAGCCGCCCGCGACCAGGCCTCGCGAGGCCGGCCGCATCTCCGGAGGATCCTTCAGCCGTGGAGCTTCGTGTCGTCACCGACCAGCCGTGGGACGTGCCCGCGGACGTTCTCGTCATCCCGATCGTCGGCGACGTTGCATTCGTCGACGAGCTGGACGAACTGGATCGCCGAAGCGGCGGGGAGCTTCGAGCTCTCGCGGCGTTCGGGGAACTGACCGGCAAGCCGCTGTCCACGGCCCTGGCCTCGGCCGGGGACCTGCCGGCGACCAGGCTCCTGACCGTGTTTGCCGGCGATGGCGCCACCCTGGATCGCGAGACGCTCGTCCACGTGGCGGCGAGCGCGGAGCGGCGCCTGAGTGGCCGGGCCGTCCGGCGTCTGGCCATCTGGCTGTCGCCCTTTCTGTCCGCCTCGAGCGAAGACCCTGCGACGATCGCCGGGCTGGTCGCCCGCGGCGTGGTGGAGGGCAGCTACGACCCCCGGACGATCTACCGCGACTCGGTGGAGTCGGTGCCGCCGGTTCTCGACGAGCTGATCCTCATCGCGCCGGAGGGCGATCGCGCGGCCCTGACGGCCGGGGCCGAACGGGGCTTGATCATCGCTGAAGGCGCGAACCTCGCCCGGACCCTGAGCAACCGCGCCTCCAACGACGTCAGCCCTGTGGTCCTCGCCGAAGAGGCCCAGGCCATCGCCGAACGGCACGGCCTGTGGATCGACGTCATCGAGCCAGACCGGGCCACGGAGCTCGGGATGGGGATGTTCATGGCCGTCGGTCGCGGGAGTGACAACCCGCCGAGGATGATCGTCATGCGCTCCGGCGGCGTAGGCGAGCTGGACGTGCTGGAGCGGCACCTGGCTCTCGTCGGCAAGGGCGTCTGCTTCGACTCCGGCGGGATCAGCATCAAGGGCGCCGACCGGATGGAAGAGATGAAGATGGACAAGACCGGCGCGTGCACGGTCATCGCTGCCATCGCCACGGTCGCCCGCCTCGCACCCGGGACCCCGCTGCTGGCCGTCGCACCGGCCGTCGAGAACATGCCCGGTCCGCATTCCGCGCGGCCCGGCGACATCGTCACGGCCATGAACGGCAAGACCGTGGACATCACCAACACGGACGCGGAGGGCCGCCTGATCCTGGGTGACGCGCTGACCTACGCGGAACGACTCGGGGCGACCCACCTGGTCGATGTCGCCACGCTGACCGGAGCGGTCTCGCGAGCCCTCGGCCACATGGTGACGGGTGCCTTCGGGGCACCGCAGGACTTCTACGACCAGGTCGCCGCCGCCGGGGAGCGTGCCGGTGAACGCTACTGGCAGCTGCCGCTGGTGGAGGACTACGTCTCGGAGATGGACAGCTGGTATGCGGACCTTCAGAACGCGGGTTCGTCCGAGGGCTCGCTGATCAAGAGTGGCCTCTTCCTGCGAGAGTTCACCACGAAGCCGTGGGTCCACCTCGATATCGCCGGTACGGCCTACTTCCGAAAGTCGACCGCGTTCGCGCCGAAGGGGGCCACGGGCGCCTCGCACGCGACACTCGTCGAACTGGCGCTCGCCGGCGCTCGTCCGGCCGGGTGAGGCGGTCCCGACCGTCGTGACACTCGATCCCGTCAGCCTGGCCCTGGGCGCCGGTGGGTTCCTCCTGGGCCTTCTGGCGGACCGGTTCGCGACCCGTTGGCCGGACCACGATGAGGAGCACCCGCCGGGTCGGCGCGTTGACTGGCGGACCGGCCTGACCGCCTTGATGGGCGCGCTGGCATTCGGTCTCCTGCCCGTCCGGTTCAGCGGCGACCCTCTGGCACTCGCGCTATTCGGGGTCTGGTTCGTGACGTTGGTCGTTGGCCTGGGGACGGACCTGGACCAGCGACTCCTGCCCAACATCCTCACCCTGCCCGTCATCCCGGTCGCCTTCCTGTACGCCCTGAGCGGGCAGAACCCACTCGTCGGGACGGACGTGATCCCGGCGCTCGCCGCGGCCATCCTCATCCCGGCCGTGCTGTACCTGCCGTCGATCCCGTTCGGGGCGGGCGCGTTCGGGCTGGGCGATGTCTTCCTCCTGGCCGGCGTGGGCCTGATGATCGGCGGGGAACGTGCCCTGGGTGGCCTCTTCGTCGGCCTGATCTCGGCCGGGATCGTGCTCGTGGCGCTCCTGGCCACAAAACGGATCGGGCGTCGGACCTACGTGCCGTTCGGTCCATTCCTGATCGCCGGAGCGCTGTGGGCCGCCCTCATCCGCTGAGGGCCGTCGGGGTCCTGCCGGGCGTCAGGACCATCAGGCCGGGGGCCCCGGCCGACCGGGACACTAGACTCGACGCGGTATAGTGCCCACAGTGCCGGTCTCGTCCCGATGCCTGTCCCCACGGCAACGGGAGACCGGTGGGCTGACCGTACGACGCGTGGCGGAGGCCGCGTGGGACAACGGAGACCTGCTCGCACGTGATCTCGCCGACATGATCTTCCGCCGCACACACCACCAGGGCACCTCGGATGTCCCTGGTTGGGCCTTCGCTCGCCCGGGTCGCTCGCGCCGTGCCCGTGGCTTCGCGTCGCTCCTGCTCGCCCTGCCGATCGTGCTGGGCCTGGTCGGCCTACCCGCCAACGCGCCGGTCGCGCGTGGCGACGAACTGGCCGATGCCAAGGCGCAGCAGGCGCAACTCAAGAAGGAGGTCGGTGCCCAGAAGCGGGCGATCGCCGAGCTCAAGACCCTCCAGCGAGGGCTGGCGGCGGAGATCGCCCAGACCAAGGCTCAGCTCCACGGGATCAACGCCGACCTGGTCAAGGTCAAAGTCCGGATCGGCAAGATGAGCACCAGGATCGAGGTGGTCAAGGCGGCCTATGCAGCCTTGGTCGGCAAGCTCGCTGCGCTGGATACACGCCTGCTCGCGATCACGGCCAGCGAGGAACGCAAACGCGACGACCTTCGCGCGCGGCGCGAGCAGCTGGCCGAGCGCGTCCGGACCGCCTATGACACGGACCGGTCGTCGCTGCTCGAGGCGTTCCTGTCCGGTGGGACATTCACGGACCTGTTGGCCGAGATGAGCTATGTCGTCGACGTCGGCGAGCAGGACAAGGCGCTCGCGCAGCAGATCGCCCGCGATCAGCTCGTCCTTGCGGCCGTCCACCAGTCCGCCACGGATACGCGGACCGAGACGGAGTCACTGCGTGTCGAGACAGCGGCCCAGAAGGTTGCGCTTGACCAGAGCTTGCAGGAGCTGAAGGCGGCCAAGGCGCAGTTGGCGAAGCTGGAGAAGCAGGTCAAGCTGGAACTGTCCCGCCAGAAGGCCGTCTACGCGACGATCCTGCGCAACAAGAAGAACGCCTCGAAGGCGCTCGCCGCCGCTGCCTCCGCCCAGCGCAGGCTGACGGTCAAGATCGCCGACATCGTCGCGCGACAGGCCAAGGCAGGGAACATCCCGTCCCAGTACAACGGCACCCTGCACTGGCCGATGGAGGGTAATGTCAGCCAGAACTTCGGCTGCACCGGGTTCTCCTGGGAACCACCCCTTGGGAACTGTGCCCACTTCCACCGCGGCATAGACCTCGTGGCGCCGTCTGGCACCGCCGTTCGCGCGGCCGGAGATGGGGTGATCGCCTATATCGGCTGGAACTATGCGGATGGGCTGGACCCGGCCTGGATCGTCATCATCGCCCACAGTTCCGGACTCCAGACCTGGTATGCCCACATGCAGCCCAAGTACCCCGGTGCCATCACCCAGGGCAGCCGAGTCAAGGCCGGCCAGATCATCGGATTTGAAGGCAACACCGGCCACTCCACCGGCGCACATCTCCACTGGGCCGTCATGTTCAATGGCAGCTTCGTCAATCCGCGCCTGTTCCTCTAGCTCCATCCCCCGTGCTAGCATCGGCACGGGGCGCGCACAGCACCATCGGGGAGAGGCGACAGCGTGAAGCGGACGATGGCGATGATCCTGGCGGGCGGCGAAGGTGAACGTCTGTCGATCCTCTCGCAGGAGCGGGCCAAACCGGCCGTGCCGTTCGGTGGCAAGTACCGGATCATCGATTTCACCCTGTCGAACTGCGTCAACTCGGATATCGACGATGTCGTCGTCCTGACCCAGTACAACCCGCGGTCCCTCAACGACCACATCGGACAGGGCCGTCCGTGGGACCTGGACCGCAATCACGGCGGCGTCAAATTGCTCCAGCCCTACATCGCGCGCGGCCGAGTGCCCGAGTGGTATCGCGGCACGGCGGACGCGGTCCTGCGCAACCTGAACGTGCTGGAGCACGACACCGATGCGGACACGGTCGTGGTCCTGGCCGGTGACCACATCTACAAGATGGACTACCAGCCGTTCGTGGCCGCCCACCGTCGCCATCGGGCGGATGTGACCATCGCGGTCAGACGCGTGCCACTGGCGGATGCGTCGCGAATGGGGATCCTGGCCCTGGACGACGCGGGCCGGGTCACCGAGTGGCAGGAGAAGCCCAAGCAGCCCAAGAGCGATCTGGCCTCCATGGGTGTCTACGTCTTCTCCAGGAAGTCGCTCATGCGCTGGCTGTCGGAGGACCGGGTGGACTTCGGGGCGCACGTCATCCCAGCCATGCTGGAGGCCGGCGCGCGCGTCTTCGGCTACCGCTACAACGGGTACTGGCAGGATGTAGGCACCATCCAGTCGTTCTGGGAGGCGAACATGGCGCTCCTGGAGGACAGCCCGGGACTCGACCTGTACGACAAGGACTGGGTCATCCACACGCGCTCCGAGGAGCGTGCTCCGGCCAAGGTCGGACCCACCGCACAGGTCCACCGGAGCCTCATCAGCCACGGTTGTGTCATCGACGGGACGGTCGTCAACTCCGTCCTGTCGCCCGGTGTCCGGGTGGACGTCGGGGCGGTCGTGCGCGACTCGATCGTCATGTTCGACTCGGTCATCCGGTCCGGCGCCGTCGTGGACCGGTCCATCCTGGACAAGGAAGTGGTGGTCGGGCCGGGCGCCATCGTCGGTGACGGACCGTACGACGACCGGCCGAACAAGGGCGAACCCAACCGGCTGAACACGGGCATCACGGTGGTCGGCAAGCGGGCGATCATCCCTCGCGGCGCCCGGATCGGTCGCAACGTCAAGGTGGGCGCCGACGTCCGGACCTCGGACTTCACCAGGCGCGTGGTCAAGTCCGGCGATTCGGTCGAACGTCCATCGCTGCCCAGACCGGCGAAGTCCGTACGAGCTGCGAAGGCGGCCGGCGCCGAGGACTGACACCGCGGAGTTCCGCCGAGGACTGACGCGGCGGGTTCCGTCGAGCGTCGGCGCCCTGGGGGCCGATCCGCTGGAACTCGGCTAGACTCCGCGAGCCATGCCACCTGCCGACCCTGGCGCACTCGCCGTGCGCCCGGCCGACATCGAGCGCTGGTTCGCGGAGATCGGGCTAGACCCCCTCGAGCGAGCCGATCGCGAAGGGATCACCAGCTGGGATCTCATCCTCGATGGACGCCGCCGCCACGACCTGCGCGTGACTGTGATCCTGGACCCATCGCTGGCGGTCATCGCCTGGGCCCACTACGCGCCGCCGATCAGCGACATGTTCCGCAAGTCCTACCGGAAGCTCCTGCGCTGGAACGACGCGTTCCCGTTCGTGAAGTTCTCGGTGGGCGAGGACGAACGACCGGTACTGGCGGCGGAACTGCCGATCGCCCATGCGTACGCGGACAGCCTTGGCCTCGCCATCGCGCGCATCCTGGACGTGGCCGACCGGCTGCTCGACGAGTCGGAGGACTGGATCTGGATCGGCGGCCGGATGCCGCCCGAACCGGCGGACCGGGAACCCCGGAACCCGACGTTCGTGGCGCGCTACGCCGATCGCCTGCCGGCCCTGTCGGAGGACGTGGCGGGATGATCGTCCGACTGCGTCGCCTGGCGCCGCTCCTCCTCGCGTTCGTCTTCGCCGTGGGCCTGGTGGCCGCCCCGGGCGCAGCCGTCCCGGTCTGGGCCGCGACGCCTGACCTCACGATCGTGTCCGATGCGCGTTACGACGTCCAGCCCGCGCAGAAGCGGGTGCGCGTCACCGTCGCGCTGCGGCTGACCAACCGCCTCAAGGACACGGCGACCAGACGGTTCTACTTCGACGAGGCCTTCCTGGCGGTCCTGCCCGGATCGTCCGCCTTCAAGCTCAGCGGGGGCTCCGGCAGCTCGCGGGCGACGGTCAAGAAGCGCTCGGCGAACGCCACGATCCTGCGCCTGCAGCTCGGATCGCGGTTGTTCAGCGGGAAGTCCGCGGCATACACGCTCCAGTTCGATCTCGTGGATGGTGGCGGTGAGGCCACGCGCGACCTGAGAGTCGGCCAATCCCTGGTGGCCTTCCCGGTGTGGGCGTATGCCTCGGATTCCACACCCGGCAGCACCGCCACGGTCGTCTTCCCGGCCGGCTTCGAGACCACGGTAGAGGCGGGCAGCATCCCGGCCCCGACCAGGGAGGCCACCGGTCGAACCATCTTCCAGACCGGCAATCTGTCGGCACCGCTCACATTCTTCGCCTATCTCGTCGCAGACCGCCCGGGCGCCTACAACGAGCGCTCGTTGACCACGACCGTCGGTGACGTGGCCGTACCGTTCACGATCCGGGCATGGGCGGACGATGCGCCCTGGGGGAGGCGCATCGGCGGTCTCGTCCAGCGCGCCCTGCCGACCATGGGTGAGGCGATCGGGTTGCCCTGGCCACGCGACGACACGCTGGTCGTCCAGGAGGCCGTGAGCCGCTCTACCGGTGGCTATGCCGGTCTGTTCGACCCCACCAAGGGTCTGGTCGAGGTGGCCTACTACGCGGATGATCTCGTCGTGCTGCACGAGGCGGCCCACGCCTGGTTCAACGGGTCCTTGCTGGCCGATCGCTGGGCCGATGAGGCCTTCGCCTCGTATTACGGTCTTGCGGCGGCGAAAGCACTGGAAGTGGCGGGGACCGGCAGCGCGCTCACGAAGGAACTCCGCAAGTCAGCCATCCCGTTGAACGCATGGGGACCCGTCGGCAAGGAGACGGGGGCGGTCGAGGACTACGGCTATGCGGCGACCCTGGAGCTGGCCAAGGCGATCGCCGAGCGTGCCGGCCCAGACGGACTCCGTGCGGTCTGGACGGACGCGGAGGGCAGGGTCGGGGCCTACCAACCGCCGCCGGCGAGCCCCGACGCCGAGGTGGCCTCGTCGTCGAAGCCGGAAACGATCGCCGGCCCGCCCGACTGGCGCGCGCTGCTGGACCTGCTGGAGGCCGAGACGCCTGCTGTCTATGACGACCTGTGGCGGACATGGGTCGCCCGAAAGGAGGATCTGCCGCTGCTGGCGAACCGCGCCGACGCGCGCCTGCGCTACGACACCGTGGTCGAGCAAGCTGCCGATTGGCGGCTGCCACGGCCGATCCGCGACGCGATGCGCGCGTGGCGCTTCGATGAGGCGACGACCCTGCTTGCCTCCGCCGCCGAGGTACTCATGCGCCGCGCCGAGATCGGATCCGCCGCAGCTGTGGCCGGGTTGACCCCGCCACCCACCCTGCGCGACGCGTTCCAGGCGACAGGCGGCTTCACTGCTGCCCTTGACGAGGCCACCGCCGAGGTCGCAACGATCGCGCGTTATCAGGCCGCTGTCGACGCGGAGCCGGTCACGTCGGACCTCGTCGTCCAGGCCGGCCTATGGGGAGCCACGCCGGAGGTGGACCTCGCGAACGCGCGGACATCCTTCGCGGCCGGTGACCTGGCCTCGACCGCGACGTCGGCCGATGCCGCGCGGTCCGTCTGGTCCTCCGCGGCCGACATCGGTCGGGGCCGCGTCGTGAGTGCGGCAGCGCTGGCTCTTGCGATCGCCGTCGCGCTGGTCCTGCTCCTGGTCGGCGTCAACGGTCGTCGCCGCAGACGCCGGAGCGAGGCGTTGTTTGCGGCCTCGATGTCGCGCCCCGTCGGGCGGATGATGGCGCGGCCGATGCCGCCGCCCGAGGCGCCACGTGCAGTCGAAGTGGGCGTCGGGGCGACCCAGCCGTACGCTACACTCGCGGCCACTCCTGAGGAGGCGCCGACCGTGGCGGCCCGGGACTTGAGCGACACCGGAGTTGGATCGGGCTGATGGGGATCCGGCGGCTGAGACCATCTGCGGAGATCATGTCGGGGGATTCGGCCGACGTGTACTTCGCGCGAGCCGAGAGCATCCTTGACCGCGAGGGCCTGGACCCCATCGTGACGATGGAGGTCTTCACGCGCGAGGAAGTCGTTCTGTGCGGCATCGACGAAGCGAAGAACCTGCTGGGACACGTGCTGGCCGACGCAGATCCGTCCGAGACCAGGCTCGAGGCACTGGATGACGGCGACACCGTCGCTTCGAAGGAGGTCGTCCTCCGGATCCGGGCGAGATATCGACGATTCGGGCTCTACGAGACGGCCTTCCTGGGCATGCTCGCCCAGTCCACGGGATGGGCCACGGCCGCCCGCCGCTGCGTGGAGGCAGCGGCCCCGGATCCCATCATCAGTTTCGGGGCTCGCCACATCCACCCGGATATCTCGGACGTGCTGGACTACGCAGCGATCATCGGCGGCTGCGTTGGCGCGTCCACCCCGGCCGGCGCCCGTCTGGCGGGTCTGGCCCCCACGGGAACGATGCCCCATTCACTCGTCCTGATCTTCGGCGACACGGTCGAGGCGGCCCAGGCCTTCGACCGGCACATCGGTCCCGAGGTGCCCCGGATCGTCCTGGTCGACACCTTCAAGGACGAGGCAGAGGAGGCGCTTCGAGTCGCGAACGCGCTTGGGGACCGCCTCTATGGGGTCCGGCTGGACACCCCATCGGAGCGAGGTCGCGTCACGCCGGACCTGGTCCACGAGGTCCGAGCGAGGCTGGACCAGGCGGACTTCTCGCACGTCAAGATCACCGTCTCGGGCGGCCTGACGCCAGATCGGATCCGCTTCTTCAAGGAGGCCGGCGCGCCGGTTGACTCGTTCGCGGTCGGCTCGTACATCAGCGGTGCCACACCAGTCGCGTTCACGGGCGATATCAAGGAGATCGACGGACGGCCGATCGCCAAGCGCGGCAGGATCCCTGGTATGACGGCCAGTCCCAGGCTGCGGTCGGTGGACCTTGCCGCGTGGCGGCAGGGACCGTAGCCCGCCTGTCAGACCCCGGTCGCTCAGCCTCCGCCCGGCTGCGCCCGAAGTCGCGCCAGCCACAACAGCGCCACGAGGGACTTCGCGTCCTGGATCTCGCCTCGTTCCGCCGCCGTGATCGCGTCCTGCCACGGCACGCGTTCCACCAGCAGTCGTTCGTCTTCGTCCGGTGACAGGCGGTCTGCGCTGGCTGGTCGCAGCTCCGTGGCGAGGTACAGCGACATGAGCTCCTCGGTGAAGCCGGGCGCCGTATAGAAACGACCCAGCAGCCGCCACCTGGCGGCGCGCATCCCGGTCTCCTCCTCCAGCTCGCGCGGGGCGGCGAGGTCCGGGTCCTCCACAGATCCATCGGCGGTCGTGTCCAGCGTCCCGGCCGGGACCTCGAGAAGGACCTGGCCGGCTGCCAGCCGGTACTGGCGGACCATCAGCACGTTGTCGTCCGGATCCAGCGCCAGGATCGCGACCGCACCCGGGTGGCCGGCGATGTCGCGCGTGGAGCGTGACCCGTCGGCACGCTCGATGGTGTCCACGCGGAACGTCAGGTAGCGTCCCCGGTGAAGGACCTGCGAGTCAACCACGCGCTCGATGAGATCGGCCCCGGCGAGATCATCGCGCGGGGCCGATCCAGCGACCTCTGGTGACGGATCGAGGGTCAGGCTGTCGCCCCTGCTGCGGCGAGGGCGGTCATGGCGGCGCCGGTCTCGCCATCGAAGAGGTGGAGTTTCTCGAGCGGGATGACCAGGTTGACGACGTCGCCCGGACGGACTCGATGCTCTGACCCCACGATCGCCACGATGTCCTTGTCGGCGGCATTGACATGGAGGAGCTCCTCGTTGCCGAGATACTCGACAACGTCCGCCCGGGTCCGGAACGCCCCGAAGCCCGGTCCGGCCTCGCCGATGTCCAGGTGTTCCGGGCGGAAGCCTGCGACGAGCTTGCGGGTATTGCCGGCGCCGATCGCATCTCGCGTCTGGGGTGGCAGGGGGATGGACCAATCGCTGGCCCCCACCAGGCGAGCCTCGGCGCCCGAGCCATCCACGGTCACATCGACGAAGTTCATGGATGGGCTGCCGATGAAGCCGGCGACGAACCGGTTGACCGGGGTGTCGTACAGCGACTGCGGGGTGCCGACCTGCTGGAGAAGGCCCTCGTTCATGACGGCGATCCGCGAGCCCATCGTCATCGCTTCGACCTGGTCGTGGGTGACGTAGACGACGGTCGTCTTGAGGCGCTGGTGCAGGCGGGCGATCTCGGCGCGCGTCTGGACGCGCAGCTTGGCGTCCAGGTTGGACAGGGGCTCGTCCATGAGGAAGACGGCCGGCTCACGGACGATCGCCCGGCCGAGCGCGACGCGCTGGCGCTGGCCACCGGACAGCTCCTTGGGCTTGCGGTCCAGGAGGTTGGTGAGCTGGATGGTGTCCGCGGCCTCCTTGACCCGTCGTTCGATGTCCGCCTTGGGGACCTTGCGCAGCTTCAACCCGAAAGCCAGGTTGTCGCGTACCGACATGTGCGGGTAGAGGGCGTAACTCTGGAAGACCATCGCGATGTCGCGATCCTTGGGTGCGACGTCGTTGACGACCCGGTCGCCGATGCGCAGGGTCCCCTCCGAGATCTCCTCGAGTCCGGCGATCATGCGCAGGCTGGTCGTCTTGCCGCAGCCGGACGGGCCGACCAGGACCATGAACTCCCCGTCGCCGATCTCGAGGTTGAGATCGTTGACCGCGATGAAGTCGCCGAACCGTTTGTTGACGTGCTCGAAGGTCACGGTGGCCATGCGCATACTCCTCGCCCGACCGTCATCGCGGATCCTTGCATCCAGCCCACCTAGGTGGAGCGTGGACGGACCCCGTACGTGACGAGTCCTGGGTCACGACATCGTACGGTGCGCGCAGCCCGGTTACAACCTGGTCAGGACCCGGTCGCGACCCAGCTATCCCGCCGTCTGGTGCTGGCGGCGACTACGGGTGATCGTGTTCGTCCAGATCGGCCTCCGCCTTGGTCCGATGGATCGTCCCGTGCGCATGAGCGGGGGGCGCGTAGACCGTGTACAGCCGCAGGTCCGCCGGCCCGGTGTTGACGACGTTGTGGAGCGTCCCGGCCGGGACCTGGATCAGCGTCCCGGGCCGGATGGCGCGAACCTCCGTGTCCAGGGTGACGGAGCCGCTGCCTTCGACGACGACCAGCACCTGGTCGAGTTCCGTGTGCGTCTCGAGCCCGATCTCGCCGGTCGGCGGGATGCTCATGACCACGACCTGGCTGTGCGGCCCGGTGGCCACGACCTCGCGAAAGAACGCATTGCGCTTGGTGAGCTCCACGATATCGCCGGTGAATGCCATGTTGGCCTCCTTTTCAGGTCCATCGTCGCGTTCCGGGGCATGGCCGGGCCAGTGCCGAAGGTCACACTCGGGCGTGCTGCACCCCTGACGTCGCAGCACCGGCATCCCGGGTGCGATACTCCCTTCGTGACCTTCCCCACGGCCGATCCCGGTTGGCCCACATCATGAGTGTGGCCCCGTCTGAGGTCCTCGCGACGCTTGCCCAGCGCTACTGGGACGCGACGCTCGAGTTCAGCCCGATCTACGCCACCTACATCGGCGACCGCCGTTTCGACGACCGGTTGGGCGATCGCTCTGACACCGCGATCGATGCCCAGGCGGCGCGCCTCGACGCGATCCGTTCGGGTGCCGATGCCGTCGACCAGGCGGACCTGGCAGGTGAGGATCGCATCACGCGATCGGCCCTGCTCGCGCAGATCCGCCGGGATATCGCCCAGCTCGAGGCGGACCTGGAGGCGTGGACGGTGGATCCGCTTGACGGCCCGCACGTCGTGGCCATGAACCTCGAGGCCATCCAGCCGGTCGTCACGCCGGAGCAGGCGCGCGCGATGATCACCCGTTGGGTCGCGCTGGGTCCGTGGTTCGATGCTCATTCTGAGCGGCTACGCCGCGGCGTCGGCCAGGGCCGGGTCGGCGTCCGCTCGACGATCGAGAAGGTCCTCGATCAGCTGACGACCATGCTGGAACGACCGGATGAGGGACTGCCCCTGCTGGCGCCGCTGGCTGTGGATCATGGCGACTGGCCGCCTGCCGATCGAGCGGCATTCGAGCGTGGCCTCCGGTCGGCCGTTCGCGACGTCGTCCGGCCCGCGATGGAGCGGTACCAAGCCGTCGTTCGAGACGAGATCCTGCCGGCCGCCCGATCGGACGATCGGCCTGGCCTGATCCACGTCCCGGGTGGCCGCGAGGTGTACGACAGGCTGATCGAACTGCACACGTCGCTGCCGCTTGGTGCCCAGGCGATCCATGACATCGGTCTCGAAGAGGTCGCTCGGATCGACCGTGAACTCGCCGCGCTTGGCGGGCGCGTCCTTGGGACATCCGACCTCGCCGCGATCCGGCATCGCCTGCGGTCCGACCCGGCGATGCACTTCACGACCCGCGATGAGGTCCAAGGCGCAGCCGAGGAGTCCCTTGCCCGGGCGCGCGCCGCCGTCCCCGCCTGGTTCGGCCTCCAACCTGCTACGGAGTGCATCGTCGTCCCGATGCCGGAACACGAGGAACGGCACTCGACGATCGCCTACTACCGCGAACCGGCGATCGATGGCTCGCGGCCAGGGCAGTACTACATCAACACCTCTGAACCGTCGACCCGACCGCGCTACGAGGCCCAGGCGCTGGCATACCACGAGGCGATCCCGGGCCATCATCTCCAGATCGCGATCGGCCAGGACCTTGCCGGCCTGCCGGCGTTCCGACGCAACAGCGGGCCGACCGCCTATGTCGAGGGGTGGGGCCTCTACACGGAGCGTCTCGCGGAAGAGATGGGGTTGTACTCCGGCGACCTTGACCGGATCGGCGTGCTCTCATTCGATGCCTGGCGGGCCTGCCGCCTGGTCGTCGACACGGGGATGCACGCGTTCGGCTGGACGCGCTGGCGGGCGATCGACTTCATGCTCGATCACACGGTCCTTGCACCGAATAACGTGCTGAACGAGATCGACCGCTACATCGTCATGCCGGGCCAGGCGCTCGCCTACAAGATCGGCCAGCGCGAGATCCTGCGGCTGCGCGCCGAAGCGCAGCGCGAGTCGGGCCAGCGGTTCGACATCCGTGGCTTTCACGACGCGGTCCTGGGTCACGGTGCCGTCGGCCTGGACACGCTCGGTGAGATCGTCGGCGACTGGACCCGGAGCCTGCCCGGCACGACCCACTGATCAGCAGGCAGAGGACAGGTGTCCGGCGCCGCTCAGGGCTTTGCGAACGAGAGACTCTTCAGGATCGGGTCCGCGGCTGCCAGGAGCCCATCCACGTTCTGGCCGTCGAACGAGTCGATATCCACGACGACCGTGCCACCCGGGACGTCGAGGATCGCCAATCGGAGTCGCTCCGTCCCGGCGATGACCCAGCGATAGTCGCCATTCGCGCCCACGAAGAGCGGCACGGTCGGCGAGCCGTTCGCGAACGGACACGAGGCCGTCCAGCCGTTCACGATCCCGAGGTCGATCGTTTCCCCGCTCAGGCCGCCGATCGTGACCGGCGCCGGGTCGCTGACCACTAGACCCGGCAGCGACCGGATCCACGCGATCATGTCCTTCGAGGTCCCGCCGACCAGCGGCTGGGCTGTTTCCGGGCAGCTCGCGTCCTGTGACGCCGGCTTGGGATCGCGGAACACGTAGAGGCCCTGTGACTCCGAGCCGGTCGGACGGAGCTGGAAGAAGTCGGCCAAGTCGGCTGGATTCTCCCAGCCGGCCGGCAGGCTGTAGGTCAGGGCCGGCTGAAAGGCGCTCGAGGTGGTTGCGACCGGTGAGGACGACCGAGATCCCGCGGCGATGCCCGCGATGGCGAGGCCGCCGATGACGAGGCCGGCGATGGCGATGGCCACGCCGAGGCGAAGGACGGACACGGATCGCACTGTCCGCTCAGCGCTCGGCGAGGGGAACGTAGTCGCGTGCCGGCGCACCAACGTAGAGCTGGCGCGGCCGTCCGATCCGGGAGCCCGGATCGCGCATCATCTCGCGCCAGTGGGCGATCCAGCCGGGGACCCGACCGATCGCGAAGAGGACCGTGAACATCGCGACCGGGAAGCCCAGCGCGTGGTAGATGAGCCCGCTATAGAAGTCCACGTTCGGATACAACTTGTGGGAGATGAAGTACTCGTCGCTGAGAGCGACGCCCTCCAACTCGACCGCGATGTCGAGCAGTTCGTCCTGGATGCCCAACCGGGCGAGGATCTGGTCCGACGCCTGCTTGATGATCTGCGCCCGCGGGTCGTAGTGCTTGTAGACACGGTGGCCGAAGCCCATGAGTCGGAACGGATCGTCGTGATCCTTCGCCCGGGCCACATACTTCGAGACGTCGCCGCCGTCCGCCGCGATCGCCCGCAGCATCTCCAGGACCTCCTGGTTGGCGCCGCCGTGGAGCGGGCCCCAGAGGGCGGAGATCCCGGCCGAGACCGAGGCGAACAGGTTGGCGTGGCTGGAACCCACGAGCCGGACCGTGGACGTGGAGCAGTTCTGCTCGTGATCCGCGTGGAGCAGCAGGAGCGTCCGGAGCGCACTCGCGACGACCGGATCCGCGAGGTACGGCTCGGTCGGGACCCCGAACATCATTCGCAGGAAGTTGCTCTCGAAGTCGAGCGAATTGTCCGGGTAGATGAACGGCTGGCCGATGGACTTCTTGTACGCCCATGCCGCGATCGTCGGCATCTTGGCCATGAGCCGGATCGTGCTGATCTCCACGTCATCCGGGTCGAACGGGTCCTCGGAATCCTGGTAGAACGTGGACAGGGCGGCCGTGGCCGAGGCAAGGATACCCATCGGGTGGGCGTCCTTCGGAAAACCGTCGAAGAAGCGCCGGAACTCCTCGTGGAGGAGGGTGTGGCGGCTGATCGCGGTGGTCCAGGTGTCGAGCTGCTCAGCCGACGGCAGTTCGCCGTAGATGAGCAGGTAGGCGGTCTCAAGGAACGTCGAACGCTCGGCAAGCTGCTCGATGGGGTAGCCCCGGTAGCGCAGGATGCCGGCGTCACCGTCGATGTAGGTGATCGCGCTCCGTGTGGCCGCGGTGTTCGCGAAGCCGTAGTCCAGGGTGACCATCCCGGCATCCCGGAGCAGGGTTGAGACATCGACGGCGGGCGGCCCCTGGGTGGCCTCCGAGATCGGCAGGGTCAGGACGGTCTCGCCGACCTGCAGGCTTGCGGTCTGGTTCATGGGATCGTCTCTCCTGGACCTGACGGGCATCGGGCACCCAGCTGATGGCGCCTGCTTGTCGCCGTCAGCCTAACCATCGCAGCGGCTCGCGTCGCGGGCCGAATGGACCGAAGTCGGGACCAACGGCACTATCGGGCCGGCACTATCCGGCCGGCATCGGGGCCCGCCGGGCGCCGAGTGTTCCTACGCCTCCGCGATGACCCCGATCGAGATCCGAAAACCGGCACGGCGTTGCAGGGGAGGCATGAGCGTCCCTTGACCGACCGGAGAGTCGCCCGGGAACCAGCGCAGCCACTCTTCGTTGAAGATGTCGAACTCCGCCGGGTCACGCAGCGACCAATTCGCCCAGACGACCTTGTCGAGTGAGCTGCCTGTCTCCTCGAGCCTGGCCTTCAGGTTGTGCAGGCACTGGCGGGTCTGCTCCTTGATCGCTCCGCTGGTCACCTGGCCTGTGTCGGGATCGACGGGCCCCATCGACGAGACATAGACCATGCCCCCGGCCGTGATGGCCCGGCCCTGACCGACGGTGGGTCGAGGCGAATCGGGTGATCCGGGCGAGTCTGCGGCGAACCGTCTCCCCTTGCCCTGGCGGGTCGGGTCTGGCCGCGTGGGGTCTTCGGCGGGGATGCCGAACTCTCCGGGAGGCAGTTTGATCCCGCTGGCCTTGAATCTGCCCATGAACGTCGGTCGGACCCCGGTCGGCTTGAGGTACCCCTCGACCTTTCCTTCGCGAACCCCGGTCTGCTCGTAGGTGAAGATGTCCTGGAGCAGGATCTCGTCATCCTCGATCCCGTAGACCTCGGTGATGTTGACGATCTTGCGGGAGCCGTCCTTGAGGCGGGCCGTATGGACGATCAGGTCCACGGCGGAGGCGATCTGCTCACGGATCGCGCGCAGCGGCAGCTCATAGCCGGTCATGAGGACCATCGTCTCGAGCCGGCGGAGCATGTCCGCCGGGCTGTTCGCATGCCCGGTCGAGAGCGAGCCGTCCTGGCCCGTCGTCATCGCCTGGAGCATGTCCAGGGCCTCGCCCGCGCGGCACTCCCCGACGATGATCCGGTCGGGGCGCATGTGCAGGGCATTGCGCAACAGGTCGCGGATCGTGATCTCGCCCGTACCCTCGAGGTTCGGCGGTCGCGACTCGAGCGTCACGAGGTGGTTCTGGTGGAGCTGCAGTTCCGCCGCGTCCTCGATCGTGATGATCCGCTCATCCTCGGGGATGAACGAGGAGAGGACGTTGAGCGCCGTCGTCTTGCCCGAGCCGGTGCCGCCGGACACGAAGACATTGAGGCGGGTCTCGACGCAAGCCTTCAGGAAGTCGAACATCTCGACCGTCGACGTGCCGAAGCGGATGAGGTCGTCCACCATGATCGGCTTGGCCGGGAACTTGCGGACAGTGATCACTGGTCCGACGAGCGAGAGCGGCTCGATGACGGCATTGACCCGCGAGCCGTCGGGGAGGCGGGCGTCGACCCTGGGGCTCGACGCGTCGATCCGCCGTCCCAGGGGGGTGATGATCCGGTCGATGATTCGCAGCACGTGCTCGTCGTTCAGGAAGTAGCTATCGACGCGCTCGATCTTCCCGGCACGCTCGATGTAGACGTGGCTTGGGCCGTTGACCATGATCTCG
>Ga0315271_10000429_pt1 | contig 22788 bp, 24 predicted proteins | sample C3_top_MG_FD_204664 | JGI IMG/M metagenome (GOLD analysis project Ga0315271, IMG submission 204664) | Sediment microbial communities from Yellowstone Lake, YNP, Wyoming, USA - C3_top | ecosystem: Environmental > Aquatic > Freshwater > Lake > Sediment | place: USA: Wyoming | collected 2017-08-01
CCGGCCGCCGAGCGCCTCGGCGTCGCGCGCGAGCCGCTCCTGCCCGGCCTCGCGCGCCACCCCCGGCAGCAGCTCGCGGACCCAGCCGACGCACGACGACGACGGCGAGACGACCGCGTCCACGCCGTCGTCACGACTCATCTCATCGACGAACCGCCGCGCCAGGCGCAGCGCATCGCCACGGTAGCCGCTGTTGACGTGCATCTGGCCGCAGCACGTCTGCCCGGCCGGGAAGACGACCTCGTGCCCCAGCCGCTCGAGCACGCGCACGACGGCGACGCCCGTCTCCGGGAACATCGTGTCGGCCACACAGGTGATGAACAGGGCGATCCGCATGCCCTTCAGCGTATCGCAACGCCACGGCGGCGGGCGCGACCGAAGGACTCTCCCCGACCATGGAGGAGTAGTGTGGGCCGGGCCGAGGTACATCCGTCCAGCGGGCGAACGCAGAGCGGCCCAGCGCCGTCTCACGTATGCTGAGTCCCCCCGCAGACTGGAACGCACCATGGCTATGGTCACCTACACCAATCCGAGCTTCGGCTTCGGCGTCACCTACGACGACGAGCTGATCACCCAGATCGACGAGCGCACCGACCTGCGGCTGCGCGCCGCATGGAGCGGGCGCATCCCGACCAGGATCGCCGCCGGCGTCCTGTTCACGACCCGCGATGCGAGCGGCGAGAGCATCGCCCGCGGCCTCGCCCCCAGCCTCCTGCTGACCACCGACCGCGAGCGGCTGGAGCCCGGCGTCCTGGGCAGATGGGAGTGGGACGAGGTCACGCGCCGCGAGGCCCGCGCCTTCATGCAGCGCTCCGGCGCCGAGAAGCTCGAGACCACCGCCGTGTACTGGCGCGGGTTCCCGGTGCTGCAGCTGGCGGTGCTGGAGCCGCCCGCCGCCGACCCGGCGGCGCCGCTCCAACTGCTCGGCATGCTGTACACACCCGAGCAGACCTTCTCCTCGCTCCTCGTGATCCCGCGTGCCGATGAAGCGCCGTGGGTGGAGCGCCTGCAGGAGGTCATGGACGGGTTCTTCCTCCTGCCGATCGAGCGCGAGGGCCGGGTCCGTACCGGCCATCAGCAGGTGAGGTCTCAGCGCCTGACGGTGGGCGACCTCGAGGACCTCGCCGCGCGCTGAGTCAGCCGGCGGCAGGCCCGGACAAGGGACCGCCGGCAGGGCCGGCGGATGGCGCGACAGCATCGAGCCGCCGCCGCCACTCCTTGCCCACGTCGCGCCCGGCGCCGATGTCGTCCGCCTTCTGCCACACGATCGCCAGGGCGGCCGGATCGCCGGCCTCGGCCGCCAGCCGCGCCGTCGGGTACTCGGCCCCGTTGGGGAGCACGAACGAGAACCGATACTGCGTGCCGCCGACCGACAGCTTCACGCCGCCGCCGAAGTAGTACCAGGGCCAGATGATGCCCGTGACCTCGGCGAGCGGGGCGTCGAACACGACCTCGGCGACCGTGGAGAAGCGGAGGCGGCCGGCCGTCAGGTCGAGCCAGCCGGCCGCCGTCCGGAGCGTCCCGATCAGCTGCCAGGCGTTGGAGGCGAAGTCGTCCTCCGACCGCTTCGCCTTCTTCCGCGGCAGGTGGTGCTCCTCGCTCACGGGAGGCGTGCCAGGCGGAGTGCGGTGACGTAGACCGGCGCCGTGGTGATGGCTGCGTGATCGGCGTCGGCGAGCGCGGCGGCGACGATCTTCCAGCGGCCGGTCTTGCCGAGCGCGATGACGGCCGCCCAGCGGGTGGCGTCGACGGAATCGCGGTTCGTCGTGAGTACCGTGCGGCGGAGCACCCACCTGGAGCCGTTCCAGCGCGAGAGGCGCAGTTCCACCGAGTGCGCGCCGGCCGGATGCCTGGGCGAGAGCGTGCCGGAGACGGTGAACCGGGAGCCGACCGCGACCCTCTTCCGCGCGCGCGGCGCGCTCAGCACGGGCTTGGGCAACGGCGTGGGACTCCACCAGTGTTCGGGCTGCGGTGCCGCGATCGGCCCCGTCTTGGGCGGGAGGCCGTTCACCAGCCAGGCCGCCGGCACCGGGGTCACCGCAAGGCCGGTCCACAGACCGCGGCCGTCCTTGAGGTGGTCCCAGATCCGGTACGGGTACGGGTTGTTCGTCTTCAGACCGTTGTACGCCCACACCGCGAAGAACCAGTCCTCGTAGCAGCGCGGGTCCCCGTCGCCGATCACCGCGAAGACCGACGGCGCGTACCCCCACTTGGTGACGAGGATGTCCGCGCCCACTCCGATGTTGTAGTCGATATCGGTCTTGAGGCGCGCGACGTCGACGCCGGCCGGGATGGTGGTCACCTGCATGATGCCGATTCCGTTGTCCGCGCTGATGAGCGGATCGCCGTTGGCGTCGAACTGGCGCCAGGTGCTCTCCTGGTAGGCAATGGCGTACAGGATCTTGGGCGGGATGTCGCGCGCGACGGCCGCGGCGCTCAGCTTGGCGCGGATGTCGGCCGGCGAGGGATTGACGTAGGGGCCGGCGGAAGCCGGCGCCGCCGCGACCGCGGAGAGGCCGGCGAGCGCCACGAGGGCGAGCACGCCGGCCGCGACGAGTGCTGCCAGGGGATGGGTGTGTGGGTGGCTGCGGGACAACGCGGGCGAGCCTCCGTGCGGGCGTCGGGCCTGAGGCGTCGGGCGCCAAGGCGCGCCCGACATCGGGCGTCCAGTGTACTCGTCTGCGAGACGCGGCGGGAGGGGCCCGCGTTCGCCCGCCGTCCGACGGCTGTACCGCGGCGGGCCGCTCAGGCCGCCGGTCGCGTCAGCCCCGGCGTCTCCGGCATGCCCTCGTAGGGCACGACGAACTCGGCCATGCCCGCGAACGCGAAGCTCGCGTTGCGGTGGTCGCGCTCGTCGAGCCCGATGCGACGAAAGACGTCGGCCCAGCAGCTGAACTCGCCGTAGCCGCGCACCACATCGCTGGTCACGGGCATCTCTTCCCACTCTGGGTGCTCCTGGACCAGCTCGGCGTAGTAGTGCTCAGCGTGGTCCTCGGCCTCGGCGTTGAGGAGGAACGAGCGGCGTATCGACGCACGCGCGAGCGAGCGCGACATGAGCGCCCACGACCCTGCCATGAGGTCGGGCATCGGACGCGCGAGACGGCGCGGTCCCCGCTCCCCGTCCTCGGTGAGCTTCGCGCCGATGACGCGCAGGTGCTGGTACTCGGTGTCCTGCGCCTCCCTGCCCCAGCGCAGCACTGCCTCCGCCTGGCGGACCACTTCGTCATCGCCGTAGTTGCGTGAGAGACGGCCATAGGCGTGGTTCTCCCACGCCCGGTACGGGATCGGCGCGAGGATCTCGACGATCCGCGCCTTGAACACGGTGTTCTCCGCGCCCGCCATCCTGTCCATGCCGCTGACCATCGCCCGGGTCACGGACGAATAGTCGTAGCGCGGCCTCGCCAAGGTCGCCTGCTGTTCCGCTCTAAGATCGATGTCTGTACTGTCCACGGGATCCCTTTCATCTTGTAGATCGTCGTCGTGATAGAGGAGTGCCCACGGACCCCGGGGCGAAACCGTCGCCTCCCCTGCAGCGAGCCTCTCAGCTCCTGGGTCGGCTATTCTGTCTTCCACATCCAAACCGACACGACCATGGAGCGCACCCGCCGTGTTCATCCTCGAAGAGCCCTACGTCTCCGACCTGCTGACCGCCACCGTCGGCGAGCTCGGCTTGCCGGTCCTGCGCACCCCCATGGCCGAGCGCCGGCTGCCGGGCCGGCTCGCCGCGCTTCTGTGCGACGACGCCGCCTTCTCCGCCGCGGCCGGCAAGCCGGGCGCGCGACTTTACTCCAACTCCGAGAACGCCATCGGCTGGATCGCCGAGCACCTCTCGGGATCCGACCTGCCGCGGAGGATCGGACTGTTCAAGGACAAACTGGCCTTTCGCGACCTCGTCGCCGACCTGTATCCGGACTATCGCTACGCCGGCGTGCCGGTGGGCGAGCTTCGTGCGTTCGACCCGGCGCGCCTGCGCGCGCCGTTCGTCGTCAAGCCGGCCGTGGGCTTCTTCAGCCTCGGCGTCCACGTGGTCGAGTCCGCCGCGGCGTGGCCGGTGGTGGTGGACGAGATCGAGCGCGAGGTCCGGTCGCTGGGTCACCTCTACCCGGAGCAGGTGCTCGACCTGGAGCACTTCGTCGTCGAGGAGGTCATCCAAGGCGAGGAGTTCGCCGTCGACGCCTACTACGACACTGATGGTGAGCCGACGCTGGTCAACGTGTACGCGCACCTTTTCTCGTCGGCCGACGACGTGAGCGACCGCGTCTACCTGACCGATGCCGCGACGGTCGCCCGCCTCGGGCCCCCTGCCGAGGCGTTCCTCGCGGAGATCGGGCGGCGCGCCGGTCTGGCCGACTTCCCCGTGCACACGGAGCTGCGCATCGACGAGACCGGCCACGTGGCGCCGATCGAGGTCAACCCGATGCGCTTCGGCGGCTGGTGCGCCACCGACCTCGCCCACTTCGCCTACGGCATCGACCCGTACCGCTGCTATCTCCTCGGTGAGCATCCGGAGTGGGCGCGCATCGCCGCGGAGACGGCGGGACGCACCACTGCGCTCATCGTCTCCGACCTGCCGAGCTCCGTAGACCTGGCCGCCATCGAGTCCGTCGACTACGAGGGCTTTGCCGCCCGCTTCAGCAACGTACTCGAGCTGCGCCGGACCGACTTCAACCGCTATCCGGTGTTCGCGTTCACGTTCGTGGAGGTGCCGTCCGACGACCTGACGGAGCTTCGCGCGATCCTCGGAGCGGACCTGCGCGAGCATCTGAAGATGGTCAGCCCCCGCAGCTGATCCGCTGCGCGGCGGACTGGGGCTCAGCCTTCCCGGCTGATCCTCCTGCGCAGGGCGACGACGCGCTCGCGCTCCGGCGTCAGCGGAAGGTGCTCCTCGATGTTCAGCGGCGGGTCGAGGCGCTGCGCGACGGCCCGCTCGAGACCGCCCAGGGTGTCGCGGTCGTCGTGCGGATGCACGGCCACGGAGAGGTGGGCACTCATCCAGTCGCTCAGGGCCTGTTCTGCTGAGGCCTGCAGCAGCGCGGACGCCTGCACGACCAGCTCGAGCTGGGCGAAGAGGATGGCCGCGAGGGTGAGGCGGACGGTGGAACTGCGGACCTTGCCCGTCAGGTGGGTCCTGGCGATGCGATCGCCGAGGGTGTCCGTGTTGGCGCGGCCGGAGGGCCACTTCGTGGCTCCGGCCTGCCCCAAATAGATGCGCCCGGCCTCGAGCGGCAACTCGAGGCCGCGCGAGAGCTCGGCCGCCCCGATCTCGTCGACCCAGAGAGTGAAGAGCCCCGGCCGGTCCGGGCCCTCGGCGCCGGCCGGCCACTCGCTCGCCGGCACGAGCGTCGGCGATACATCGAGGTCGTCGAGTGCCGTCCAGGCGTCGCGCTCTTCCCACTGCGGCCCCCGAGGCGCGTCTTCCGGCTGAGCCGCCTCGTCACCGTCCTGCGCCGGCTCGTCGCCGGACTCTGTCAGTTCCCTGTCTGTGTCCATGGTCCCATCCTACCTGTGATCGGCGGCGCGCGGGCGTACACTCAGGGCGATCAGATCTCAGGAGGGACCGTGAGGATGAGAGTCGCGGCCACGTTCGTGCTCACGGCGGGTGTCCTGCTGCTCGCGCTTCCGGCGGCGGCGTCGGCGGCCCGCTGGCAGGTCTTCGACAAGTCCGGCGAGCCCGTGGGGCGACGCTGGCGCAGCGTCCGTAGGCGCAAGTTCTTCCGTCCGACCCATCCCGTACACTGACGCATCCACCGACGAGCGGCTCAGGGTCCAGGGTGGGGCCCGCGAGCCGGCTTCCGCGTCCGTGCAGTCGACTACCGGAGGTGCCTTTGGCGGTACAGCTGTTATGGCCGGACATGGAGTGGATCGAGGCGCTGGCCCCGGTCCCCGAAGAGGGGGAGACTGAGATGCCCGAGGAGGTGTGCGTGCGATGACGTTCGAGTTCAGGCCCTATCCCGAGTTCGCCTGGTCGATCAGCCGGCAGCGCAAGCTCGACCAGTGCCCCCGCGCGTACTTCTGCACGTACTACCTCGGCTGGAACGGCTGGCTGGACGACGCCCCCACGGAGACGCGCGTGGCGTACCGGCTGGGCAAGCTCACCTCGCTCGACGCGCTGCTCGGGCAGCAGATCGACGTGCGGGCGCGGGAGCTCGAGGCGGCCGCCCGCACCGGCGCGGTGCTGCCCGAGGCCGATGAGCTGGAGAACCGGACGCGCGAGGCGCTGCGGCAGCTGTGGACGAGGTCCAAGAACGGCCGCGCCGCCTTCGAGGCCCGCCCAAACCGCGTCACCATGCTCCGCACGCTCTACATGGACCAGGACACGCAGCCCGAGACCGATCGCCTGAACCTGAAGGCCGGCCCCAGCATGCAGGGCCTGCTGGCGACATCCCACTGGGAGCGTCTGCGCGCCTGCGGCGACGCCGGGCAGGTCGAAGTCCCCGACTTCGCCAGCTTCCGGCACGACGGCGTCAAGGTCTTCGCGGCGCCCGACCTCGCCTACGTCCACGAGGGCGTCCTGCACGTCATCGATTGGAAGACCGGCCGCGCCGACGACACCCAGCCCATGCAGGTCCTGCTGCAGCTGTGGTGGGCCCTCGAGACCTATCCCGAGCTGGCGCAGTCGGCCGCGGACGGCAGCCTCGAGATCCGCGGCTATCTGGAGTACGTGGCCGCCGGCAGCACGCAGCCGGTCGAGGCCGTCCCCGGCTTCCGCGAGCAGGCCGCCGAGACCGTGCACGCCGGCGTCGCCCGGATGCGCGCCCTGCTGGCCGACGCGGAGCAGAACATCCCGCTCGAGATGGCCGCCTTCGCGCGCCGCGAGAGCGGGCTCTGCCGCACGTGCAACTTCTCCCCCGTCTGCGCGTAGCCGGTGAGCGCCGACCACAAGTACGAGCTCGAGCTCCTGTCGAGCCGGACCAAGGGTCGGGGCATTCCGGTCCTCCTCGAGCCCATCGAGACGCCGGTGGAGAAGCAGTCGGACCCGGAATGGAGCACCGCTGCGAACCTGCCGGCCATCACCTCGCACGGTTCATGTCCGGCGTTCTGCCGGGCGACGCGGAGGGCATCGCCTCGATACTGAGCGTGATCTGGTTCCAGGAAGCGTTCGCCTTCCCCATCGACCCGGTCGTCGGGATCGAGCCGGGCGCGCCCGACGGGGAGGCGCACGCCGCCAGCTACCTGCCGTAGCCCTGCCGCCGCAGCCCCCAGCCATATACTCCCAGTCGAGCCTCGTCGACGACTGGAGGGGAGTCATGAGATCGCTCGACCGCACCCGTGCTGTATGCGGCGCGGGTGAGCCGGTCAGGCGGCCTCCGCTGGGAGCAGGTGCAGATGCAGGTGGGTCGCTCCTTCTCCGGCAAGGGCCTCGCCGCCTGCGGCGGCGGCCTCGCCATTCCCGGCCTCGCGTGGAACCCGAGCTCCGCAGAGTCGGACGCGGTGATCACCATGGTCCACCGCTAGGGCGGGCCGCGAGCCCGAGAGACGTCACACACGGCGGACAAGACGCGCCTGGCGAAGCGTCTCGGCGCGCTCGAGCCGCACGAGGCCACAGCGGTGCTCGACGTCCTTCGCGAGTTCTTCGCTCCCTGAGATCCGAAGGACCAGGAACAGCACCTCCTGACGACGGCGCGACGTAGAATGCCGCCGGGGGCCCTCCCCCGCCGCTTGGGCCGACGAGGAGGACGAGAGCGTGGCGAGACGGTTCGTGACCTGGTACCGGCTGGAGCCGCCGTCGCTGCCCGTCCGCCACTGGCTGCCGCAGTACGAGCGGCGCTGGCTGCGGCCGGACGTCATCGCGGCGGCCGCCGTCTGGGCCGTGCTCGTGCCCGAGGGCATCGCCTATGCCTCCCTCGCCGGCATGCCGCCGGCGACCGGCCTGTTCGCCGCCCTGGCGCCGCTGCTCGCGTATGCGGTCTTCGGCACCTGCCGGCAGCTCACCGTCGGACCGAGCTCGGCCATCGCCGCGTACTCGGCGGCCGCCGTCGCGCAGGTCGCCCTCGGTGACCCCACCCGCTTCATCGCTCTCTCCGCCCTGCTCGCCCTGCTCGTCGGCGTGCTGCTGCTGGTGGCCGGGCTCGCGCGTGCCGGGTTCATCGCCGACTTCTTCGCGCGCCCGGTGCTCACCGGCTTCGTCGCCGGCCTCGCCCTGGTCATCGGCGTCGGCCAGCTCTCCAAGCTGCTGGGCGTGGAAGGCGGCGGCACCGGGTTCTTCGGCAAGCTGGCCGACCTGATCCCCCAGCTCGGCGGCGCCAGCCTGCTGACGCTGGCCATCGGCGTCGCGTCGCTGGCGATCATCTTCGCGCTGCGCGCCTACGCCCCCAAGGTCCCGGCCATGCTGGTCGTGGTCGCGCTCGGGATCGCCGCGGTCGCCGCGTTCGACCTCCAGGACCACGGCGTGGCGATCGTGGGCGCGATGCCCGACGGCCTGCCTTCGCTCACGTTCCCCAGCTTCAGGCTCTCGGACGTGGTCGACCTGCTGCCCGACGCCTTCGCCCTCGCGCTGATCTGCTTCGCGGAGTCGGTGGCAGGCGCGCGCGCCATCGCCGCCAAGCATCACTACGAGGTGGACGCCGACCAGGAGCTCATCGCGCTCGGCGTCGCCAACCTCGGGACCGGCCTGCTGCAGGGGTTCACCGTCGACGCGAGCCTCTCACGCTCGGCGGTGGCCGACTCGTCCGGCGTCAAGACGCAGCTCTCGAACGTCGTCCTGCTCGGCTTGCTCGTGGTGACGATGCTGTTCCTGATGCCGTTGTTCCACGACTTGCCGGAGGCGGTGCTGGGGGCGATCGTCATCGCCGCCGTCTCCCATTTGGTAGACGTCGGGGCGCTGCGCCGCCTGCGGCGGTCCGACCCGACCGACTTCGTGCTCGCCGTCCTCTGCTTCGCCGGGGTCCTGGTATTCGGGCTCCTCATGGGGCTGGCCATCGCCGTGATCGTCTCCATGCTGGCGCTCGTGTATCGCGCCTACCGGCCCACCAGCGCCGTCCTGGGCCGGGCGCCGGGGGCCGTGGACGACGAGCGGCTGCGCTACCGGGGCATCGAGGACCACCCCGACTGTGAGACGTTCCCCGGTCTCGTGATCCTGCGCATCGACGGCGAGCTCTTCTTCGCCAACGCGCGCTGGTTCCGCGAGACGGTCCGCGCACTGGTGCTCGACCAGTCGCCGCCGGTGCGCGAACTTCTGGTGCACGTGGGCGCCGTCCCGCGCATGGACACCACCGCCGCGGCGATGCTCAAGGAGCTGATCCCCGAACTGCACGAGGCCGGTGTCGAGCTGGCGTTCGCCAGGGCTACCACCGGCCTCATCCACGACTTCGAGCGCAACGGGATCACCGGTCTGGTCGGCGAAGACCGCTTCTACGACACCGTCGCGGCCGGCGTCGACGCCTTCCTGAGCGGCGCGACCGCCTGACCCGCGCTCGGCGCCGTTCAGTCCGCGCTCGGCGCCGCTCCTGCGCTCGGCGGCGCCTCGTCTCCGCCCGGCGCCGCCCCTTCCCCGCCCTCGCCCTGCTGCAGCAGCTCGAACGACGCCAGGATCGCGTCCAGCTCCGGCAGGCGCGCCTCCCACTCCTCGCCTGAGCAATGGTGATACACGTGGTAGATGGTCATGGGCCCGAGCGACCAGACGATGCGCGCGCGGTCACCGCCGAACGCGCCCGGGCGCACGCCGTCCCAGCGGTAGTCGAACGCCAGCGCGGGCAGGTCGCCCAGCAGCACCTCCGTGGCCCCGAGATACTCGTAGCCCGGCAGCTCGCCGCTCGCCAGGGTCTCGGGCATGAAGCCCTGGATGTCCATCCACATGCGCTCGGCCTGCTCGTCACTGAGCGGCTCGTCGCGCCCGCGGATGGCCTCGAACTCGAACAGGCGGAGCGGCTGCAGGCTGCCGTCTTCCATCTCGCCGAGGACATCCGGGTCCCAGAAGCCGATCGGCCACTGGGACTGCTGCTCCACTTCTTCTTCGGTCGTCAGATCGTGGAGGCTGCGCATCGTGCGCGCCAGTGGGTCGATCGTGTCCGGGAGTATCTCGAAGCGCTTGGGCATCGCCACGCTGAAGCCGAAGCGCGAGTCGACGTACACGTGAAAGTCCTCCGGCAGATGCTCCGCCGGCGTCACGTCCTGGTCCTGGGTCATGCCTTGCTCCTGGGTCGCTGTCGCCGCAAGTGTACGTCGCCCCGGCGAGCCGGGCTCAGGAGCCGACGAGTGTCTGGAGCCTCCGCAGGACCGCCGCCGCGGTCTCGTCGGGCACGTTGCAGATACGCTCCGCCCCGCGCGACCGCCAGTCGAGACTCCTCACCTGGTCCGAGAGGATGACGCCGCGCACCGGGAGACCGTCCGGCACCGGCACCTCGAACGGATAGCCCTTCACCTGGCTCGTGACCGGACAGAGGATCGCCCGCCCGACCTTGGCGTTGTACGCGGCCGGCGAGAGCACCAGAGCCGGCCGGCGCCCCGACCGCTCGCGCCCGCTCGTCGCGGCCATGCTGATCCAGACGACGTCACCGCGGGCGGGGACCCACGGCGCGGCGCCAGGCCTGGCGTCCTGAGATCCCGCGTCGCCGCGCGGCATGCTACCGGACCTCCCGGCCCTGCGAAGGTCCGGCATCGACCTCGGCGTGGATATTGGCCCTGGTCACGCCGTCCAGAAGGTCGTCGAGACTAAGAGACTCATCGGGCGCCGGCGCCACGAGCAGCCCTTCGTCGACGAGCCGCAGGTCGACGGCCGTCCCGGCCTCGAGGCCGACCTCCTCCGCGAACGACTTCGGGATCCTGACCGCCAGACTGTTGCCCCACCGCTGGACCTTTGCCTTCACTGCGACTCCCCTGCTCGGTATCTACAATGAGTATACCGTGCGGGGCGCCCGGTGCCCCCCGCTCACTGGTCGAGGAAGTTCATCACCACGTCGGCGAGCTTCTGGGGATCCTGGTACATGAGGCCGTGGCCGGCGCCGGGGATACGCGCCAGCTCGGCGCCGGGCACGACTTTCGCCATCAGGGCCGCGTTCAGCGGCGGCGCGATCACGTCTTGGGCGCCGGTGACGAACAGCGTCGGGGCCGTGATGCCCTTGAGGCCGTTCCACACGCCCTGCCACGCGCCGATCGCCTTGTCCTGCAGCGCGATCGCCGCCGGCGACGCCTGCTCGGTCGGGATCGGGAAGGTCTCGGCGTACGCCGGATTGGCCTTGCGATACGCCTTCGGGAACAGCAGCGTGAGCAACCGCATGCCGCGCGCCCGGGCGCTGCCCGAGGTGTCGGTGAGCACCGCCAGCGTCTGCTTGCTCATCTGGACGGCGTGCGGGCCGCCGGCGTCGCCGGCGTAGCTCACGAGCCGGTTGACGACCTGCGGAGAGCGGACGGCCAGGTCGAGGGCCACGTCGCCGCCCATCGACCACCCCAGCACGTCCATCTTGTCGAAGCCGAGCGCCTTGACGAGTCCGGCGGTGTCGTCGGCCAGCTGCGAGAACTGGTACGCGCCACCCGGATCGCTGGTCTCGCCCATGCCGCGGTTGTCGAACACGACCACTTCGCGCCCCTGCGCAAGCGCCTCGACGAACTGCGGCGACCACTCGTCCATGGTGGCGCTGGAGCCCATGATCATGAGCAGCGGCGTCGAGCCCGCGGCCGCGCCGAACGGCCCGATGGTGCGATAGCCGACGTCGAGGCCGCCGACCTTGACGTGCTGCACCGGCGCCTTCTGCACGACGTCCGGCGCCGGAGCGCCGTTCGCGGCCGGACTGGTGGTCGGGCTGGCTGCGGCGCTCGAGGCCGCGGTGGCGACCGCGTTCGCCGCGGCCGTGTCACTCGCCACGGTGCCGCTCGAGCTTCCGCATCCCGCCACGGCCAGTGCCGCTGCGGCGACCGCGAGCAGCAGCAGCGCCGCCGTCACCACGCCCCACGGGTTGAGCCTGCGTCCCGTCCTCATCTCTGCCTCCTCAGGCAAGCAGCGCATAGATGGCGAAGAACGTCATCATCGCCACCATCACGCGCGTGAGCAGCACGGCCCGATAGAGCCTCGCGCGCGAGCGCACCTCGTCTGTGAGATAGCGGTAGAGGTGCAGCATCGCCGCCTGGAACAGGTACAGCGCGTACCCGAGCAGCACCAGCGCCTGCGCCTTCACCCCCCACTGCGCGAACACCGCCAGCAGCGCCATGCAGCCGAAGGCGAGATTGGCGAACCCGACCTCCCACATCCAGTCCGGTCTGTCCGTCTCCCATCCCAGCCGTTTGGCGTCCTGCCGGTAGAAGATGTAGTGGCGCACCCAGCCCGTGATGCCCTCGAAGCCCGCCGTCAGGACGGTGACGATGGCCAGCGCCTTCTCAGGCTCGTTCCCGAGATAATAGAACCCCAGGAAGACGCCGACGCTCACAGCGATCCACCCCGCGATGCCGATCCACTTGACCATGTCGCCCCTCCACGTCGACGGCCTCCGTCTCCACAGCGTCTCCACCCGAAATAGCCGAGAAGGACGCCGTAGGTCTATGGTCGACAGCGGAACGTCCGGACGTGAATCGGCGGCGACTCCTGACCCTCACCGCGACGATGGTGCCGACGGCGGCCGCTCGGTAGTATCCGGGCCATGGGGGATGAGCCGTGACCGACGAGCCACAGCCGCCGGCGCCGCGCCGGCTGGGCCGCTTCACCGGCCTCGACGCGCGGCCGGTCAACCTCGACGGCTTCGCCGAGCGCGACGACGAGGCGGGGCTCGTCGCGTTCGCCTCGGCGAACGATCCCGAGCCCTCCGTCGCGCTCGACGCGGACGGCCACGTCACCGAACTCGACGGTCACGCGGCCGCCGACTTCGACCTCATCGACGCCTTCATCGCCGCGCACGGCCTCGACGCGGCCGTGGCGGAGGAGGCGAACGACCTCGACGACGTCGCGTTCGCCCGGCTGATCGTCGACCCTGCCACGCCGCGCGCGGAGGTCGTCCGCCTGGCCGCGGGCGCCACGCCCGAGAAGCTCGCCCGGGTCCTCGCGCGGCTGCGCCCGGTCGAGCTCCAGATGGCGATCAGCAAGCTTCGCGTGCGACGCACGCCCAGCAACCAGGCGCACGTCACCAACCGGCTCGACGACCCGCTGCTGCTCGCCGCCGACGCGGCCACCGCGGTCGCCTACGGGTTCCGCGAGGTCGAGACCACCGTGCCGGTCAACGCCGACGCGCCCTCCAACGCCCTCGCCGTGCTCATCGGCTCGCAGGTCGGCGCTGCCGGCGCGCTCACGCAGTGCTCGGTCGAGGAGGCCCTGGAACTTGAGCTCGGCCTGCGCGGCCTCACCACCTACGCCGAGACCGTGAGCCTCTACGGCACCGAGAAGGTCTTCATGGACGGCGACGATACGCCCTGGTCCAAGGCGTTCCTCTGCTCGGCCTACGCCTCGCGCGGCCTCAAGATGCGAGTGACCAGCGGCGGCGGCGCGGAGGCCCTCATGGGCGCCGCCGAGGGCCGCTCGATGTTCAGCCTCGAGTCGCGCTGTGTCGCGCTCGCCCGCGCCATGGGCGCCCAGGGCGTCCAGAACGGCGGCATCGACGGCGCCAGCGTCGTCGGCTGCGTGCCCGACGGCATGCGCGAGCTGCTCGCCGAGAACCTGCTGGTGATGCTCCGCGACCTCGAGTCGTGCTCGGGCAACGACGCGCTCGTCTCCGAGTCGGACATACGCCGCACTGCCCACACCGTGCCGCTGTTCCTCGCCGGCTCGGACTTCCTCTTCTCCGGCTTCGGTTCGATCCTGCGCTACGACAACATGTTCGGCCCCAGCAACTTCAACGCCGAGGACCTGGACGACTACCTGGTGCTGCAGCGCGACTGGGGCGTCGACGGCGCCTTGCGCCCCGTGACCGAGGACCAGCTGCGCGCCGTGCGCGAGCGCGCCGCTCGCGCCTGCCTGGCCGTCTACCGCGAGTTGGGGCTGGTGTCCTCCGGCGAAGCCGTCGCCGGCGAGCCCGCCGCCGGTCGTGCCCCATCGCCGACCCCGACCGGCTTCACCGACGACCACGTCGACGAGGTCGTCCACGCCGAGGGCTCCAAAGACGTGACGCCGCCGGACCCGCAGGCGGTCCTGGCGGCGTCGGACGCCATCATGGACCGGCAGCTCGGCATCCTGGATGTCGTCCGGGCGCTCTGGGCGACAGGCTACGAGGAGGAGGCCGAGCGCGTGCTCGCCATGGGCCGCGCCCGCGTCGCCGGCGACTACCTGCAGACGGCGGCGATCTTCGACGAGCACATGAACTGTCTCTCCAAGGTCACCGACCCCAATGACTACCAGGGCCCCGGGACCGGCTACGAGGTCCCGGCGGCGCGGCGCGAGGAGATCGCCGCCATCCGCCAGCAGCGCTCGCGGGCGGACCTGCTGGCGCGCCACGCCGCCGGCGCACCGGCCGCTCCCCCGACCGGCGACACCCGTGGCGACACTCATGGCGACACCGATGGCGCCACGGATGACGTCATCCATGGCGCCATCGATGGCACCACTGATGACACCACTCGCGACCGCACACACGTCCCGCCCCCCGCGGTCCTCAGGCTGGTCGCCCGCGGCGAGGCGCGGCCGGGCACCGACCGGCGCGAGGTCTGCATCGGTGTCTCACCGGCCCTCGCCACCAAGCTCTGGTTCACGATGTCCGGGCTACCGGTAGGCGAGGTGCTCGAGCAGATCGTCGCCGGCGTCGAGTCCGAGGGCTGCGTCGCTCGCATCGTGCGCGTGCCGTCCACGGTCGACCTCGGGGTGATCGGTCTCGCGGCCGCAGAGCTCGCCGGCTCCGGCGTCGCCGTCGGCCTGCAGGCCAAGGGCACGGCGCTCATCCACCGCAAGGGACTGTCGCCGCTGGCCTGTCTGGAACTGCTGTCCATCGCGCCGTTGCTCACGGCGGAGATGTACCGGGAGCTGGGCGTCAACGCCGGCCGGCACGCCAAGGGCCGGCGACCGGCCCCGGTGCGCAACCCGTACACAGACCAGGCCATCGAGGCGCGGTACCACGCCGAAGTGGTGGCTCTGGTCGCCATCGAGCGTGGCGAGAGCGTGCCCGGCGCGCCCCCCGTCGACCTCGAGGTGGAGCGATGAGCGACGCCTTCTCCGCCCGCGCCCTGAGCGGCCGGCCGATCGAGGGACTCACGCTGGAGGCCGCCGTGTGCGGCGACCTCTCCCCCGCCGACCTGAGCGTCCACCCGAACACGCTGCGCTACCAGGCGGAGGTCGCCGAGGCGCACGGCAACCCGCAGCTCGGCGAGAACCTGCGGCGTGCGGCGGAGCTCGCCGCGCTGCCCGACGACGAGGTGCTGGCGATCTACGAGGCGCTCCGGCCGGGCAGGTCCACAGCCGCCGGCCTCGAGACCATCGCCGCCCGCCTCGAGGCTGCGGACGCGCCCCTGTGCGCCGCGCTCGTGCGTGAGGCCGCGGAGGTCTACGCCCGCCGCGGCCTCCTCAGGCCCGTCTGACTCCGCTCCCGCTGCGACCGCCTACGGCCGCTCGGGAGGAGCCGGCGGCGTGCTCGGGAACTCGGCCGGCGCACTGCCGGCCCCCCGACCGTCCGTCGCGGCCGGGCGCCCGCGCGTGAGCCGCCTGGCGCCCTCGCGCACCTGCGCGGTCTTGCGGCCGGCACTGCGGGCGCCGTCTCCCACCCGGCGCGCGCCGTCCCGCACCTTGCGCGCGCCCGCGGCTGCCTTGCCCGCGCCGTCGCGCGCCTGGCGGGCACGGCGCGCCATCTCGCCGGCCATCGCCCTGGCCCTGGCCATGGCCTCTTCCGAGAACCGCCTCAGGTCGTCCTTCGAGACCAGCCCGGTCGAGTAGTAGAGCTCGGCGGCGCGGCCGGTGATCCAGGTGCCGGCGAACGCCACAGCCGTCTTGGGCACGATCCCATAGCCCGGGATGAGCCCGACCAGCCCGCCGGCCACCTGTCGCCACATCACGGCGGCGCCGATGACGGGGGTGATCTCCATCATCCGCCGCTGGAACTCCGGCGGCGCACCAAAGGCGAGCGCGAGCCGGTAGACCATCATCGCCTGGTTCTTGGTCAGCACCACGGTGTCGCCAAGGGCGATGGGGATGTTGAGGACGGGCACCAGCGACGGCAGGCCCGAGGCGACCGCGAACGCTCCATTGGAGAGCGAGACCTCGGTCGTCAGCTTGTGCGCGTAGTGGGGCCGCAGGCCGGGGATGCGGCGCGTCGCGGCGAGGCGGCGGTCGGGAGGAAGCGCGTCGAGAACGGCCCCCGCGAGCCGGTCCCGCGCATCCGCAGCTCGCGGCCGCAGGACGAGTGTGCGGCCTTCGTCGAGCCGCCGCAGCACGCTCCGCTCGGGCGCTGCCGGCTCGCCCACGAGCACGAGCAGTCGCCGCCGCGGCGAGAGCGTTTCCAGCCGCTGGAGGCCGGCGACCTCGGCGGGAGCCAGCGTCACGTCGGCGTGGAGCATCACGACCAGCAGGTCCGCCTCGGTGATGAGCCGCTCGCGCTCGTGCACGAGGTCCAGCGGCACGAACCCCAGGGCGGCGAAGGGCGACGGGTACAGGTCCGGCCCATCGAGCAACAACTCGTGGGCCTGCGTCAGGGCCGCGCGGTCGCCGACGCAAGCGAGGACGACGTCGTGTTCCGCCTCACGGCGGATGGCCGTGACGTCGACCTCACGGATGGTCTTCCAGATACTGCCGAAGTCGTTCCACCTGGCGCTGGCCAACACCGCCTCCGTCTCTCGCTCGCGTCCCGCCGCGCGCTCGGGCGCACGGGATATCTGGACCAAGGGTACGCGATTATCCCGGCGTTCGCCGCCCGGCGGCGACGATCGGCCGGCAGCGTACGCGGAGCGGGCGCGGGAGGCGTAGTCGCCGCCCGCGCCCGTCGTCCCGCCAGGTCTTCTAGACGAGCACTTTGGAGAGGAACAGCTTGGTGCGGTCCTCCCTGGGGTTCTCCAGCACTTCCCGCGGCGGTCCCTGCTCGACGATCACGCCGCCGTCCATGAGCGCGACGCCGTCGGCGACCTCCTTGGCGAAGCCCATCTCGTGAGTGACGACGACCATCGTCATGCCGTCGATGGCAAGCTGCTTCATGACGTCGAGCACCTCGCCGACGAGCTCAGGGTCGAGCGCCGAGGTCGGCTCGTCGAAGAGCATCAGCTTCGGCTTCATGGCCAGCGCCCGCGCGATGGCCACGCGCTGCTGCTGGCCGCCCGAGAGCTGCGCCGGGTAGGTGTCGAGCTTCTCGCCGAGGCCGACCCGCGTGAGCAGGTCGATCGCCTCCTGCTCCGCCTGCTTGCGATGCAGGTGCTGGACCTTGATCGGCGCTTCCATGACGTTCTCGATCGCCGTCTTGTGGGCGAACAGGTTGAAACGCTGGAAGACCATGCCGATGGAGGCACGCTGCCGTGCGACGTCGCGCGCCTTCATCTCGTGCAGCACACTGCCCCGTTCCTTGTAGCCCATGAGCTCGCCGGCGACGTAGAGCCGGCCGGCGTCGATCTTCTCGAGGTGGTTGATGCAGCGCAGCAGCGTGGACTTGCCGCCGCCCGACGGCCCCAGCAGCACGAACGTCTGCTGCGGCTGGACGACGAAGTCGACCCCCTTGAGCACGTCGAGCTTGCCGAACGACTTCCAGACCTGCTCGGCCTTGACCATGGGCTGGCCGTGGGCCGCCGCCGCGGCGGCGGCGGCGTCGACGAGGTGCCCCTCGGGGGCAGCGGGAGTCATCATGGCTTCTGCCCCCGATCGTTCTCGTGCGAGGCGATGCCCTGGCCCGCCCGCGCTTGGTTGGCGCGCAACGCACGCTTGGCCGCACGCTTCTCCGCCGCCTCGGTCTCCTCGGCGCCGAAGCCCTTGCCGAAGTAGGCCTCCAGACGGGCCTGGCCGACGGTGAGGATCGAGGTGACGATCAGGTACCACGCCGACGCGACGACCAGCAGCGGCATGATCTGGAACGTCTGCGCATAGATCGACTGCAGACGCCCGAACAACTCGAGGCCGCCGCCCAGGACCGCGAGCAGCGACGTCGTCTTGAGCATGCTGATGGTCTCGTTGCCCATCGTCGGGATGATCACGCGCATCGCCTGTGGCAGCACGATGCGGCGCGTGACGAGCAGCGGCGACATGCCGAGCGACGAGGCGGCCTCTGTCTGGCCGGCGTCGACGGAGATGATGCCGGCCCTCACCAGTTCGGCCGCGTACGCCGCCTCGTTCAGCCCCAGAGCCAGGATCGCCGGCACGAAGAGGTGATTGACGATGAGGCCTGAGCCCCCTTGAGCGAAGACGATCCCCGTGAACGGCAGGCCGAGGTAGAGCGTGTAGTACAGCGCCCCGATGTTGCCCCACAGGATGATCTGCACGTAGACCGGCGTGCCGCGGAAGAACCAGATGTACACCCAGGCGATCCACGAGAGCACCGGGTTGTCCGACAGGCGCATGATCGCAAGGATCGTGCCGCCGACGGCACCGACCAGCATGGCGACGAAGGTCAACTCGATCGTGAGCGCCAACGCCCGCAGCGTCAGAGGCTTGAACATGTAGTCGAAGACCGTCGGCCAGTCGACGTTGGGACTCTTGATGAACGAGACGATGAGCGCGGCGGCGAGGTACAGCACGATGGCCGCGCTCAGCCACCGTCCCCAGTGTCGGATCGGGACCGCTTTGATGACCTCCGGGCGGGCGGCGGCCGGTCCCCCAGCCGCCGCCCCTGGATCCAGGCTAGATGAGTCCATGTCGCCCGTGGGCTACTGGACGATGGGCTTGCTGCCCTGATTGACCTCTGCTGATGTGACCGGCAGGAGCCCGTACTTGGCGATGATCCTGGCGTACGAGCCGTCGTCGATGAGCGCCTGGAGCGCCTTCTGGACGGTGTCGATCAGCTGCGTGTTCTTGGCGACGATGCCGATGCCGACCATCTGCGGGTCGTACCCGTTGGGGAAGGCTGAGTCGGTGACGACCTCGAACGTGTTGCCGTTGTTGGTCGTCTTCGCGATGTACGACGCCGTGGAGTGGTCTGTGAGGTCGCCCACGGCGCGGCCGCTGGTGACGGCCAGGAGCGCGGCCGGCTGGTTCGGCAGGGCGAGGATCTTCATCTGCGTCTTGCCCGAGCTGGCGAAGTCCTTGTTCTGCTTCTGGAGGAACGCCTGCTGCGTCGTGCCGCTCTCGCAGGCGACCGTCTGGCCGGCCAGGTCGTCGAGCGTGGTGATGCCGTTGGGGTTGCCCTTCTTCACGAGTATCGACGTGCCGTCAAAAGCGTAGTCGACGAAGGTGACTCCCTGGCCCTCACGCTCGGCGTTGTCGTACATGTCCGACATGATCATGTCGTTCTTGCCGCCCTTGATCGACAGGATGATGCTGTCGAACGGCGTCTGGTTGAAGGATGCCGGGACGCCGATCTTCTTGCCGATCGCCTGCGAGAGGTCGAAGTCGAAGCCGGCCGGGTTCTTGCTGGTGGCCGGATCGTAGTACTCCCACGGCGGATACGGGATGTCGCTGGCCACGCGGATCGTGGTCATGCCGGACGGCAGGCCGCTCGCCAACGCCGGGTCCGCCTGGATCGCGTCCAGGTCCGCCGTCGTCCAACCCGTGGTCGACGTCGACCCGCTGGCGGCCGGCGCAGGACTGGAGCTCGCGCTCGTACCCGAACTGCCGCATCCGACGGCCAGCGCGACGAGCGCGGCCAGTACCACGGCCAGGACCAGCAACGCGGGCCCCCGCCGTCTCGTCAGTGAATGGAAGACGCTCACTGTCGTCCACCTCCCCCTTCTGCGGCGCTTGAACCGCCGCACCAGCCGTGCTGCGCACGGCGCGATGTCGCCCGCACCCCGCGGGCTCTTTTCTGAGTGTACACGCTCCGACCGGCCCGCCCTAGGCCTGACGACTGCGGTCGCCACGCCGCCGCGGGCGGCCGTGGGCAACGCCTAGCTGGTGAGGCCAAGCAACGCCCGGTACAGCGCCGCGTCCACGGCGCTGAAGCAGCAGAAGGTGACGACGCGCGGCAGCTCGTGCGCCGCAAGCCAGCCGGCGACGGCGCTCACGGCGGCTGCGCACGCCTCCGCCCTGGGATAGCCGTAGGCGCCGGTGGAGATGCCCGGGAACGCGATCGTCTCTACCCCCGCCCCGGCCGCCAGCCGCAGTGACTCCAGGTAGCACGAGCGCAACAGGTGCTCGGCCCCAGCCGGCGGATAGTCGCCGTAGACCGGCCCCACAGTGTGCACGACGTGCCGCGCCGACAGGTCGTGGCCGCGGGTGATGCGAGCCTCTCCGGTCGGGCAGCCGCCGAGGGTGCGGCACTCGGCAAGCAGTCCGGGACCGGCGGCGCGATGGATAGCGCCGTCCACGCCGCCCCCGCCGAGCAGCGAGCCGTTGGCAGCGTTCACGATGGCGTCGACGTCGAGCCGCGTGATGTCGCCCTCGACGACCGTCATCCGGCCGCGCAGGGCCGGATCGATGCCGGTCTCGTCCATGAAGAGAGCGTAGCAGACGGCCGTCGCACTTCCGCGGCCGCGCCCGACCGGCGCGCCGGCCACTCGCCGCCTGGCGTCCGGCGCGCCCGCTATGCTGGGCACATGAAGCTTCCTTCTGACGCCGCGTGTCCCGGCGACGACGGCACGACTGATGCCCTGCGGGCCGAGGGTAGCGCCTGGCTGGCGCGGCGGCCTGACGTCGAGCAGGACTGGTTCCGGCGCTTCTCGAGCTTGCACGGGATCACGCACACGCAGCGGGTGCACGTGCACGCGCAGCGGCTACTCGAGCACCTGGCGTGGAGCGAGGCCGACCGCGAGCTCGTCCTGCGCGCGGCGCTCCTGCACGACATCGGGCGCTTCGGCGACGGCGTCGAGCCGGGTCACGGCGCGAGCAGCGTGGAACGGGCGGATGAGCAGGGCCTGCTCGCTCACCTCGGGACGCAGGACGCCGCGGTCGTGCGCTTCGCCATGCGGCGCCACTCGCTGCGAGACGGCGGAGCCCCCGGGCTGGCTGCCGAGCTGGCGGCCAGCGAGGACCCGGCGCGCCGTCTGGCGGAGCCGGAGCGCGCCCTCCGCGTTCTTTGGCTGCTCAAGGACGCCGACGCCCTGGACCGCGTCCGCCTCGGCCTCGGCGAGTGCGCGGACCCGGGGCAGCTGCGCTACGAGGCGACGGTCAAGCTCATCCCGTTCGCCGCAGCGCTGTACGCCGAACTGGGCTGACCGGCGGCGGCTTCTCGCCGGCCCGCGAACGTCCACCCTCGTCACCCTCGAAGCGCACACGCCGGCCTGCTAGCGTCGGTGGCCGGCCGGCCGAAGCCTGCAGACCCGGCCGGCCCGGCCATGAGCACCGATACCGACAAGCGATCCGACCACCGGCACGCCGACGCCCCTCCGGACGCGGCGGCCACCGGGCCCCGGCTGCTGTGCTTCGACGTGTCGGGCCGCCGCGACCTCGCGCAGCGAGCGGCGGCGGCCGCACACGGCGGCCGGTTCGCCGCTCGCCACTCGTGGACGGAGGACCCTGGCGAGCCCCGTCGCTCCCTGCTCGGTGGCGACCCGCCGGTCGGCCTCTGGCACTGGAAGGGCACGGCCGAGGAGTTCGCCGCGCAGGCCACCGACGTCCTCCTGAGATTCGTCCATCCGCTGGTCGCCCGCGACCTCCCGTTCTGCATCGGCTTCTCGTTCGGCGCCGAGGTGCTCGCGCCGCGCAGCCTCGGCGTCGGCGAGGCGGCCGCGCTGGATCTGGAGGATATCGGCCGCCTGCTGGGCGCGGCGGCGGCCCGCAGACCGGGCTCCTCCTCGTCGGCCCATCAGTCGTTCTCCGGCGCCTCGCCCGGCGCACCCCCGCTCGCCGCTCCAACGCCGGCTGCTTCCGCGTGCCCGGCGCCCCCCCGCAGGCCCGCGAGCGGCCCCGACGCGGCGCGGCTCGACGACGCCCAGCGCGCGGCCGTCGAGCACACACGAGGACCGGCACGCGTCCTTGCTCCGGCGGGCTCGGGCAAGACCAAGACACTCGTGAGCCGCGTCGTCGAGCTCGTCGACCGCGGCGCCGACCCGGCCGGCATCCTCCTGCTCGCCTTCAACCGCAAGGCCGCTGAGCAACTGGAGGAGCGGCTCGCGGCGCTCGGCATCCGCACAACGCGGCGGCTCGGCTCGCCCCCGGACGCCCGCGTCACCCGCCGGCGGCGATCCGGCTCCTCGGCAGTCCTTCAGCCTCCGGCAGACATCGAGGGCGAACGTCCGCCCGGCGTCCACTGCGCCACCTTCAATGCCTTCGGCTACCGGTACCAGCGTGAGGTCCTGCGGGCGCGCTTCTCGCTCGACCACGACGGCCGCTCGCTGCGCGCGCTCATGGCCCGGGCGATGGAGATCGCCGGCGTGTCACTGCGCGAGCTCAAGCCGCGACGCGGCAGCGACCCAGTCGGCGCCTTCATGAACGGCCTCACCCGCGTGCGCGCGGCCCTCGAGCCCGTGGGCGAGGTAGCCGTCCAGGTCGAGTGCGTCACCGAGACGCCGATCGTCACCGTCCCCTTCGCGGCCACCCACGCGCAGTACGCTCGCGCTCAGGCTGCCACGGGGCTGCAGTCCTTCGACGACCAGATCTACTTCGCCGTCGCCGACATGCTCGCCGACCGCGCTCACCGCGACTTCATCCAGGGCCGGTTCGACCACGTGCTGGTGGACGAGTTTCAGGATCTCAACGGAGCGCAACTGGCCCTCGTGGATCTGCTCTCGCGGCCTCACCGCCGCCTGTTCGTCGTGGGTGACGACGACCAGCTCATCTACGGGTGGCGGCAGGCCGACCCGCGCGGCATCCTCGAGTTCCACCGGCGGATGCCTCCCAAGCCGTGGTCGGCCACGTACACGCTGTGCACCAACTACCGGTGC
>Ga0315271_10000430_pt1 | contig 22733 bp, 21 predicted proteins | sample C3_top_MG_FD_204664 | JGI IMG/M metagenome (GOLD analysis project Ga0315271, IMG submission 204664) | Sediment microbial communities from Yellowstone Lake, YNP, Wyoming, USA - C3_top | ecosystem: Environmental > Aquatic > Freshwater > Lake > Sediment | place: USA: Wyoming | collected 2017-08-01
GCGAGCCGGTCGGCCTTGGGCCCCACCAGCGTCTTCTCGTGGGGGACGATGATCCCCTCCGAGAACTCGTGCAGGCGCACCGCGGCGATGAAGCCGCGCCGGGTGAGCTGCCGGCCGTCCGGGGCGATGAAGCTCTGCTCCAGCGGGTAGATGGCCGGGTTGGGGTCCTGGGCCACGGTGCCGTTGGCCCGCCAGTCCTGCCAGGCCTCGGCGGCGCGCGTGTACTTGTTGGCGGCCGCCGTGTCCCCGGGCCGATCGTCACCCAGCGTGATGTGGACGACGTTGCTGGAGCTGCGCCGGAGCAGCTCGTCGCGCAGCTCGAGCGAGATCTGGTCGTAGGGGGGCGCCAGCAGCTGGCCGAGCGGCCGGCCGCGGGTGGCGGTGTAGCGGATGCCGCGGAATGGGACGATCTCGGCCATCGGGCGGGGGACGCTAGAACACGCCTCTCGGCAGCGCAAGGCTCCCGAGGCCCGTCAGTCGAGGTGGGCGTTGGCCAGGGGCAGCACCCGCGCCCACCCGGTGTTGTTGCCGGCCAGGTTGACGAGGCCAATCTGCACGCCGTGGAGCTCGGCGGCGTAGTTGACCAGGCCGATGGCGAGGCCGCGCTGCACGCCGCGGATCCGGTTGAAGCCGCCGATGGCCAGGCCACTGAAGCTCCCCTCCGGCTCGACCTGGAAGAGCAGCGGCGCCACCACCAGCCCGGTGGCGTCCCTGGTGACCACCGCCAGCGCCGCCGCCGCCCCCTTCAAGGTGGGCGTCCCGGCGCCGATGCCGGCCACGGCGATGCCCCGCAGCGTGCCGCCCACGCCGGCGCCCAGCCCGCCGACGATGATCCCGTCGAAGTCGCCGCCGACGCCGCAGCCCAGGCCGGCCAGCAGCAGGCCGCGCGAGCTGCCGCCCGCACCGGCTCCCAGCCCGGCCAGCATGATCCCGTCGAAGCCCGCGCCGGCGCCCGCCCCGAGGCCACCGGCCACCAGGCCGCGCGCCTTGCCGCCGCTCCCCACGCCGAGCCCGCCGAGGAGGATGCCGTCGATCCCCTCCCCCACCCCGGCCCCGAGCCCGCCGAGGACCAGGCCTCTCACCTGGCCGCCCGCCCCGGCCCCGAGGCCGCCGAGCAGCAGCCCGTCGGCGTCACCGCCCACGCCCAGGCCGGCCAGACCCAGGCCGATGCCCTCGAGCCGGCTGCTGGCGGAGAGCCCGAGCCCCAGCCCGATCCCGCGCAGCCGGTCGGCGCCGGCCAGCGGCAGGCCGAGCAGCAGCCCGGTCACATCCGGCCTGGCGCGCCGGTATGGGGTCCAGACGGTGACGCTGACGCCGTGGACCACCGAGTCGTTGGCGTCGCGGTAGTTGAGCTTGAGGCCGTCGACGTGGCGGGTGTTGCCGAGGCCGATGCCGAAGTCTCCGACGGTGAGGTCGAGGCTCCACGGAGGGGCGGGCAGCGGCTCCTCACGGCCCTCCTCTCCGGCCGCCGCGGGCTCGGCCGCCCCGGCGTGGTCGCCCGGCTCTCCTGGCCTCTCCTGCGCCAGCGCCGCCGAGGTGCCGCAGAGCAGCAGCGCCACGGCGCCGCCTCGAAGCCATGGGTTCATCGTTCCTCCGGGGATTCCCGCGCAGGACCCTACGCCCCGGGCCCCACCCTATTTCACCTCGACGCCGGCCGCGGCGCGAAGGGCCTCGACCGGCACCGCCCCGGCCCGCAGCACCGTGAGGCGGTCCTCGCCGACCACCACCACCGTGCTGGGCGCCCCGCCCGGCGTGTCCCCTCCATCGAGCACGAAGTCGAGGCGCGACCTCAGCGCCGGGTCGAGGAGGCTGGCGCGGGTGGGAGCGGGTTGGCCGGAGCGGTTGGCGCTGGTCGCCACCAGCGCGCCGCCGGCGGCGGTGGCCAGGGCCGCCGCCACGCCACTGCTGGTGACCCGCACGCCGACCGTGGCGCCACCGGCGGTGATGGCCGGGTGCAGGCCCGGCCGGGCCGGGAGCACCAGCGTGAGCGGGCCGGGCCAGAAGGCGGCCGCCAGCCGGTGGGCCAGCGGCGAGAAGCTGGCCACCGCCTCGAGCTGGGCCAGGCTGGCGCCGAGCAACGGCAGCGGCTTCCCGTCCGGCCGCTCCTTGGCGCCGAGGAGCCGCTCCACCGCGGCCCCGTCCGAGGCGAGCGCGCCGAGCCCGTAGAAGGTCTCGGTCGGGTAGGCGATCACGCCGCCCCGGCGCAGCGCCTCGGCCGCGGCCGCCAGCCGCGCGGGGAGCGCCGCCTCGAGGCCCGGCCCCGAGCTCACGAGGTCCGGCGCACCGCCAGCGCCCCCACGGCGAAGAAGACCAGGTTGGGCGTCCAGGCCGCCAGCCCCGGCGCCAGCCGGCCGGAGAGGCCGAGCCCGAGGCAGACGGCCTGGGCGGCCCAGAGCAGCACCGAGATCCCGACCGCCTCGAGCAAGGCCGAGGCCAGGTGGCCGTGGCGGTTGCGCCGCAGCGCCAGCGCCACCGCCAGCAGCGCCCCGGAGACGGCCGCGAACGGGTAGGCGACGCGGTTGGCCTGCTCGAGGGCGAAGTCGGTGAAGGGCTGGCCGAGCCGCTGGCGCAGCGCGATCTGCTCGCCCAGCACCGCCAGCGACATCTGCGAGGGGCGGCCCGGCCGCAGGTCGAAGGAGCCGGGCGGCTCGTCGAAGCGGACCAGGCGCGAGGCGGACCGCTCGAAGGTGCCGCCCCTCGCAGAGAAGGTCCGCTCCTCGACGTCGGCCAGCCGCCAGGCGCCCCCCTCGGCCGGCTCCATCTTCCCGGCGTCGATGCGCCGGGTCAGCTGGAACTGGTCGCTCAGCTCCAGCACCGTGACCCGCTCGAAGCCGCCGCCCGGCAGGACCCCGCGCAGGTGGTAGACGTGCCGGCCGTCGGCGCCACGGAACCAGCGCTTCGGCTGCTGCGTCGCCTGCCAGCGCCGGTAGGCGCCGCCGCGCGCGAAGCGGGTCACCTGGATCTCCTCGGCGCGCTGGGCCGCCTTGACGCCCCAGGCCTCGTGGAACAGCACCGACGCCGCCGAGGCCAGCCCCACCGCCACCAGCACCGGCCCGGCCATGCGCCACGGCCCCAGGCCGACCGACCGCATCGCCACCCACTCGCGGGTCTGGCGCATCCCGCTCACCGAGATGGCGGCGCCGAGCAGCAGCGCCGCCGGCGCCACCAGGTGAGCCACCACCGCCACCTTGTTGGCGTAGAGCTCGAGGGCCGCCAGGAACCAGCCCGGTCCCGAGAACCCCCCGGCGTTGTCGACGATGTCCACGGCCATGAAGATGGTGATGACCCCGGTGAAGGCGGCCAGCGAGGCCATCCAGGCCTTCAGGCCGATGTAGCGCCAGAGGATCACCGGACCACCCCGGGGCCGCGTCGATCGAGGACCCAGCAGAGCCCGAGACCCGTCAGGATCATCACCACGTTGCCGAGCTGGAGCGCCAGCGCAGGCGGGACCGTCCCGCGCTGCGCCAGCACCTCGCCGGCCCGAAGCAGAAGGTACTGCGAGAGCACGGCCCCGATGCTGGCGCCGACGGCCGCGGCCCGGCCGCCCCGCCGCATGGCGGCCAGCGGCACCGCCATGAGCGCGAAGGCGATCACCGCCAGGGGCGCCGCCAGCCGGCGGTGGTAGGCGGCCCCGAAGGCCCGGGCCTGCGCCACCGGCCGCTCTACGCCGGGGACCGCGGCCTCGGCCAGCTCGGCCTGCGTCATCTCCTTGGTCGAGCCGGAGAGCGCGTTGCGATCGGTGAGGGCGGTGCCGACGCCGAGGGAGAGCCCGGCCGAGAGGAAGGTGGCGCGTACGTACTCGTCGCCGCTCGCCTCCTCGCGGTGGATCTCACCGTTCTCGAGCACCAGCCTCATCTCCTCCTCGGAGCCGACCGACTCGAGCAGGCCGTGCCTGGCCAGCGCCAGGACCGGGGCCGACGGGTCGGAGCGGTCGCTGATGAGCACGTCGCTCCAGCCCCCGGGACCGACCCGCGCCGCGAAGACCGTGTAGCCGGGGATCTCCTCGAAGAAGGTGCCGGCGCGGACGTTGGCCGTCAGGTTGCGCTTGATGAGCTCGTTGAAGCGCAGCCGCGCCTCGCGCAGCCCGGCCGGCTCCACCTGGACCGAGAACCAGAGGCCGATGGCGGCCACCACCACGCCGATGGCCAGCGGCACCCGCACCAGCCGGACCGGCGAGAGGCCGGCCGCGCCGATGGCCATCACCTCGCGGTCCTCGGCCAGCCGCCCCACCCCGACGATGGCGCCGAGCAGGAAGGAGACCGGCATGACGAAGCCGAGCAGGTGGGGGAGCAGCGCCGCCACCACGCCGACGACGTCGAGCGCGGTGACGCCGGCGCCGAAGAGGATGTCGGCCCGCGCCAGCAGCTGCGTCATGAGCAGGAGCTGCGTCAGGAAGAGCAGCGCCGCCAGGAAGGGCAGCAGGATCTCCCTGGCGAGGTAGCGCTCCAGCAGCCCCACGTTGGCTCAGGCACCCTTCAGCTTCGCCTGCAGCGCCGCGTCCCTGGCCTCGACCTCGGCGGCCATCCTGGCCCGCGCCGCCCGGACCCGCTCGGCCAGCGCCGTGTCCCCCCGGGCGATGATGCGCGCCGCCAGCAGCCCGGCGTTGCGGGCCCCGCCCTTGCCGATGGCCAGGGTCCCGACCGGCACGCCGGCCGGCATCTGCACCGTCGCCAGCAGGGCGTCGAGTCCCTTCAGGTCGCTCGACGCCAGCGGCACGCCCAGCACCGGCAGCTCGCTCTCCGCCGCCACCACCCCGGCCAGGTGCGCGGCCGCGCCGGCGCCGCAGATGATCACCTCGATGCCCCGCCCGGCCGCCTCGCGGGCCAGCGTGCCGGTCCGCGCCGGCGTCCGGTGGGCGCTGGAGACGTGGACCTCGACGCCGACGCCGAGCTCCTCGAGCGCCTTGCGGGCCTCCGACATCACCTCCCAGTCGGAGTCTGAACCCATGAGGATGAGCACCCTGGCGGTCATGCGCTGCCCCCGATGTCCTTGCGGTACTGCATGCCCCGGAACGAGACCCTGCCGACGGCGTCGTAAGCCCGACTCATGGCGTCGGCCGTGGTGGCGCCGAGCGCGCAGACGGTCAGCACCCGCCCGCCCGCCGTGACCACCTGCCCGCCGGGGCCGGCTGCGGTGCCGGCCTGGAAGAGCTGCTGGTCGGCCGCCAGCTCGGCGTCGAGGCCGTGGATGACGTCGCCGCTGGTGACCTTGCCGGGGTAGCCCTCGGCCGCCACCACCACGCCGATGGCGGCGCGCGGATCGACGTCGAGCGCGACGCCGGAGAGATCGCCGCGGGCCACCGCGAGCAGGGCCGGCACCAGGTCGCCGCGCAGCCGCATCAGGATGGGCTGGGTCTCGGGGTCGCCGAGCCGGGCGTTGAACTCGAGGACGCGGGGCCCCTGCGGCGTCAGCATGAGCCCGGCGTAGAGCGCGCCGCGGAAGGGGTGGCCGCGCCGGGCCAGCTGGCGCACCGCTGGCAGCAGCACGGTCCGCTCGATCTCGGCCAGCAGCGCGTCGGAGACCTTGGGGGTGGGGCAGAAGGCCCCCATGCCGCCGGTGTTGGGTCCACGGTCGCCGTCGAAGATCCGCTTGTGGTCCTGCGCCGCCGGCAGCATCCTCACCCGCTCACCATCGGTGAAGGCGATGCAGGAGGCCTCGGGGCCGGTCAGCCTCTCCTCCAGCAGCAGTGTGGCCCCGGCGGCGCCGTGGATCCGCTCCACCAGGATCTCGCGGATGGCGGCCTCGGCCTCACCGGTCGAGCCGCAGACCACCACCCCCTTGCCGGCGGCGAGGCCGTCGGCCTTGACCACCACCTGCCCGTCGCGCTGGCGCGCCCAGGCCAGCGCGGCGCCGGGGTCGGTGAAGGTGGCGTAGTCGGCGGTTGGGATCCCGGCCGCCACCATGACCTCCTTGGCGAAGGCCTTGGAGCCCTCGATTCGGGCGGCGCCGGCGGTCGGGCCGAAGGCCGGCACCCCGGCGGCCTGGAGCCGGTCGACCAGCCCGGCCACCAGCGGCGCCTCCGGGCCGACCACCACCAGGTCGATCCGCTCGCGGACGGCGAAGGCGGTCAGCCCCTCGACGTCGTCGGCCTTGACCGGGACGAGCGTGGCCAGCCGGCCGAGGCCGGGGTTGCCGGGCGCCGCGAAGAGGGTGCTGACCAGCGGGGACTGGGAGATCTTCCAGGCCAGGGCGTGCTCACGGCCGCCCGATCCGACGACGAGGATGCGCATACGGGGGAGGAACTTACCCCATTCCCGGCCGGGCGCGGGGAGGCTCAGAAGAGGTAGCGGGTGCCGACCTGCAGCTGGGCGGACTGCCCCCAGCCCCCGTCCTTGTTCCAGCGCTTCCCGAGCAGGAACTCGGCGACGAAGTCGAGCCGCGACTCCGGCGACCAGATCAGGTTGGCCGAGCCGCGCAGCGTCCTCTCCAGCGAGCTGGGATCCTGGATGTCGAGGGTATTGACCCGGACCCAGCCGAACGTCAGCGTCGAGCGCAGCTGCCTGGTCCAGCCGAGCTCATAGCCGAGGTAGCCGGCCACCACCGGCAGCGCGATCAGCTTCCCGGTGGCCGGGTCGAAGACGGCGTCCTGCCCGCCGAAGGTGTCGAGGTCGGTGATGTACCGGGCGATGCCCTTGCCGGCGTAGGCAGAGAAGGTCAGGTCGTCCCGTTCGAAGATCCAGCCGGCGTTGATCCGGCCGCTCACTCCCAGGCCGTAGCCGGTGGTGGAGGCGGCCTGGTCGGGCAGTGACACCGGCACGGCGCGCAGCTGGCGCAGCACCACCGCCGCCTGGACGTGCCCCAGGCTGCGGATCAGGCCAAGCCGGCCGAGGGGGCGGGCGGCGTCCCAGCGGAGCCTGGCCACCAGGTCGGGGAGCCTGTTCACGCCGGTGGCCGAGGTCACCTCCGGCTTGGGGTTCTCGAGCGAGACGGCCAGCTTCAGCTTCTCTGGCAGCGAATGGGTGTAGCGGACCTGGACCTGGCGGAAGAGCGAGATGGCGTTGAGCCCCTCGAAGTCGATCGAGTCGGGCTCGGCCTCCGGGTCGGAGAAGGTCGACCAGGTCTGCCCGACCAGCAGGTTGCCCCAGCGGGCGAAGGCGTGGCGGAGCCGCAGGGTGCCGTTGCTGCCGGCGAAGTCGGCCTCGATGAAGGCGCGCACGTCGCCGACCGTGCTGGGCGAGCGGACGTCGAGGTTGAAGCGGCTCGGGATGGCCGTCATGGTGAGGCGGGGGCCTTCGATCGCCGTGGCCGTGCCTCGCACCGGGATGGACGAGGTGACGAAGCGGTCGCCGCTGCCGATGGCGGCGAAGCTGTCGACCAGGACCACCCGCACCTGCCCGCCGATCTTGAGGGCCGCGTCGGTGCCAGGGATCCGCAGCGAGCCGGGGAAGTCGCCGGCCGAGACCACGTCGGCCGACTCGGGGAGCTTGCTGGTGGCCGCCTCCAGCTTCTGGAGCCGCTCGTTCACCGCGGCGGTCACGTCGGCCTGCGGCATCTCCTTCTCGATGACCTGGAGCCGGTTGTGGCTCTGGAGCGAGAGCTCCTCCACCTTCTTGAGCTGCTCCTCGAGCGCCTGGATCTTCTCCTGGAGCGCCAGGACCTGCGGGTCGACCGGCTCGGGGATGTCGGCGACCAGCTGGGGCGTCTCGCCGGTGGTGAGCTTCGGCGTCGGGGGCTGCGGCGCGGTGGACGGCGGCGCAGTGGGCTGCGGCGCGGGAGCCTTCGGCGCGATCGCCGGTGGAGGGGCGGACGGTGCGCCCGGCGCGACCGAGGGACATAGCGCCAGCACGGTGACGGCACACACCCAGAGAGCTCTGGACCCGGACATCCTCACGCCCTTTCGATGCCCGCCGACCAGTCAGATCGCCATGCCGGAAGACGGGGAAAAGGGTATCGCATCCGGGGGCGCCCGGCCACGGGGCATGCGCGGTGAAGGCCGACGACGTAGAGTTTCCGCCATGCTCCCCTCCTCCGTCGGCGCCAGGCCGATCCTCTACCAGGTGCGCGCCCTCCCCGGCGGCCACTTCGACCGCCTCGCCGCGAGCTTCAGCCTGCGTGGCGGCGGCGCGTCCCCGGCGCCGCGCCCGGAGCTGCTCGAGGCGGCGCGCGAGGCCGAGGTGCTGGTCACCAGCTACATCGATCGGGTCGACGAGGCCCTGCTGGCCGGCCTGCCGCGGCTGCGCCACCTCGCCTCCTACGGCGTGGGGGTCGACCACCTCGACCTCGAGGCCTGCCGCCGTCGCGGCCTGCTGGTGACCAACACCCCGGGCGTGGTCACCGAGGCGACCGCCGAGCACGCCGTGGCCCTCATGCTGGCGGCGGCGCGGCGGATCGCCGAGGGAGACCGGCTCATCCGGCGCGGCGGCTGGACGGCCGTCGATCCGGCCCTACTGCTCGGCACCGGCCTCGACGGCAAGCTGCTCGGCCTGGTCGGCTTCGGGCGGATCGGCCAGGCGGTGGCGCGGCGGGCCGCTGGCCTGGGGATGCGCATCGCCTACGCCTCGCCCCGCGAGGTCCCCTTCCCCGGCGCCCGGCGCCTGCCGCTCGAGGCGCTCCTCGCCGAGGCCGACGTGGTGTCGCTCCACGTGCCGCGCACGCCCGCCACCGAGGGACTCCTCTCCCGCGAGCGGATCGCGCTGCTCAGGCCGGGGGCCATCATCGTCAACACCGCCCGCGGCGCGGTGCTCGACGACGCCGCGCTCGCGGAGGCGCTCGTCGACGGCCGCATCTTCGCCGCCGGCCTCGACGTCTACCGCGACGAGCCGCGCGTCCCGTTCGCCTTCCTCGGCCTCGAGAACCTGGTCCTGACGCCCCACCTCGGGTCGGGGACCCGCGAGACCAGGAGCGCCATGGCCCTCATGGTGGTCGAGGAGATCGAGCGGGTGGCGCGCGGGGAGCCGGCGCGGCACCCGGTCCCCTGACGAGTCGGAGGTCCAGGCGCCGCGGAAGGTCGCGCCCGAGCGGACGCGCCGGCGCCGACCCGGTCAGCCGGCATGCCAGAGTTGCGCCAGGCCGAGCACCAGGAAGGCGACGGCCGAGAGGCCACCCAGGGCCCGCGAGGTGCGCGGCCCGAGCCGCCCCAGCGCCCCGAAGAGCAGCACCGTGGCCGCGTTGGTGGCGGTGAGCGCCAGGTAGAAGCCGCCGAGGAAGGCGAGCGGCTGGGGGGTGGCCGAGCGCAGCGTGCCGGCCAGGATGGGGCCGCCCACCAGGCTCCAGAAGAGCCAGGCGTTGGGGTTGAGCAGGTTGACCAGCACGGCGCGCCAGAAGCCGCCGTCCCGCGGCGGGGCGACCTGGCCCTCGCCCGGCGCGACCGGCGAGCCCGGCCGCTCGCGCCAGAGCCCGCGCAGGGTGGAGGCGCCGAGGAAGACCAGCAGCGCCCCGCCGGCCAGGGAGAGGAGGCGCAGCAGCCCCCCGGGGAGCCCGGCCAGGGCGAAGAGGCAGGCGACGATGACCGGCGGGTCGGAGGCCAGCGGCACCAGCGCCAGGGGCAGGGCGCGGCGCGGGCCGAGCCGGGCCGAGCGCTCCAGCAGCAGCGCCTGGAACGGGCCGGGCGAGGCCGAGGCGGAGAAGCCGAGGGCCAGCCCCTGGGCGAGGAGTGCGGCGAACAGGCAGGGCCCGGGCGTCAGTGCCGGAAGTGCCTCATCCCGGTCGCCACCATGGCGATCCCGGCGGCGTCGGCCGCCGCCACCACCTCGGCGTCGCGCATCGACCCGCCCGGCTGGATGATGGCGGTGGCGCCGGCCTTGATGATCTCCTCGACGCCGTCGGCGAAGGGGAAGAAGGCGTCAGAGCCGACGCAGGAGCCCCGCACCGGCAGCTGGGACTTCATCACCGCGGTCTTGACCGACTCGACCCGGCTGGTCTGCCCGCCGCCGATGGCCACGGTCCGGTCGCCGGCGGCGAAGACGATGGCGTTCGACTTGACGTGCTTCACCACCTTCCAGGCGAAGAGCAGGTTCTTCCACTCCTCCTCGGTCGGGGCGCGCCTGGTCATCACCCGGCAGTCCTCCCGCCTCACCCGGCCCAGGTCGCGGTCCATCACCAGCAGGCCGCCGGTGATGGAGCGCAGCTCGCGGGCCTCCTCGGGACGGCGGCGCCAGGAGGCGCTGGGCTGCCCGAGGCGGGGCGACTCGAGGAGGCGGAGGTTCTTCTTGGCGGCGAGCAGCGCCCGGGCGGCGGCGTCGTAGCCCGGGGCGATGACGCACTCCAGGAAGAGGTCGGTCAGCTCCCTGGCCGCGGCCTCGTCGACGGCGCGGTTGAGGGCCACGATGCCGCCGAAGGCGCTGACCGGATCGCAGGCCCGGGCCCGGGCGAAGGCCTCGGCCAGCGAGGCCCCCAGCGCCACGCCGCAGGGGGTGTTGTGCTTGATGATGACCGCGGCCGTCCCGTCGAACTCCTTCAGGTTGGCCACGGCCGCCTCGAGGTCGAGGAGGTTGTTGTAGGAGAGCTCCTTGCCCTGGAGGATCGAGGCCCAGGCGACCGTCGGCTCCTCCGGCTCGCGGCCGGCCCGGTAGAAGGCGCCGGCCTGGTGGGGGTTCTCGCCGTAGCGCAGGTCCTGGACCTTGCTGAAGACCGCTCCCAGCGTGGCCGGGAAGTGGAGCGGCGCGGCGTCGGCGCTGGTGCGCGAGGTCAGGTACTCGCTGATGGCGGCGTCGTAGGCGGCGGTGTGGGCAAAGGCCTTCTTCATCAGGTCGAAGCGGGTGGCCCCGGAGAGGGCCCGGCTCGACTCCAGCTCGGCGGCGACCCGCTCGTAGTCGGACGGGTCGACCACCACGCCGACGTGGGCCGAGTTCTTGGCGGCGCTGCGGACCATGGTCGGGCCGCCGATGTCGATCTCCTCGACGCATTCGTCGAAGCCCTTGCCGGCCGCCACCGCCTCGCGGAAGGGGTAGAGGTTGACGACCACCAGGTCGATGGGCGGGATGTCGCGGGCCTTCACGTCGGCCTCGTCCGAGGCCAGACCGCGCCGGTAGAGGATGCCGCCGTGGACGCGGGGGTGGAGGGTCTTGACCCGGCCGCCGAGGATCTCCGGGGCCTGCGTGAAGGTGCCCACCGAGGTGACCGGGATCCCGGCCTCGGCCAGGGCCTTCTGGGTGCCGCCGGTGGAGAGCAGCTCCACGCCGAGGGCGGCGAGTCGCTTCGCGAAGGGGACGAGACCGGTCTTGTCTGAGACCGAGAGCAGCGCGCGGCGGACCATGGGTTCCTCCCGGGAAGGAGGCCCCGTTTACCAGCCGCGTGCCGGGGATTCAAGGACGACGCTCGGCCGGCCCGCCCCGGGCGGGCCGGGCGGCGCCGGGGTGCCGGCCGTCAGTGGCCGTCAGTGGCCGTCGCGGCCGCCCAGGACCGGGTCGTGGTCGCGCGGCTCGTCGTCGACCATGGCCCTGAGCTTGAGCAGGCCGCGGGTCTCCACCTGGCGGATCCGCTCGCGGGTCAGGTTCATGATGGCCCCCACCTCCTCGAGCGTGATGCCGCCGCGGTCGGCGACGTCGAGCGCGCAGGTCTCGCCCATCTCCCAGACCTCCTTGTCCGGGAAGTTGAGCTTGATCGACCCGGTCGCCGGGTTCACGTCCAGGTAGAGGTGGTGCTTGCAGGAGATGAACATGCAGGGGCGCGGCCCCGTGGCGCACTCGGCCCGGGCGTGAGGCCGGTTGACCTCGATCTCACGCATCACCCCGTCGAGCTCCGGGTCGAGCACCCCGGACTGGCGCTGCCGGCGCAGGTCGCGCGCGATCTCCTTGCGCGACATGGTCTTGGAGCGCCGGCGCACCCCCTCGACGTCACCCTGCTCCGGACCGACCACCGGCTCCACCGCTTCACTGCGCTTGGCCTCGCTCATCCCCAACCCCTCCATCCAACCCCGTTGCGCCGCGAGCGGCGCCCCCTGTCACCTGCCGACGAGCGCGGCCCCCGCGCCCGGGCCACGTGATCCGGCGGCCTCCGCCGCCCCGATCGTCGTGACCGCACCGCCCACTCTCTCCAGCCTCCGGAAGACCGCGCGCGCCTCGCGCTCGGCCCGGCCCAGCTCCGCCTCGAACTGCCGCTTGCGCGGGTGCGCCCGCGCCTTGACGGCGATGGCCGCCACCAGCTCGGCCAGCCCCTGCTCCACGTCCTCGATCCGGTTCCGCACCGTCACGAAGCTGCCGCGGATGTCCTCGACCGTGTAGCCCTCGGCCATCATCCGCTTGAGGAGCGCGATGCGGCGCACCACCGCCACCGGGTAGAGACCGGTCGAGCCGGCGTGCTTGCCCTTGCGCCCGACCCGCCGGCTGCGCGGCAGGAGCCCGAGCTGGACGTACTTCCGGAACGTCGAGGCCGAGAGCCTGGCGCCCCGCGCCTCGAAGAGCCGGACCACCTCGCCGGCCGTGATCCCCCCCGAGCGCTCGCGCTCCAGCCGGCCGATCTCGTCGTCGCTCAGGAATTCCATTCGATCCATCGCTCGAAAATCTAAGTTGGAAAACTTGATTTCGAAGGTAGTGGATCAAGTGGATTTCGTCAACTGGCAACTCAACGGCCGGGCGCCGACGGCCCTGGAGGGCCGGGCGGTGTGCCGTGACGGGGGGACAGGGGCGGCCGACGCCGCCACCCGGGCCGGCGGGACCAGGGGGCGACGCGCGGTGGGGACCGGACCTGGCGCGGAGATCAGGCCGCCGCGAGCCGGGACGCGCGGCCGGGCGTCGGCGGCCAGGATGCCGGCCGGGAGGTGAAGCTCAGCGACGCGAGGTCAGCGCTTCAGCGACGGGCGCCAGAGCTGGCGGCGCCCCGGCTCCACGACCAGCTCCAGCTCGGCGATCCCGAGCGCGGGGTGCTCGACGCGCAGCCGGTGGCTGCCGGCGCGCAGCCTCAACTCCTGGGGCGTCTCGCCGACCGGGACCCCGTCGACCCGCACCACCGCCCAGGGGACAACGTGGACTCGCACCAGCCCGTCCCCCTGCCCCGACAGGACGGCGTCGACGCCGGGCAGCGTCCAGAGGCCGTGGCCTCCGGGCGGCGGCTCACCGCTCACCGGCGGCACGCCAGCGGCGGTCCGCTCGGCCACCTCGGTGGCCTGGACCGGGAGGAGCGCCAGGCGATGCCATCCCCAGGCCGCCAGCGCCAGGACGGCCATCAGCGCCGTGACCAGGAGCCGTCGTCGTCGGCGGGCCGGCGCCACCACGGTGGTCTCCGCGGACGAGTGGGCCGGCGCCGGGGACGGCGCCAGGGACGGGGTGGGGCGCAGCGCCGTCGGCTCGGCCGCCATGGTGGGCAGATCGCCGTCGGGCCAGAGCCGCCGCATCAGGTCTCGCAGGTCGTGCTCGGCGTCGTCCCGCGCCAGCTCGAGCCACTGCGCCGCGAGCGCCGCCCGCAGCTCCTCGGCCGAGCCGGTGCGCCGGGCCGGATCCCGCTCCAGCGCCGCGAGGATGATGGCGTCGAGCGCCGGCGAGATGGCCTCGTTCCAGGCCGAGGGTGGCCCGACCGGCCCGGTCTCGAGCAGCGCCGCGAGGGTGGCCGCCTCGGTCTCACGGGCGAAGAGCCGGCGCCCCGTGCAGAGCTCCCAGAGCACCACGCCGAGCGCGAAGAGATCGGCCCTCCCGTCGAGCGGCTCCCCGCGGGCCTGCTCCGGCGCCATGTAGGCCAGCTTCCCCTTCACCGTGCCCGGGTCGGTCAGGTCGAGCCGGCTGGCGGCCCGGGCGATGCCGAAGTCGGCCAGCTTCACCTCGCCCTCGTAGGAGACCAGGATGTTGTGCGGGGAGACGTCGCGGTGGACCAGCCCGACCGGCTGGCCGTCGACGCTGAGCCGGTGGGCATAGGCCAGCGCCTTGGCCACCTCGACTCCGACCTGGACGGCCCGGGCCAGCCCGGGGCGGACGCCCAGCTCGCGGCAGCGCTCCATGACCCGGCCCAGGTCCCGCCCCCGCACCAGCTCCATCACCAGGGCGAACCGCCCGCCCTCCTCCGCCAGCTCGATGACCTGGACCACGTTGGCGTGGTGGAGCCGGGCCGCCAGGCGCGCCTCCTCGACCAGCATGCGGGCGAAGTCGGCGCCGCCCCGGGGGGCGTCCCGCACCAGCTTGAGCGCCACCTCGCGCTGGACCCCGGCCGGTCCGTCCACCCGGGCGCGCCAGAGCTCCGCCATCCCGCCCGAGGCGAGCGGCGCGACCAGCCGGTACCTGCCGAAGGACTCCACCGTGAGTAGCAGTGTACCGCGCCCGGGCACGGCGTGGACAGGCGTGTTAACTAGGTGCCGTGATCGCCGCCCTGCTCCTGCTCGCCCTCGCCTCCGCCGATCCCCGCCTCGCCGTGCTCGAGGCCATGGGGCAGGAGCTGGAGCGAACCGCCGGGGCCCTGCGCCTCGACGCCTACGACCCACCCTACTACGTCGGCTTCCAGGTCCGGGAGGTGAGCGCGATCGAGATCGCGGGGCGCGCCGGGGCCGTGGTCACCGACTCCAGCCGCCGGGACCGGCGCCTGGCGGTCGACCTGCGGGTCGGCAGCTACGAGTTCGACTCCTCGGGGGTCGAGGAGGTCATGGTGATGGGCGGCGACCCCCCGGCCTGGAGCGCGCCGCGCGAGGCGCCGCTCGACGGCGACGGCGGGGCCCTGCGCCAGGCGCTCTGGCTGGTGGCCGACGAGCGCTACAAGGAGGCCCTCTCCAGCTTCTTCCGCAAGCGCTCGCGCGACGTCTACCGCCCCGACGACCCGGGCCGCGCCCCCTCCTTCAGCCGCGAGACGCCGGTCCAGCACGTCGGCCCGTCGCTGCCGCTCACCCTCGACGCCCCCCGCTGGCGGCGGGTGGTGCGTGACGCCTCGGCCGCCTTCCGCGACCAGCCGCACGTCTTCGACTCGCAGGTGCGCCTCACCGCCGACCGGCAGATCCGCTGGCTGGCCACCAGCGAGGGGACTCGGCTGATCACCGAGCAGCGGCTCTACGCCCTGCACCTGCTGGCCTCGGCCCGGGCCCCGGACGGCCAGCTGCTCGAGGGCGGCCGTGACTTCTACGCCGCCGACGAGGCCGGCTTGCCCGACGCCGCGGCGCTGGTGCAGGCGGCCCGGAGCGTGGCCGCCGAGCTCAAGGCCCTGATGGCGGCGCCGGCCATCGACCCCTACACCGGCCCGGCACTCCTCGACTCCGAGGCGGCCGGCGTCCTCTTCCACGAGGCGGTCGGCCACCGGCTCGAGGGCGAGCGGCTCGACGACGACAAGGAAGGCCAGACCTTCCAGGGGCAGGTCGGCCAGGTGGTGCTGCCCGCCTTCCTGACCGTCTACGACGATCCCCGGCTGGCCGCCGCGGCAGGCACCCAGCTCAACGGGACCTACCTCTACGACGACCAGGGGATCCCGGCGCAGCGGGCCATGCTCATCGAGGACGGCAAGCTGACCGGCTTCCTGCTCTCGCGGCGCCCGGTGAAGCCGTTCACGCACTCCAATGGCCATGGCCGATCCCAGGGACTCCGCCCCGCCATGGCGCGCATGGCCAACCTGGTGGTCGAGTCGTCGCGCCGGCTCGACGCCGCGGCGCTGAAGCAGCAGCTGATGGCCGAGGCCCGCCGCCAGGGCAAGCCCTACGGGCTGCTCATCCGCGACATCACCGGCGGCAACACCAACACCCAGTCCTGGGGTTACCAGGCCTTCAAGGGGACACCGCGGATGGTCTACCGCGTCGACGCCACCACCGGCGCCGAGGCGCTGGTGCGCGGCGTCGAGCTGGTGGGGACGCCACTCGCCAGCCTCAACCGGATCCTCGCCACCGGCGACACCGCCCGGGTCTTCAACGGCTACTGCGGCGCCGAGAGCGGCTACGTGCCGACCTCCACCGTGGCGCCGGCCGTGCTGGTGGGCGAGCTCGAGCTGCAGCGGGTCGCCAAGGCGTTGGAGCGCGGCCCGGTCCTCCCCTCCCCCTGGCAATCACCCCCGACCCGCGAGGCCCGCCCATGAGCGCGCTCCGACTCCCCCGCCTCGCCGACGTGCTGCTGCGCTCCCGCCGCGAGGCCCTCGCCACCTTCACCCTGGGCGGCTGGCGGCCCTGGTCCGACCCGGTGTCGCTCGACGCCGAGCGTCGCCGCCTGCTCAACCTCGACCTCTCCGAGCCCGACCTGGCCTTCACCGTGGGTGACTCGGTGCTGGCGGTGGCCCGCGTCGAGACCGATCTCGACGGGCAGGTGATCCTGGTCGAGCTGGTAGCGGCCGAGCCGGCCCGCCCCGCCCTGGTGGCAGCGCAGCTCCTCCCCGGCACGCCCGGCGAGCCGCGCACCGGCGGCGGCGCGGCGGCGCGCGAGTGGATCTGGGGGCCCGAGTCGGGGTCGACCGCCTCGGTGAGCGGCGAGCCGGTGCGGCTCTGGATCTGCGCCGAGCAGGCCTACGGGGACCGGCTCTGGCTGGTCGCCTCGGTGGTGCGGCGCCCCAGCGACCCCGACGAGGAGTGAGGAGCCGGACCCGGGTGAGGCTCCAGCTCACTTCTTTCCGGAGCGAAGCCTGATCACCTCGCCGGCGACCATGAAGCTTCCCCGGCCCCGGTGGTGGAGGGTCTGGGGCGGCCGCCTCGACGGCCGGACCCAGGCCTTGACCACCTGGCGGGCCAGCGCCCCGCCCGGGATGTGGATGACGCACTCCCCGGCCGCCTGGAGGAGGTCGAAGGTCAGGTTGCGCCCGCTGATGACGCAGCCGACCAGCGGGGGCTCGAACTCCATCATGTTGTGCCAGGACATCGCCATGACGTCGGGCCGCTCCGGGCCGGCCGTGGTGACGAGGACCACCGGGCCGGGCTCGAGCAGGCGGTAGACCTGGGACAGCGGCAGGGATCTCCTGGTCACGGGGCACCTCGCAGGTGCGGATGGCAGCACGGTCGCCTCCGCGGCCCCGTCCGCGAAGAGCCCCGTGGGCGCGATCGGAGCCTACTGCTTCCCCTCCAGCGCGTTGCGCTGCAGGAAGGCGGCCGGCATGTGCACCTGGTGGCACGGCATGCAGCTCATCTCGTTGACGTCGTTGAAGAGCGGCGTGTACTCGCCGACCTGCTTCTCGCCGCGGCGGAGCAGCCCGCCCACCTTGTAGAGGCGGGCCTTCACGCTGGAATCGATGAAGTACTGGCGCGGCTGGTCGTGGCAGTTGGCGCAGAGCTGCTCCATCATGGAGAAGCGCTCCATGAGCCGCTGGTAGGCCGCCTTGGCATCGGTGAACTGACCCGACTCGACGTCCCCGCGCACCGCTCCCAGGCTGCTGGCCAGGTCGAGCATGAGCTGGTGGAACGTCACCTCCTCGCCTCCGGCCTGGACCACGGCCGAGGCGAAGCTGCCCCAGCGGTACTGCGCCTGGACCTGGAACATGTAGCGGGCGTGGCAAGTGGTGCAGGAGTTCTCGAGCCGGCTCACGAGCTTGCGCCGGGCGGCCACGTCGGCCTTGGCGGCCACGGCGCTCTCGAGCTCGTCGAGGACGCCGGTCCGGAAGTACTGCTTCCAGGACGGGACCATGGCGCCGACCTTGACCATCTGCTCGCGCAGGGCCTTCAGCGCCGCCTTGCTCCGCTCCGGATCGTTGCGGAGCGCGGCGGTGGTGGCCGCCCCGGTGCGCATGCCCAGCTCGAGCATCTCCCGGGTGTAGGCGTGTCCCTCCTTGCCCCCCTTGAAGTGCGGATCGAGCTCGGCCGTCGGGATGCTGGAGTCGCCCGGCGCCGCCACCGCCGGAGTGGCCCAGAGGGTGAGCGACGCCAGGAAGATCCCACCGAGGAACTGCCGCTCGAAGACGTGCGCCATGCCTGCCTCCCCCTGCCGTGGAACAACCTTTTTTGCATCGTGACCCGAGTGGGTGTGCTTGGGTGGCGCAATTGAAGTGACGACCCAAATAGGGCCGCTATTTAGAGGTACCAACCCGGGTGCCCTGGCGCCGCCACGCCGAGGCGAACCGGTCAGGGCATGCCATGGCCGCGGAGGGCCTCGAGCGCCTGCCCGATCGGCGCCGGGAGCTTCGCCGGCGTCGAAGTCAGCCGATCGACGAAGACGTGGACCACCCTCCCTGCGGCGCGCGCCAGCTCGTCCCCGTCGGCGAACAGCGCCACGCCGTAGTGGACCGAGCTGGTGCCGACCTGGTCCACTCGCAGCCCGACCTCCAGCCCTCCCGGATAGGCGACGGGGCGGAAGAAGTCGCAGCTCGAGCTCACCACGAACCCCACCACCGGGCTGGAGCGGACGTCGAGCCCACCCCGCTCGATCAGGTACTGGTTGATGACGGTGTCGAAGTACGAGTAGTAGTGGGCGTTGTTGACGTGCCCGTAGGCGTCGTTGTCCATCCAGCGCGTGGTGACTGATCGGAACCACGCGTAGTCCGTGCGTCGGGGTGGGACCTTCGCGGCCATCGCCGTCTCCTCGCCATGCCCAAGCGGTTGCTGGAAGCTCACTCCCCGGCGCGCCACCCCTGCCAGAGCACGTAGTGCCGGAAGTCGGCAGCGAACTCGGCCTCGCCGAGGCCGAAGCTCTCCTGGAAGGCCCGCGAGATTACCGCGCCACCCTGCATCCGCCGCAACGTCTCGCGGACCCGCGCCTCGCCGTAGCGATCCACCAGGAAGGTGAAGGCGTGGTGCGAGGCGCCGTAGACCACCTCCTGGCGCTCCAGGTAGAGCGGCTCCGGATCGGCGAGCGGATCCCCCTCGGACCGCTGGCCGCCAACCGCCCGACCCCGCGCCGCGCCGCGCCCGGCCTCTCCGTCGCCGGCGCCGAAGAGCCCCCAGGTGGACGGGGACTGCAGGTCGATGGTGCCATGGCGGGCCCAGGCCCGCAGCCAGTCGTAGCCGGGCCGTCTTGCCGCCGCCTCGAGCCCGGCGTGGGTCGGGTGGATGGTGATGGTGACGGGCGCGTCGAGGCCGCCCCAGCGCGCCGTGCGCGGCAGCGCGGAGGCCACGGCCCGTGCCACCTGTCGGGCGGCGCGGGCGTCCTCCGGCCAGGAGACCAGCACGACGCGGGCGGCACCGACGTGGACCGCCTCGCGGTGCGGCCCCGCCTCGCCGGAGAGGCGCGGGGCGCAGCCGGCGGCCAGGGCGAGCAGGAGGAGCGGAAGCGGTCGCACCGGGCGGTCCTACCCCTCACCAGGCCGAGCGGCAAGCCCCGCCAGCTCCAGCAGCAGCGGCGCCACCCCGGTCAGGTCCCGCACCGCCTCGACGCGCGCCGCGGCCGGGCCGAAGCCGAGCACCGGGACGTGGGCCAGGGTGTGGTTGCGGGTGGAGAGATCCTCGAGGTTGCCGTGATCGCTCGTCACCACGAGTGAATCAGCCGGCCCCAGCCCGGCCACCAGCACCCGCAGGAAGCGGTCGAGCCGGCCGAGGGCGTCGAGCCCGCGCTCCATGGAGCGGGCGTGGCCCGCCTCGTCGGTCTCGAAGAACTCGAAGGCGGCCAGGTCGGCCCCGGCGGCCAGGCCGAGGAAGATGGCGGCCGCCTCCTCGGGGGTGCGCCGCGGCAGCCGCAGCCCCAGCTCCTCCGCCCGGCGCGCCGTCAGGTCGTGGGTGAGCCCCCTCCCGGCGCGGGCGTCGTCGAAGGTCCGGAAGCCGCCGCCTCCGGCGGCGAAGGCGACCGTGGTGGCGGAGGCGCGGACGCGACGGGGCACGGTGAACTCGGGCTCCCCCTCGGCCTCGAAGCCGAGCGCGCGCAGGTAGGCCACCGGGTAGGCGTTGGCGAAGATGGCCCGCCGCCCGGCCTCGGCCAGCCGCCGGTAGATCGAGTGCTCCTCCAGCAGCGCCCGCAGGCGCGGGTTGGGGAAGCCGAGCAGGTGCTTGCCGAGGAGCGCCGGCGCGTTCTGGCCTGTGAGGATTGTCGACTGGCCGGTCGCCGACTGTGGGCGGCCCTCCACCCCGAGCCGGGCGTCGGCCAGGCCGGCCCGGCCCCCCGACGGCAACGCCGTGCCGCTGCCGTCCTCGAAGCGGGAGAGCAGGAACGGCTCACGGGCCAGCGGGTTGACGGCCGGGTCGGGCCGCCCCGCGCCGACGCCGTCGACGAAGACGAAGAGGACCGACACGGGGAGATCTTAACCGCCCCCGCTTTCCTTCGCCGCAGGGAGCGCCCGGGGCTATTCTCCCGCCGCCGCCACCGGGCGGCTCCCGCCCCATGCCCCGCCTCCCCGACCCCCGCTTCAGCCCAGACTGCACCATCGTGGTCGACGGCCGCGCCATTCCGGCCCGTGCCGGGGAGCCCATCACCACCGCCCTGCTCTCGGCCGGCCGGCCGCTGCTGGCGCGGAGCCACAAGTACCACCGGCCGCGCGGCCCCTTCTGCCTGGCCGGCAGCTGCCACGCCTGCCTGGTGCGCGTCGGCGGCCAGCCCAACCTGCGCGCCTGCCGGACTCCCTGCGCCGAGGGGTTGGTGGTCGAGACCCAGCACGCCCTCCCGACCGCGGCGCACGACCTGCTCGGCCTCATCGACCTGGCCACGCCGGACGGCCTCGACCACCACCACCTCGGCACCTCGAGCGTCGCGCTCAACCGGGCGGTGGTCGCCTTCTCACGCAGGCTGGCCGGCCTGGGCCGCCTCTCCGACGCCGCGCCGCCGTCTCCGGCCACGCCCCGCGAGGAGCCGTTCGACGCCCTGGTGATCGGCGCCGGACCGGCCGGGCTCGCCGCCGCGGAGGCCCTGGCCGAGGCAGGCCGCCGGGTGCTGCTGGCCGACGCCGAATCGCGCCCGGGAGGCCGGCTCCGCTGCCTCTATCGGCTGCCCGGGGAGCCGCCGCTCGCGCTGTCGAGCCAGATCGAGCCGAAGCTGGGCGCGGCGGGCGGCGAGCTGGCGCTCGACGCGCCGGTGCTGGGGCTCTGGCTCGATGGCGGCTCGGTGGTGGCGCTGCTCCACCAGCGCGGCGCTCCGGACCGGCTGCGGCTGGTCCGCCCGTCCCGCGTGCTGCTCTGCGCCGGCGGCACGGCGGTGCCGGCCGGCATCGAGGACGGCGACCGGCCCGGCGTCCTCTGGGGGCGCGGCCTGGCGGTCGCGCTGGCGGAGCACGGCACGGTGCCGGGGCGGCGCGTGGCGGTGCTGGGCAGCGGTGGCGAGGCCGAGGCCCTCGGTGAGCGCCTCGCCGGCGCCGGCATGTCGGTGGTGCTCCTGGAGCGCGCGGCCCGCGTGCTGGGGCGGGCCAGGGTCCGCGCCCTCGCCGACGGCCGGGGCGGCGAGGTGCCGTGCGACACGGTGGCGGTGGTCCAGCCGCCGGCGCCGGCCACCGACCTGGCCCGGCTGCTCGGCGCCCCGGTCGCCTTCGACTCCTCGGCCCAGGCCTTCGCCGTGCTCGCCGACCGCCAGGGCCGCACCGCGGTGCCGGGGCTCTTCGCCGCCGGCGAGGTGACCGGGGCGCTGGACGGGGCCGGCGCCGCCGAGGCCGGCCGGCGCGCCGGGGAGGCCGCCCGTGGGTAAGACCCTGCTCTGCGCCTGCGAGGACGTCTCGGTGGAGGAGGTGCGCCGCGCCTTCGCCGCCGGCCACCGTGACATGGAGTCGGTGAAGCGCTACACCGGCTTCGGCACCGGCCCCTGCCAGGGGAAGAGCTGCCTCACGCTGGTGGCGCGCGAGCTGCTCCGGCTCGGCGCCACGCCCGGCGAGATCGCCCCCTTCACCGCCCGCCCGCCACGTGAGCCGACCACCCTGGCCGCGCTGGCCGCGCTCGACCCGGACGCGCTCCCCGTCGGCCACCAGGGCATCCCGCCCGAGGCCCCGCCCAGCCCGCCCGGCCCAGCCGCGCTGCTGCCGCTCCCGGCGCGGGCCGAGGTGGTGATCATCGGCGGCGGCATCCTCGGCCTGTCGCTCGCCTACGAGCTGGCCAGGCGCGGGCGGCGCGACGTGCTGGTCCTCGACCAGTCCTACCTGAACGCCGGCGCCTCGGGGCGCAACGGCGGCGGCGTGCGGGCCCAGTGGTCGACACCCGACATGGTCAAGCTGGCGCTCAGATCCCTGGCGCTCTGCCGGCGCTTCGCCGTCGACCTCGGCATCAACGTCTGGTTCCGCCCGGGCGGCTACCTCTTCCTCGCCCCCGACGGCTCCCAGGTCTCCCGGCTGGAGCGGAACGCCGCCCTCCACGTCCAGCACGGGATGCGCACCCGGCTGCTCACCCCGGCCCAGGCCCAGGAGGTGGTCCCCCACCTCGACCCCTCGCGCTTCGTGGCCGCCTCCTGGAACCCCGACGACGGCGTGGTCTTCCCCTGGCCCTTCCTCTGGGGGTACGCCACGCAGGCCGAGGCCATGGGGGTGAAGGTCCGCACCTTCGCGCGGGTCACCGGCTTGCGCCACGCCGGCGCCCGGCTCACCGCCGTCGAGACCGACCGCGGCGCGGTGGCCTGCGACCTGGTCGTCAACGCCGCCGGGGCCTGGTCGAAGCAGGTGGCGGCGCTGGCCGGGGTGGCCACGCCGAACCGACCCACCCGCCACGAGATCCTGGTGGGCGAGCCGCTCGAGCCCTTCCTCGACCCGCTGGTCTCGCTGCTCGGCACCGGCCTCTACTTCTCGCAGTCGCAGCGCGGCGAGCTGGTGGGCGGCATGGGCGACCCCGGTGAGCCGGAGGGGGTGGCGATGGGCTCCTCGCTGCGCTTCCTGGCCCGCTTCGCCCGCGCCTCGACCCGGCTCATGCCGCGGCTCGGCGGGGTCAAGGTGGTGCGGCAGTGGGCCGGCTGCTACGACGTCACGCCCGACAACAACCCCATCCTCGGGCCGGCCGGCTTCGCCAACTTCCACCAGCTCCACGGCTTCGTCGGCCACGGCTTCATGATGGCCCCGGCCATGGCCGAGCTCTACGCCGACTGGCTCACCGG